>Ga0207695_10001238_pt1 | contig 43713 bp, 37 predicted proteins | sample KBSC54metaG_FD_184354 | JGI IMG/M metagenome (GOLD analysis project Ga0207695, IMG submission 184354) | Corn rhizosphere microbial communities from Kellogg Biological Station, Michigan, USA - KBS C5-4 metaG (SPAdes) (version 2) | ecosystem: Host-associated > Plants > Roots > Rhizosphere > Soil...
AACCTTGCGCAGATCCTCGTGCGCGTGCCGGAAAACGCCTCCCCCGAGCAAGTTGCGGCGCGTCGCCAACGCGCTGAAGAAGTGCTGCGTCAACTGAAGACCGGCGCCGATTTCGCCAAGACCGCGGCGACCTATTCCGACAGCAGCGATGCACTCAACGGCGGCGACCTGGGCTGGCGCGCGCAAGACCGTTTGCCGCAACTGTTTCTGGATGCTGTGGCCAACCTGAAACCGGGCGAAGTCTCCGCCATCGTCAAGAGTGGCAACGGCTTCCACATCGTCAAACTGGTTGATCGCCGCAACGCCAGCGTCGCCGACAAAGCGGGGGCGCCGGCGGTCGAACAAACGCATGCACGCCATATCCTGATCAAGGTCAATCAAGTGGTCTCGGCCGCCGAAGCGCGTCGCAAACTGTTGGAGCTGAAAGAGCGCCTCGACCACAAGGCGGCGACCTTCGAAGAATTGGCCAAGCTGTATTCGAACGATTTGTCGGCGTCCAAGGGCGGTGACCTGGGCTGGATCTATCCGGGCGACACCGTGCCGGAATTCGAGCGCGCCATGAACGAATTGAAGCCGGGCGAGGTCAGCCAGCCAATCGAATCGCCGTTCGGCTTCCATCTGATTCAGGTGCTGGAGCGCAAGACCGATGACGGCTCCAAGGAGCGCGCCCGTCTGGCCGCGCGCCAAGCCATTCGTGAGCGCAAGATCGAAGAAGCGAGCGAAGACTGGTTGCGCCAATTGCGCGATCGCGCCTACGTCGAATTCCGCACCGACGACAACTGATTCCTCTGATGTCCGAAGCCCTGTCCGCAGTTCCTGAAGACCAACGCCGGCGCCCAACGCTGGCGATCACCTGCGGAGAGCCGGCCGGCATCGGCCCGGAAATTTCCATCCGGGCCGCCTGGCAGCTGCGTGCGGAAGTGCGCGGCGTACTGCTTGGCGACGCCGCTTTCCTTGCGCAGACGGCGCAGGCGCTCGACCCGGCCATCGCCTTGTCGGCTTTGTCGCTGCAGGCCTTTCGCAATAGCGGATTGCCCAATTTCCCGCAAGATCGCCTGATCGTCATCGATTGTCCCACCAGCGAACCGGTGGTTCCGGGTGTGCTCGATGCGCGCAATGGCCGCGCCGTGCTGCAGACGCTCGACGTCGCCGTCGAATGGGCGTTGCAAGGGCAATTCGACGCTATCGTCACGGCGCCGCTGCAGAAAAGCACGATCAACGACGCCGGTGTGCCGTTCACCGGCCATACCGAATACCTTGCTGAACGCACCGCCACACCGCAGGTAGTGATGATGCTGGCCGGCGGCGATGCGTCGCATTTGCTGCATTTACGTGTAGCGCTGGCGACCACGCATCTTGCGTTAAAGGACGTATCGGCGGCGATCACCTTCGACGGCTTGGGCCGTACGCTCGACATCATCCACGCCGATCTGCGCGACAAATTCGGCATCGCCCGGCCGCGCATCCTTGTCACCGGTCTCAATCCGCACGCCGGCGAGAACGGTTACCTGGGTCGCGAAGAAATTGACGTCATCAGCCCCGCGCTTGCGGCAGCCAAGGCGCGCGGCATCGATGTCGCCGGTCCGTATCCGGCCGACACCTTGTTTCAGCACAAATATCTCGAGCATGCCGATTGTGTGCTCGCCATGTACCACGACCAAGGTCTGCCGGTGTTGAAATTCGCCAGCTTCGGCCAAGGCGTCAACATCACGCTGGGCTTGCCGATCATCCGCACCTCCGTCGACCACGGCACCGCGCTCGACCTCGCCGCCCAAGGCTTGGGTCGCGCCGACCACGGCAGCATGGTCGAGGCCACCAGGACGGCGGCGCTCATGGCCCGCGCCAAGAATTCCCTATGAAACATATCGCCCGCAAACGCTTCGGCCAAAATTTCCTGACCGACCAGACCGTCCTGTACGACATCATCAGCGCTATCGCGCCGAAGAAGGACGACGTCATGGTCGAGATCGGGCCGGGCCTGGCTGCGATGACCAGCCTGCTGCTCGAGTCGCTCGACGAGATGCACGTGGTCGAACTTGACCGCGATCTGGTGGCGCGCCTGCAGAAGCAGTTCGACCCGAGGCGTCTGCACGTGCATTCCGCCGATGCACTCAAATTCGACTTCACCTCGATTCCGGTGCCGGCCGGCCGCAAGCTGCGCGTGGTCGGCAACCTGCCTTACAACATCTCCAGTCCGCTCATGTTCCATCTGGCCGCGCTGGCGCCGCTGGTGCAGGACCAGCATTTCATGCTGCAAAAGGAAGTGGTCGAGCGCATGGTGGCCGATCCAGGCAGCAAGGCCTTCGGTCGCCTCTCGGTCATGCTGCAGTGGCGTTATCACATGGAATTGATGTTCGTGGTGCCGCCGACCGCCTTCGATCCGCCGCCGCGCGTGGATTCCGCGATTGTGCGCATGATCCCGATTGCACAGCCGCTGGAATGCGACCAGGCGCTGCTGGAAGAAGTCGTCACCAAGGCGTTTTCCCAACGCCGCAAGGTAATTCGCAATTGCGTCGCCGGCTTGCTCGTCGAAGCAGATCTGATTGCCGCCGGCATCGATCCGCAGGCGCGTCCCGAAGCGGTGCCAATGGAACAATTCGTCGCGCTGGCCAACGTGCTGCGACAACATCGCGCCGGCTGAGCCGGCTTCAGGGCGGGTAAATTATTTACGCGCGGATTTCAGCAACAACTCCATGAAATCCACCGCCAATTCCTGGTCCTGCGGCGCCAGCAGGATGAAGCGTCCCAGCGCGTTCTCAAGGCGCGCCGCGGCCGCCTTGCCGGCATCGCTGGCGGTCTTGCCCGACTGCATGTTCTGCTCGGCGATGAGATAGAGCGACGATACCGGGACGTCGAGCGCCTTGGCGACGTTTTCCAGCATGTCGGGGGTGAGGCGCTGTTTGTCGCGTTCGACGCGCGATAAATTGGCGGCATCGGTGCCTGCGACCAATGCAATTTCTTCCAGGCTCGCTTTTCTTTCCTTGCGAATCTTGCGTAGGACTTGGCCAATATTCATTTATCAATTCTCCTGCCAACATTGCGTGAGGCGCAAAGTCGTGCGGACAAATTTTTTGCTAAAATATTGCGTATTACGCAAATAATCGACGCCAAACCAAGGCCTGCAAGCAAAAATAAATCTTGCTCCATGGCATTGATCGTTCGACGTTGTCGGAACCGCGCCACGGAAGGCGGCAACCGGCATGCGGGCGAAGAGGCAAACAGGTTCCGTCGCGCAGCGGCTCGCTTATGACGGCATGGCGCGGGAACGCTCTTTCTTCATCATAGTTCGCCGACCGTGAGATGAAACCTGTATTTGCGCATGCTGTCATCTGACGGGGAGATCTTCGCGCGGGAGCATCATCAGGAATTTCCCGATGGCGGCGCCCGGGGCTGCGGATTAGTCTTGCGGAATTTTCCGCACTTCAATATTGCACCATGGCATCAGTCGCGCCTTCGACAGGTCAAATGCCGGTTGAAGCGTGATCTTCCGGCGCGTAGTATCGACACACCCGGATCGGCGTCACCGGGACGCGTCGCGTCAGTCGTCAGCCAATACGTTCAATTGCACTTTTACATGACAAGGGGAAATGTATGCGCATAACGAATTTCAAGATTGGTGCACGTCTCAGCATAGGATTCGGTTTTCTGGTGCTGCTGCTGGTCGCGATGGCCGTGCTCGGCGTCACGCGCCTGTCCGGCCTCAACGAACAGATGGACGAGGTCATCAACGACAAGTATCCGAAGACGGTCCTGGCCAACGACATCATCAAGAACGTCAACGTGATTGCACGGTCGTCGCGCAACGTACTGTTGATGACCGATGCCGACGAGATCGGCAAGGAAATGCAGACCATCCGCACCGCCAGCGACAACACCAAAACCACGCTGGAAAAACTCGACAGCCTGATCACCGGTGACAAGGGCCGCGTGCTCATGAAGTCGATCATGGACGCGCGCACGCAATACAACGCCGGTCGCGACGAGGTCCTGCGGCTGGTGGTGTCGGGTGCGAAAAACGAAGCCACAGTGCTGTTGTTGCAGACGGTGCGGCCGCTACAGCTGACCTACATGTCGGCGGTGGAATCCCTGATCGCGCATCAGAACGAGCTGATGCACGTCGCCAGCAAGGAAGTCGAAGAAGAATATATCGAGGCCCGCAATCTGGTGATTGCACTGAGCGCCATTGCGCTGGTGTTCGCCGGCCTGATTGCCTGGCTGGTCACGCGCAGCATCACGTCGCCGTTGAGCCGCGCCGTCAAGGTAGCGGAGACCGTCGCGGCGGGCGACCTGACCTCGCAGTTCGATGCCTCGGGCAAGGATGAGACCGGCCAGTTGCTGCGTGCCTTACGGGCCATGAACGACAATCTGCTCGATATCGTCAGCCGGGTCCGCCACGGCACCGACACCATCGCCACCGCATCGACCCAGATCGCCGCCGGCAACCTGGATCTGTCGAGTCGTACGGAGCAGCAAGCCAGTTCGCTGGAAGAGACGGCATCGTCGATGGAAGAGCTGACTTCGACCGTCAAGCAAAATGCAGAAAACGCGCGCGAAGCCAACAAGCTGGCTGTATCGGCGTCGGCCGTTGCGGTCGAGGGCGGCAACGTGGTCGGCAAGGTGGTGCATACGATGGAATCGATCAACGCTTCCTCTCGCAAGATCGTCGACATCATCAGCGTGATCGACGGCATCGCTTTCCAGACCAACATCCTGGCGTTGAATGCCGCGGTGGAAGCAGCACGTGCCGGCGAGCAGGGACGTGGGTTTGCGGTGGTGGCCAGTGAAGTGCGTACGCTGGCGCAGCGTAGCGCCGCCGCCGCCAAAGAAATCAAATCGCTGATCGATGACTCGGTGGAGAAAGTGGATTCCGGCAGCAAGCTCGTCGAGCAGGCCGGCCAGACCATGAACGAAGTAGTCAGCAGCGTGCGCCGCGTCACTGATATCGTCGGCGAGATCACCGAAGCCAGCCGCGAGCAAAGCGAGGGCATCGAACAGGTTAACCAAGCCGTCACGCAGATGGATCAGGTCACGCAGCAGAACGCCGCCCTGGTGGAAGAAGCCGCCGCTGCGGCGCAATCGCTGCAGGATCAGGCGGCCGGCTTGTCGCGGATCGTCGGGGTCTTCAAGATCGACAGCAATCGCCTGCAAAATAACGCCGGCGCCTCGTCGGCTGTCCCGCCGCATACGCACGACGTGACGCCGAAAACGCCTGCGCTGGCGCGCAAGCAGGAAACGCCGCGCCTGTCGGTCGCACGCACCGCCATCGCCACCAAGGACGACGACTGGGAGCAGTTCTGATCACCCGCTGAGCAACAGCTTCATCGTGCGCCTGCCGTCATCCGACTGCAGGCGTGCAGCATTTTCTCCACTTGGGATGTGCCGCTAACGATGCACTCCGGCAAGCAGGCGCGAACGGCGCTACAATCCTGCACTCCGATAAGTTCTTAGGCAAAGGCTCACTATGCGCATCCTGCACACCATGCTCCGGGTTGGCGACCTGCAACGCTCGATCGATTTCTACACCAAGGTGCTCGGCATGAAATTGCTGCGCACCAGCGAAAACACCGAATACAAATACACCCTGGCCTTCCTCGGTTACGGCAGCAATCCGGATCACGCCGAACTCGAACTGACCTACAACCACGGCGTCGATAAATATGAAATGGGCACCGCCTACGGCCATATCGCAATCTCGGTCGATGATGCCTACAAGGCCTGTGACGCCGCACGCTCTTCGGGCGGCAACGTGACGCGCGAAGCCGGCCCGGTCAAGGGAGGCAGCACCGTGATCGCCTTCGTGACTGACCCCGATGGTTACAAGATCGAGTTCATCGAACGCAAAGACTAAGGTAATCCGACGTATAAACGATTCGGCCTGCTGCACGTGAATGTGCAGCAGGCCGTTTTTTTGGGGAGCGGCGGACGGAGTTGCCGTCAGAAAATCGGCAGGGTCTCGGGGGCGCTATCGCGCAAGGCGCGCTTGGCGGTCTCGAATTCAGGGAAGATTGATTGCACCGTGGCCCAGAAGCGCGGGCTGTGGTTCATTTCACGCAGGTGCGACAATTCGTGCGCGATCACGTAATCGATCAGCGGCAGAGAAAAATGCATCAGGCGCCAGTTCAGGCGGATGCGGCCGTCAGCGGTGCAGGAACCCCATTGCGTGGTCGCCGACGACAGCGCGAACGACTGGTAGGTCACGCCCAGTTTCTCGGCGTAAATCGGCAGGCGTGCGGCAAAGGTCTCCTTGGCGCGTGCTTGCAGCCAGCCTTGTACGCGGTCCTTCAATTGCTGCTCGCCGGCATCGGCCGGCAGGCCCACGGTCAACTCGAGCGTGTCTGCGTCATAAGCGATGCCCGCCGCCTGGTGGCCCCTGATGCGTAGCGTGATGTCCTGCCCCAGATAGGGCAGGGTAGCGCCGTCGCGCCATTGCATCTGCGGCTGCAGGCGGCGCGCCGAGCGTTCGCGGCGTTCATTGAGTTTGGTGAAGATCCAGCGCTGCTTTTCGCGGATGGCGTTTTCGATCTCTCCCAGCGTCACCCATTTCGGTGCGGTCACGCGCAAGCCTTCGTCGCTGATCAGGAAGCCGATCGAACGGCGCTTCGAGCGCAGCAGCGCGTAGTCAAGATGGTGTTCGCCGAGCTGGATGCGTCGCATGCCGTCGGCGGGGCGGCCGATCGGCGGCGACATTGGCGGCAATGGCGTCTGCTGTTTCAGTTCAGCCGCCGGTGCGAGGTCCTGCTGCAAAAGCGGTGGCGGTGGGCTGTCCTGCGTCGTCTCCAGAGGCGTCGGTGTGAAGAAATCCAGTTGCAGCGTAAGCTGGTTAGGATCCGGCTGAGAGTGGCGAAGCAGTTTCAATGTAGTGGGGCCGATGGTGTCAGTTTCTTTTTGTATCGACGGCGGCATAAACCGCCGGGGAAATTACGCGCATTTCGGATTCTATCCAATTTTCAACACGTTGGCTTAACTGTGCAGGATCCAGGCCTTCCGGCGAGATCGGCTTACCGATCGATACCGTGATCATACCCGGAGTTTTGATGAATGAACCTTTCGGCCAGCATTCGCCGGCATTGACGGCCACAGGCACCACCACGGTGTTGGTTTCCACCGCCAGGCGCGAGCCGCCATGCTTGTACTTGCCGGTCTGGCCGACCGGAATGCGCGTGCCTTCCGGGAACATGATCACCCACTGGCCGTCGGCCAGCCGCTTGCGGCCTTGCACCACCACCTGGGCGAAGGCGTCGCGGCCCTTGCTGCGGTCGATCGGGATCATGCGCAACAAGGCGATGCCCCAACCGAAGAACGGGATGTAAGTGAGTTCTTTCTTGAACACGAACACCAGCGGACGCGGCATGCTGATCACGTAGAAAATCGTTTCCCACGCCGACTGATGTTTGGACAGCAGGATCACCGGCGCGTCCGGCAGGTTCTCCGCCCCCTTGATCTGGTAGCGGATGCCGCAGATCACGCGTGCCGCCCAGATCACGATGACGTTCCAGCGCGAGGTCAGGTAGTAACGCCTGGCGTAAGGAAACGGTGCGAACAGGATGCAGGCCATTGACCAGACGATGGTGGTGATCGCCATGACCAGCGTGAACAGTGCGGAACGCAAAAACAGGTTGATACGCAAAATACAGTCTCCCTTTCAGAGCCGGCGAGGCCGTGTCCGCGATGCGGCGGCCTGCTGCCTTTTCTCAATCTCAATCCACTAAACCGACATTTCTACCGGTGCTTTCAATATGAAGTCGACCACGCCGGCGAGGTCGGGGTAGATCAGCGTGCCGGGCGGCAGCCCGCCTTTTTCGCGGGTCTTCTCGCCCTTGCCGGTGAGCACCAGGAACGGTGCGCAGCCGGCCACGAAACCGGCTTGCAGGTCACGCAGCGAATCACCCACGGTGACCACGCCACCGCGCAGGCTGACGCCAAAGCGCTTGGAAATTTCGTTGAACATGCCCGGCTTGGGTTTGCGGCAGTCGCAATTGTCGTCGGCCGCATGCGGGCAGAAGAATACGGCGTCGATATCGGCGCCGACCTGCTGCGCGGCATTGTGCATCTTCTGATGAATGGCGTTGAGCGTCATCATGTCGAACAGGCCGCGACCAACACCCGACTGGTTGGTGGCGACGACGACGCGATAACCGGCCTGGTTGAGGCGGGCGATCGCTTCCAGCGAACCCTTGATCGGAATCCATTCCGCGGGCGACTTGATGAAGGCGTCCGAGTCTTGGTTGATCACGCCATCGCGATCCAGAATGATCAGCTTCATGTTCTTCTTACCCTATCCCTGAGAACTTGATGGACCTTATGCCGCCAGCTTGGAAATGTCGGCGACCTGATTGAGCATCTGATGCAATTCAGCCAGCAACGCCTGGCGGTTGTTGCGCAGCTGTTCGTCTTCGGCATTGACCATCACGTCGTTGAAGAAAGCGTCGACGTTCTGGCGCAGTTGCGCCAGTGCTTTCAGCGCACCGCTGAAATTGCCTTGCGCGTACGCCGCATCGACTTGCGGCTTCAGCAGCAGCATGGCCGAATACAGCGCCTGCTCGGCGGCTTCGCGCAACAGGCCGTTCTGCACCGTGCCGGTCACGCCGCCCTCGATCTTCTTGAGGATATTGGTGATGCGTTTGTTGGCGGCGGCCAGCGCTTCGGCTTCCGGCAACGCGGCGAAGGCTTGCACCGCATCCAGGCGTTCGGTGATGTTGTCGAGCACTTCCGGCTGCTGCGCGACCACTGCTTCGATCTCGTTGGGCGAGTAATTGCGTTCGCGCAGCAGGCCGCGCAGGCGATCGAACAGGAAGGCGCTGACGTCGGTGCTCGGATCCTTGAAGTTGTTGTTGCCGGCAAACTGCGCCACGGTCGCCTGCAGCAATGCAGGAATGGCCAGCGGCAGGCGTTTTTCGACCAGCATGCGCAATACGCCCAGCGCATGGCGGCGCAGCGCGAACGGATCCTTGTCGCCGGTCGGCTGCAGGCCGATGCCCCAGATGCCGACCAGGGTTTCGAGCTTGTCGGCCAGCGCTACCGCGGTGCCGGTGGCGGACGCCGGCAAGGCGTCGCCGGCGAAGCGTGGCTGATAGTGTTCGGAGGCCGCCAGCGCGACTTCGTCCGGCTCGCCGTCGTGACGCGCGTAGTAGGTGCCCATGATGCCTTGCAGCTCAGGGAACTCGCCCACCATGTCGGTCAGCAGATCGGTCTTGGCCAGCAGTGCGCCGCGTTCGGCCAGCGCCACATCATTGCCCAGCAATTTGGCAATCGCACCAGCCAGCGCCTGGACGCGCTCGGTGCGTTGCAACTGGTTGCCCAGCTTGTTGTGATACACGACGTTAGCCAGTTGCGGGACGCGGTCGGCCAGCGTCTTCTTCTTGTCTTGCTCGAAAAAGAACTTCGCATCCGACAGGCGCGGACGCACCACGCGTTCGTTGCCCTGGATGATGTGCTGCGGGTTGGCGGTTTCCAGATTCGAAACGATCAGGAAGCGCGAGCGCAGCTTGCCGTTCGCATCCGTCAGCGCAAAATATTTCTGGTTGGTCTGCATGGTCAGGATCAGGCATTCCTGCGGCACCGCCAGGAACTGGTCGTCGAACTTGCATTCGTAGACCACCGGCCACTCAACCAGCGCGGTGACTTCATCGAGCAGCGCTTCCGGCATCAGGACCTTGTCGTCGCCGGCCTTGCCGAGCAGGTCGAGGCGGATCTTTTCCTTGCGTTCGGTGAAGCCGGGGATGACTTTGCCCTTGCTGATCAGCGTTTCGACATAAGTCTCGGGCGAGTCGATCGCGATCGCGCCCTGTGACAGGAAACGATGGCCTTGGGTGATCTTGTCGGCGTCGAGGCCGAGGATGTTCAGCGGCACCACGGCGGTGCCGTGCAGAGCGATCAGGCGGTGTGCCGGACGCACGAAATGCACGGTATTGCCTGCGTCACGGCCGTGCTGGCGCTGGTAGCTCATCACCTTCGGAATCGGCAGCTTGGCCACCGATTCTTCCAGTGCCGCTTGCAGACCGGTTTGCAGCGCCGTGCCCTTGGAGGTGTAGTGGTAGAAGAAGCTTTCGGCCTTGCCGTCCTGGGCGCGTTCCAGTTGATCCGGCGTGATCACGGTGGCGCCGACTTGCGCCGCCAGTGCCGCCAGTTTCTTGACCAGCGGCGCCGCCGGGCGGCCTTCGGCGTCCAGCGCCACGCTGACCGGCAATACCTTTTCGCGGATCGCCTTGTCGAGCGAGGTGGCGCGCACCTTGCTGATGGAAACAGCCAGGCGACGCGGTGTGGCGTAAGCGGTGGCGACAGCGCCTTCTTCCAGGAAGTCGCGCGATTTCAGTCCGTTGAAAATGCCGTTGGCAAACGCATCGCCCAGTTTGGCGAGCACCTTCGGCGGCAGTTCTTCGGTCAGGAGTTCTACTAAAAGTGTTTGAGTCATTTTCTGTTTTCTTGCCGATTTATTGCTTATTTGGCGCTGCGGCCGATGTCAGCCGCGGCGCGATCCGCTCAATACTGTATTCAAGCCGCCTGGCGTGCAACATCGGCGCCCGCCATCGGGAAGCCGAGGCGCTCACGCGATTCGTAATATGCCTGCGCCACGGCGCGCGACAGGTTGCGGATGCGGCCGATGTAGGCCGCGCGCTCGGTCACCGAAATGGCGCCGCGAGCGTCCAGCAGGTTGAAGGTGTGCGCCGCCTTCAGGATCATTTCGTAGGCCGGCAGCGCCAGCGGCACTTCCAGCAGGCGCTTGGCTTCGGCTTCGTAGTTGCCGAACAGCGAGAACAGGAAGTCGGTATTCGAGTATTCGAAGTTGAAGGTCGACTGCTCGACTTCGTTCTGGTGGAACACGTCGCCGTAGGTCAGCTTCTTCTTGACGCCGTTCTCGACCCATTCGGTCCAGATCAGGTCGTAGACGTTTTCCACGTTTTGCAGGTACATCGCCAGGCGTTCGATGCCGTAAGTGATTTCTCCCAGCACCGGTTTGCAGTCGAGACCGCCGACTTGCTGGAAATAGGTGAATTGTGTGACTTCCATGCCGTTGAGCCAGACTTCCCAGCCCAGGCCCCAGGCGCCCAGCGTCGGGTTTTCCCAGTCGTCTTCGACGAAACGCACATCGTTCTGCTTCAGGTCCAGGCCCAGCGCTTCGAGCGAACCGAGGTACAGGTCGAGGATGTTCTCAGGCGCCGGCTTCAGCACCACCTGGTATTGGTAGTAGTGCTGCATGCGGTTGGGGTTTTCGCCATAGCGGCCGTCCTTGGGGCGGCGCGACGGCTGCACGTAGGCGGCGCGCCACGGCTCGGGCCCGATTGCGCGCAGGAAGGTCGCGGTGTGCGAGGTGCCGGCGCCGACTTCCATGTCGTAGGGCTGGAGCAATGCGCAACCTTGCGCATCCCAATATTCTTGCAGCTTGAGAATGATCTGTTGAAATGTGAGCATCTTTTTATGTTGCCGGTAGTGGCGGGCAAGGAATTGCTAAAACCCTGAATTTTAGCGGTTTTTGAGGGCCTCATGCGGCCCAAACGCAGGAACCGGAAGGAAATAGCAAAGAAAGGAAGAAAGAAAAACGCGCAGCAACTAGCGTTTGCGGCGCGACAGCAGCCAGGCCGCCGCCAGCGCAGCGAACGCCAACGCCAGCATCAGCTTGTTGCCGAGCAGGATGTACGGCGTCTGGCCCTGGAAACCCTGCACCGATGCGCTCAGCATGTTGCGCGTGTAAGGCTGCAATTCGGACACCAACTGGCCCTTGGGACCGATCACGGCGGTGGCGCCGGTGTTGGTCGCGCGCAGCATCGGGCGGCCGGTTTCCAGCGCGCGCATTTGCGAAATCTGCAAGTGCTGCGGCAGCGCGATCGAATTGCCGAACCAGGCGATGTTGGACAGGTTCAGCAGCATGCTGGCTTGCGGCTGGCCGGCATAGTAGGCACCACCGAGCTGGGCGGCGATCTCTTCACCGAACAGATCCTCGTAGCAGATGTTGGGCATGATCCATTGCTGCTTGACCTGGAACGGCAGCTGCAAGGGTTTGCCACGCGTCATGTCGCCCAGCGGAATGCTCATCAGGTCGACGAACCAGCGGAAGCCGAGCGGGATGAATTCGCCGAAAGGCACCAGGTGATGCTTGTCGTAACGATAGGGTGTGCGCTCGCTGGCCGGATCCGGCGAAAAGCCGACCATGCTGTTGGCGTACTGGCCCGGTCCGTCCGACAAGGGGATCCCCAGCGCCAGATGGCTGCCCGAAGTCTGTACAAAGCGCGCCAGGCGCGCCAGATAGTCGGGCGGCAGTTGCTGCGGCAGCAGCGGCACTGCGGTTTCGGGCGTGGCGATCAGGTCGGCCGGTGCGCTGCGGATCATGTCGTCGTACATCATCAGTGACGACAGCAGGGCCTCGTTGGAGAATTTCATTTCCTGCGGGATATTTCCCTGCAGCAAACGTACGCTGATCGGCTGTCCCGCTGCCTGCGTCCAGTTGACCGCATGCAGCGCGACGCCGGCGCCGGCCAGCAGCAGCGTCAGTGCGGCAGGCAGGACACGCGGACCGGTGCGCAAGCTCAGCATGGCAAGGCTGCCGGCGACGATGGCGGCGATCCAGGCCAGACCGTAGACACCGACCACCGGAGCGAAGCCGGCCAGCGGACCGACATTGTGCGCATAGCCTGACGTCAGCCACGGGAAGCCCGTGAACAGCCAGCCCCGCAACCATTCCGACAAGGCCCACAAGGCCGGCAACAGCAGCAGCAACACCACGACCTGCGAGGCCGACCAACGCTGCCGCAGCCAGCTCGCCAGCGTTGCGGTCAGCGCGGCATACAGGCCCAGGTACGCCGCCAGCAAACCCACCGCCAGCGCTGCCATCCATCCCGCCATGCCACCGTAGTCGTGCATGCTGATGTAGAGCCAGTGCACGCCGCAGGTGGCCCAGCCGAAGCCGTACAACCAGCCGGTCAGCGCGTTGCGACGAAAGGAGGCAGTGCGGGAAATCTGGCGGAACAGCCATGCCAGCGTGAGGATCTGCACCGGCCAGATGTTGAACGGCGCGAACGCCAGCACGTTGGCCACGCCGGCCAGCAAGGCGAACAGCGGCGTCCAGCGTGCAAAGCGTGACACCGTCGGACTATTGGCAACAGCAGGATCGGCAGGGATGGGCGAAGGAGAGTTCACGCGGAAAAACTATTGTTCTTCCTCGGCTGCCGGGGTATCCGGCAGTTTTTCCACCAGCAGCACGTGCGCCTGGCGGGCATCGGCGCGCAACACTTCGAAGCGCATGCCGCCGATGTCGAATTCGTCGCCCTTGCGCGGCACGCGGCCGAGGTGGTTGGCGACCAGGCCGCCGATGGTGTCGGCGTCTTCATCGGAGAAGGAGGTTTCCAGCGTTTCGTTGAACTGGGTGATTTCGGTCAATCCCTTGATGCGCCAGCGCGGGCCGTGGGCGCCGTCCTTGATGGTGAGGATGTTGTCTTCTTCCTCGTCGAAATCGTATTCGTCTTCGATGTCGCCGACGATTTGTTCCAGCACGTCTTCAATCGTGATCAGGCCGGCGACGCCGCCGTATTCGTCGACCACGATGGCCATGTGGTTGCGGTTGGCGCGGAAGTCGCGCAGCAGCACGTTGAGGCGCTTGGATTCGGGAATGAACACGGCCGGGCGCAGCATGTCGCGCACGTCGAAGGATTCTTCGGCGTAATAGCGCAGCAGGTCTTTTGCCAGTAGCACGCCGACCACCTTGTCGCGCTCGCCTTCGACCGCTGGAAAGCGCGAATGCGAGGTCGACAGCACGTCGGGCATCCAGGTTTCAATCGGCTTGCTGATATCGATGGTGTCCATCTGCGAACGCGGCACCATGATGTCGCGCACAGCGAGATCGGATACCTGGAACACGCCTTCAATCATGGACAGCGCATCGGCGTCGATCAGGTTGCGTTCATGGGCGTCGTGCAGGACCTCGAGCAACTCTGCTCGGTTTTCTGGTTCGGGGGAGATGAGGGCGGTGAGACGTTCGAACAGGGAACGGTGGGGTTTAGCGTCAAGAGATTTGACGCTACTAGAGTGATCTTGCATATGGCGTGAGCCGTGGGTCCGACGTTGTTTCGATGAGGCATAGGATACAACAAATATATGACAAATCTACTAAAACCCGATTTCACGCTCGCTGCGGACAAGGAAGGCCAGCGGCAAGCTGGATCAAATTGCAACAGTTTCCCGGCGGACATGTCCACGGCGAGGGGATGCCGCAGACATGTCGAAAGAAACGAGGATTACTTCTTCATTTCGTCTTTTTTCATTTCATCCTTGCCCATGCCGTCCTTGGCCATGCCGTCTTTACCCATGGCGTCCTTGCCCATGGAATCCTTCTTTTTCATCTTGTCCTTCTTCATGCCGTCTTTTTTCATGCCGTCCTTGGACATGGAATCCTTGGACATGTCGTCCTTGGCCATCGTATCGGCAGCGTAGGCGCCCGAAACGGCAGCCATCATCAGACAGGCGAACAGGGTGGAAAGTGCTTTTTTCATGTGAATCTCCTAGGTGTTGAAAATTGGCAAAAGCGCCATGACTACGACAAATGCTTGGCACATTGCTAAGCACCGCCGAACCAGTTGTACCCCTGGTCTTCCCAGTAACCGCCGGGGTAAGTGTTGGTTACTTCGATCGAAACGATGTGTTTTGGATTCTTGTAGCCCAGCTTGGTCGGCATGCGCAGCTTCATCGGGAAGCCGTATTTCGGCGGCAGGACCTCGCCGTCATACGTCAGCGTCAGCTGCGTCTGCGCATGCAGCGCCGTGGCCATGTCGATGCTGGTGTAATAGTCGTCGGCGCAGCGGAAGGCAATGTACTTCGCGCTCAGGTCGGCGCCGATGTGCTTGAGAAAGCCGGCGAACGGCACGCCGCCCCAGCGGCCGATGGCGCTCCAGCCTTCCACGCAGATGTGGCGCGTGATCTGCTCCACCTGCGGCAGCCGGCGCAACTCGGCCAGCGTCCAGGTCCGGCGGATGGCGATCAGGCCCTTGAGTTCGAGGCGATAGGCGTCGCCATCGACTTCGGTGATTTCATCCTCGCCATAAAATGCGTTGAACGGAAACGGCCGCGTGATCATCGACGCCGGATAGGTCGGCGCCAGTTTGTTCGGATCGAACAGCCAGCCTTGCACGCCATCATTCATGCGTGAAATCTTCGTCAGCATGCGGTTCACGGATTCCTGCTCGGTGAGATTGCAGCCGCTCAGCAGCGACAATCCGCCTAGCGTCAGTGCGCGCTTGCCGAACAGGCGCCGCGACGGCATCGACAATTCCAGTTCACGGCGCGCATCCTTGAGGATCAGTTCGCCGTCGAGCGTGGACGGCAGGCGATTGGGTTTCTTGATCATGGCGAGCTCTCCGTTCAGCGTCCGCGCAGCATGGCCAGCAAGGTGCGCGGCACCAGCGCCACCATGGCGACATGTACAACAATGAACAACACCAGGAAGCTCATCGCCAGGAAATGCACGATGCGCGCATTGTCATAGCCGCCCATCAGGTCGCGCAGCAAGGGCAGCTGCACCGATTTCCAGATCGCCAGCCCCGACAGCACGATCAGCACGAGGTCGGCAATCACCGAGAGATACGCCAGCTTTTGCACGGCGTTGTAGTGATCCAGCGACGCGTGTTGCAGCTTGCCTTTAAGCGCTTGCACAAAGTCGTGGAGGACTTCCATCGGACGCAGCGGGAAGAACTTGCGGCGCGCCCGTCCGCTCAGCAGATTGATTGCCAGATAGATCACGCCGTTGACCGCCAGCAGCCACATCGCCGCGAAATGCCATTGCAGCGCACCGCCCAGCCATCCGCCCAAGGTCCATTCTTTTGGAAACGAGAAAGGAAAAATCGGCGAGGCGTTATAGATGCGCCAGCCGCTCAGGATCATGAGCACGACGGCGAGCGCGTTGGTCCAGTGGGTAACGCGCAGCCACAGCGGGTGGATGGTCGCGGACGTCGTCGAGCGTGCGGGGGCGTGGATGTTCAAGTTCGTCTCCTCGATGCATGGTTGTTTCATGCAGCTTGGTCGGACGAGCTTGCGGTTTCTTACAAGGAATTTGAAGAAAGTGAAAAATACCGGCGCGATCGCGCCCGCAGCGGCATGAACGCCCGGTGTGAAAAATAATCGTCAGTGAACTGTAAGAAATGACGGCCGGCCGCGACCAACATGCAGGGAGCCGGAGAACGGCGCTGAAAGGGTGTCTGCAGGCCTGGCTGATTTACAATGCCAGCCGGGGCGCCACAGGGAGCAATCATATGAACTGCAAGGAAGCACATCGTGTCTTGTGCGAGGCGCAAGACAGCAAATTATCTTTTGCCCGGCGGCTGGCGCTGCGCTGGCATCTTGCTATCTGCGACCACTGCACGCGCTTCGGTCGCCAGCTGAATTTCCTGCGCACGGCGGTGCGGCGCTACCGCGATGGCGGGGATGGAAAGTAATGCAGAAAAGTAATGCAGAGAAAACAATGCCGCCGCAGCGCAAGGCTGCGGTGGGCAACATTCAGTGCGGCTGCAGAGGTTACCGGCGGTCCGCGTAAGGATCGGCAAAGCCCAGCTGAGCCAGGATTTCAGTTTCGAGCGTTTCCATCTCGGTCGCTTCGTCTTCGTCTTCGTGATCGTAGCCCTGTGCATGCAGCACGCCGTGCACGATCAGATGCGCCGCATGATCCAGCAGCGGCTTCTTCTGTTCCAGCGCTTCTTTTTCCAGCACGTCGGTGCACAGGATGATGTCGGCCTGCGTCACTTCGGCGTCTTCATCTTCCGTGTAGGCAAACGTCAGCACGTTGGTCGCGTAGTCCTTTTCACGGTATTCGCGGTTCAGCGTGCGGCCTTCTTCGGCGTCGACGAAACGAATCGTCAGTTCTGCCGGTGCGAACAGCGCAGCCTGGATCCAGCGGCGGATCTGCGGGCGCGGCACGCCTTCCTTGAGGCGTGGATCGGCGTACTGGACGGACAGGGTCAGTTTATTTTTTTGCATGGCGAGGTTTGGCCGACTGGGTCAGGCCCTGGCTGAGGCGTTTGACGGCGCTGCTTGAAGTGACGTGGGAGTTGCTGGCGGCCGAAACTGCTTCGTACGCGTCGACGATGCGGGCGACCATCGGATGGCGCACCACGTCGCTGCTGGTGAAGCGCGAGAAGGCGATGCCACGCACCTCGTGCAGCACATTGAGCGCATCGACCAGGCCGCTTTTCTGGCCGTGGTGCAAGTCGATCTGGGTGACGTCGCCGGTGACCACCGCCTTGCTGCCGAAACCGATGCGGGTGAGGAACATCTTCATCTGTTCCGGCGTGGTGTTCTGCGCCTCGTCGAGGATGATGAAGGCGTGGTTCAGCGTGCGGCCGCGCATGTAGGCCAGCGGCGCGATTTCGATCGCCTGTTTCTCGAACAGCTTTTGCGTGCGGTCGAAACCGAGCAGGTCGTACAGCGCGTCATACAGCGGACGCAAATACGGATCGACCTTCTGCGCCAGGTCGCCCGGCAGGAAGCCGAGGCGTTCGCCGGCTTCCACCGCAGGGCGCGTCAACACGATGCGTTGCACGGCGTCGCGTTCCAGCGCATCGACGGCGCAAGCCACCGCAAGATAGGTTTTGCCGGTGCCGGCCGGGCCGACGCCAAAGGTGATGTCGTGCTCGAGGATGGCGTGCAGGTATTGGCTCTGGTGTGGCGTGCGGCCGCGCAGATCGTGCTTGCGCGTCTTCAGGATCGGGCTTTCGATCTCGGTCCTGTCTTTCCTGTCGACGGTGATATCCGCCTCGTCCAGCTCGGCATCGATGGTCGCGGTCGCGCGTTGCTCGACCAGCGCCAGCTGGATGTCTTCCACCGACACCGGCTTGTCCGCCAGCGTGTAGAAACGCTCCAGGACGGCGACCGCGCGCTCGGCGTTGGTGCCGCTGGCGATGAACTTCTCGCCGCGACGGAAGATCGTCACGTCGAGGGCGGACGAGATCTGCCGCAGGTTTTCATCGAGCGGGCCGCACAGGTGCGCCAGGCGCTTGTTGTCGAGTGGCTGCGGGATGAAGTAGTGAGGCTGGTTGGGTGATTTTTTCAATCTGGCTCGTCGTCTTTAGGTAAAAGTTAAGTAGCGAGTGGCGATGGCGTCATTGCTTGATGATGATTTCGCCGCGCAGCGAGAACGCAAAAGTCTGCACGATGGTGACATCGATCATTTCGCCGATCAGACGGGCGCCGTTCGGGCCGCCGTCGAAATTCACCACGCGATTGTTTTCCGTGCGGCCTTGCAGTTCGTTCGGATCCTTCTTCGACGGGCCTTCCACCAGGATGCGTTGGACCGTACCGAGCATGGCCTGGCTGATCTTGTTTGCATTGTCCTGCACCACGGCTTGCAGATGTTGCAGACGCTTCAGTTTGACGTCAGCGGGGGTGTCGTCGGCCAGGTTGGCGGCCGGCGTACCGGGCCGCGGGCTGAAGACGAAGCTGAAGCTGCTGTCGAAGCCGATATCCGTAATCAGCTTCATCAGCGCGTTGAAGTCTTCATCGGTCTCACCCGGGAAGCCGACGATGAAGTCGCTCGAAATCGTGATGTTGGGACGCACTTCGCGCAGGCGACGCAGCACCGATTTGTATTCCAGCGACGTATAGCCGCGCTTCATGGCCGCCAGGATGCGATCGGAGCCGTGCTGCGCCGGCAGGTACAGGTGATCGACCAGCTTGGGAACCTTGGCGTAGGTGTCGATCAGGCGCTGGGTGAATTCCTTGGGATGGCTGGTGACGAAGCGGATGCGCTGGATGCCTGGCATCTCGGCGATGTATTCGATCAGCAGCGCAAAGTCGGCGATCTCGCCGTCTTCCATCACGCCGCGGAAAGCATTGACGTTCTGGCCCAGCAACGTGATTTCCTTGACGCCTTGCGCGGCCAGTCCGGCCACTTCGGTCAGCACGTCCTCGAAGCGGCGCGACACTTCCTCGCCGCGCGTGTACGGCACCACGCAGTAGCTGCAGTACTTGCTGCAACCTTCCATGATCGACACGTAGGCCGTCGCGCCTTCGACGCGTGCCGGCGGCATGTGGTCGAATTTTTCGATTTCGGGGAAGCTGATGTCGACCTGCGGGCGTCCGGTAAAACGGCGTTCGCTGATCATCTGCGGCAGGCGATGCAGGGTTTGCGGACCGAACACCATGTCGACGAAGGGGGCGCGCTTGACGATGGCTTCGCCTTCCTGCGAAGCCACGCAACCGCCGACGCCGATCAGCAGGTCGGGATTGTTCTTCTTCAGCTCGCGCAGGCGGCCGAGGTCCGAGAACACTTTTTCCTGCGCTTTTTCGCGCACCGAACAAGTGTTGAGCAGGATCACGTCGGCGTCTTCCGGCCGGTCGGTCTTGACCAGGCCGTCGGATGCGTTCAGCACGTCGGCCATCTTGTCCGAGTCGTACTCGTTCATCTGGCAGCCGAAGGTTTTGATGAATACTTTTTTCTGCATAAATGTCATTCAGGCATGAGGGCGCGGCGGGAGGCTGGTCCTGCGCACATCGGCATGTGAGGCGCGTCGGCCAAACGCTGGCAAGAGGAAGCTGATCGGAAAACTGCAGTCGCAAAGCTCGGAAAGGCGGCTTGTGCAGCGCGATCCGGAGCGCCTGCAGTCGGTGCTTCCAAGGTCCGCGATTATAGCACCGGATGCCGCGCGAAGCCGCTGGCAGGCACCGATCCCGGCATCCAGGCAACAGCGGTGAATATACCGAAAAATGCCTTTCCGGCAACGCTTTGCCCGCGCTCAGGCGGGCGATCCGTCGGCGAAGCAGCCTTCCAGCCAGTCCAGCACGGCCCGCAGGCGCGGCAGCGCCCGCAGATCGCGGTGGTACACCGCCCATGCCTCGCGTTGCAGCTGCGGCGCGGCATCGACTTCCGCCGCCAATTCCAGTTCCGGCGCCAGCAGGTAATGCGGCAACAGCGCCATGCCCACGCCGGCGCGCGCCGCCATACACTGCGTCACCAGGCTGGTGCTGCGAAAGCGCACCGGATTGCCGCCCGCATGATCGGCCAGCCATTGCGTCTCGGGGATATCCGGCACGCCGTCGTCGAAGCCGATAAACGGCGCCGAGGCCGGCGCGGCGCGCCATTCCGCCACGCGTGCGTGGCTGCCGCACAGGAAATAGCTGATCTTGCCCAGCTTGCGCGCGATCAGCTCGCCATCTTGCGGCCGCGCGAAGCGGATCGCCAGGTCGGCGTCCCGGCGCGCCAGGCTCACCGTCTGATGGCCCATGCTGAACTCGATATCGAGCTGCGGCCAGCGTTCCAGCAGCGCCGGCAGGCGCGGCGCCAGGAACATAGTGCCCATGGCATCGGTGCTGGCGATGCGCAGCTTGCCTTCCATGCGGATGTCTTCACCGGCCAGGCGGCGCGCCAGTTGCGCGGTCTGCGCCTGCATTTCGCGCGCGGCGGCCAGCACGGTTTCACCCAGCCGGGTCAGTTCGGTGTCGTCGCCACGCCGCGTGAACAGGGGGCCGTGCAAGGCATGCTCCAGTGTTTGCAGGCGCCGGCTGACGGTGGCGTGGGTCACGCCCAGCATGCGCGCCGCACCAGAAAAGCTGCCCGATTCGATGAAGGCGGCAAAGGTGCGCAAGCCTTCCCAGTCGGCGGCGAGGAGCGCAGGGGAGTCGGATGAAGCTGTGAATTTATTCACGGATGGCTACCTGTTTTTGTGAATTGATGAACATATTTTAACCGTCTAGGATGATCCCATCGTTCACCACCATCAAGGAGAAAACCATGTCCACACCAAAAACCCTCTTGCAAATCGCCGGCGCTGCGCCCCGTTCGCCGAAGTGGCAAGACGCCGCGCTGGTACTGATCGACCACCAGACCGAATACACCGCCGGTGGCGTGCCGCTGGTCGGCATCGACGCCACTGTCGGCGAGATCGCCGCCTTGCTGAAGCAGGCGCGCGCCGCCGGCGCACCGGTATTCCACGTGGTGCATCACGCCAAGCCGGGTGCGGCGCTATTCGATCCGCAGCGCGAATTCGTGGGTATCATCGACGGCCTGCAGCCGCAGGACGGCGAAGTGACGGTGGTCAAGGCGCTGCCGAATTCCTTCGCCAGCACCACGCTGGATGCGGAGCTGAAGAAGGTCGGGAAAAAGGAATTGATCATCGCTGGTTTCGCCACCCACATGTGCATCAGCGCCACCACGCGCTCGGCGCTGGATCACGGCTATGTGTCGACGGTGGTGGCGGCGGCTTGCGCCACGCGTGATCTGCCGGATGCGTTGGGCAAGGGCGTGGTGCCCGCGGCCGAAGTACAACGCGCCACACTGGCGGCCTTGGCCGACCGTTTTGCGACGATCGTGCCGGATGCGGCCGCATTGAGCTAACGGAGATATTTACGCGGCGGTCGGATTGGTTGGATTGATCCGCAGGTTCTTGAGGATATCGCGCCACGTCACGATGCCGACCGGCCTGAAGTTCAGGTCGACCACCGGCAGGCAGGAAATGCCGTGGGTATTGAAGGACTGGATCGCGTCATCGACCGTGGCGCTTTCCTGCAGCACGATCGGCCGCCGCGTCATGATCTGGTGCACACGCTTGTTCAGGCTGGCGGTGTCCTGGTAGGTTTCCCGGGCCGAACCGATGTTTGGGCTCAGCGCCTTGAGCAGGTCGCGATCGGACACCACGCCCAGCAGCTTGTGCTCCTCCACCACCAGCAGGTGATGGAATTTCAGGTTGTCGAAAATCTCTTTGATCGTTTCCAGCTTGTCGTCCAGGGTGACGGTGACGAGCTTCGCGGTCATGATCTTCTTGATGCTGACTCCAGCCATTGCTCCTCCGTTGATATGTCGGATTGTCCTCCAAGCCAGGCAGGGGAGGCAATTGACGTACGTCAAGTTGTCCGCAAAAACAAAAAAGGCCCGTGCGAACACGGGCCTTCAGATGTCTTTGGTGGTGATAGGTGGACTTGAACCACCGACCCCAGCATTATGAGTGCTGTGCTCTAACCAACTGAGCTATATCACCAAAAGCAAGCCCGTGATTATGCTGTGGCACTCACGGTCTGTCAAGGAAAACTATACCTACAGGTATTGTTTTTCTATCTACTCCCTGTTTCTCGATTATCCAGACGTTGCTTCCAGCGCCTTGCGCACCTGTGCCATCACGACCTGCGTGGCGTCGGCGGCGTTGCAGTCGATCACGACGCGGCCCGGCGTCGAGCGCAGCCAGGTGATCTGGCGCTTGGCCAGTTGTCGCGTGGCAATGATGCCGCGTTCGCGCATTTCGGCGCGGTCGTACTGGCCGTCGAGATGTTCCCAGGCCTGGCGGTAGCCGACGCAACGCATCGACGGCAGGCCCAGGTGCAGGTCGCCGCGGGCGCGCAGCTTGCGGACTTCGGTCAGCAAGCCGTCGTTTTCCAGCATGAGGTCGAAGCGGCGTGCGATGCGCTCATGCAGCACGGCGCGGTCGGACGGCTCCAGCGCCAGCGGCAGCAGCGTGAAGGGCAGCGTCGCCGCGGTCTTTTGCGTCAGCAACGCCGACATCGGCAGGCCGGTTAGCTCGATGATCTCGAGCGCGCGCTGGATGCGCTGGCTGTCGTTGGGTTTGAGGCGGGCGGCGGTTTCCGGGTCGAGCGTGGCGAGACGTGCATGCAAGGCCGGCACGCCGTCGCGTGCGGCTTCTTCGTCGAGGCGGGCTCGCAAGGCGGGATCGGCTTCGGGCAGGTCGTCGAGGCCGTCGCGCAAGACCTTGAAATACAGCATGGTGCCGCCCACCAGCAGCGGCAGCTTGCCGCGTGCGCGGATGTCTTGCGCCAGGCGCAGTGCGTCGTTGCGGAACTGCATGGCCGAGTAGGCTGCGGTCGGATCGAGGATGTCGATCAGGTGGTGCGGCACGCTTGCAAGCTCGTCGGCGTTGGGTTTGGCGGTGCCGATGTCCATCTCGCGATACACCAGCGCCGAGTCGACCGAGATGATTTCGCAGGGAATGTGTTTGGCGATTTCCAGCGCCGCCGCAGTTTTGCCGGAAGCGGTCGGTCCCATGATGGCGACCGCCAATGGTGCTGACGCCATTTTATTGACCGCGCAGGAAGAGTTTGTCCATGTCGGACAAGGCCAGCTGGCTCCAGGTCGGGCGGCCGTGGTTGCACTGGTCGGCGCGCTCGGTGGCTTCCATCTGGCGCAGCAGCGCGTTCATTTCCGGCACGGTCAGGCTGCGGTTGGCGCGCACGGCGGTGTGGCAGGCCAGCGTGCCGAGCAACTCGTTGCGGCGCTCGAGCAGTACGCGCGAGCCGCCGAATTCACGCACGTCGCGCAGCACGTCGCGCGCCAGCGTCTGGGCGTCGGCGTTCTTGAGCAGCGCCGGCACTGCGCGCACGGCCAGCGTGGTTGGCGACATCGCGGCGATATCGAAGCCGAGCGCGCTCAAGGTCTCCTGGTGTTCTTCCACGGTGCCGACTTCGACGGCGTCGGCGTAGAAGGTCACCGGGATCAGTAGCGGCTGCACGAACATGGAATTGTCGTCGAGCGCGTTCTTCAATTGTTCATACAGGATGCGTTCGTGCGCGGCGTGCATGTCGACCACCACCAGGCCCTTGCTGTTCTGCGCCAGCACGTAGATGCCGTGCAGCTGCGCCAGCGCGAAGCCGAGCGGGAAGTCGTCGGACGGCAATGTTTGCGGATTGGCGGAAACTGGCATGGCGAACGCGCCTGGCGTTGTGTCGCCACCATAGGCCGCAGCCATGTCCAGATTGGTTTGCGCACCCGGTTGGAACATCGCACCGTATTCCGCCGTGTTCTGCGCCACGCCGAAATTACCCGCGGAAAAATTCGGCCGCAGCTGGGCGCCGAATTCACTCTGATACTGCGGCTGAGGCTGCGATTGTTGATCGCGCATCCACGGCAACGGGCCGTTGCCTGCGGCTTGCGGCGCCGGCGCATTGCCGAATGAGGTCGCCGACGTGGCTGCAAGCGCGCGGCTGACCGCGTGGAAGACGAATTGATGCACGCTGCGGCTGTCGCGGAAGCGTACTTCGATCTTGGACGGATGGACGTTGACGTCGACCAGTGCGGGGTCCAGATCGAGCGACAGCGCGTAGGACGGATAGCGGTCGCCGTGCAGCACGTCCTGATAGGCGGCGCGGACCGCGTGCACCAGCAGCTTGTCGCGCACGAAGCGACCGTTGACGTAAAAGTATTGGCCGTCGGCGCGCGCCTTGGAGGCGGTCGGCAAACCGACGAAACCGTGCAGGCGCAGCGGCCCGGCGCTCTCGTCGAGCGGCAGGCGGGCGTTGGCGAACTCGTCGCCGAGGATGTGGGCGCTGCGCTTGGCGAATTCGCCGGTGTTCCAGTGATCGACGGTCTTGCCGTTGTGGGTCAGCGAAAACGTCACGTCCGGACGCGCCAGCGCAATGCGGCGCACGACTTCGGCGCAGTGGCCGTATTCGGTCTGTTCGGATTTCAGGAACTTGCGCCGCGCCGGTGTATTGAAGTACAGATCCTGCACGTCGATGGTGGTGCCGGGCGCGCCGGAAGCGGGCACGACACTGCCTTCCTGCGAGCCGGTGATTTCCCAGGCGTGGGCGGCGTCGGCGGTGCGCGTGGTCAGGGTGAGTTGCGCGACCGAGGCGATCGACGCCAGCGCTTCACCGCGAAAACCGAGCGTGCCGACGTTTTCCAGGTCGGTCAGCGAAGCGATCTTGGAGGTGGCGTGACGCGCCAGCGCCAAGGGCATCTGCTCCGGCGGAATGCCGCGGCCGTTGTCGGTGATGGCGATGCGTTTGACGCCGCCTTGCTCCAGCCGCACGGTGATCTGCGTGGCGCCGGCGTCGAGCGCGTTCTCCAGCAATTCCTTGACGACGGCGGAAGGGCGTTCGATGACTTCGCCGGCAGCGATCTGAGAAATCAGCTGGTCGGGCAAGGCCTGGATGGGGCGAAGGGGGCGGGGAGGGCGATCTGGTGCGTTCATCCGGCGATTATACCGCCAGCAGGCTCAGGGATCGCCCTGAGCCTGCCGTGAAGACTGGGCTCAGAATTGTTCCCAGTCGTCATCTTTGGAGGGCGTCGGCAAGGATTTTTTTGCCGCCGGGAGTTTGGCGACAGGCGCAGCTTTCGGTGCCGCCGCCGGCTTGACGACGACTTTGTGCGCTGGTGCCAATGGTGCCGCTGGTGTAGCTGGTGCGCCGAAGGCCATGGCATGCGTTTCATCCAGCTTGAAGGTGCTGACCGACGCAGTGAGCTTGTGCGCCTGGTCCTGCAACGATTGGGCGGCGGCGGCGGCTTGCTCCACCAGCGCGGCGTTCTGCTGGGTGGTTTGCTCCATCTGCACGATGGCGTGGTTGACCTGCTCGATGCCGGCGCGCTGTTCCTGGCTGGCCGAGCTGATCTCGCCGACGATGTCGGTCACGCGCTTGACGCTGGCGACCACTTCGCCCATGGTTGCGCCCGCTTGTTCCACCAGCTTGCTGCCGGCCTCGACCTTGTCGACCGAGTCGTCGATGAGAGCCTTGATTTCCTTGGCGGCGGCTGCCGAGCGCTGCGCCAGGCTGCGCACTTCCGACGCCACCACGGCAAAGCCGCGGCCCTGTTCGCCGGCGCGCGCGGCTTCCACTGCGGCGTTCAACGCCAGGATGTTGGTCTGGAAGGCAATGCCGTCGATCACGCTGATGATGTCGACGATCTTGCGCGAGGATTCGTTGATCGAACCCATGGTGTCGACCACCTGGCCGACCACGGCGCCGCCCTGTTGCGCGACTTCCGATGCCGATACCGCCAGCTGGTTGGCCTGGCGTGCGTTGTCGGCATTCTGCTTGACGGTCGAGGTCAGCTCTTCCATGGCAGACGCGGTTTCTTCCAGCGAGCCGGCCTGTTGTTCGGTGCGGCTGGACAAATCGAGGTTGCCGCTGGCGATTTCGGTCGACGCGGTGGCGATGGTGTCGGTGCCGGTGCGTACTTCGCCGACGATGCGCAAGAGGCTGTCGTTCATTGCCTTGAGCGAATGCATGAGCTGGCCGGTTTCATCATTGCTGTCGGAGCGAATGTCGGCGCCGAGGTCGCCTTCGGACACGCGCTGGGCGATGTCGACGGCTTTGGTAAGCGGCACGGACACGATGCGTGCGACCCACACCGCGAGCGTCATCGCGATCACAACGATGGCGATGAGCAGGCCGAGGATCCAGTTGCGCGCTTCGTTGAAGGTATGGTCGGCCTCGGTGTTGGAGCGCACGGTGCCATCGTCATTGATCTTGACCAGACCGCCGAGTTGCTCGACCGCCTGACGAAACAGCTTGTTCGACTCGCCCTTGAATTGCAGGCGCGCTTCATCTTTCTGGTTGGCGCGCGACAACTCCATGATCTTCTTGTTCTCGGCCAGGTACTTTTGCATGGTTTGCTGGAATTGCGGATAGAGCACTTTCTCTTCCGGTTCGGAGATCATCTGCTCGTAGGAAGCCAGGTCCTTGCGAATGATTTCCATGCGCGTTTTCATCGCTTTTTCGGCGTCGTCGTAATCCTTTTCCTCGGTCGCCAGAATGTGCTGCAACTCGGAAATGCGGAAACGCGCCATCGACGCCTGCAATTGCAAACCAACCTTGACGCTCGGCATCCAGTTGGTGGCGATGTCGCTCGAGGCCCGGTTGACCTTGATCAGCTCGACGATCGAGAAGGCACCCAATCCCGCGGTCAGGATGATGACAGCCAGGAACGACAGGACCAGTTTTTTTGCGATTTTAAGGTTGTAGAACCAGCGCATGTGATTGCCTCGAACGGAAATGATGGAAATGATGTGCAGCGTAAGGAGCGCGCAAAGATGGCGTCGTCAATGACGGCATCGTCCCATGATGGTACGCACGCAGCCGCCCTCTTCATCGCTGAAGAAGGCGGTTGTTTACCATTCATTTTTGCGGGAAGTCTGCTTGCGAGGGCCGTAGTTTCTGGCCTGCAAGGCGATTCAGAATTGGCGGCGCAGCATTTTCACACGGCAATGTGATCGGATGATGACGTGATGGAGAAGCGATGAAAACGCGCAGGCACGCCGCGCTCAGACGCCGTAGATGCGGAAGAAAGCGTCCAGCGAGCGCTCGACCGACTCCTTGATCTTGGCCGGCGGCGCCGAGGTGATCACGCCGAGGATGCGGCCCTCGGCCCACTCCGCTTCGACCAGCACGCGGAACTGGATGGCTGTCAGCCACGGGTCAGCTTCGCGCAGCTCGCCGCGGTCCATGGCCCGTTTCATGAATTCGGAAATCACCAGCCAGCCGCGCTTGGGTCCGTTCTCGTAATACATGCAACCGAGATCGGACCGCTCGGCGTTGTAGTACAGCAAGCGGCGCACCGCGATCACTTCCGGCGACAGCACCAGGTGCAGGTATTTGTTGGCGAACAGGCGCAGCGTGTCGCGCATGTCGGCGCTGCCGTCGTCCTGAATCAGGATGGCGAACAGCGATTCGAACTGCATGCCGGCCTGCTGCTTCATGACCTGCAGAAAGATCTCTTCCTTGGAAGAAAAATAGTTGTACAGCGTCGCCTTCGAGCCGCCCAGGCGCGCCGAAATTTCCGCCATGGAGGCGCGATCGAAGCCGATCTCGTTAAATATTTCCGCCGCGACATCGATGATCGATTGCCGCCGCTCTTCACTCTTCTTGCGCATGTAATTTCTTTGCCATTGCGGCGAAACCCTTTGCCTGCACGGCTTCGCCTGATTTTCCCCGGGGCTGTTGCTTTTTTGTGCGCTTGCAGCATTTGCGCCGTTTGCCGAGCCCCATTTTCCCCTAGTTTTGCTTGACGGTCGTTAAAAGTCAATACTATACTGAACTGTACAGTTTACTTAAGAGTGGATTTCGATCATGCAAGTTCCATCTGTTTCAGGGGATCAAGGCGCATCCCGATATCGCCTGCCGGGCCTGCCTCGCGTTGCAACGCTGTCGGCGCTGGCCGCGGCGGCGCTGACGCTGGCCGGCTGCGCGCAGTTTTCCGACCTCGGCCCGCGCGCCGAACCCAAGGCCATCGATGCCTACCAGTCTTCGCAATCGTTGAACTCCGTTGCCGGTGAAGTCTCCTGGCCCGACGACAACTGGTGGACTGCCTATGGCGACAAGCAACTCAACACGCTGATGGGCGAAGCGCTGCACGGCGCGCCATCGATGGCGGTGGCGCGCGCCCGCCTGCTCAAAGCCGAAGGCGTGGCGCAACAACAGGGAGCGGCCTTGTTGCCGCAAGTCACCGGCAACGCCTCGCTCGACCACATGAAACAGAGCTACAACAACGGCGTGCCGCCCGACTTCGTGCCGCGCGGTTATAACAACGAGGCGCGCGTCACGCTCGACTTCAGCTACGAAATCGACTTCTGGGGCAAAAACCGCGCCGCGCTGGCCGCCGCCACTTCCGAACTCGAAGCTGCGCGCGCCGACGCCGCCCAGGCGCGCATCACGCTGGCGACCTCGATCGCCGCCGGCTACGCCGAACTGGAGCGCCTGTTCAGTCAGCGCGACACGTCGCAGGCGGCATTGCAAGTGCGCCAGGAAACAGAGAATTTATTCATGCAGCGCCGCCTCAACGGCCTCGAAACCGAAGGCAGCGTCAAGCAAGTGGTGGCGCGCCGCGCGATGGCTGAAGCCGACCTGCTGGCGGTGGACGAATCGATCGCCCTGCAACGCAACAAGCTGGCCGCGTTGGCCGGCGCCGGTCCGGATCGCGGCCTGCAACTGGCGCGCCCGGTGATCGACATGTCGAAGCCGTTCAACCTGCCGCAGGAGTTGCCCGCCAACCTGCTGGGCCGCCGCCCCGACATCGTCGCCGCACGCTTGCGCGCCGAAGCCGCCGCCAAACAGATCAAGGTGGCGCGTGCGCAGTTCTATCCGAACGTCAACCTGAGCGCCTACTTCGGTTTCCAATCGCTGGGCACCAATTTGCTGACACAGTCGGGCTCGAGCATCGGCAGTTTCGGACCGGCGATCTCGTTGCCTATCTTCGAAGGCGGTCGCCTGCGCGGCCAGTTTCGCTCGGCCAGCGCCAGCTATGACGAAGCCGTCGCCAACTACGACAGCGCCGTCACGCAAGCCTTGCAGGACGTGGCCGACGTCGCCGTCAGCGAGCGCGCACTGAGCGGTCGCCTGAACCGCACCGAAGCAGCCGCCGACGCCGCCCGGGATGCCTACCGCATCGTGCGCAATCGCTATGAAGGCGGCCTCACCAACTACCTCGACGTGCTCAATGCGCAAGACACGCTGCTGACCAACCTGCGCGAGTTGTCTACCTTGCGCTCGCGCCTGTTCGCGCTCGACGTGTCGATGGTCCGCGCGCTCGGCGGCGGCTATCAACACGCCAGCTGACCGCGCGCCGCACAGCAGCGACTCAATACAGACAAATATATCCACGAAGGAAAACGCCATGTCGCACAGTGATTCCCAAGCCATTCAAACCATTTCCACGACTGATAATGCTGCAGGCAACGCGCCCGGCAAGCGCAAGAAGCTGTTCACCATTTTCGCCGGCGTGATCGCCGTGGTCGCCGTCGGTTACGGCACCTATTGGTACTTCATCGGTTCGCGTTACGTCACCACCGACAACGCTTACACCGCCGTGGAAATCTCGCAGGTCACGCCGGCCGTCAACGGCATCGTGTCCGAAGTCAAAGTGGTCGACACCCAATACGTCCACCAGGGCGACGTGCTGGTCGTGATCGACAACCGCGACGCGACACTGGCGCTGGCGCAGGCCGAAGCCGACCTGGGTCGCGCCGAACGCCGCGTACAAAGCTACTTCGCCAACGATACCGGTTTCGTTGCACAGGTGCAGGCGCGTGAAGCCGAACAGAAGCGCTCCGCCGCGCAACTGCTCTCGGCGCAGGCCGACCTGCAACGCGCCGAACTCGACCTGCGTCGCCGCGAAGCGCTGGAAAAATCCGGCTCGGTCTCCGGTGAAGAACTGACCAATGCACGCACCACCCTGCTGACCATGCAGGCCAACCTGAAGGCTGCAGAAGCCGGCAAGATCCAGGCCGACGCCAACCGCAGCGCCACCGTCGGCGCGCAAAAAGCCAGCACCGTGCTGACCGCCAACACCACCGTCGACACCAATCCGGAAGTCACGCTGGCGCGCGCCAAGCGCGACCAGGCCAAGCTGGACCTGGAGCGCACCGTGTTGCGCGCGCCGGTGGAAGGCGTGATCGCGCGTCGCCAGGTGCAGGTCGGCCAACGCGTCCAGGCTGGCACCGCCTTGCTGTCGGTGGTCCCGACCCGCTCCATGCACGTCGACGCCAACTTCAAGGAAGGCCAGCTGTCGCAAGTGCATCTGGGCCAGCCGGTCACAATGAAGGCCGACATCTACGGCAGCGCGATTGAATACCACGGCACCGTGGTCGGCGTGGCGGGCGGCACGGGCTCAGCCTTCGCCGTCATTCCGGCGCAGAACGCCACCGGCAACTGGATCAAGGTGGTGCAACGCCTGCCGGTACGCATCTCGATCGACCGCAAGGAACTGGCCGAGAAACCGCTCAGCGTGGGGCTGTCGATGGACGTCTCGATCGACACGCGCGGAAAAAGTGGTGGCGGCGCTGAGAACACGGCGATGAATTCATCCGCTGCAAAGTCCCCGACTCTGTAACCAGGCGGCAACCATGTCATCCCAATTTTCCGATGCGTCTCTGAAGCCGCTGGAGGGCGCGCAGCTGATCGGCGCCGGCCTGCTGCTGGCGGCGGCCAACTTCATCGCCGTGCTCGACACCACCATCGCCAACGTGTCCGTGTCGACCATCTCGGGCGCGCTCGGCGCGTCGTCGAGCCAGGGCACCTACGTCATCACCTCGTACGCGGTGGCCGAGGCGATCACGGTGCCGCTGACCGGCTGGCTGGCCAACCGCTTCGGCACGGTGCGCGTGTTCATCACCTCGATGATTTTGTTCGGCGTCTTCTCGGCGCTATGCGGGCTGGCCAATTCGCTGGGCATGTTGATCGCCTTCCGCGTGTTGCAAGGCCTGGCCGGTGGACCGCTGATGCCGCTGTCGCAAACCCTGCTGCTGCGCATTTTCCCCAAGGAGAAAGCGCCCGCCGCAGTCGGCCTGTGGGCCATGACCACGCTGATCGCGCCGATCGCCGGCCCGATCCTCGGTGGCGTGCTGTGCGACCAGTACAGCTGGCCTTACATCTTCTTCATCAACGTGCCGGTGGCGCTGCTGTGTGGCTACATGGGATGGAAGATGCTCAAGCGCTACGAGTCGCCGTTGCTGAAACTGCCGATCGACAAAATCGGCCTGATCCTCATGGTGATCTGGGTCGCGGCGCTGCAGTTCATGCTCGACGAAGGCAAAGAGAAGGATTGGTTCGCCTCCACCGAAATCGTGGTGCTGGCATTGATCGCAGCCGCCGGTTTCATCGCCTTCATGATCTGGGAGCTGACCGAACGCAATCCGATTGTCGACCTGCGCGTATTCCGCCATCGCGGCTATACCGCCAGCGTCACCACGATCTGCCTGGCGTTCGGCGCGTTCTTCGGCGCCACCGTGCTGACACCACTGTGGCTACAGGGCTACATGGGCTACACCGCGACGCACTCGGGCGAGACCACCGCGCTGACCGGCATCCTCGCGGTGCTGACGGCACCGTTCGTGGCCAAGCTGTCGACCAAGGTCGATCCACGCAAGCTGGTGTTCATCGGCGTGATGTGGCTGGGGGCGGTGACGCTGTTCCGCAGCTTCAACACCACCGACATGAGCAACTTCCAGATCGGCTGGCCGCTGCTGATGCTGGGCATCGGGCTGCCGCTGTTCTTCGTGCCGCTGACCGGCCTGGCGCTAAGCAGTGTGGAAGAATCGGAGACCGCCTCGGCGGCTGGCCTGATGAGTTTCTGCCGCACCATGTCGGGCGCGATCGCCACCTCGCTGGTCAACACCAGCTGGGAAAACAAATCGATCTACTACCATGCGGAACTGGCTGGCATGGTCGATCAGTTCGGCGACGTCAGCAACACGCTGACGCAGGCCGGCATGTCGCTCGACCAGGCGCGCGCCAACATGGAGCAAATGCTGCAGTCGCAGAGCATCATGCTGTCGACCAATCACATCTTCATGATGGCGGCGATCTCCTTCGGCCTGGCGGCCGCGGCGGTGTGGTTTGCGCCGAAGCCGACCCGCGTTGCGGATACGACTGCGGCGCATTGATCGTGATGCAGGTTGCAATCGAGGCAGCATAAAAGAACGGGACCTCGCGATGAACAAGCCTGTCAAAAAGACTAGTTCTTTCATCTGTATGGATCGTACGGTCCGCCTCTGTGACACTCTTCTATATCCTCTTGCATACATATATAAAATTTTTTGCTCTTAGCGAGGAGATCAAGTTGATTTGAGGTACAAGACCATGCATACATAAAACTTAAACTACCCTGCTCTGAAACAGGGACTCCAGTGTAAGTGGAGAAACAGACTTTCTCCGCTATTTTGGCAGCATTTTTATAGTAAGACATTAGCTCCACTTTAGATTTTCTACTCAGCATAGTTGATGCTGAAATAACCTTAGTCAGATCCTTAAATTCACTCAGCGATTTTTCATATTTTTTCTTGGCACAATTTTCCATATCAATTGGGGAAGTGACCTCGTCACATTCTGTCGATGCATAAGAAAGACTTGATATGAGAACAAAAATAAACGGTAGATGTTTTCTTAAGGTCATTATTTTTTCAATGCGTTGAATCGTAATTACAAGCTAAAACATCGCATGTTCTTGTCGTCGTCTTTTGACTAATCCTGGCATTCCATTATTTGTTATGTCTAAAATCTCCGCAGCACCTCCCGCGTAGTTGCCAGAATTTATTTTTCGACAAAGAGTCGGAGCAATTTTTTTGAGGCTGCCAACGTTCATACGTGCCTCTCAGTTTTTAGTTGCCGAATTAACATGCTAATCATATAAAAGTGTCCGGCAAACCCTAATGCTGATCACTTAAAACAAAAAAGCGCCGCTGCGAAGTTATTCGGAGCGGCGCCTCTTGTTTTTACGACTCTTTTTACTTCAAAAATCGAAGCTGATTGAATTTAACTGAACGGCATTACCCTCGGCCCCATTTTTTTCGCCAACTATTTCTGCGCAACCTGCGCATCCGGCCAGTCGCCGCCCAAGGCCTTGATCAGAAAGACCAACGTCAGCATATGCTGCCCCGTCAGTTGCGCCGCCTGGAGTTCGCTGTTGAGCAAGGAGTGCTGTGCGGTGATGACATCGAGGTAGGTCGCCACGCCGCCTTCGTAACGGCTGTTGGGATGTCGAGCACACGACGCGCCGAAACGATGGCGGCCTATGCCTGTGCATATAGGCAGAACATAAGGCGAGAGAGGGAAAACTATGAGAAAGATAGGCGTCGTGAATTTATATTGTTTAGATTTTTCATCCACTTTTCTTCTCGTCCAGAAAACCAGTCAATTGTGTCATCGACCTTAAATCTATAAAAATAATCAGGTTGAACAACTCGAAATCGGAAATATATTCAGTTTCAGTGAAGACGCTCTTTTTGTTTTTTTGCTCATTACAATTTCAATGTTTAAGAGGGGAAGATATAAAAAATAATCTATGAGGATTTGAGGTCATATCTAAAAGATAGGCTCGAGGAGGGGCCTTTTCCATTGGACGGCTCAATGTTATGCATAGATAGCGTTTTTGTTTGTATTCCAAGAACGACCAGTCAGCTAATAGATCCAACTCAATATCGCCATTTTTCAAGGCATTCTTGTAGCGACTGACGCTCATCTCTGTCGGGGTAGCATCAGCGACCGAATAGAGAAACTTGCCAAAAATGATAAAAGACATCCCAGATTTCGTTTTGGCATAACCAATTTTTTGGCCCCGAAATTGGCTATAACTTACCGTCAAATCACCCCGATAATTATTCTCCTCGACAATCTCGTTCATTGGTATTTGCGTAGTTTTTACCCCTCTTGCAGAGTCGCTGACGCTGCAAGAATTTCGAACAAGAGTCAGAGGGACCTGAGCATTGGCTGATATTGAAAATAGCAAAAATCCGATGACAATAATTTTTTTCATTTATAAGGCTTTGCTTTGGTGGTATTTAAATAGTCCGAAGATTGCATCCAGAATATGGTGCCACCGTGACCGGCAGTCGATTCATATACATGATCGTATCTGCCTATTTCAATTTTTTCTGTGACAGTTTTCCCGGCGACTTTTTTCTTTACAATTTTATTGAGAATCACCAGTTTTTGCGAATTTTTTATATCGTAGATATTGTGATTTTGATCCATAATTTTCACTCCGTGCCGCACTTTAAAATGCGAGCTGTATTTCTCCTTTATATCTGAGCCGTCCCAGAAATACGCACCATTTGAATAGTCAACACCTCCAGCTTTTGCATTTTCCGCTGCCGCTATGGCTAAGAGCATTCCTGGATTCTTTTGAATGTCCGAATCTTTGGCTTTCATGAATGCCGTGTAGCGAGGATTGCCATCGCTGGTAACAAAAGAAAATGATTTATCAGTGTCGACGAAAACTTTATATGAGGAATACCCGCGTGCGACTCGTTGGCGTTCCAAGACGCTTGCTAGTGCATACATCTCTTTTTCGTCGTTTAATGGCGATGCTTCGCCGTATGCCATAGCGGCAAGCATGCGAATTTCGTCGTCTAAGTTTTTCTTTGCTGCGGTTTCAGTCATGATCGGAACGTTCCAGATTTGTTCAGCCAAATAATTGCATTTAGGTTTTCACTCTTATGTGAGATCGTCCGGCCTGAGGAGAGATCTTTAGATTTTTGCACAGTAATTTTGCCTTCAAGTAGATCGTAGCGATAATCTTCCGGTGTTTGCTGATACGCGCCGACGATCTCAAAATATTGCTCCAGCAATTCGTCAGAGCTCTCTGCTATGGCTTGCTTCGTTATCCCAATCTGTGAACCATATCCTTGCGCAGCGACTTCTTCGGTCGTCATCATCTGCCAATCACTATCCTGATAAGCGATCAGTTTTGGCGCCGGCCTGCAATCACAGACGCATATATCGTCATTGAGAGCAGGATGCTGTCCCATCCAGTTGTCATTCAGACGCGCGCCTTGCCCAACGATCGTGCCGATCTTCTTACACGCCGGGCAGTAGACCTTATCGTCAAGCATGATGTACTTGCGACCGTGCCAGGTAGAGTGGTCTTGCGACGCTATAGTCGTCCCACCAGATGAGGTCTTGTCACCTTCGAAAATGTAGAAGCGCTTCATGCCAGCGAGGCTTCCAATGAGGGCGGTATGTATCCCTCTTCGAGGAAGCCGGGGATGGGTGGCATGCCTGCGCGAATAACCATACCGTGACCTTTCTGGTTACTGGTTTCGATTACGTCGCCATTGCTGACGTGGCTACCTTCAACGGCAAGGCACTTTCCGTCATATATCGAAGCAGCTCCCGCGCCTGACGTGATGACGGCAATTTCGCCATTTGGATAGCGCACCTCATCGCCAACTAGCGCCACCGAAATACCATCAATTGTTCGGCCTGAGGTGGCTGTATGAACTACGCCGCCATTCCTGGTTTTTGAACCCAACGTGATGAAATGATGCTTGCTAGTGATGGGTAACGCCTTTATTCGCTGATTTTCTTCAATCCACCAAATTGCATTCAGATCAGTTACTTCGGTTCCGTCGTACAGCATGCTGTGCCTCTCACCCTTTGGTTGTCGGATTAACATGTTAGTCATGTAAAAGTTTCCGGCAACCCTAATTCCGTTCGTTTAAACCAAAAAACGCCGCTGCGAAATTATTCGGAGCGGCGCCTCTTGTTTTTACGACTCTTTTTACTTCAAAAATCGAAGCTGATTGAATTTAACTAAACGGCATTAGCCTCGGCCCCGTTTTTTTATCCGCCGACTATTTCTGCGCGACCTGCGCATCCGGCCAATCGCCGCCCAAAGCCTTGATCAGGAACACCGAAGTCAGCATGCGCTGGCCCAGCAACTGCGCCGCCTGGCGTTCGCTGTTGAGCAGCGACTGCTGCGCCGAAATCACGTCGAGGTACGTCGACACGCCGCCTTCATAGCGGCTATTCGCCAGATCGAGCACGCGGCGCGCGCTGACGATGGCCGCCTGCGCTTGGGTGTAGGCGCGGTCCAGCGCGGCGACGCCGGTGATGCCGTCTTCCACTTCCTGCATCGCGGTCAGCACCACGCGCCGGTACGAGGCCACCGATGCTGCATAGCCGCCCTTGGCGAAATCGACGTTGGCGCTGATGCGGCCGCCGTCGAAGAGCGTCTGCGCCAGCGACACGCCGAGCGACCAGACCACGCTGGGTGCGTTGAACAAGGTGTCGATGTTGCGGCTGTCGACACCGTACGACGGCGCCAGCATGACGCTGGGATAGAACGCCGCCTTGGCCACGCCGATCTGTGCATTGGCGGCGGCCATCGCGCGTTCGGCCGAGGCGATGTCGGGGCGGCGTTCCAGCAGGTCCGAGGGCACGCCCAGCGGCACTGCCGGCGGCGTCATCGGCACCAGTTCCGGCGCCAGCGAAAACAGCGGCGCCGGGGTGCCGACCAGCGTGGCGATGGCGTGTTCGTATTGCGCGCGCGATTTGCGCAGCACGTCGACCTGGGTCAGCGTGGTGTCGAGCAGCGCCTGCTGCTGGGCCACGTCAAGGCCGGAGGTAGCGCCGAGGTCGTGGCGCGAGGTCGCCAGTTCCAGCGCCTTGCGTTGCAGCGCGATCGAGCGCGACAGCACGTCGAGTTCAACGTCCAGTTCGCGCAGGTTGAAATAATTGCCGGCCAGGTCGGCGCTCAGCAGCAGCCGCGTATTCTCGAAATCGGCGGCCGATTGTTGCGATGACGCGCGTGCGCCTTCGACGTTGCGCTGCACGCGACCGGCCAGGTCGACCTCATAGTTGACGTTCATGCCCAGCGCAAAATCGTTCTGCACCGTGGCGAAGTTGGGCGAGTTGTAATTGGTCAGCGGCCGATTGCCGGCAATGCGCAGGCGCGACGCACGCGTGCTGACGCCGACCTGCGGATACATGCCGGCCGACGCGGCGTTGGCCGAGGCGCGTGCTTGCGTGAGACGCGCCGCAGCGATCGCGAGGGTCTGGTTGCCGTCAATCGCCTGCTGCTGCAGGGCGTTCAACTTTGTATCGCCGAAGCGTTCCCACCACGGCCCCTTGGCTTGCTCATCGGCGGGAGTGCCTTGCCGCCACGGCGCGTCAAGTTGCCAGGTCACCGGCATGTCGACGTCGGGCTTGCGATAGTCGGGGCCGACGGCACAACCGGCCAGCGCAGCGGCGACAGCAGCAGCAATGACAAGTGGACGCAGCATCACGACTTGGCCTTTTCTGCCGCCGGCTTGCCGTCCTTATCCTTGTCCTTCGGCGCAGCGGTCTCGGCCGCCACCGAAACTTCATCGCCTTCGGCCACGGAGTCCGACGGATTGAGGATCAGACGCTCGTCGCCGTTGATGCCTTCCAGCACTTCGACGGTCTGGCCGAAGTTGCGGCCGAGCTGCACGCGTTTGAGACGGATCTTGTTGCCGGCGTCGACCGCCGCCACCATTGCACCGTCACGGCGGAACAGCAACACGTCGGTGGACACCACCAGTGCACCGCTCGGCTTGAGCGGCAGGGCCACCTGCACGAATGCGCCCGGCATCAACGCGCCGTCCGGATTGGGCAGGGACACTTCGACCTGCATGGTGCGCGTAGTGGTATCGATCGAGGCGGCGGTGCGCGCCACCTTGCCGTCGAACTTCTGGCCGCGCAATTCGGCTTGCGTGACGACCACTTTCTGGCCCTGCTTGATCAGGTTGGAATACGACTGCGGCACATTGATGTAGACGCGCAGCGGATCGGTCTGCGACAGCATGAACAACGCGCGGGCCGCGCCGCCGCCCGCGCCCGGATCGACCAGGTCGCCGACGTCGACGTTGCGGCGCGTGATCACGCCGGCGAACGGTGCGACGATGCGCTTGAAGCCTTCCACCTGGCGCAGGCGCTCGACGTTGGCGTCGGCGGCGGCGAGGTTGGAACGCGCTTGCGAATAACCGCTGCGTCGCTCATCGAGTTCCTGTTGCGAAACCGCATCCTTCTTGCGCAACGCTTCCCAGCGGTCGACAGTGCTCTTGGCCAGTTCGAGGCTGGATGCAGCCTGCTGGCGGGCAGCCACGGCCTGCGACAGTTGCTGGTCGATTTCCGGCGTGTCGAGTTCGGCCAGCAGCTCGCCCTTTTCGACACGGGCGCCGATGTCCTTGTGCCAGCGTTTCAGGTAACCGCCGGCGCGCGCCGAGATCGGCGACTGCACATAGCCCTGCAGGGTGCCGGGCAGCGATAGCGTCTGGGTCGCGTCGCTGCTCTTGGCGATGGCGGTCTTGACGTACTGCCTGGCGCGCTCGGTGGTGCCGGCTTGCAGTTCGCGCGCATTGAACACGCGGCTGATCACGGTGCGCGCGGCGCCGACGGCCAGCAGCACCAGCACGATGATGACGATGAGACGAGTGCGGCGCACGATCTGCCGGCGCTTCAACAGCTCTCCAGCCTCGCCCGGATCGAGCGGATGGATGCCGAGTTGGGAATGACGTTCTTGCGACATTGCTTCAAATCTCCTGTTACGGCTGCTGAGGCTGAGGCGGCTGGTCGGCCGGTCCGTGCCCGTGTTGCTGGCGCGCTTCTTTGCGGCGCGCCAGTCGTTGGTGAACGCCCGCGAAGACCACGGGAACGAAGAATAAAGTAGAGACGGTGGCAAAGATCAGGCCGCCGATCACGGCGCGTCCGAGCGGCGCATTTTGTTCCGCGCCTTCGCCCAGGCCGAGCGCCATCGGAATCATGCCGATGATCATCGCCAGCGCCGTCATCAGCACCGGCCGGATGCGCGTGGCGCCGGACTCGAGTGCGGCGGCCAGCGGCGTGGCGCCCTCTTCGCGGCGCTGGCGTGCGAACGAAACGATCAGGATACTGTTGGCGGTCGCCACCCCCATGGTCATGATGGCCCCGGTCAGCGCCGGCACCGACAAGGTGGTGCCGGTGATGAACAGCATCCAGGAAATGCCGGCCAGCGCGGCGGGCAAGGCGGCGATGATGATCGCCGCATCGATCCACGACTGGAAATTCACCACCACCAGCAGGTAGACCAGCACGATCGCCATGGCCAGGCCGACGCCCAGGCCGATGAACGAGGACTGCATGGTCTGCACCTGGCCGCGCACGGCGATCTGGCTGCCGCGCGGCAGTTTCGGACGCATTTCCGCGACCAGTTTCTCAACCTTGCCGGCGACGCTGGCCAGGTCTGTGCCCTGCACGCTGACGTAGACGTCGATGGCCGGCAGGATGTTGTAGCGCGAAGAAATCGCCTGCTGGCGGGCCGGCTTCACTTCCACCAGGTTGCCTAGCAATTGCGTATTGGTCGGTGCGCCGGTCGCGGTGGCGACGCCGCCGGTGCCGACCGGAATGTTGAGCAGCGCGTCGAGTGAATCCACGCGATATTGCGGCGACTGCACGGCAACGTTGTAGACCACGCCGTTTTGCGGATTGAGCCAGAAGGCCGGCGTCGTCTGCGAACTGCCGGACAGCGCGATCAGGACGTTCTGGCCGACGTTGGCGGCGGACAGGCCGAACTGCTGCAGGCGCGTGCGATCCATCTGCATGTCCAGCGCCGGACCGTCGAGCCGCTGATGCACGTGGGCATCGACCGCGCCGGGAATCTGCCGGATCTGCTTGGTCAGCTGCGCGGCCAGCTCGGCGTTCTGCTGCAAATTGGGACCGGTGAACTGCACGTCGATCGCGGCGGGCAGACCGAAGTTCAGGATTTGCGTGACGATGTCGGCCGGCTGGAAGAAGAACTCGATGCCAGGGAAACGCTTGGGCAATTCGGCGCGCAACATGCTGACCAGTTGCTCGGTCGGCCGATGGCCTTCGTGCAGCGACATCAGGATCTCGCCGTCGAGCGTACCGATGGTGCCGGCGTTGCTGTACGAAAGATTGATGCCGCTGTTCGGCACGCCGATGTTGTCGAGGATGGTTTCCAGTTCATCGGCCGGGATCATCTCGCGGATGACGGACTCGACCTGGTCGGCGGCACGCGCGGTTTCCTCGATACGGGTGCCGGTCGGCATGCGCATGTGCAGGCGGATCTGGCCGCCGTCGACATTGGGGAAGAAGTCGCGGCCGAGGAAGGGATACAGCAGGCAGGACAAGACGCAGAAACCGAGGAAGGCCAGCGCGAAACGACGGCGGTGCGACAGCAGCGACGACAGCACCAGCGTGTAGGCCCGGCGCACGTGTTCGAAGCGGCTGTCGAAGCCGCGGTACAGGCGTTGCAGCAGGCTCGGTTTGCCACCATCGTCGGCGCCGTGGACGCCGCCCATCAGCAGCATCACCAGCGTCGGCACCAGCGTGCGCGAAAGGATGTAGGACGCCGCCATCGCGAACACCACCGCTTCGGCCAGCGGTACAAAAAGGAAGCGCGCCACGCCGGACAGGAAGAACATCGGCACGAACACGATACAGATACACACGGTCGAGACGAAGGCCGGCACGCCGATTTCACCGGCGCCGACGATGATGGCGTCATGCAGCGGCTTGCCCATGTGCATGTGGCGCTCGATGTTTTCAATCGTCACGATGGCCTGGTCGACCAGGATGCCGACCGAGAGCGCGAGCCCCCCCAGCGTCATCAGGTTGAGCGTCTCGCCGAGCATGTAGAGGATCAGGATCGACGTCAGGATGGACAACGGGATCGTCAGCGCGATGATCAGCGTGCTGCGCCAGTTGCCGAGGAACAGCAGCACCATCGCCGCGGTCAGGCCGGCGGCGATCAGCGCTTCGGCGACCACGCCCTTGACGGCTGCTTTCACGAACAGCGACTGGTCGAACAGCGGCGTGATCTTGACGTCGGCCGGCATGGTCTGCTGCGCTTGCGGCAGCAGTGTGCGCAGGTTGTTGACGATGTCCAGCGTGGAGGCGCCGCCGTTCTTGAGCACCGACAACAGCACGCCGCGTACGCCGTCCTGGCGCACTACGTTGGTCTGCGGCGAGAAGCCGTCGCGCACGTAGGCGACGTCCTTCAGATAGGTGGTGGCGCCGTTGCTGGTGCGCACCGGCAGGTCGTTGAGGCCGGCCACCGCTTCCGGCGAACCGTTCATCTTGACCGTGTACTCGGTGGCGCCGAACTTGGCGGTGCCGGACGGCAGGATCAGGTTTTGCGTGTTGACGGCGTTAACCACGTCGACCGGCGACAGGCCGCGCGCCTGCAAGGCCTGGGTGTCGAGGTCGACCGAAATCAGGCGGGTCTTGCCGCCGTAAGGAAACGGCACGGCAACGCCCGGGATCGTGATCAGTTGCGGGCGCAGCGTGTTGACGGCGGCGTCGAACAGCGATTGCTCGGGCAGCGTCGGGCTCGACAACGCCAGTTGCATGACCGGAATGCTGGAGGCCGAATACTTGATCACCAGCGGCGGCGTGATGCCGGGCGGCAGCTGGCGCAGTTGCGACTGTACCGAGGCGACCGTCTGGGCGATGGCGTTCTGGATGTTGGCGGTCGGCTGGAAGAACACCTTGATCACGGCCACGCCGGCCAAGGATTGCGATTCGATGTGTTCGATGTCGCTGACCACGGTGGTCAGGCCGCGCTCATTCTGGGAGGCGATGCGCTGGCCCATTTCCTGGGCGGACAGGCCGTTGTAGTTCCAGATGATGCTGATGACCGGGATATTGATTTCCGGGAAAATGTCCGTCGCCATTTTCATGAGGACGAGCGGCGTGGACAGCACGATCAGCATCGCCATCACAATAAAGGTGTAAGGGCGACGCAGCGCCAACTCGACCATTGACATGTACTTAGGTTCCCTGAAATAAGACTTTTATTATACTCAGAATAATTTGCCGCAAAGCCACTACTCTTGGGCTATTCAGCCCTTTTCTGCTTATTTACCACGCTTCTGCAGCCCACCGGCAAAAGCCTTACCATGGCACTCCGTCCCGCGAGAAATCCCATGGAAGCCCTGCGCACCCGCATCGAAGCCAGCGTCATCAGCATCAGCCGCCCGCCCGGCAGCCCCGACTTTCGCCTGCCCAAAGGCGATCCCGGCCTGTTCGGCCCGGATTCGGCCTGCTGGCAGGTGCACAGCGACTTCACTTCCATGCTGATCGGCGGCGTCAGCGCTCTGTTATTGCAGATGCTGCACCCGCTGCCGCTCGCGGGCGTGTGGGATCATTCCACATTTCGGCAAGACATGCTTGGCCGCCTGCGCGGCACCGCCCGGTTTATCGCCGGGACCACCTTCGGCAACCGTGCCGACGCCGAACGCCTGATCGAACGCGTGCGGCGCATCCACGCCAGTGTACGCGGTGTGGCGGCCGACGGCCGCGCCTATGCCGCCGACGATCCGGCGTTGCTGACCTGGGTGCATGCTGCGGAAGTATGGTGCTTCCTGCGCGCGTACGTGCGCTATCGCAATCCGGATTTCAGCCTGGCGATGCAGAATCGCTACCTCGATGAAATCGCGCTGGTTGCGGAAAAGCTCGGCGCTGTTGACGTGCCGCGCAATCTGAAGGACTTGGAAAGCTATATAGAAAACATGCGCCCGCAGTTGCGCTGCGAAGAACGCACGCTCCAGACGGTGCAGCTGGTATTGAATGCGCCGGCGCCGAATGCGCTGGCACTGCCGTTCACGCGCCTGATGACGCGCGCCGGTGTGGACTTGCTGCCCGATTGGGCCAAGCAGCAATTGGGAATGAAGCCGCTGCGGCCGCTGCAGCAAGCCGTGCTGCAGCGCGCGGTCGGCGTGGCGGCGAAGCCGGTGCGCTGGGCGGTACGACAGAGCTCCGCCCAGCTGGCGCGCGAACGCGTGGCGGGCTGATTGCCTGATTAGTGCGCATCGGCTGACGGCGCTTTTGGCGGCGCCACTTTGTGCATCAATGGAATCAGCACGATCGCCACCAGGAAACACACCATCACCGCCAGGAAGGCATCGGCGAAGGTTTGCGTCTGCGCTTCGCGCATGGTCAGCTTCCACAGTTGCTGCAGGGCGCCGGTCGGCGCACTGCCGCCGTCGAGTCCCCATGCCAGCATATTGGCGCCGGTGTTTTGCAGCAGATTGTTCATCGATTCGTTGGCGCTGTTGAGATGTTCCGCCAGGCGCAGGAAATGCAGGTTGGTGCGATCGTTCAGGATGGTGCCGCACACTGCAATGCCGATCGCGCCGCCCAGGTTGCGCATGAGGTTGAACAAACCCGAAGCCTGCTTCAGCCGTTCGGGCTTGAGCGCGCCCAGGGTCAGCGTCACCACCGGCGCCACTGCAAACTGCTGCGCGAAACCGCGCAAGGCTTGCGGCAACAACAGCTCGCGCCAGCCCCAGTCGTGCGTGATCGGCGTGAAGTTCCACATGCTCAGTGCGAAGCAGGCCATGCCGAACATCATCAGCCAGCGCAGGTCGACGCGCCGTCCCAGATACGTATAGAACGGAATCGCACAGATCTGGAACAGGCCGGTCGCAAAGATCGCCAGGCCGATGTCGAGCGCGCTGAAGCCGCGCACGTGCGCCAGGAACACCGGCGTCAGATACACCGTGGCGAAGATGCCGATGCCGGTGACGAATGAGAAAAAGCAGCCGAGCGCGAAGTTGCGGTCCTTAAGCGCGCGCAAGTCGACCACCGGATTGTCGTACGCCAGGCTGCGCCAGATGAAACCGACGCCGGCAACGATGGAAATCCACACGGTGGTCCTGATGACGTCATCGCCCAGCCAGCCCTGTCGCGGTCCTTCTTCCAGCGAATATTCCAGGCAGCCGAGACTGGCTGCCAGCAAGATCATGCCGAGATAGTCGGCGCCCTTGAGCAGCGACAGATTGGGCTTGT
>Ga0207695_10001241_pt1 | contig 43667 bp, 43 predicted proteins | sample KBSC54metaG_FD_184354 | JGI IMG/M metagenome (GOLD analysis project Ga0207695, IMG submission 184354) | Corn rhizosphere microbial communities from Kellogg Biological Station, Michigan, USA - KBS C5-4 metaG (SPAdes) (version 2) | ecosystem: Host-associated > Plants > Roots > Rhizosphere > Soil...
TGCCGGGTCCGCAGCATCCCGGGAGCTTTCTCTGGGTTGCCGGTCTTATCGAGCTGGTGACGAGCGTCCTCGTTCTTCTCGGCCTGTTCACCCGTGTCGCGGCTTTCGTAGCGGCCGGTGAAATGGCGGTCGCTTACTGGACGGTGCATGCGAAGATGGGCTTCTACCCCACGCTCAACATGGGCGAGGCGGCCATCCTCTACTGCTTCGTCTTCCTCTATCTGGCCGCTGCCGGGCCGGGCACGTGGAGCCTCGACCGGGCGCTGTTCAAACGGGCGGAGTAGGGATCAGGCGTAGGCTGGCGTCGCCGAGCCCGCCAGCCGGCCGGTTTGCCGCGTCGGCAAGAGCCGCTGCGACAGCCATGCGCCGCCCGCGATCGAAAGAGCTACCGCCAGCATTGTCCATTGCATCCGATCCGCCGGCGCGCCGATGACCCCGGGGATGTGGATCAAAAGGACGAATGACGCACACATCAGCGCGAGCATCCGGGCCGCCAACCGCGCGAAAACACCCGAAAGGATCGCAAGCCCCGCGGCTATGTGGGCTGCGCCTGTGAAATAGGCGAGGAATAGCCGCGCTGGCAGCCACGCCGGAACCATGGTGGAGGTGAAATCGGCGTAAACGATGTGGCTGAGCCCGAACACCAGTGGGCAAAGGCCGTACAGGACACGCGCCGACGGCCTCAGCCAGCGCGGGGCAGAAGCTGGCGCGAGAGCGACACCAGCTGCGGCCAGAGAGAGAATCTCCGCCACGCCAAGCAAAGTGCCCACATTGGGAGCCGCTGCAAACGCCCGCACATGCAGTGCGAGAACCCAGAGAGCATAGAATGCCGGCAGTGTCAGTCGCGCCCAACCGGCACTGCGTCGTATGGCGACGAGTCCACCCACAACGAGAATTGCGGCACTGACAATGGAGAGCGCGCTTCTTGCGGGAACCCACTGAGGCACCGGCTGCCACTGAAGCGCGAAATCGTGGACCGCAAGCGTCACCATTCCGAGCAGAATTGCTCCGAGCGCGTAGGGTAGCGCGTCAATGTCGATCCGCTTGCGCATCGCTTGCCTCCCGGCATTTAGACGCAGGAAACCGCCTCAACCGCAATGTGAATTTATAACTTGGGTAGGGTTACGCCCTGTTGCTTCATATATTTGCCGGCGCGGTCCGCATAGCTGACCTCGCACGGCTCATTCCCCTGAAGGAACAGGAACTGGCATGCGCCCTCGTTGGCATAAACCTTCGCGGGCAGAGGCGTGGTGTTGGAAAATTCCAGCGTGACGTGCCCTTCCCACCCCGGCTCGAGCGGAGTGACGTTCACAATGATCCCGCACCTCGCATAAGTGGATTTGCCAAGGCAGATCACCATCACATCCCGCGGCACCCGGAAATATTCGACCGTATGAGCGAGTGCGAAGCTGTTGGGTGGAATGATGCAGACGTCCGTCTCGCGGTCGACGAAGCTGTTGTGCGCGAAATCCTTGGGATCGACCACCGCATTGTCGACATTGGTGAAGATCTTGAAGTGGCGCGACACGCGGGCATCGTAGCCGTAGGAGGAGAGGCCGTAGCTGATGCAGCCCTCGCGTCGCTGCGCCTCGACGAAGGGCTCGATCATGCCGTGATTTTGTGCCTGCTCGCGAATCCAGCGATCGGATAAAATGGCCATGACCGACGCGTAACGGCCACCTGCCGGCGCTTCAATGCGGGTTACCCGTTTTCCTCACTATCCACATTTGGATCGCCGCCCGGGGAAGCGTAGAACAGCGCGATGGCAGAAATCCTCCGCATCGCCGATCCGGCGCAACCCGCCGAGCCCCAGGCCCTCCCGCAGAATATCGAGGCAGAGGCGGCGCTGCTCGGCGCGCTGATGATCGACAACCGGTTAATCGAGGATATCCAGCTCAAGCTGAAGCCGCACCACTTCTTCGAGCCGCTGCATGGCCGAATCTATGAGGCGATCCTTAGACTCAACGACCGAAATATGGTCGCCAATCCGGTGACTCTGCGCCCGATGTTTGAGGCTGACGAGGCGATGAAGGAAGTTGGCGGGGCTGCGTATCTGGCCCAGCTCACCGGCTCCGGCGCGGCGCTGATCGGGGCCCGCGACTTCGCCCAACAGATTTACGACCTTGCGCTGCTGCGGTCGTTGATCGGCGTGGGACGCGGGCTGGTGGAAGGCGCTCTCGACACGAGTGAGGAAGTCGCTCCGCTCGAGCAGATCGAAAAGGCGGAAACCGAGCTTTACAAGGTGGCGGAAGAGGGCGGTGCCGAAGGCAAGGCGAAGAGCTTCGCCGAAGCAACTCGCGACGCGCTCCAGACGGCCGAGCGCGCTCTCAACAGCGGCGGCCATTTGTCAGGCATCACCAGCGGGCTTGAATCGCTGAACGCCAAGATCGGCGGGCTTCACAAATCCGACCTGATCATCGTCGCGGGACGTCCGGGCATGGGCAAATCGGCCCTCGCCACCAACATCGGCTTCGCCGCTGCTCAGCGCTATTTGCGGGATATCGAGGACGGCATCGAGCCGGAGAAATCCGCCGGGGCCCCCGTCGCGCTGTTCAGCCTAGAAATGTCGGCCGACCAGCTCGCCACGCGTATTCTCGCTGAGCAATCGGGGATCAGTTCCGAGAATTTGCGCATGGGCAAGATCAGCAAGCAGGAATTCCGCCACCTTGCCCGCGCTGCTGCCGAGCTCGAGGGTCTGCCGCTCTACATTGACGATACGCCGGGGCTTACCATCGCCGCGCTCCGCGCCCGTGCCCGCCGCCTGAAACGGCAGAAGGGCATCGGCATGGTCGTCATCGATTATCTGCAGCTTCTGCAGGGCACCGGCCGCAACGCGAACGACAACCGGGTGCAGGAAATCTCCGAGATCAGCCGCGGCCTCAAGACTCTGGCCAAGGAACTCGACCTGCCGGTGATTGGCTTGTCGCAGCTCAGCCGCGCGGTCGAGCAGCGCGAAGACAAGCGCCCCCAGCTTTCCGACCTTCGTGAATCAGGTTCTATCGAGCAGGACGCCGATATCGTCATCTTCATCTACCGCGAGGATTATTACCTCGCCGCCCGCCAGCCATCCGACGATCACCCGGATTTCGCTGGTTGGCAGGAGGAGATGGAGCGGGCTTACGGCCGCGCCGAGATCATCGTCGCCAAGCAGCGCCATGGCGCCACCGGCAAGGTTCGCGTCAAATTCGACAGCCGGATCACCAAATTCTCCGACGCGATCGAGGATGCCTACCTTCCGGAGGCGCGCGGCTAGGGCTTGCTAGCCGGAGCGGTCGCTACCGCCTTCCGCGGGACCTGAAGGTCCGCGAAGACATGCTTGCCGCACATCACCTTCACCTCGGTGACATTCGCGCTGTTGGGGATTGTGGTGTCCACATCCCACCAATTGTCCTGCGCGCCCATTCCGGTCGTGTTGGTGGTCGCGGTCAACCACACCGATGCTGTTGTTCCGGTGATGTCCGATTGGCTGAGTCGCGCCATGTAGCGCCGATCTTCGTAATGCGCCTTGCCGCTGACCGTGACGTTGCCATCCTTGTCGGTCTTGACGGCCCATCCCTTGTTGTCTGCCGGATCTGGGAAGAAGCAATAGGTGGGATGCTTCTTCGCCGGCGCAGCGGCCGCGGTGTTCGCCTGGTTTGCCGCCTGATTGTCGCCGCCACCCTGTCCGCAGCTTGAGAGTGCCGCCGCCATTGCAACCAAGAAGACCGATCTGCCCATCTGTGATCCCCGCCCCAAATCCCCGAGCGTGCAGCCTACCACATGATGATCCAAACGAAAGAGCCCCGGCGGCCGTGCGGCCGACGGGGCTCCCTTGCTCTCCGATCCAGAGGCTGCATCGCCGAACCAATCCCGGGCTCTCGCCCTTCGTCCGTTCAGGGACGCGCGCCGGATCAGGCGCACGATAATAGAACGGCCGGAGCTTTCGCGAGTTCCTTAGGCCATGAGAGAAAAGACGATGCTGAAGATCGCCAGCTACAACATCAACGGAATCACCAGCCGGCTCGAGATCCTGCTCCGCTGGCTCGAGGAGTTCCGTCCCGACATCGTCGGCTTGCAGGAGCTGAAGACAACCGACGACCGGTTTCCGGCGGATGCTGTCGCTGAACTCGGCTATTCGGCTTTGTGGCACGGGCAACAGCGCTGGAACGGCGTTGCCTTGCTGAGCCGCGTGGGTGAGTTGATCGAGACCCGCCGCTGTTTGCCCGACGATCCTGATCCTGCGCAGAGCCGATACATTGAGGCGGCCGTGTGCGGAATTCTCGTCGGCAACATGTATGCGCCGAACGGCAATCCCAGGCCAGGACCGAAGTTCGATTACAAGCTCGCCTGGCTAGATCGCCTAAGCGATCATGCGCAGTCGCTGCTCGACAGCGGTGTACCCGCGATCCTGATGGGCGACTACAACGTAATCCCGACCGATCAGGACGTGTACAAACCGGAGCGCTGGCTGACCGATGCACTGTTCGCGCCTGAAGCTCGCGAGAAGTATTCGGAACTCGTGCATCGGGGCTGGACCGACGCAATCCGCGATCTCCACCCCGACGAGCGGATTTACACCTTCTGGCATTATTGGCGGAATTCGTTCGAACGCGACGCCGGCATCCGCATCGATCATCTGCTCCTGAGCCCCAGCCTTGCGCCGAGGCTGAAGAGGGCTGGCGTCGATCGGACTCCGCGCGGTTGGGAAAAGAGCAGCGATCACGCGCCGGTATGGATCGAGCTGGAGGTGTGATCAGCTCGATTTTTCGGCTTCGGTCACCACTTTGCGGACGACGTTCGAGGGAATGGCGAACCCGATCCCGACGTTTCCCTGACCCGAAGGGCTGAGCAGTGCGGAGTTGATGCCGACGACCTCGCCCTTCGTATCGATGAGCGCGCCACCGGAATTGCCAGGATTGATCGGCGCATCTGTCTGGATGAAACGGCGGTCGTCGTTCTGCCCCAAGGTCCTGTTGAGCGCGCTCACGATCCCGGAGGTGACCGTTTGGCCGAGCCCGAACGGGTTTCCGATTGCGAGGACATAGTCGCCGACTGAGAGCTTCGACGAATCGCCCAGCGGGAGCGACGGCAGATCGTGCTCACCGACCTTAAGCACCGCCAGGTCGAGCTTTGGCGCGACCCCAAGCACCTGCGCACGAATTGCGTGGCCGTTATAAAGCCCCACCTCGACCGCCGATGCGTTTTCAACGACATGGAAGTTGGTGACCACCAAACCGTGCTTCGAATCGACAATGACGCCCGATCCAGCGGCGATGGTCGGCTGGAGCGCGGAATCTGGAATCCCGACATACTGACGGAAGAAGGGATCGCGGAGCAGCGGATTCTGGAGGGCGGGAGACGGCTGCAAGACCGCGATGTTCACCACCGCCGGCGCGACCTTCCGCACCAGCGGAGCGACAGTCAGGTCTGCTGATCCGAGAGGCGGAATGCCGGTCTGTGGAGGCAGCACTTGGCCGGTGCCCAGAGGCAAGAACCGCGCGACGAGTCCGCCTGCGATTGCTGCTATGAAGACCAGCAGCGCGATCACCACGGCATTCCATGTGCCGCGGGCATGTTGTCTTGGGTGTGACATGACCGTGAAAGCCGCGAAGCCCGCAGCGCGTTCCACGAAAATCGAAGCCGGTGCCGGATGCAGGATTCGAACCCGCGACCTTCGGTTTACAAAACCGCTGCTCTACCAACTGAGCTAATCCGGCCCGCCAGAGGCGCGGGGAGCCTTTGCGTCAAAGGATGCCGAAGGTCCAGCCTTCGGTTTCGGCGAACTTCGGCGTGAGGCCGGGCGGGTGGAAGGCACTCGGCTCGGTCCGCGCAAGTTCGCGCATCCCGGCGGCGGTGACCAGAGCGTCAGTTTGATGATCGTTCGGTTCGAACCGAAGGCGGACCGGCTTGCTGCCGAGACCCGCGAGCGCCTCGTTCAGCGCGCCACGGCTGCGCAGCTTGGTTCCCGGCATTCCAGCGCGACGCAAGTAGATGCGCGTGTAGATCTCGACCACCGCGCTGCCCTGCTCCGGCAATGGGTCCATCGGCCAGATCGCCACCTTTCCGTTGACCCTGTGAAGCAAACGCATCCCCGAGAAGCTGGCCTTCGCAACCTGAGCCGCGCCAATGGCGTCGAACGCGCTCGCCGTCTTGCGGCCACCCTGCCGGTTGAGCTGCTGATCGCACTGCCGGAAACGCATGAAGTCCGCCTTCACCCCGTCGGCGATCCCGAAATAGAAGTGGCGGCGGTGGACATGCTCAAGGAAAGTTGCCGCGCCCAGATCTTCGTCGTCGCATCGGGAGTCGACATAAGCCCAGAATTCGCGTGCGGTTTTCGGCACGCCCGACTCGCCGGGCAAATATTCGCCTTTCTCAACGATTGGCGGAGCGAAACTGAAGTCGAAGCCGAACAGGGTCGGCTCCCTCGTGGCGCGCCGGAGCAGCCAGTGAAGCACCTCTTCGCGCGACCAGATGTGTCCCGAGCGAATCAGCCGCGGAGGTGCATCCCCCCGCGCTTCGGCGATCGCTATCCCTTTGTGCCGCCTGCCCTTTGCGCCGGACCAGTCAATGGCGACGAAGGACGTGAAATCCGGAGTCACACCAGCGGCGGTTGATCGTCATCCGCAGCTGGAGCCTGCCGGATTCGGCGTGGTGCCGCGCGCGGAGCCGGCGGCCCGCCGTGCTCCTTCACATATCGCTCTAGGAGCCGCGCAGCCGCGTCGCGGCCGCCAAGGCCGAACGCCAGGGCTACGGCGACCGCTGCCGACCCGAGGATCAGCCCGAACGCGAGCATCACGATTTCATCGGCGAGACCCATGAACGTGAGGCCGATCGCGGTGAACAGGGCGATGATAGCATAACGCACCAGCGCCTGCGCATAGCTGTCCTCACCGGTGGAGCTGCCGACCAGGCCGGAGATGATCCGCGCCAGGAAGATTCCGCTGACGATGATCAGCGTCCCGAAGATTACCTTTCCCCCAAGCTCGGTGATTTCGGCCAGGAAGATGGCAACGGTGCCGCCGCCCAGCGATTGAGCCGCCTCTATGGCTGCGGCGAGGATGACCGCGACAAAGGCTATGTTCGCCACGATGCGCGAAGGGTTGCTCGCGCTCGGCAAGACACCGGTCGACCGCACCGCATCGTCGAACCCGGTCGGCGGCAGGATGCCTTCGATGACCGTTTTCACGAACCGGGCGAGCACAAAGGCGATGCCGAGCCAGAGCGCAGCGGTCAGGATGTTCGGTATCGCGGTGAGAATCTCGTTCAGCATGTTGGTCGCCGGCACCGAGATCGCGTCGATCTTGAGCACGTTCAGCGCCGCAATCGCGACCGGGATGATGATCAGCGCGTAGACGAGAATGCCAGCCGCGCGCGCGAGGGAATCTCGCGTTGTTCCGGGGACTGTTCCCGGTGGAACCGCCTCGGCTGGGGTACGGACCGTGCCGGCGGTTTCGCCAATACCGATTCGGGCCAGAAAGCCATCGATATTGGCAGCGATCAGCACGGTTTCCGTGAGCTGGCGGACAATCCGGGCGACGATCAGTCCGATGAAGAAGATGAGACCCGCTGCGAGCAGATTTGGAACGAAGGCGAAGATCTCCGTTACCAGCTCATTGATCGGCGCCAGAATCTGCCCGAGCCCGAGATAGTTGAGGGCGGCCATGATCCCGACCAGCCAGATGATGAGCTTGGCGATCGTGCCGAGCTGGTGACCGACCGTTTCACCGGGTTTGCCTGTGGTGTGCTTGCGCAGCGCAGGGATTCGATCAACCAGCCGCTGCATCGCCCATTTTGCTGCTCTCGCCACAATCCACGTTGCAACGAGTATCAGGATGGCGATGATCACCTGCGGTCCCCACTCCATCACCTGCGCGTGCCAATAGGCGTTCGTCTCGGCCATTCGTCAGCTCCCCTGTTCAGTCCCGCCATTCTGTAGCGCGTTGCGCCGCTCTGCCCAAAACTTCAGCCGTTCCTGGATGCGGGCTTCGAACCCGCGATCCGATGGCTGATAAAATTCCTGCGGCTCCAACTCCTCGGGCCAGTAATCGGCGCCCGAAAACGCCTCTTCGGAGTCGTGATCATAGGCATAGCCTTTGCCGTAGCCGATCTGCTTCATCAGCTTGGTCGGAGCATTGAGGATGTGCGCCGGCGGCATCAGCGACCCTGTTTCCCTCGCTGCTTTCCAGGCGCTCTTTTGCGCGCGGTAAGTTGCGTTCGATTTTGGTGCGGTCGCAAGGTAGAGACATGCCTGCACGATCCCGATCTCCCCTTCCGGAGAGCCTAGGAAATCGTACATCTCCTTGGCCGCTAGGCATTGGAGGAGGGCATTGGGGTCGGCCATGCCGATGTCCTCCACCGCGGCGCGCGTGAGCCGTCGGATCACGTACAGGGGCTCTTCGCCGGCGACGAGCATTCTCGCGAGATAATAGAGCGCCGCCTGCGGGTCGGAGCCGCGCAAGCTTTTGTGGAGGGCGGAGATGAGGTTGTAATGTCCCTCGCGGTCCTTGTCGTAGACGGGCACGCGCCTTTGCAGCAGCGCTGCCATGCCGGCGGAGTCCAGCGGCGCCGCGAGCTCCACATCGAACAGCGTCTCAACCTGGTTGAGCAGGAAGCGCCCATCACCATCGGCGCTTGCGATCAGCGCTTCGCGAGCGTCGGCGGTAAGCGGGAGCGGGCGGCCCACCTCCGCTTCTGCACGCCCGATGAGCGTCTCGAGCGCCCGGCTATCGAGCCGGTGCAGGATCAATACCTGGCAGCGCGAGAGAAGCGCGGCGTTCAGCTCGAAGCTTGGGTTTTCCGTCGTCGCGCCCACCAGCGTGACGGTGCCGTCCTCGACGAAAGGCAGGAAACCGTCCTGCTGGGCGCGATTGAAGCGGTGGATCTCGTCAACGAACAGGAGAGTCTGCTGTCCGGCGCGAGCCGCGATCTTCGCCTCGGCGAACACCTTCTTGAGGTCGGCAACCCCGGAGAATACGGCGGAAATCGCTACGAACCGCATTCCGACGGCCGTGGCGAGCAGCCGGGCGATGGTGGTCTTGCCCGTGCCCGGCGGACCCCACAGGATCATCGAACTGAGCTTACCGGCGGCGACCATTCGCCCGATCGCCCCCTCGGGCCCCGTCAGATGCTCCTGCCCGACGACTTCGGCCAGGCTCTTCGGCCGCAAACGATCGGCTAGCGGGGCATTGGGCGCGCTTTCCGGCGGCGGGGCTACGGGCGCTTCGTCTCCGAACAGGTCGGCCATCAAAGAGAGGATAAAGTCAGCTAGAGAAATTGCACCAAGTCTCTTGCTCTAGATGCATCTAAGATATATCTAAGACGCATCGGAAGGAGATTGGAATGCGCTGCAGATCACATTTTGAACATAAAGGCTGGCATGGCCCCGAAGGGCTGTTTGCGATGCGCGGCGGCCGTGGGTGGCAAGGCAATTGGGGTCCTTTCCATTTCGAGTTCGGCGATGAGGGTCCCGGCTGGGGCCACGGCCGGCGCGGGCGCCGCCGGATGTTCGAATCCGGCGAACTTCGGCTGGTCTTGCTGAAGTTGATCGCGGACGAGCCGCGGCACGGTTACGACCTTATCAAGGCCATTGAGGAGCTGACCGGGGGCCGGTACGCACCGAGCCCCGGCGTCGTCTATCCCACGCTGACGATGCTTCAGGACATGGGCCTCATCGAAGAAGCGCCAGTCGAGGGCGCGCGCAAGCCATTCCAGATCACGGCCGACGGTCGCCAACACCTTGAGGAGCGTGCCGAGGAAGCGGACGAACTCATGCAGCGGCTGAAGGAACTCGCACCGGATCCCCGTCAGGAGGCGGGGCCGGCCATTGGCCGCGCCGTCGGCAACCTGATGGCCGCATTGCGTCATCGCGTCGGCCGAGACGGACTCGATGAGGACCTGCTGCATGAAATTGCCGCGATCCTCGATGAGGCGGCACAGCGGATCGAACGGGCGAAATGACGATCAGCGGCGGGTTACGCGGGCAATCCGCTCCCGCCGCTCGATGACTCGCAAATAGGTTTTGAGGACGGCGCCGTTGATCTCGTCCCAATCCTGTGTGCGCGCATATTCGAGTCCGGCTTCGCCATGCTGCCGGCGAAGATCGGGCTTCCGGGCATAGGTTTCGAGCGCTTCGGCGAACCCTTCGACGTCGCCCGGCTCGACCAGCATCCCGGTCTCACCGTCTCGGACCAGGTTGGTCGCGCCGGTTGCGGCGGCCGCAACCACGGGCAGGCCGCACGCCATCGCTTCCAAGGTCACGTTGCCGAAAGCTTCGGTGACGGACGGATTCAGGAAGACGTCGGAACTGGCGACGGCGCGGGCAAGGTCAGAGCCCACCAGCTGCCCCACGAAGATCCCAGTCGGCATATGTTGTTCGAACCAGTTGCGAGCGGGTCCATCGCCGATCACCAGCGGCCGGTGAGGGACCTTGCGTTGGACAAGCAGGTCGACGGTCTCCGCGAACACGTCGAGCCCTTTTTCGAGCACGAGCCGGCCCAGAAACATGACCGCGAGCTCATGGTCGGCAACGCCAAGGCTGCGGCGCCACTCGATATCGCGCCGCCCCGGGTTGAACTGTTCGCGGTCCACACCGCGAGTCCACATATAGATCAGCTTGTTCATTCGCTGTGCCCGAAGCACTGCGGCGGTGGATTGCGCCGGAACGAGCAGAGCATCGCACCGCCGGTAGATCCTGCGCATGATCGCGCGGATCAGGGGCTCGAAGAACTCGAGATTGTAGTAACTGAGGTAGGTTTCGAACCGGGTGTGGACCGAGGCGACCACAGGGATCTTGCGACGTCGTGCCCAGCTGACCGCCCGATGCGCGGCGATATCCGGGCTGGAAATGTGAACGATGTTCGGGTCGAATTCAGCCAGATCCGCGCGCACGCTGGAAGGCAGGCCGGTCGAAAGCCGGTATTCCGCGCGGCCGGGGATGGAAACCGAAGGCAGGGAAATGAGATCGCCAGCCGGCTCGAACGCCGGACTTTCGGTGGTTGGCGAATAGACTCGTACCGTGGCGCCCTGGCGAAGCAAATAGGCGACCAGCCGGTTCAGCGCCTGATTGGCGCCATCCCGAACATAATTGTAATTGCCCGAAAACAGGGCGATTCTGAGATCGCTCGGTTGCACGGACAAGCCCCTTACCCCGCCCCAGCGCAAAGGCAAATCGCGTGGAATCCTCCGCAATCAAACAGGGGCTGCCGCCCGTTGCCCGGCCGGATGCGCGGCTGTTCATTCTCGGCAGCCTTCCCGGTGATGCGTCGCTGGCGGCGCGGCAATATTATGGTCATCCTCGCAACCAGTTCTGGACGCTGTTGAGCCGGGTCATCGGCGAGGACTTGCAGTCGCTGGATTACGGGGCTCGTCTGGAGCGGTTGATGCAGCACAGGATCGGCCTTTGGGATGTCGTCGCCGACGCCGAACGGCCGGGCAGCCTCGACCAGTCGATGAAACGGGTCGGCCACAATCCACTCGCCGACTATTTCGCCGAATTTTCGCGACTTGAGGCCGTGGCGTTCAACGGATCGACCGCCGCGTCAATTGGGCACAAACTTCTCGCCGGGACCAAACTCAGGCTCGTCGACCTGCCTTCCTCCAGCCCCGCGAACACGCGGCCGTTTTCCGAAAAGGCGCTGGCCTGGCGGGTGCTTACCGAATTCGTCTGACGGGGCTTGGCCGTCGCGGAAATTGTCGTCAGAGTCATTCGCATGATCGAAAGCAGCGAAAGCGACCGCCTGTCGATGGTGGACGAGGCGCTGGTTGCCGGAACCATCGCCAACACAAACGGACTCCTGGTGATCCTTGCGAAGCTGGTCGCGAAGGGAATTTTCGACCAGGACGATCTGAAGGCTTTTTCCGACAGCTACTCGAAGCCGCTCGACCATGTCGGGATGCGCGAGAATGAGCTTGTCGGGCAGATGCAGGACCAGATGGAATCCACGTTGGCGGAATTGATGCGGTTCCTTAGCGAACGAAGCTGACATTCGGGATTGGGGAGGCGACAATTCGGCCCACACGAACGCGCTATTGGGTGATCGTTTTCGCGGTGGCGCTCGCGGTCATTCAGTATGTCGACCGGGTCTGCATCGCCAAGGCGATGCCGACGATCCGGAGCGAACTGCATTTCTCCGATATCGCAACCGGCTACATTTTCGGTGCTTTCACGCTGGCTTATGCCTTGTTCGAAATCCCCTCGGGCTGGCTTGGTGACCGCTTCGGTCCCCGCAAAGTATTGCTCCGGGTGGTGCTTTGGTGGTCGGCGTTCACGGCGGCGACAGGTTGGGTTGCATCGGCGACCGCGATGGTCGTCGTGCGGTTCCTGTTCGGCGCCGGCGAAGCGGGGTGTTTCCCCAATGTCACTAAAGCCTTCACCGCATGGCTGCCGCGCCGCGAGTGGTTTCGCGCCCAGGCCGTGCTGTGGGTCAGCGCTCGTTGGGGAGGTGCTGCAACGCCGCTGCTCGTGGTTTGGGTGTTGGGCCTGACGAGCTGGCGAGTCGCGTTCCAGATGTTCGCACTGCTCGGAATCCTTTGGGCCGTAGCCTTCTTTTTCTGGTTCCGGGACAATCCGCAGGAGCACCGGAGCGTAAATGCCGCCGAACGCCAACTGCTGGTGCAAAACGCCGCTTTGGAATCGCGCGAAGCGCCCATTCCATGGCAGCTGTTTCTGCGCTCTCCCACGGCATGGCTGTTGTGGCTTCAGTATGCGGCGTTGAGTTACGTCTGGTACTTCTACATCACCTGGTTTCCGACATATCTCGACAGGGTAAATCACGGCCGGTTGGGAGCGGTCGCGCTTGCGCTGCTGGCGGGGCTTCCACTCTTCGGGGGTGGGTTCGGCTCGTTGATTGCCGCAGCCGTCGAAGCTCCACTCGGCAGAATTCTAAAGAGCGAGGCGAGATCGCGTAAAGCTATCGCAGTGGTGGGATTTCTCGCTGCCGCCGCTTGTTTCCTGGCCTCGATCTACGCGCCGGATCCGGTGACGATGGCGGTCCTGATCGGATTTGCCGGCCTGTTCAACGATTTCGTCCTGCCGTCGTCGTGGGGGACTTGCATGGATGTGGGCGGCCGCTTCTCCGGGACCTTCTCCGGAAGCATGAACATGTTCGGCAATCTCGGTGGATTCATTGCTCCGATCGCGACGGGTTACATCCTTCAGATTACCGGCCATTTCACACTTGGCCTGTTCATTTCGTCGGGGATGTATGTCGTGGGTGCAGTCTGCTGGATGCTGATCGATCCCGAGACCCGGCTGGATCGCGGGATCGCCGAAATGCCAATCGCGCCGGTCGAGGCTGAAGCTCCGCTTTAATGGCAGTGATGCGCGTGGCTACCCCCGGGCTGCCCCATCGTCCGAAGCATCTCCGCCCCGCCGGTCCTTAGGAATCGCCACAGTAGAAGCGCGCCGACGATCAGCGCGACAATGTCGAGCCAGCTGGTGTAGTTCCAGCGCAGGCCTTCGGTCATCATGGCCGCTGCGCGGGCGGCCGGGACGAGGTGCAGCGCTCCGAACAGAAGCTCGATCGCATATCCCGCCAGCACCATGGCCGCATAGAAGAGCACGAACAGCAGCGCGGCTACCTTCAGCCCGTAGTAGCGGCGGTAGATGTCGAGGATCGGCAGAATGATAAGGTCGGCGAAGATGAAGGCGATGACCCCGCCGAAGCTGGCTCCGCCGTTCCATAGCACTGCGGCCAGCGGGACATTGCCGACCGAGCACACGAAGGTGACGACGGAAATCAGCGGCCCGAGTAGCGGACCGATGATCTTCGACAGCACCGGATCGTGCGAGGCGAAAACGGCTGCCCAGACTTGATTCGGAATCCACGCCGCCGCGGCCCCCGCGAGCAGCAGCCCGAGCGCGATGTCGAACCACAGGGACACCCAATCCATCCAAAAATAGTGCGAGATGGCGGTGAGACCTTTGGGGCTGGCCAACCGCCTCCACAACGAGCTTTCATGGACTGACATGTCCATCGCCGCATGTCCCTCCATGCGCCCGGCGATTCCGCGATCCGCCTGCTCCTTCGCCTCACGCGCCAGCTTCCCGCTGACGAACAGCCGCATGAATACCGTCAGCAGCACGATCATCACGGTCCCGCCTGCCCACGTCGCGGCAGTGAACTTCCAGCCCATCAGGATCCACAGCACCAGCCCGAGTTCGAGCACCAGGTTGGTCGAGGCGAACTGGAACGCCATCGCCGCGGTGAAATTGCCGCCCTTGCGGAAAATCGAGCGTGCGATCGCGACGGCGGCATAGGAACAGGACGAAGAAGCAGCCCCGAGCAGCGAGGCCTTCAGGATCGACCGCGGTTTCGAATCCGGAAGCAGCTTCGCCATTTCGCTGTGGCTCACCCCAGCCTGGATCGCAGCCGAAATCAGGAACCCGAGCACCAGCGGCCAGAAAATCAGCCAAGCCATGATCCCGGCTTCACTGGGCGCACCTGCAATTGCGTCGATCACCGCGACTCTCCTGTTGACCGGATACCCTGTTGGGGTATAGCAGCTATACCTCTCCGGGGTATCTTTCAAGGATTGCAATCCCATGACTCCAGAAACGAAGACAAAGGTCCGCGCGCGCCTTGCTCGGGTCGAAGGCCAAGTCCGGGGGCTGACGCAAATGGTCGAGCGGGACCGCTACTGCATCGAGGTCATTACTCAGGTCAGAGCAGCTCGCGCGGCGCTCGCAAGGGTCGAGCAGCTGGTCCTTTCCGACCATCTCGGCTCGTGCGTGGAGGCGGCAATCGCCAGCGGCGATCCGACTCAGCAACGCGCCAAGGTTGCCGAGTTGATCGAGGTCCTCGGACGCACGGAAAGATAGGCAAATGAAGCGCGTGTTGATTGTCGCCGGCGGCGCCGGCGTGCTGGTTGCCGCCCCGGCAGTCGCTCAGGACCAGAGCATGCCGGGAATGCAGATGCCCGTGCCTTCCCAACCCGGAGCACAAACGCCGGGCAAGCAGCCTGGAACGCCCGCGCATCAAATGCCGATGGGGCAGCCGCAAATGCCTTCGAATGAGCATCATGCGATGCCAATGTCCGGAACTCTCGGCGTCTATCCCGATCAGCGCGAATCGTCAGGAACGGCGTGGCAGCCGGATTCGTCGCAACCGATGGGCGGTCCGATGGCCATGTCCGGCGGATGGATGCTCATGGCGCATGGAACGGCGAACGTCGTCTACGACCGTCAATCCGGGCCGCGCGGCGACGACAAGCTTTTCGTCAACGGAATGCTGATGGGAATGGCGCGCCGGCCGCTCATGAATGGCACGGTTCAGTTCCGTGCGATGCTCAGCCCCGACCCACTGATGGGCCCAAGCGGGTACCCGCTTCAATTGGCGACCGGCGAAACCGCGAACGGCCGAACGCCGTTGACAGACCGCCAGCACCCGCACGATCTTTTCATGGAACTCTCGGCATCGGTCTCGCAGAACATCGGATCGAAGAGCAGCGTCTTCCTGTATGCGGGGCTGCCCGGAGAGCCTGCGTTCGGGCCGCCCACGTTCATGCACCGCGAGTCGATCGAGGATTCGCCCGAAGCGCCGATCACCCATCACTGGCTGGATTCCACCCACATCACGTTTGGTGTGGTGACGGCGGGGCTGGTGCTCGACAGCGTAAAAATCGAGGCGAGCCAGTTCAACGGACGCGAGCCGGACCAGCATCGCTGGAACATCGAAACGGGTCCGCTCGATTCAACATCCCTCCGGGTGTCATGGAATCCAACACGAACGCTCTCACTTCAGGGAAGCTGGGCGCACTTGGTCGATCCCGAGCAGCTCGAGCCGGGAGTCGACCAGCGGCGATGGTCTGCAAGCGCGCTGTGGGCCGACGACATCGCGCCCGGATGGCACGCGGCCGCAACTGTCGCCTGGGGACGCAAGAGCGCCCGCGGGTATCACGACGACGGGTATGTGGCCGAGGGATCGCTCAAACATGGCGGCTGGACCATTTTCGGCCGCGGCGAGAAGATCCGGAATCGCGAGCTTCTGGGGTTAGAAGGACCGGCATTCTGGGTCGCGAAGGCCTCGCTCGGCGCGGCTCGGGATTTCCGCATTGCGGACCACCTGGCGTTCGGCGCGGGCGGACTATTTGCGCTCAACTTCGTACCAAAGGCGCTCGCGCCGTCCTACGGTGGCGAGAATCCGACCGGGCTCATGGGCTTTGTCCGGGTGAAGCTCGATTGAATTGACTAGCTGGGCTCAAACCCACATATGGCGCGCCGCGCCGGATCGAGGTCCGGAGCATGGCCCCTTCGTCTAGCGGTCCAGGACGTCGCCCTCTCACGGCGAAAACACGGGTTCGAGTCCCGTAGGGGTCACCACCGTCAAGCAGAAAATGCACGATTTGCGTGCTTTTCGGCAAAGCCGCGATGGTTGTCCCCACACTTGGTCCCACACTCTTTCAGGGTCTTAATTCCTGGTGATGTCAGATGCGCGGCTGTTATTAAATGGCCGCTTTGCGCCATTCGCGGTCGTTCAGAGTACCGATTGATCGTCCTGAAAGCTGTCATTCAGTGATAGGGGGCGGCAGCGCAACCCCGCTTAATGATTGGCTGATCTTTTTCCATGCGACCGGAGAAATGCAGCCATATAGTAGTCGGTATGGGCAAGCGCTTCAAAGGAAGGCCGTGCGCCTATTGCGACGCGGTCGGTGTGACAGCCGATCATGTCTTTGCGCGGAATTTCTTTCCTGTTGGGGATCGGGCCAACCTTCCGCAAGTTAGCGCCTGCGAGCCTTGCAACCGCGAAAAGTCCCAACTGGAACATTACCTCCTGAGTGTTCTTCCATTCGGCGGCAACCATCCCGCATCGAGCGCGATTCTGGCCGGTCAAGTGCCGCGCCGCTTAGAGAAGAATCGCAAGCTTCATGCCGCGCTTGCCGGCGGGAAGCGCGAGGTGCTGTTGCGAAATGAGAACGGCGTGAGTGAGAGCCTGACGCTGCCATTTGATTCTACCAAACTTTCGCGGCTCTTCGAATTTGTTGCGAAAGGCCTTGTTCAGTATCACTGGGAACTTCGCGTGCCGGCCGACTATTTCGTCGGCGCTGGATTTCTCAGCCGCGAAGCGGAACGTTTCTTCGAACAATTGATGTCGCGGTGCTCACGGGCTGAGGCGCGAGGCGACCTCGGCCGAGGACTGATCCTCTATCAAGGTGTCCAAACGGTAGACAATCCGCTGACGACAATTTGGCGATTTCAACTCTATGGCGGCATCCAGTTTGGTGGCGATCCGCAGGGTCATTCCAAAGCGGTTTCTAACATCTGGGCTTCGACTTCACGCAAACCCGTCCCCGGCTTGTCGGCGCCAGGTTAAGTTACGGCAGTGTGAATGGCCGGCCGCTTCTAGACTGGACCTCCCACGTCAGCTGCCGCCGCGTGCGGGCAAGCTCCTTGCCGTACAACTCTAAACTCGGCAGGAATCGGCGATGGACGGCTTCATTCCCCGACAGCTGACTTACTTTGTCGACGAAGATCCGCGGCATGTGGGAGGCGCGGATTTGCTCGCCGCGCAAGAATTTCAGGACCGTTCGCTAATCGTTCTTGGGGAAGCAGGAAGCGGGAAAAGCGACCTTCTCTCGCATCTCGACCCAGAAAACGTCCCCATTTCAGCGATACAGCTCATCCACGCCCCTGAATTGGCTGCGCAGGATGGGCGGACCATTTTTATAGACGCGCTCGATGAAGTCCCAGCACAGATCGAGGGACAGGCAATAGCCCTCGTCCTGGCAGCACTGCGCAAGTTACATATCAGCCGCTTTGTCCTGTCGTGCCGCAGCGCCGATTGGCGTTCTGCGACCGCTAACGCTGTCATTAAACAATGGACTGGAGCGGCCCCAATAGAGCTCTACCTTGATCCGCTGGACAAAGACCAAGCTAAGCGCGTCCTGGCAGACAAAGGAGGAATCGGCGAAGCGAAAGCAGCGGAGATCGTTGAAGACTACGCGAGGCGTGGGTTCGAGGAGTGGCTCGGAAACCCGCAGACGCTGCTCATGCTCGCAAAAGTAACGGCTTCTGGCGAATTTCCGAAGTCGACCAAACAGCTTTTCGATCAATACGTGAACTTGGCGTGGAACGAACCTCGAAAGCAGGGAACGCCACTAGCCGATGCCGGCCAGGCCGAAGTGCTGAATGCGTTGGGTGCCATTTTCGGAGCGTTGATCCTGGGTGGATATGGGGCCCTCAGCTTTGCGCCTCCAACACACCGGCTTGATGGCGATCTTCCATTTGGTGAACTGAAAACGCTCCCCGACCTCACAGCCATCCGCAAAGAGGTGCTTACCGACTGGCTTAACAGTCGGTTGGTCAAACGAGCAGGCAAGGATCGCTTCACTTATCAGCACCGGCGGATCGGCGAATATCTCGGTGCATCCTGGCTTGGACTTCGTGCAAACACAGCAGCAAAGCGCAAAAGACTTCTGGCTCTATTTCATTCCACCGGTGGAATCGTGCCGGCGAGCTTGCGGGGCCTTTATGCGTGGTTGGCGAATGATGAATGGCTCGCCGTCGACGTCATTCGCGGCGATCCGCTTGCTGTAATCGAATATGGTGACGCCGATCATTTTCAACCAGCCCAAGCATTCGCATTGCTCAAAGCTCTTGAACGCCTGGCCAAACAGAATCCTACATTCCGCAATCTCGAACACCTTAGCGCTCGCAGTCTAGTCCAACCTGCGCTGCTACCGGACGCAAAGGCGATACTTAGCGATGCCTGCAAGCCTTGGTCGCTGAGATGGACGATCATCGAGCAAATTGAGGATTCTGCTCAGGTAGCGGAGTTTCGACCGCTGCTCGACGATTTGATGCTGAGTGGCGAATACGCCATTAGAGATCGCGCGGTCGATTTGCTGCTGGAGCACGGCTCCGACATCAATTGGGCCCAAACGATTATCGAACTTTGTGCCCGAGCGGGCGACGATGATCTCCGCCTAGCGCTCAATATCGCGATTGAAACGAAGTTCGCCGCGATATCCGATGCGGATTTGGCGGCCTTGGTGTTTGACTACTCATCCGCTGGCAGGCGAATGGCAGCCAAGTTCTGGCGCCTAAAGAGCGAGATACCCGATGAGAGACTCGATGGTCTTATCGACGCCCTTTCGGCACAAGCCAAAGCTCACCCGCATGAACCCGATGATCTTGATTTTTGGGACCTACATAGCCTGTATTTTGCCCTGATACGTCGACGACTCGACTGCGGGCCGATGATTGAGCCCTTGCGCTTCTGGGGCTGGCTCCAGGCCCTTGGCAGAGATCGTTACTCTACGAGTAGCAGCGAAATTACCGAGATCGCTGAATGGGTCAGAGCCCATGACGATGTCCGCCGGGCAATTCAACACCACGTCGTGCTTGACGCCGAGGACGGCGACGAAGTGCGGATGCGCGCATGGCGAGTGCTCGACGAACTTCCCGGAGGTCACCCGACGCCTGATGACGTTGCGGCTCTCCTCGATGCGCTCCCATCGGGCGATCCGCGCTGGCGTGACCTCGTCGAGCTTGCTCGACATGACAGTGACAGCGGGAAGCAAGTTCGCGCGGCAGCGGAGCGTCATGTGGCCAAACGCCCCGATATGTTGGCGTGGCTTGAGGGCCTGCCACATCGTCCGCCCCCCGCGTGGGAAGAACAGCGTGCGAAACGAGAGCTGAAACAGCGAGCTGAACGCGAGCTGCGCTGGAAGGAACATCGCGCCGACTACAACAAGCATCGCGATGAAATGCGGGCAGGCGAGTTTCGAGCAATCGTGTGGCCTGCACAAGCCTACGTTGGGTGGGTGCGCGAGGGAGACAAGGATACACCCGAACATGAGCGAATTGCCGAGTGGCTCGGCGATGATTTGCAGGCGGACGCGTTCGCCGGCTTCGAGGAATTTCTTAAATGCGTGCCGCCTGAACCGACAGCAAAGCAGATTGCTGATTCGCATGCAGAAAGTCGACGCTGGAACGCGAGCGCGATCATCGTTGCGGCACTCGCGGAGCGGCGGCGGACCGGGCGCGGCTTCGCCGATGTTTCTGATGAACGGCTGACCGCAGGATTGCTCGAAATCGAGCTAGGACTGTTGCACGAGGAGCCATTCAAGACCCTAAAAGCTGCGCTGTCTTCCGAACTGCGGGAGCGCGGCGCGTACGAAGCTTATGTGCGCTTGTTGCTAGAGCCAGCCCTCCACCAGCGCCGGACTTACCCCACAGGCCTCTACGCCTTCATGCGGGAAAGCGCCGATTCCGAACTAGCGACGCAACTTGCGGCGGAATGGCTCTCGACAATAACTGCAATGGCAGGCGAGGCCGAAGAAGAGTTGATCGACCGTTTGCTGCAAGCAGGGCAGTTTGCGACTCTCAAGGTTTTGGCCAACCAACGTTTGGGTGGTGGCGAGCTAGACGAGCGTCGCCTGGATAATTGGCGGGCGGTTGCCCTTATTACGGATTTTGAGCAGCGGGCATCAGAATTCGAGCGCCTTCCTGCGAGTAATCCCGATTGGCTTTGGACCTTTCGGGCGCGAATAGGTGGCGGCAGGGAATACAGCCACAAGATTCACCCTACGCCAAAGCTGCTGGCTTGGATCGTGCGCTTGTTCCGGCCTCTGTGGCCCGTCACTGATCGTCCGACTGGCGTCACCAGCGGCAACACCAATCCTTGGGATGCAAGTGACTACCTCGCTGGCCTCATCTTCGACATCGGAGGGGATGTCAGTGATGCCGCTATCGTCGAATTAGCCAGCTTGCGTGATGCAGGCGATGATTACGATGACTTAATACGTCGCGCGGTTGCTGAGCAGGCCAAAGCCCGTGCCGAAGCCGACCACCTGACCGTCAGCATCGGCGAGCTTGCATCGGTAATCGAGGGGAAACCGCCAGAGTCGGCTCGAGATTTGCAGACCGTCGTGATGAATTCGTTGGACACGGTCCAAGCCAAAGTACGCGGTAGTGACAACGATGAATGGCAGGGCTTCTATGCTGATCCGGCGAACCTCTGTCCAAAGGCAGAAGAAGCATGTTCCGACTATCTGATCACGTTACTTCGCCAGGGGGACGAGGGGGTTACATTCGCTCCAGAACCGCATCTCGCAGATCAGCGGGAAGCGGATATCGCGTGCACGATTGGGCCGCTTTTCCTTCCGATCGAGACCAAAGGACAATGGCATTCTGATCTCTGGTCCGCCCCTGATAAGCAGTTGGCGGCTCAGCAGGCATCTGATCATCGAGCATCCGGCACAGGAATATTTGTAGTTTATTGGTTTGGGGAAGCGGGCAAACCGTTGCAAGGACCGCCAAAAGACAGCGGAATTGCGAGGCCAACGAACCCGCGTGAGCTAGAGGAAGCGCTCGCCAGTTACAGTCCCGCGCTAAAGTCGGGACCGATCCGGATCAAAGTGCTCGACCTGTCGCGCCCAGCACGATGATCTCCAACTACTTGCCGCATGAACGCGCTGAGACGCACGAATGGATTGCTTCGCCTCCGTCGTTCGTATCAGGAGCCGAAATTGAGGGTAACGAAGCGCTTCCGTTCCGCCCGAACCGGACGGTCGAGGATCGGTGGCGAAGAGGCAGTCTTCTCTCAAGCCTCGAAGCCCCGAGCATAGAAGTCGCAGACCAAGCCATCGACGAATATATCGCACATCGTTTGCCACCGATTGCGCTGGATGCACCGATTGGCACGCTCGGAGATTTTTGGTTGGAGCTTGCACGGGGCAATGGGCTGCACCGAAGCAGCATTTGGAAGGGCGGCGGCCACCGACCAAAGCGCGCGCTGATCGAGCAATGCATCGAGACCGCCCTGGAGCACGACCTCATTTTCGAATTGGAGCAGTGGCCGGACGCCCACGCAGTGACCTCGCCGCTCATCTATTTTCGCGATCACGGGCTGCTGCGCAGATTGCTAGACGCACACGATACAGTGGAGCGCGACGCCATCGCCAAAATGATTGAGGCGAATGAGCGAACTCGGGCGGAACGAAAGCTGGTCGAAAGGCGTCAGCGAAGAGATGACCTGAGTTGGGAGGGTTTCATAATTGATGCGCTTCGCGTGTTAGCCAGCGGCTCCGCTGAGACATTCGTCTGGCGTCGCGATCCGGACGAAATTGATCTTGTGCTCAAATGGTGCGCTGGGCCGCTTTGGGGAATCGAGGTCACTCGGGGCCGCGGAGCAAAGAAGCCAACAGACGGTTTCTTCGAAGGATGCCGTCAGCTCGGGGTTGTCGATCGGTTTGTGGTGGCGCCCGTTTCCGTTGCGCACGTCCATGGCGGCGTGGCCTGCCTCGACCCAGTTGAAGCGTTGGCACGGACTAGAGAGGAGCTCACGAGTCTTCTGGGTCGTTGAGCCCGCTGAGCCAATCGATCATGGTCTTGGGAAGCTCCAAGCGCCGCGCCGTCGCCATCGCACTTCCCGGCTCGTATTCAAATTCGTATTTGGAATGCCGGGGGACTCTGATGGATCGCCATCGGATGTTTGCCGTCCGATTCTACGATCAGCTGGGAAAAACAGACTGGCCGCTCACGGCCACAACTACCCAGCAGGCCTTTCGATTCGCGCTGGCGTTACGACATGTGCCACGATCCAATCGCCGACCGTCTTGAGCGCCACCGGCGAGACGGTCTCCTCGATCGTCGCGTATTCATTCGGGAGCCCGGTCTTAGCAGTTTGCAGGAGGTGGTTGAGCCCAGGCAGTTCGATGGTAGTCACGTCGGGATTATTGCGCAGTGCCGCCTTGATGCCCGCCAGGTTCTCGGCTGCGGGCACTTGGAGGTCCTTCGATCCGTCGACGGCAAGCACGGGACAATGCACCCGCGCCAGCGTCGGTCGCGGATCGTAGCTCAGGAAGTAGCGCATCCAGGGCGTGGTTAGCGCGTGCAGCTGAGCAGGCATCAACGTGTCCGCTGGTTTGCCTTTCGCCGCCAAGATGGAGCGCCACGTGGCCTCGACTCGTGCCTCGGCGGTGGCCTGATCCGGCGCGTTCTTCACGGCGTCTTCGAGCGCGCGCATGTTCGCGTTGCCTTGCTCTTCGACGGCCGGCGGCACGCCCATGGCGTTTTCGATCAGCCGCTTCTGATGCAACATCAGCGTCTCTCCGTCCTCGCCTGAACCAGCCAAGAGCACGATGAAGGCGACGGTCGCATCTTGCGCTGCGACAATGGGAGCGATCACGCCGCCCTCGCTGTGGCCGATCAGGCCGATGCGGTGCTTGTCGATGTCGGGTCGGGATTTCAGGTAGGCAATACCTGCCTCAACATCGGTTGCGAACTCGGCAGTCGTGGCGTTCTTCACGTCGCCGGTCGAGCCGCCGATGGTCCGATCATCCACTCGCAGCACTGCGACACCGCGTCTGGTCAGGTAATCCGCCCAGATGAGGAAGGGGTGATGGCCGAACACCGATTCGTCCCGGTCCTGTAGCCCAGAACCGGTGATCATCAGCGCTACGGGAAAGGGACCGGCACCGCGGGGCAGAGTCAGTGTGCCGGTCAAGTGTGAATGGCCGATCAGATTGTCGTAGGCGACCTCCTCTTCGCGGTACGGATAGGGTTTGATCGGCGTCTGCGGCCGTCTTCTCGCGGCAGCTACTTTGGCACTGTGATGCAACGTGAGCGGAAGCGACAAACCTCCTTGGGACCACTGTCCGCTCACTGTCGTGCCGTCCGGCGAGATGTGCCCGGTGTAGGCTGCGTGAGCGATGGCGACAGTGAACGCGACGTCACCGCCTGCGGTCTCCGAGACCGAAGCCACAGGAATGCCAGCCGCGCCTTGATCCGGGCTGTCGAGGGTGGCGCTCCAGGACCCCGGCGTGCCCGTGACGCGGAATACGATCCGGATGGACTTGCCGCCGGGCGTCAGTTCCCCCGACCAATCTCCCGAAAGGGAAGCTACGGACGGGGTCTGCGCCCAAGCCGAAGCTGCACCCAAAGCCACCGAAATGCCGATCACTGCCGACCAACGCATCGCAACCCCCTAGCAATCTCGAACTCAACCGTCGAAGAGAATGCTCAATATGCGCTGGTCACTTTGGCTTTTCAGCCAAGGATGCTCTAACGGCAGCTTCGGGGGGAATGACCCGACAGCGGATACGCCGGTTTCGGCCATCAGCGGCATTCCACCCGAACAGAATTGATAGGTAGCTTGACGCACTTGGCGCCACCGACAACTTGAACATGGCCGCCGCCGTTGATCGAGATGTTGGCTGTTCCGGAGACGTCGGCGAAGGCACTACCGGAGCCGTTGATCGCAATTGTGGCGTTGCTCGATTCCGTCCGCATGGCGTCGATTGAACCGGACCCGCCGACGATGTAGGTTGCGTCGCGAGCAGTCCCTTCAGCTGTGATTCCGCCTGAGCCGGCGCTTGTTAGTTGAACAGTCCCGACGCGCATACCGCGGATTTTGATCGAGCCCGACCCGTCCGTTGCGGCAGCAAACTCGTCACCTCGAACGCCGCCTATCTCCACGTCCGCGGCTCCTTCGACATGGACGGAACTGAGCGCAGGTGTGAAAACAACAACGTTTATGCCCGATCCGGGATTCCAGCTCCACTTCGCGCCTTCACGAAACCGAATTGTGAGGATTCCACCTTCGATAGCGATGACGGTATCGGCGAGCAGCGCCGGCGGCCCCTGCAAACTCACATGAGATGGCTGGCCGACGATTACACCGACCTGAAATGGTCCCGATACGGTCACCTGATCGAACCGGCCCGGGGACACGTCGCGGGTTTGATATGGACTGGGATTCTGGTTGGCTGCCGCTGACGAACCAGATTCAACCGAACGGTGCGGCGCTGCTCCGACGGACACCAACAATCCGGCGGCGACTGCAACTCCGATTAACATCAGCGTGGCTCCTACATAAACGAGGCGAGGTTTCGCCCCAAGCAGGTGCGGACCTGAGCTTCGACTCTCAAGTTGGGGCATCCCAATTTTGTTGGGTCCCATGGAATTAGGGGAGGCGGCTTCCGCTTGAGCGAGGATGCGAGCAGCCTCACGACTGCTAGATACACCCAAAATACGTCTTGCTTCGCGCAGGTGTTCATTGATGGTGTGAATTGAGATGCCGAGCTCGCGAGCGGCCGTTTTGGCGTCACAGCCCGTCACGAGAAGCCGCAGTATTTCCTTCTGCCGCGGAGTCAGGTTGTGCCCGTCGCTCGTCACAGAGTTGGTATCCACGGGCAATATAGCAACCGCAATAGTTTGCGCTCTACGATCAAGCTGAATGCCTTGATTTAGCACCAGCCATGAACATTGCGGACGGACGGCTAACGGCCAGCTCAAGCGAGCCATTGTCGTGATCGGCTGGTTGAGCAGTGACTGACAGAGGGGACTGCTGGCGCGTGTCTTCACCGCAAAATCTTTTCGTCTGAAAGGATTGCTGCCAACCCGAGACTATACCCCTAGCGAATGATCGCGGGGACGGTGTTCGATCTGTGAAGACTGAGCAAACTTTCGAGCAGATCGTGCTGGAGCATGCCGCGATGCTCAGGCGCATCGTGTGCAGCCATGAAGCGGACGAGGCGCTTGCGGAGGAACTGCTCCAGGAGATTCATTTCGCAATTTGGCGAGCATTGCCGTCGTTTCGCGGAGCTTCCTCAATTCGCACCTTCGTCGCCCGCGTTGCGATCAACCGGGCGCTGACCCATGTTGGGCGTGCCGTTCGCTCGCCGCCCACGACTGAGTTGGACACTCAATTATCCAGCGGCGAGGGCAGTCCTGAATTTCAGGCGATCGCCGTCGACCGACGGAGTCGTCTCGTCGCCGCGGTGCGCGACTTGCCGCTCGCCTATCGCGATGTGGCGACCCTGACGCTTGAGGGCCTCACACCAAAAGAAATTTCTCAAACGCTTGGCGTCAGCGTCAACGCAGTCGCGATCCGGCTGTCGCGAGCAAAGCAGTTGCTTCGGCAATCAGTGGGAGAACACACATGAGCAAAGATCCATACTGGGACGAGCTCGGAATTGCCTGGGTCGCCGTCGATCCACGACTCGGAGCCGCTGCGCCGCTGAAGCGCGATCTACAGCGGCAGTCACTGGCGGTCGCTGTCGCATTCGCGCTGACGTCAATGGTTTGCGCGCTCGGAGTTCTTCTCGGAATTGCGACAATCGGACTTGGTTTGGCCGACGGCACGTGGAATTTCGTAACGCGCGGCATCGCCGTCCTGTTGCTGGCGACTCTTTCGGGAATCGCTGCCGGTGGGCTTTCGGTCGTCCGGCGGGCTGACGAGGCAAAAGCGGTATCTGAGATGATTGCCCTGTCGATCAGGCGAGCCAGGAAGTGGCTGCTGGCGATCCGTCTGGGATTGCTCGGCTGTGTTCTGGCAGCCGGTTTCGGATTGATCGGCACCGCGATCCGGATTCACTTTTCAAATCCTCCAAAGATGTCGCCAGTTGTGGACTTGGCGTTGCTCGCTCTCGTCGCTCTTGCACTCGGCCTTTGCCATCAGCGGGTGAAGGCGCGCCTTGCCCGGTTCGAGTATTTGCAGCGCACGTTCGCGGGTGAGGGCCCTCAATCGTGATCGTGCAAACAGAGAACGTCTGGAAGACGTTCGGCAGCTTTGGCGCACTCAAAGGTCTCAGTCTTTGCGTTCCGGAGGGCAGTCATTTCGCACTGCTTGGCGCGAACGGGGCGGGCAAGACAACGTCCATCAAGATGCTGATGAATATCGTCCAGCCTACGCGGGGTATCGCGACAATTCTGGGCGTTGATTCAAGACGGCTTTCGCGTCGTGAACTGGTGCGCATCGGCTATGTGTCCGAAAGCCAGGAGTTGCCCGGCCGTATGACCGTGGGCGGCTACATAAGCTACCTGCGACCCTTTTACCCGGACTGGGACCGGACGCTCGAAGCAGAAGTGCTGCGCAGCCTGCGCCTTCCCCTGGAGCGACGGATCAAGAATTTGTCACACGGTATGCGATTAAAAATGGCGCTCGCATGCGCGCTGCCGTTCAGGCCCAAGCTCCTGGTAATGGACGAGCCGCTGAGCGGTCTCGATCCTCTGATGCGCGAAGAAGTGATGCAAAGCCTGTTTCATTGGACGAGCGGAGCGACTGTCCTCATGTCCTCACATGAGCTTGTCGAGGTCGAGGAGTTCGCAACGCACGTCGCCTTTCTCGATCGCGGTAAATTGCTGTTCCAGGAAGCTACCCACGATCTCGTGAAACGCTTTCGCGAGGTGCGGGCTATCTTTGCACATCCGGTTGGCATGGCGGCTGGCGCGCCGCCCCAATGGTTGGAGCTGCGGTCGGACGGGCACGCATTGAGTTTCATCGATACACATTATTCCGACGAGGAGACCCTTGCCTCGGCGCTGACGGGGATCGTGGGCAGTTTGGGCCAGCTCGAGTGCCGGCCGATGGGACTCCGTTCGATCTTCACCGCGCTTGCTCGAACGATGCAGACGGAGGAACCCTGAAATGGTCTGGCACATATTCAAGAAAGACCTTCGGCTTCTCTGGCCGTTGGTCGTGATGGTCGCGATGCTTCAATTCGCCTCTGCCGGCATAAGCGTGGCTTTGGGCAATTTTGGCGATCCTCGCCAGCTGATGCTTATCGCCGACGTCCTTTCCGGGGCGACGCTTTTAGGTTCCGCTATTCTGGTCATTTCGGCCGTTCATCAGGACACGATTCCCGGAGTGAACCAGGATTGGCTCGTGCGGCCCATCAGACGGGGCGATCTCATGCTCGCAAAACTCCTGTTCCTGCTGCTCGCGGTGCAGCTGCCAATGGTGATTGCGGATGTTATGCGCTCGCTGTTCTCTGGCCTCCCGGCGGGAGAGACTATGTTCGCCGTTCTTCTGCGCAGCGCAGTCGTTTTCCTTACTTTCGATTTACCGATTGCCGCTCTCGCGACGGTCACGGCCAATGCGACAGAGGCGATCGGTACTATGCTGGCAATATGGCTGTTCGTGGTCGCAGCCCTGATCATTGGCTCTATCATACGCGGGGGCGCTCCGCCTTTCTCCGGAACGGGCATGCAGTGGATGGTGCCGGCATATTGGTCATTATTGGCCTTGGCGGCCGCTGCGGTGATCATCCCGCTGCAGTATTTCCGGCGAGCGACCGGAGTGGCGCGCCGCGTCGTCATCGGCGCTGCGGTGCTGGCGCCGATGCTCAGCTACTCTTCATGGGCTTCGGCCTTTGCTCTGCAGCAGTGGTTCTCGAATGATCCGGCCGCAGCTCGTCCGATCATGATAAGCTTTGATCCGGATTCCAAATTCGGGTTCGCGGAAGGCCCCGCTTCAGGGGGCTCGATCTCGCTTCCGCTCAAAGTAAAGGGCATCGCCGCCGGGGACATCATCAGAGATGACCGATCGATAATCCACATAATCAGCTCGGATGGCAAAACGCTGTATGTCGGGCCCGCCGTTAATCCGGCCGGTGGAGTTGACGATTTTCCGGTGCGGCCAGCAAACGGCGGTGAAATCAAAATCTACCAACTCATCAGCTTGCCGGCCCCAGTGTTGCAAGCGGTTCGTGGCCGGCAGGTGCGGATCGAAATCGATTACTCGCTGACGCTTCTCCACCTCGAGGTTGCAAATGCGATTGCCGCCATCAACGGAGACAAGCACATGAGCGGCTTCGGCCGGTGCAAAACGCGCATCGACGCGGAAGGCGATGATGTCGTGGTCGGATGCCTAAAGACCGGGCGTGCGCCGGATTGCGTTTCGGGTACCCTGCAGAACCGTTTGAATGGAGAGCGCAATCCAGAAGACTATCTCTGCCGGCCCGACTATTCGCCATTGTCGGTTCCCTATCTGGATGCGGTCCGCCAATATGAGGGCGAACTGGAGTATCGCGACCCCAAAGGATTGGCCAAATATCCCGTTGATGAGGCGCAAGTGCAGAACGCGGACGTGGTTCTCCGATCATACCGGCCACGGGCCCATTTCACCCGCCGGTTGGTCATTCCCAATATTCGGATCGGCGCTTGAGCCGCTTACGCCATCAAGCCGCTTTTCTCAGGAGTTTATCTTCGATGTTCCGATCTACTAGATTCTTTCCGGCGGCAGAAAAGGGTGGAAAGCGGCCATTCGGGCGTCGACAACCAAAGCACGCCAAGTAACGAACCTAGTCACAGCACGCGTAATAGTGCGCGAACCGCCAGCGCTAGGAAAACGCTGGATAGCAAGAATAGCAGCACTCGCGTGGGCTGCCGGTTGACTGCCGCCTGCCACATCGAGTGAGCAACTCGAAGGCTGACGTAAGCCCAGGCGAGGACGACGTCGGCTTTTGAAAATCCGGCGAACGCTAGGATGAATATTGTCGCATAGAAGATCGTCGGCTGTTCCAGCAGATGATCATAATTGTGAGCCTTCCAGTTTATCCGGTCGTCGATGACACCATCGAGGTCTGGCCCACGTGCACCTAGCTTAAGTTGGTTTGGTGCAAGCTTTCCGATTGCCGGACCCCGCGTCGCCGCCATCCAGATCAGCATGAGGAGTGTCCAGGCAATAAGCACGGCTGCGGGAGCGAGGATCGGGCTCAACATGTCTATTCTTCTCCCGTCTTCTTAAGCGGCGGTCAGTCGTTCGCGGCCAGCGCGTTTGCGAACCGCCGCAAATAAAGCGGCCAACCTTGATCGCCTGCGACTCCTTCCCGGACCGCTTCCCACCCGACACCATGGCGCTCAAGATGTCGGTGTTCGATCTGCACGCGCGTTCGGTCTGAACCCTCGGCGATGAATCGCACTTCCCACTCGCTGGTATTTTCCGGATCTTGCTCGATCTGCCACTGGGGCGAGATGTTCCAGCTGAGCACCACACGGTACGGCGGCTCGTAAGCGAGAACTCGGGCCCACCGGCACTCGCTGCCGTCAACGCCGCGATCAAAAAGATGACCCCCGACGCGAGGTTCAAACACCGTCTCGGCGATATCAGACCTAAGCATGTTGTGCTCGGCCGGTTTGAATTTTCCGAAGTCCCGCGTGAAAACTTCGAACGCCCGCTCGATTGGCGCGTCGACCACAATCGACTGAGTTACGGTTGTGTCAGCTGCGTTCGTGCTCATCTTCACTCCTTTGGCGGTTCTTCAACGGCGAGCTTGTATGCGCTGAGAGTCTGGCTCCAGAAGCGATTGAGTTCCTTGCGAAGGGCTGCGAGGCCCGCGGGATCGACTTGATAAAGACGGCGAGTTCCCTCGACCTTCACTGAAACGAGTCCGGCGGCCCGAAGGACCTGCAGGTGCTGCGATACAGCGGAACGCGTGACGCGCATTCCGCTGGCGAGGTCGCCTGCGTATCGCGGACGCCGTCGAAGCCTCAGGAAGATCTTACGGCGGGTACGATCTCCGAGCGCGTCGAGCACCTTTTCAGCATTGATCGTCACGGGCACAGCGCTTCCTGCAACTCATCGAACGCATTTGACAGTCCATACTAACGTTAGTCAAGACTAAAATAACGAATCGAATTAGATTCGCGGCCGCGAACCAGTGCGCCGACAGCAGGCGACGGCCTAATGTCCCGTTTCGGGTCGAAAGCAGACATAAGCGGACCGCCCGCTAACGGCCATTTCACGCCGTCGCTTCCACAGCGCCGGGGTGCCTGCCCGGCCGCTGCGGAATGACGAGGACGAGAACAACGATAACGACGGCGATCACCGCTGAGGCGAGAGGACGGCTGAGGTCGAATCCACCCTTGGCGACCGGTTTATCGAGGAGGTCGCCAACGGTTGCGCCAAGCGGGCGGGTGAGGATGAACGCCGCCCAGAATAGGAAAACTCGGTTGGTCCGGGTGGTGAAGTAGAGGATGGCGAGCACCGCCAGCCCCGCCCCGAATAGCAGCGCGCCGCCTTCGTAGCCGAGACCTGCATCGGCGACCCAGTCGCCGAGCGCGGTGCCGAGCGTCTGCGAGAAGGTGATGGTGAGCCAGTAGAAGGATTCCTCGCGCGGGGTGGTGACTGTGTTCACGTCCACCGTTCCCAACGCGACCTTCCATGCGAAAAGCGACGCAAGGACGCAGGCGAACAGCAGCAGCGAACCGCCGAAATATCCCAGTGCCTCCGACCGATCGAGGAAATCGGCCATGGTCGTCCCGGCGGTGGTGGAGGCGACAATGGTCGCCCAGTACAGCCATGGATGGAATTTACGCGCCCGCGTCTGCGCCCAGACGAGCGCGATCAGCAGAATACCGAATATCGCCGTGCCGATAAGATAGCCCCCGGGCACCGGATGGGGCGTCGTTTCGCCGAGCCAGCTCATCGTAACCGTGTCGCCGCCGGTCTCGCCGAGCGTCGTCGCCAGGATCTTGATGATCCAGAAGCCAAGCGTGACCGCCGGGACCTTGGTCAGTAGTTCGTCGCGAAATTGTCTGTCAGTCACTCGCTGCGCCTCCTTTGCGTTCGACCCTGCACGTCCGGCCCACCGGCCACGTTCCATTATTGGGAAAATTTTATCCTTCCGATGATCGATCCGGCCTTCGCTCGCCGGATGCCTGCAAGCGGGGAAGCTCGATGATTGCGACAAAGCCGGGCTTCGCATTCTTCAGGAGCAGCCGACCGCCGTGCAGCTTCGCGACGGCGCTGGCCAGATTTAGCCCGAGGCCGTAGCCCCTCTTTTGGCGACTGCTGTCGAGGCGGGCGAAGCGCCGCGTGATCCGTCCAAGTTCGGACTCGGGAACACCCGACCCGTTATCGGTCACCTGGATACACACGCATTCTCCGACGCGCGTCCCAGTGACTCGAATCAATGTGTCGGCTGGTGTGTGAAATTGGGCGTTTTCGATCAGATTCGCCGCCGCCTGGGCAAGCAGCTCCCGGTCACCTTCGATAGTGAGCCCAAGTTCGATCGACCACAGAAGTCTCCGCCCCTCGTCGGCGATAGCCGGTGCATAGCTTTCCGCCAGCTCCGTCACGAGCTCGCTCACATCGACTGGCGCGAAATAGCGCCGTGTTTCCCCGCTCTCCACCTCGGCAATGCGAAGGATCGCCGCGAACAGCGACAAGACCTCATCGACCTGCGTGAGCGAATCCTCGATCAGTGTGGTCGCAGCCGTACCCTTCGGCCGATCGAGGGCGCCCTGCTCGAGCCTGGTGCGAAGCCTCGCCAGCGGCGTTCTCAAGTCGTGCGCCACGTCGCTGGAGACCTGCCGCAGATTTTCGAGAAGTCCCTCGATTCGCTCGAGCATCCGGTTAAGAGTCATCGCCAGCTCATCGAATTCGTCACGCCGGCCGCTCACTGGCATGCGCTGTCGGACATTGCCTCCGATAATGGCTTCCGCAGCCAAGCTGATCGATTGCAAGCGGCGTCTCAAATAGTTGCCAAGCACGCCGGCACCCGCAAAGCCTGCAATACACGCTGCGACAAACGCCAGGCCGAAGACGACCTCAACTGTGCGATCGATGCGTTCAATCCAGTCGCGATCAGCCGCAACAACGAGCCTCTCTGTCGGCGAAAGGTCGACCGCGAGCCCGCGGGCCGAGTCTCGGCCTTCCTGCGGATCGCGGAAACTGATGTCGTGAAGCCCAAGCTCTGGTCGGCTGGTATTGAGAGATCCGTAAAGCCGGCGGCCATTCTGATCGAATACGGCATAGAGCATCCGGTCCGGCGACCTGATCGCCTCCCGTTGCGAAATGCTGTCCTGGAGTTCAGCGCCGCCGTCTGTCCGATATTCGTCCGCGAGCGTCTGAGCCTCGTCGCGCACCTGACCGTCGAGCTGACGCGTGAATGCGACATGCATCGCCGCGAAGACGATCGCTCCGAGGATTGCGAGGCCAAGGGCGAAGGCGACGAAATTGACGAAAGCAATCCGATAGGCAGCGCTCGCCCGCCACCTACGCATGATTGGCGACTCGGTAGCCGACACCCCTCAGTGTCTCGATAAGGTCCGGCTTGCCGCCCTCATTGAGCTTCGAGCGAAGGCGGCTGATGTGAGTCTCGACGATGTTGGTCTGCGGATCGAAATGATAATTCCAGATCCGCTCGAGGAGCATCGTACGGGTTACGACCTTCCCGTCCTCGCGCATGAGTTCTTCGAGAATACGAAACTCGCGCGGCTGTAGCGATATGACGGTTCCGTCGCGCGTCACCTGTCGCTTCAGGAGGTCCATAACGACACCCCCGCTCTCGAGCTTCGTCGGCGCTGCCTGGAAGGGCTTTCTGCGGGCGAGCGCGTTTATCCTTGCGGCGAGCTCGGAGAAGGCAAACGGCTTGACGAGGTAATCATCCGCCCCGGCCTCCAGTCCGGAGACCCGATCCTCGATCCGTCCAAGCGCCGTCAGCAACAGCACCGGCAGATCGATTTCGGCGGCGCGGATTCGGTGCACGACGGAAAGGCCGTCGAGTGTCGGAAGCATCCGGTCGAGAACCGCGATGTCGAACTCCTCCGTGGACAGCAGGTGCAGCGCCTCGATCCCATCATCCGCGCGCACGACATTGTGGCCGAGTTCACCAAGCCCGCGGGCGATGAACTCGGCCGTTTCCGCATCATCCTCGGCGAGAAGGATTCTCACCGACGAGGCTCCAAGGTCTTAGTCGTGATCGACCGCGCCCTCGTTGCTGTTTTCGACAAGCTTGCCTGTCATCGCGTCGATGCCGACTTCCTGGATGTGTCCAGGCATCTGAATGTCGAAAGACCAGCGCCAGCCGCCACGTTCGAATTCATACTCGGCTTCCTTGATTTTGCCGGGAGCAAGCTTGAGCGCCATGGCGCGAGCCTGCGCCTCGGAAATCTTGGGCTTCGGTTTGGCGGCGATAGCTGCGCTACCGCCTGCAATGAGTGCGACGACGGCAGTGGCTGTAATGAATTTTCGCATGCTGAGAGGTCCTTCGTATCTTCGGAGGTCTCCACCCCTACGACTGCGGACCTTCGCGCTCGGTTGCATGAAATATACAGATTCCCAATCTTTGAGTTCCCGAGGGGGCGGAAGTCGGTGAGGCGCAGCGCCAACCCTGCGCTAGGCGGCTATCCGGCCACTTGAGGAAAGCGATAGCCGTTGGCTAAGGGCGCATTACCGCCCTACGCCAGCAGGTTTCAAGAAATGGAAACCGGATGTCGATCCCTGGGTAGCTCTGAGTAACCGCTGTCAGCGCTCAAGCCCTCGGCCTCTTCCCCATCCGATCCAGTTCGGCAGCGCCTGCGAGAGCGGCTTTTCGAGATACGGCGGCACGCCCAGATCCTTGCTGCGGTTGCGGAGCAGCGACTCCACCTGCGGATCGCGTTCCAGGCCCTTGGCCAGCCCAGTCATCTGGGCTGCGATCCGCCGGGCCGCAGCCTCATCACCGCGTCGCTCGAGCAGCTCATGGCGGTCGCCAAGCTGGCGCCACGCCTTCACGAAGTGATTGGCTCTAAACTGCGGCTCGGTGCGATAGCGCCGCTCCCATTCCATGGCGCCGATTGCGCCGCGGATATTTCCGGCCGCGGCGTCGTCTATTAGCTGCATGTCGCGGACGAACGCGGCACGTAGATCCCGCGCCGCATGCGGCCGCACTGCGTCCAGCTCGTGCCGCGCAGCATCGAACGCGGCGCGCTGGTGCGGGCTTTCGGCAAGGCCCTGCTGTCTGACCTTGACGATCTCTGCCGTCGCCTTGGCGAACCCAACCACGGCTCGCTCGAGAGAGGGGGCTTCTCGAACGCGCTCAGAAGGGACCGCTTCCCGGTCGAGCTGGTCGAACATGTCCAGCTGCCGCGCCGGCGTTCTCGGCTGCGGCAGAATGATTGCCCGCCGATCGGCGAACGCGCGCGCATAATCGGACGCCATATCCTTCGATCGCTCGCGCGAGAGCGTCCGCACGAGCGCGCTTCGATCGGCAAAATCATCCGCGCCATAATGAAGGTGCACCGCCTCGCGATGGCGCGACAGGGCGACATAGACCGCATGCCGGTCCAGGCCCGGCGTTGCCAGCACGTAGGTCCGATCGACGGTTATGCCCTGGGCCTTGTGAATGGTCGTCGCATAGCCGTGGTCGAGATGGGCATAGTCCTTGAGGTCGAACGCGACTGCCCGCCCGTCGTCCAGAGTCACCGCCATTCGAGCGGCGGTGAGGCTCTGGATCCGCCCCAATGACCCGTTCTTGACGCCAAGGCCGCGCTCGTTCCGCAGGAACATGATCCGGTCGCCCGCCGCGAAGTCGCGCAGCCCTCCCTCAGTCCGGACGGTCACATCATCGCCGAGCTCGCCAGGTGCGCGCAACCGTTCGCGCGCGAGCCTGTTAAGCTGCTGCACCTCGCCGCGCGTATGGCTGAGGATGAGCGTGGAAGAACCGGGGCTTGCCCGCCGGTCGCGATCCCAGCGCTCAACCAAGTCGGCCCGCGCCGCCTCGCGGCTCGCTGCCGCGTGCACGAGGCCCCGGTCCTGATGCGCCTGAACCGCCTCCGCGGTCCGGCCGGTGGCGAGCTGGCGCGTTGCGCGCCGCTGCCAGTTTTCGCGCTGGCGCCGCACCTCCGTCATCTCCACGGCCCCATGCCGCTCAGCGATCGAGCGGAACGCCGCCCCGGCTTCGATCGCCTGCAGCTGCTCGGGATCGCCAACCAGCACAACCTTGGCGTGGCGCTTTTCTGCTTCAGAGACGATCCGCTCCATCTGCCGTGACCCGATCATCCCGGCCTCGTCGATCACCAGCACGTCGCGATTGGTGAGCAGCTCGCGTCCTTGGCTCCATTGATGCTCGATGCTGGCGATGGTGCGGGAGGCGATGCCTGAGCCGCTTTCCAGATTCTCCGCGGCGATACCGGACAGCGCCAGCCCCAGCACGCGATAACCGGCTTCCTCCCAAGCCTCGCGCGCGACCCCGAGCAACGCCGATTTGCCGGTGCCGGCATAACCAACGATCGCCGCCAGGTCCTCACCCCGAAGGACATGCCGCAGCGCTGTCTTCTGCTCTCCTCCCAAAACCAACCCGCGCGTTCCGGCGGCGGCGATCGCAGAATCGTGCGCCGCCGCCGGAACCAAGTGCGACCGACGCGATGCCAGCGCCACTACCCCGCGCTCCAGCCGTTGCTCGGTCTGGAGCATGTCGCGCGAGGTGAACCGCTCTTCTCCGCGGCCGTCGCGGCCCAACGCGATCAGCTCTGGCGAAGCGCACACCTTCGCCATCGCGCGATCGAACTGCTCTCGATCGCTGGTGTGGCGGTGGACAAAGCGGGCGAGATCGTGGGTGGTGAACGTCGCTTGGGCCTGGGTGATCGCATCCAATGCGATCTTCGAGTTGGCGATGATCTTGTCGCCATTGGCGCGCGCGATCTCGAGATGCTCGCACAGGCGCTCGGATGAAAGCCCTTGGCCGGCCATGCGCGCTGCGGCCGGGCCAATCTTGTTCTGCGGCTCGAGATCGATGCCTTGCGCTTCGAGGCTGCGGTGGTCGATCCGTGCCTCGATGTCGAGCTCGGCCAGGCGCTGGTTGACATGGATTGCCCAGGCTTCGCGCCAGTGATCGAGTAGATCGGTGCGGTTCCAGTCGCGCACCTTGGCGCCGAACCCGTCCGCATTCACGTCGCGCATCGTCAGCATCACATGCGCGTGCGGCTTGGGTTCGCCGTCCGCTCCCATGTCGCGGTGGACGTTGAGATCGGCGATCATGCCGGCCGCGACAAACTCGCGGGCCACGAACTCGCGCGCCAGTTCGATCCCGGCTTCCGTCGAGAGCTCGCGGGGAAGAGCAAACTCGATCTCCCGCGCGAGCTGCGCGTCTTTCCTCACTTCCGCGGCTTCAACCGCGTTCCACAGGCGCTCGCGATCGGCCAGATGCTCGGGCGCGCCATCCGGCAGCATCACTTCGGAGTGAACGACGCCAGCCTTGTTGGAGAAGTCATGATGGCGATCGAGCCGCTGATCGTGAAGGCGCGAGGCGGAGCGATAAGCGGCGGCCGCGAGTGCGCTGGAGCCGCAGCCACGGGAAATCACTTTCGCCGAGAAGTGATAGATCGCCATTCTGGGCGAATGCGTGCGCCCCAGGCCGCCGGCTTTACAGTGACTCTCTGGTGCACGTCGGTACGACGTATAAGCGCGCCCTTGAAAAGACTTGCGTCTTTCTCAGGACCTGTTGCTCCCAAGATGTTTCAGGCGATTGAGCCTGCTCGACAGCCTCGATAACTGACCTGTCCCTCAACAGAAGGACAGATCATGCGCAAGCCTCGCGACTATGATTCGGAACTCAAAGCGCTCGAGGCCAAAGCCAAACAACTCAAGGAGCGCCAGGTGCGGCAGCTGGGCGAACTGGTGATGGCGACCGGCGCCAACGCGCTCGACATCGAAGTGCTGGCAGGCGCACTGCTCGACGCCACCAAGCGTGACGATGTCACAGTCCGGGAGGAATGGCGTACGCGCGGCGCCGCTTTCTTTCGCTCGTCGGGGCGCGACAATGCGCGCGGCCCTCGAAGCCGTGCGCGCGGCACTTCGACGCGCGACGGCAACGCGCAACCGGCTGATGGCGAAGCAAGCGCGTCATGACGCACGCGAATGGCAGGTGAAGCGCCGGGAGCGAACGCGCCAGCTGATTGAGCTCGGCGGCCTTGCCGTCAAAGCCGGGCTGGTCGAGCTGACCGACGACGATCGCGCGACACTCTATGGCGCCTTCCTCGCAACCGCCATCATGCTGCGGAGCGAGCAGCGTGAGGAAGCGCTCGCCGCCTGGCGCAGGCGGGGCAAACGCGCGTTCGAGGCTGAAGCGCAAGCCAAGGACTAGCGGAACAGCGGTTCGTAGGCCCAGGCGATCCAATCGAGTGCGCGACGCCGGCCGGGTCTTCGCTTGGGCGAAATCCACGGCGCGAGCCGCCGGTCGCCTTCCCGCGCGCGAGCGGCGGCCCAGGTATCGCGCCATGGACGCAAGCCGCGCCGAATCCGGCCGGCGAGGCTTGGTCGTTCCCGCATTGCAGTATCGATGGCGAGCAACGCATCACTCATCCGAATCGTCACTTCATCCACGCTGATGCCGCATCGCCAACCGATCTCCCTATACGCAAAATTGTCGCGGCAGCTGAGCAGGAACACCGCGCGCGTGAGACGAGGAAGCATTTCGAGTGCCGCTACAAGTTGACGCTCGTGCGCCTCATCCACGGCGTGCGCTCAGCTCGGACGGTCGGGAATGGCCGGTCACATCGCGCACCCGGTCCAGCAGTGTGCGAGCGATGCATCGAATTTGCCTGGCGGTGAATGGGCCGTCGTCGGCCCCTTCCCGCATCAGCGGATTCCGCCATTTGCCGTACGGCGTCAGAATTGCCGCCAGCAGGTTTATGTCCGGATTGTCGTGATCGAATCCGGTGGCGTTGGCGTAGGCGAGCGATTTCGCCACCTTGAGCCCGATGTGGCGAGCGCACCAATGATCGTCGAAGCCTACGTCGAGAAGATGCGAGCTGATCCCCAACTGCATGACGATGCCGGTCTGATACAGAAGATCGCAGCGGTCGCGAACAATGCCTTTGTCGATGCCAGCGAAAAAGCTCTCCGCGTTGTGATAGCGGAACTCGCTGAGGCTTCGCCCTTCCTTCGTCCTCTGAAGAATTGCAGCCTCGTCGTTCCATTCTTGACCCAGTGCGCTGAGCGCCGTCGCCCCCGGCGGAGCGGAAGCCGCGACTGCAACAGCGGGCGAGGAGCCGAGCAAGCCGAGCAGTGCCCGACGTGTCGTAATGGAGCCGATCCCGACCATCTGCGCCTCCCGAAACCGAATCGCTGCGTGGACGGACACGCGAACGCAGAGTCGCGCGCCGGGCCCATGGCAAGCCGTTCACAACATATACGCTACCGTTTACTGTATAAACGACATCGTGTATAGGCTAAACGACGGCGCAAGATCGCTGAGCCTTGGAGATTGTTGCGGTGGCGGATAGTCACGAGATGATGGGACGGCCGCCGCTTGGAATGAAGCCGACAACGGTCAGGCTGCCGGTCGAGACGATCCGGCGCATCGAGGCGTTGGTAGGAAATCGCCGCCTCGCGGTGTTCATTCGCGAAGCGGTCGAAAACGAACTTCGCCGTCGCGAAAATCCGGAAGAGTAGAGTATCGCGCCGGACGCGCGTGTGTTCGATACGACTCTATGGGGTCTGATGGGTTCTCTCTGGTGATGCTTGGCGCATCTCGGACTCCAGCCCCTTGCGCGCGCGCAAGCGCATATCAATCCTTCGCGAGAAGCCACTTGGTCGCTGCGATAGGAATGTTTGTCATGACGGATGCCCCGGATCGAATTCTCCGCCTCAATACCGTCCTCGATCGGACAGGCCTCAGTCGCTCCACACTCTATCGCAAGGTTCAGACCGGCTGCTTTCCGCGACAGGTGAAGATTGCCGCGCGCTGCGCCGGCTGGCGTGAGTCAGCCGTCGATGCATGGCTACGCAACCCGATGTTCTACAGCGTCGAGGATTATCCGGACGCGTGATGCCTGCCGACTTCAGCGCCGTTTAGCGATCGGTCAGAGGCACTCATCACGAACGTCGCCCATTCTCGCATGAGGGCGCGGCGTTTGTCGAAAAAGTCGGTGCGCCGGTACGCCGCCTCGACGGCGTTGGGGATACGATGAGCCAGCGCCTTGTCTGCAACCTCCTTCGGAAAATCGGTCTGCTCGGCGGTCCAGTCGGTGAAGCTGCTGCGGAAGCCATGAACGGTGATGCCGGTAATCTTCATGTCTCGGATCGCCTTCATCATGGTCACATCGCTGATCGCCTTCCCCCGAAGTCCCGGGAACACGAGTTGCGTGTCATCGAGCTTGCTGTCGAGCTCGATCCTCTCGTCGCGCAGGCGGCGCATTAGCACCAGCGCGGGCGGCGACAGCGGCACGACGTGCGGCTGTTTCATCTTCATGCGGGTGCCGGGGATCGACCAGGTTGCAGCATCCAGGTCGAACTCACCCCACCTCGCAAAGCGGGTCTCGTTGGAACGCACGGCCGTCAGCACGGTCAGCGTCAGTGCATTACGCCCGACGCTGTTTTCGAGTCCGGTCAACTTCTTCATGAAGGCCGGCACTTTGGCATAGGGCATCGCCGCGAGATGCGTCACTTGATGCATCTGGCGGGGCAGGCCGCGCGTCACGGAACGGAGCGAAACCTCCTCGGGGACAAAGCCCTTGATGTGTGCGTAATCCAGCGTCGTGCCGATCCGCTGTAATATCCGCCGGGCTGTCTCTGGGATCGTCAGCCAGATCGGCTCCAGCACGTTCAGCACGGCAGCGCTATCGACGGTGTCGATCGGCCTCTTGCCGATGGCCGGGAACACATGGTTTTCGAGGCTCGGCATCCAAGACGGATGCTCGCCGTTCTTCCACCCGCCTCTCATCGCGTCGTAGCAGGCGCGGGCGACCGTCTCAAAGCTCGGTGCCGATTTGCGGCGCAGTCCCAGCTCCTTGACGGGATCGAGGCCGTTGCGGATCATGCGCCGGTAATCGGCGACGGTGATGCGCGCCTCCGCCAGCGAAACATCGCTTGCCGAACCAAGGCCGAAGTCGCGCCTTCGCCCGCGGTGCTGAATCCGCAGTATCCACGACCGTGAGCCGGTATCGCGAACGACGAGATAGAGCCCGTGCATATCGGCATGGCGACCGGGCCGGGCGTGTCGAACTTTCAGCGCGGTGAGCGGCATGGCATGACCCTCGCAGCCCCACATTTAGTCCCACACTTTGTGCTGGATTTAGCGAATATCGGTGGAACGGACTGGCACGGTTGTTCACCGCTCGATCCAGCAATATCAACGGGTTGGGACTTAGTGGGTTATCTTTCCACGAAGGTCATCTATCCGTAGGGGTCACCAAATCGACCGCCATTCGCCGGCGGTCTCAGCTGTTCCAGCCTCTCGCCATGAAGCCGCTTTTCCGCCGGCAAGCACGTGTAACGCTTGCTTGGTATTGCGCTGCTGTGCCTCTTCGGACTTCAGCCTCACCAGATATCGGATAATCTCCTTCTGCCGGCTCGGCGGCGGGCGGTCCCAGCCGAGTTGGGCGGCGGGGTTGAGCCGCAATGCATCGGCAAACCAAGCGGGCATGGGATCTGCTGGCCCGCTTCTATATTCGTGATCGAAGCTGATCTCGACGTTGACGACGTCGCCGACCTTGGTGGCAGACACCTTGCGGACATCGCCATGTAGATAAAGATAAAAGCTTCCATCCCCGACGGGCATCATGTTGATCCGCCACGCAGGATTGGGTTGGCTGTTTATCCGGACACGAACCGGCAGGGGTCGACGCCAGTTTGGTTTCAGCAAAACCGCCTTTTCGGCACTGACAAGGACGTAAGGGTTTAAGCTCCGAATCTCCATTTTCGCTCGGAATTGGAGTGCCGGTGCGTCATCTTTTCGCCTCGGCATTGTGCAGCCCTCGCCGAGTCAGCCCGCGATGCTCGTTACGTCCAACGCCAGAACCGCGAGCCCAAAGATCAGGAGCAAAGCTGCCGAAATCGAGGCGATCGATTGGCTTCGTCCGTTTTGCCTGCAAGTCGCAATGGCTACACGCCAGTAGAGATATGCGCCAGCGGTCAGGATAGCGAGTTCGATCGCCGCTGAAGCCATCGGAAAACGCCACAAGCCGAAACCGAGCTTTGGAAGACCCAGCAGATTGCCAGGCAATATCGGCAAGTCGGGACGGTGCACGAGAAGATCGAGAATCCAATGGGAGAACGACACGAACCCAATCACGATTCCGTTGCGAGCGCCCCAGGGCAGACTGGCAAGCCAGCCGAGAAAGGCAGAAAGAAGCAGGGCCCCGACCAATGAATGCGTGTAGTCGGCGTGGATAATCGCGCCGCCGTAGCCGGCTTGAGCGCCCGGTGCTGTTACGAGCGTTTCGATTCCCATGAGGAACAGCGGAACGAAGACGATGTCGAGCCATACCGTCGCGAACATGAGCGCCCATAGCGGGACCTGTGGTTCGCGGGATTTGACGGCCGCTGCGAAACCGAAATGGCCTGTGATCATCGCGACGTTCTCCGGGATCGAGGCTTTGGCCATGGTATTCGAGAGTCCACCAACCCGGCGATTATCACGAAAAGAACGACACCGATGATGAACTGCATGGAACTCTCCTGATGAGAAAGACGCATGATTGCTCCGGCTCCGGAACATTCTCACACGTGCATGCCGGTTGCTGCAATGCAGCAGAATCGCTATGGGCGCGGCGGAATTCAGCTTTTCCGGAAAATCGAAATGAACCTGCGTAACGTGGCGATCATCGCCCACGTCGATCACGGCAAGACGACCCTGGTCGACCAGCTCTTCCGCCAGAGCGGCACCTTTCGCGACAACCAGCGCGTGGAAGAGCGCGCCATGGATTCAAACGATCTGGAGAAAGAGCGAGGGATCACCATTCTCGCCAAGTGCACCTCGGTCGAATGGGAAGGCACGCATATCAACATCGTCGACACGCCCGGCCACGCCGATTTCGGCGCCGAGGTGGAGCGGATCCTCAGCATGGTCGACGGCGTGATCCTTCTGGTCGACGCCGCCGAAGGGCCGATGCCGCAGACCAAGTTCGTCACCGGGAAGGCGCTGGCGCTGGGTCTCCGCCCGATTGTGGTGGTCAACAAGATCGACCGTCCGGACGCTCGCCCGGCGGAAGTACTCGACGAGGTCTTCGAGCTGTTCCTCAACCTCGAAGCCAGTGACGAGCAGCTCGATTTCCCGGTGCTCTACGCGAGCGGCCGGGCCGGCTATGCGGGCCTCAGCGACGATGTCCGCTCCGGCGACCTCACGCCTCTGTTCGAGACGATCGTCAGCCACGTTCCGGCACCCGGGCTCGATCCCAAGGGCGAGTTCAAGATGCTCGCCACCTTGCTCGACCGGGATCCTTTCCTCGGGCGAATCCTGACCGGAAGGATCGAGAGCGGCAAACTCACAACGAACATGCCGATCAAGGCGCTCGACGTCGACGGAAATGTCGTCGAAGAGGGCCGCGCCACCAAGGTCTTCGCGTTCCGGGGACTTGAGCGGGTGCCGGTCGAGACCGCAGAAGCCGGAGAAATTGTTGCGATCGCCGGTTTGATCAAGGCAACGGTCTCCAACACATTTGCCGATCCGGCGGTCACCGAGCCGCTTCATGCCCGCCCGATCGATCCGCCGACTCTCGCGATGAGCTTCTCCGTGAACGACAGCCCCTACGCCGGGCGCGATGGTGACAAGGTGCAGAGCCGGGTCATCCGCGAGCGCCTGGAGCGCGAAGCGGAGGGAAATGTCGCGATCCGTATCTCTGTCGCCCACGACAACGACAGTTTTGAGGTCGCCGGACGTGGGGAACTCCAGCTCGGCGTTCTCATCGAGACTCTACGGCGCGAAGGTTTCGAGCTGTCGATCAGCCGTCCGCGCGTGCTGTTCCGGGACGGTCCCAATGGCCGGGAGGAACCGTACGAGACGGTCGTCGTCGACGTGGATGACGAATTTTCCGGGACCGTCATCGACAAGATGGCGCTTCGCAAGGCGGAGATGACGGACATGCGCCCCTCCGGCGGCGGCAAGACGCGCCTCACCTTCTCGGCGCCGTCACGCGGCCTGATCGGCTATCACGGCGAATTCCTGTCCGACACGCGCGGCACCGGGATCATGAACCGGCTGTTCGAGAAATACGGGCCATATAAGGGCCCGATCCAGGGCCGGCAGAACGGCGTCCTCATTTCGATGGAGCAGGGTAAGGCGGTCGCTTACGCGCTGAACGCGCTCGAAGAACGGGGCGTGCTGTTCGTCTCGCCCGGCGAGGACCTCTACGAGGGCATGGTCATCGGCGAGAATGCAAAGCCGCAGGACCTCGAGGTCAATCCGCTCAAATCGAAGCAGCTCACCAACTTCCGCGCCTCCGGCAAGGACGAAGGCATCCGCCTCACCCCGCCGCGCAA
>Ga0207695_10001242_pt1 | contig 43591 bp, 44 predicted proteins | sample KBSC54metaG_FD_184354 | JGI IMG/M metagenome (GOLD analysis project Ga0207695, IMG submission 184354) | Corn rhizosphere microbial communities from Kellogg Biological Station, Michigan, USA - KBS C5-4 metaG (SPAdes) (version 2) | ecosystem: Host-associated > Plants > Roots > Rhizosphere > Soil...
AACACCGGCACCCCCGGCGCCTCGCCGGTCAGGCTGGCAGCGGCCACCAGCTCGAAATCCGGGCTGGCGGCGATGCTGGGCAGATGCTGCTTCTGGGTGATCTGCCCGAGCCCGACCAATCCGATGCGATGCGCCATGCGGGCCGCTCCTCCACGTTTACAGCCAGTCTCGCGCCGGGGATGCTGGCCGTCCAGGAGCCGGAGGGCATGGCATGGACGCGCGGATCGAGACGCAGATCGAGCAACGGCCGCAGGGGCGGGTGGCTCGCATCATGGTGTGCAACGCGGCCAAGCTGAACATCCTGAACACCCCGCTCATCCGGGACCTGGTGAAGGCCTTCGCCACCGTCTCCGATGATCCGGAGCTGCGGGCAGTGGTGCTGGCGGGAGAAGGTGAGCGCGCCTTCATCGGCGGCGCTGACATCACCGAAATGGCGGGGCTGACACCAGCGACCGGCCGGGAATTCATCCGCGCGCTTCGAGCGGCCCTGGAACCCGACGCGCAGGACAAGCCCGCCAAGCGATTGCAGGGCGCGCGCGCCAAGCGGACGGCGGCGGCCCGCTAGGTCGCAATCGTCCGTATCGACGCAGCATGGCCAAGAGCGTCGGTCGAGGCTCGGACGCGGCGCCCTAGACGATGTTCGTGGACCGACCTTCCCAATATGGGGCGCGTAGCTGAGCCTTCAAAATCTTGCCCATGGTGTTGCGCGGCAATTCCTCGACGATCCGGACGACGCGCGGCATCTTGTACGATGCGATCGACGTCCGCGCGCACCGCAGGATATCCTCGGCGGTCGCGCTCGCGCCGTCCTCAAGTTCGCAGATCGCCAGCACGCTCTCCCCGAACTCCTCGTCGGGTATCCCGATCACAGCGGCATCGTGAACGGCAGGATGGCGCAGGATCGCGGCCTCGATCTCGGCCGGATAGAGATTGACCCCACCTGATATGATCATGTCCTTGGCGCGGCCCGTAATGAACAAAAAGCCGTCCTCGTCGAGATGACCGATATCGCCTGTGCGGAAGAAGCCCGCGCTATCGAGCGTCTCGGGCCCCAGCTGTGGCTCGTTGATGTAGCTGCCGATAGTGACCGGCGTGCGCCCCCAAATCTCCCCCGATACGCCGGTCGGCGCCGGCAAGCCGTCGGGTAAGCGGATGCTGAGATCCGCGTTGTCGTAGGGCCGCCCGCTCGAGCCGAGCTTGGTCAGCACAAAATCGGGGTGCAAATGGGTCAGGAGGCTGGTTTCGGTAGAGCCGTAGCTTTCATGGAGAATGCCATCGCCGATGTGTTCGACGATCCAGGTCTTGAGCGCAGCCGGCACCGGCGAACCTCCGATCATCATTGCGCGCAACGATGCGAACCTCTCCTTTGCCAGCAGCGCTGGATCGAGCGCCGAGATGCGCCTGACCATGGTCGGCACGCACGACCAGTAGGACACCCGATGCCGCTCGATCAGCTCGACGGCCCCGGCTGCATCGAAGCGTCGCATGATGATGATCGTGTTGCCGAGCCCGACGCAGGAACGGACCAGTGATGGCCCCGCGGCGTGGTGGACCGGCATGGTGAGAAGCAGGACGTCGTCGCGCGAACGCGGCACGGCGCTCTCGATGCTCTGCTGATACGCCGGCAGCCTCCGGGCCGCGTCCTCGCTGGCGGGCGTCATGGTCTGAACGCCCTTGGGCCGGCCCGTCGTGCCCGACGTGTACAGCAGCAGCGGCGCCGCTTTCGGCGCGCGCCGGTGCGCAGGTGCCGATGCCGCCGTCAATGCCGCGAACGGCTCGGCGCCGGGGCAGTTCGCGCCGACCGAGACCAGCACAGCCACACCGGAAGCGCGCGCGGACGCCACCAGCAGATCGGCCTGCTCGTCGTCGAAGATCAACGCCTTTGCCGAACTGTCCGAGAGGATAAACTCGATCTCGCTCGGACCCAGGCGCCAGTTGATGCCGAGAACGCGCGCGCCGAGCTTTGCCGACGCATAATAAGCGACCAGCCATTCCCAACGCGTTGTGGTGCGCAGCGCGATGACATCGCCTGGCTTCACGCCGCGTGTGCCGAGCGCATCGGCCAGCGCATCCGCGCGCCGATTCCAGTCAGACCACGTGATCCGATCCGCCCCGTCGATGATGGCGACAGCGTTGGGGGAGGACTCAGCCCAGTCCTCCAGGGAGAGTCGCGCGGCAATAGGATCTGCCGTCTTCGTCATACTGCTTTGCCTCTCCGTTCGCGCGCCGGCGCGACGCTCCTCTTTTCGCCTTGCGCCTGGCCCGCCGTCGACAGACCAGCCCGCCGCGCCCAGCCGCTGTGCCGCCGACCAATTTCCCTCGATCTACACAATGCTTGTTGTACGAACAACAACTATCTTAGCAGCGTGGGGTCTTCGGTGGCTGCACGCGGAGCGATCGGAGTGCTGCGGACGGATCCTCTCCGCTCGACGGCCGCGACGGCACTTGTCTCTTCGCCCGGTCGCCCGGTCGCCCGAGCGGAAACGCGCGGACCTTTGCAGTCCCGCCGCGCCATCGATCCATCAAAAGTCCTCGCCGGCCGCCGTGCCGATCGTGGAATTCAGTAGTCCGCCCTTGTGCAGGTCAAGATTTGAAGCTGCGCAGCGGCTGCAGCACCGCTTCGGTGAGTGCTGAGATACGGAGCTGGTCGGCCGCCTCATAGTCCGGATCGGCGATCATGTCCGCGAACGCCTTGCGGCTCGGGTATCGGACCAGCGCGGTCGTGTCCCAGGCCTGGCCCGGCTCCGCCGCAAGCGGCGCCGCGCCATCGCCAGCGAAAACAATCTCCGCTCCGTAGCGCTCAACGAGCGGGCCGGCCATGCGCAGATACTCCAGATAGCGCTCGCGCCCGCCGTCGGGACGAAAGCGAAGAAGATTGAGCATGACGATCGGCTCGCCATCGTCCTCTGCAAGGAAACGCTCGACATCGCCAGCAGCGAAAGAAATCATCGTCGGTCCTTCCTAGTTCTCGGGAGCGCCGCAGGGCGCTCGGGCCTTTCCGTCAGACCGTCGGCAGCCATTCGGCGATCTTGCTGCCGATCAGATCGGCGTGGTCCTCCTGGACGAAGTGCCGTCCCGGCCCGAGAAGCGCGGAGGAGCAATTCTTCCACTGGGCCTGCAGCCGCGTGGCGCGCGCCGGCGAGATGAATGACCCGGGATCGGCATAGAGAAGCAGTTTCGGCGCCTCGGTCTCGACAAGCCACGCGCAATACGCCTCGGCCATCGCCCAGACGTCGATCGGCTCTCCCGCGATCGGAAGCGAGTTGGGGAAGCGATAGACGGGTTCGCGAGAGGCGGCATCGCGGAACGGCGCGCGATACGCCTCCATTTCCTCCTCGCTCAGGCTGCGTACGACGCCACCGGGCAAGATCTGCTCGATGAAGAGATTCTGGTCGATGAGCAGTTCGCGCCCAGCATCCGAACGGAAGCCGCGGAAGACCTCGGCCGCCTGGGGGCCGATGTCGAGCCAGGTTGGGATCGGATAGATGAACTCCATCAGCACGAGGCCGCGAATGCGGTCCTCGTGGCGCCGCGCCCAGTCGAGCCCGAGCGCGGAGCCCCAGTCGTGCAGCACGAGGACGACATCGCGCAGATCGAGCGCCTCGATGAAGGCCTCGAAGTAGCGTGCCTGATCCTCCACGCTGTAGGCGATGTCGGGCTTGTCCGAAGCGCCCATCCCGATCAGATCGGGGGCGATGCAGCGCGCGTGGGGCGCGACATGGGGAATGATGTTACGCCAAAGATAGGAGGACGTTGGGTTGCCATGCTGAAACAGCACCACCGGCCCTTCGCCCGCCTCGACATACGCCATTTGCGCGCCAAGGACCTCTATGTGCTTTGTCTGGGGTGAAGTCATGCAGGATCTCCTTGGTTAAATTCTGCCCGATCGGCGCGGCCGCCCCAGGCTCCGGGCCTGGCGAGCAACGCCGGAACTGTCACGCGCCGGAAGCGCTCGAGCGGCGCGGCACTGCGCTCGATCTTCATGCGCATCATCGCGCCGTGCCAGGCTTCGATCAGTGCAGCCGCGACCTCCTCCGGGTCCAGCTCGGCACGGACCTCGCCGCTCGCCTGCGCATCGCTGACGGCCTGCGCGAAAGGCGGCGTCCACTCGCTGAAGATCTCGACGAGCCGGTGCCGGATACGCTCGCTATGCTCGGCCGCCTCGAGCGCCATATTCCCGGCCAGGCACCCGTACCGCCACCCGTCGGCGGCGAAAAGCGCCATGACCGCGTCGAAATAATCGTCCAGCCGCTCGATCGGCCGGCGCCGCTGATCGCTCAGCGTTGCGGAGATGATCGTGCGCATCTCGCCGAAATATCGATCGAGCACCGCCACCCCAAACTCCTCCTTGGAGGCGAAATGGTTGGTGAAGGAGCCTTGCGCGACATCCGCCGCCGCGGTGATTTCGCGCAGCCCGATGGTGCCGAAGCCGCGCTGGTGCACGGTGCGCATTCCGGAGGCCACAAGCCTGTCTCTGTATGATGAGCGTCCCATGTCCAAATAATACGGTCGTACGTATTTGGTGTCAATGTCGCTTTGCCGCCGATCTTCGATCCATCCATCGCTCCGGGCACGGTAACGGGACGGATCCCGCGGGAAGCCAGACGGACATTGCGTGCTCCTCGCTTCCATTCGCCTCGCCTCTAACACGTCCGCGCAGCGGGCTAGCGCGCCGCCGCCGGGGCCGATGCGAAGATCATGGTCTTAGCCTCAAGATAGGGAGCGAGCCCCTCGACGCCGCCCTCGCGGCCGATGCCCGATTGCTTGAACCCGCCGAAGCTGATCGAAAAGTCGGTGTGGAAGGCATTGTGTCCAACGGTGCCGGTCCTCAGCTGACGCCCGACACGGTATGCGCGCTCCGGATCGTTGGTGAAGACGGAGCTGTTCAGGCCGTAGCTGCTATCATTGGCGAGGGCTATGGCATGCGCCTCGTCCTGGGCCGGAATGACGGTCAGCACGGGACCGAAAATCTCTTCCCGTGCGATCGTGGAGCCGTTGTCGACATTCCCGAAGACGGTGGGCTGGATGAAGTATCCGCGATCGAGGTGCGCGGGGCGTCCGCCACCGGCGGCCAGCCGCGCGCCGTCGGCCATGCCCGTCGCGATCAGGCCTTCCACCCTGTCGCGCTGCCGGGCCGTCGCCAGCGGGCCCATCTGGGTTTCCGCGTCGAACGGGTTGCCGACCTTGATCCGATCGAAGGCGGCCGCGAGCGCGTCGACGAGGTCGTCATGGCGCTTCTCGGTGACGATGATGCGCGTGAGCGATGAGCAGATCTGCCCGGTCGCGAGTGGCGCGCTCCAGGCGAGCGAGCTCGCCGCCTGGGCGAGGTCGTAGTCGTCGAGGATGATCCCGGGCGACTTCCCGCCAAGCTCGAGCGTCACGCGCGCGATGCGATCGCCGCACAAGGAGGCGATACGGCGCCCGGCCGCGGTCGAACCCGTGAAGCTGACCTTGTCGACGCCCGGATGGCGCACCAGCAGCTCCGACACGCCGCGCTCCGCGGCGAGCACGTTGACGACCCCCGCGGGGATCCCGATCTCCTCGCAGATCTCCGCGAAGAGATAAGGCGCACTGGGAGCCTCGGGTGAAGCCTTGATGATGATCGTGCATCCAGCGAGCAGCGCGGGCGCGACCTTGTAGGACATGAGCGAATAAGGAACGTTCCAGGGGATGATCGCCGCGACCACGCCGACCGGCTCACGCACGAGCAAGGCGGGCAGGCCCGCCTGCGAGGTTCGCTTCTCCTCCCAGGCATAGCTGTCGGCATAGCCTCCATATTGCCGGAAGATGGCTGCAGCGGAGTTCGCCGCGGAGCTGGCCAGACCATGGACGGTGCCCGATTCCATCGTCCAGGAATTCGCCAGCGCCGCAGCCTTGCCAGCCCAGGCATCCGCCCCGCGAACGAGATAGGCGGCCCGCTCCTGGGGCGCCATGCGCGGCCAAGGCCCCTCGTCGAACGCACGCCTCGCAGCAGCGACGGCAGCCTCGACATCGGCCTCGCCCGCCTCGGCCACGGTCAGGAAGACGGCCTCGCTGGCGCTGTCGATCACGTCGATGGCCGCGCTCGTGGATGGCGCGCGCCATTCGCCGCCGATGAAGACCTGACGTGGATGACGGAGCTCCACGGTCCGGCTCGGGCTCATGGTCATGGGCAATCCTCCAGCTTTGTGCGAGCGCCGGGTCATCGCAGGCGCGGATGCGAGGCGGACGCCGGGCCGACACGGTCACGGCCTGAGCATCCTGGTTCCTCCGCCATCCTCCCGGTCAGAACAGAACGACGGATCTTATGCTTTCGCCCGCGTGCAGCAGCTCAAAGCCCTTGTTAATCTCCTCGAGCGTCAGGACGTGCGTGATCATCGGATCGATCTCGATCTGACCATTCATGTACCAGTCGACGATCTTGGGAACGTCGGTGCGCCCTTTCGCGCCGCCAAAAATGGTGCCTCGCCAACTGCGTCCGTAGAGGAGCTGAGCCGGGTGAGCCGATATCTCCCGGCCGGGCTCGGCCACGCCGATGACGATGCTCGTGCCCCAGCCTTCGCGGCAGGCCTCGAGCGCCTGGCGCATCACCGTCGTGTTGCCGGTGCAGACGAAGCTGTAGTCCGCACCGCCGCCGGTCAGCGCGATAAGATGCCGGACAACATCGTCCTCGAGCGCCTTCGGGTTGACGAAATGGGTCATCCCGAACCTCCGGCCCCACTCCTCGCGCGCCGGGTTGATGTCGACACCGACGATCATGCCCGCGCCGGCCAGCCGCGCGCCCTGCAGCGCGTTGAGGCCGATCCCGCCAAGGCCGAAGACGATGACCGTGTCGCCGGGTGCGACCTTGGCGGTGCCGACCACCGCACCGACCCCCGTCGTGACACCGCAGCCGATGTAGCAGCTGGTCCGAAAGGGCGCGTCGTCGCGAATCTTGGCAACCGCGATCTCGGGGACCACGGTAAAGTTCGCGAAGGTCGAACAGCCCATATAATGGAAGATGGCCTCGCCCTTGTAGGTGAAGCGGGTCGTTCCGTCGGGCATTAGCCCCAGCGCCTGAGTCTGCCGGATGGCGGTGCAGAGGTTGGTCTTGCCGGACAGGCATGCCGCACACTGCCGGCATTCGGATACGTAGAGCGGGATCACGTGATCGCCGGGCTTCACCGAAGTCACGCCCGGCCCGACCTCCCGCACGATCCCGGCACCTTCGTGGCCGAGCACCCGGGGGAATATCCGTGCGGCGTCCAACCCGCCGAGCGCATCGGCGTCGGTGTGGCAGATGCCGGTCGCCATGAGCTCGATCAGGACCTCTCCCGCTTTCGGCCCCTCAAGATCGACATCGACGATCTCGAGGGGCAATTTGGGACCGAAGGCTATCGCGGCGCGGGTCTTCATCGGTTGGATCTCCTTGCCCGAATGCGGCCCACTTGGGCGGTCGCGCTCGATCCGGGCGCAGCACGGCGCCGGCTCACCGCCAGCGCCCCCCGGCGCAGGCATCCGGCGCGGTTCGACGTGGGTGCCGTGGGCCGCTTGACGCGCGCGCCGGCAGGCACTTGGACTGGAGCGGCGCAGCACCTCGGCCGCGAGAGGATCTGGTACGCCGCCATGGTCCCGGCCGTCAGTAGCGGAACGCCACGGTCACGCCGCCCGTCGCCGGCGGCGACTGCGTCTGCGTGTCGCCGAAGCTCGTGCCGGTCAGGCGATCGCTATAGTAGGTCGCGTTGGTGATGTTCTTCCCCCAGACCTTGAAGCTGACCTTGCCGTCGTGCGGCGTCCACGAGAGGCTCGCGTTGACCACGGTGTAGCGCGGCTGGCGCAGCCGATTGTCGGCCTCCCAGAAATAGCCGCTATTATATTGGGCGCCGACCGAGCCCTCGAAGGTTCCGATCGCGGTCGAGCGCCGCGCGTTGACCGCAAGGCTGGCGATGATCTTTGGCGTGACGGCCGCGCGATTGCCCGTGGCGTCGACCGGCGGAAGTGGCGTACCGCTCGCATCGAGTGGACCGAAATTGGGAAAGCTTCGGTAGTGGCTGTCCAGATAGGTGACGCCTCCACTGATGCTGACCGCCTCTATCGGCACGATGTCGAAAGTGCCCTCGACACCCGTCGTCCGGGTGGAGGCGGCATTGTGGATGGCTGCCAGGCCGCTGTTGTTGACCAGATATTGCTGGTTCTTGTAGCTGTAGCGAAACGCATCGACGTTGAGCCGCAATGCTCGATTGAGCAGTTCCGCCTTCGCACCGATCTCCAGCGCGTCCAGCGTCTCGGGCCTGAAGCTATTGCCCGGCGTGATGAGATTGTATCCGCCGCTCTTGAAGCCCGTATTGTAGGAGACATAGGCCATCACGTCGCGCGAGAAATGGTGATCGAGCGCGACGCGATACGTGACCTTGTTCACCTCCTGATTCAGCTTGAGCGACGCGGCGGGAAGTTTGAACTGCTGCTGCTCGTTGGTAAATCGGATGCCGCCTGTCAGGTTCGTGCCCTTGAACAGGGTCAGCGTCGACTGGGCGAACCCGGCATAGGAGATCGTTCGCTGCTGGTCGAACGGGATGACCACCGCGTTATTGATGATCAGCGGATCATAGCCGCCACGCGCATTGTAGTAGAATGCGCCGACGACCCACTTCAGCCGATGCTGCCCGCTATTTGCCAGGCGCAGTTCCTGCGAGACATTGCTGAACGTCTCGTGCAGCGTGATCGCCACCAGAGGGAGCGAGGTCGTGTCGTCATCGAGATCGTACAGCCCCTTGAACTTGCGGTAGGCCGAGATGCTGGTCAGGACGACCGATCCAAGGTTCTGGTCGACTTTCAGAGACACGCCCCCCGTGCGGGTGCGCGTCCGATCGTCGAAGTCATTATACGTGTTGAACGGTCCGGGCCAATCGTGGCCGTCAAGGCTCGGAGCGCCCTTGATCTTCTGGTAGGCGACGTTGTTGCCGGTGTTTGAATAGTCCACGGACAGACGCGCGGTGGTGTCCGGAGAGATCTTGAACAGCCATTTGTTCCGCGCGGTGATGTTGTCGATGGCCTGGCGGTAGGTCTTCGACCCGGTGGTCAGGTCCCGTCCGTATCCCGATCCTTGATCCTCATAGAGAACGGCAAGGTCGCTTGCGACGCTGCCGGAGAGCGGGACGCTCATGTAGACGGGGATGCTGACGAAATCGTAGCTCCCGTACGTCGCGGACGCATTGAACTTGAACGTGGATGCAGGATCCAGCGTCTGGATCTGGATAACGCCGCCGGTGGCGTTACGGCCAAACAGGGTCCCCTGCGGCCCTGACAGGACGTCGATTTGCCGAATGTTCGACAGGCTGAAGAGATTGGCCTGCGGCGCCGCGATGTAGACGTCGTCGACATAGGTCGCGACGGGACTCTCCGACGTCGGGTCAATCTGGTTCGATCCGACACCCCTGATATAGGGGCTCGCCGCGTTGACAGGGTTGTTGAACACCAGCCCAGGAACCGCCTGCTGCAGTTCCGCGGTCGTCGTGATACCCTGTTGAGCGAGCTTGGCGGAGCTGACCGCGGCGATGGCGATCGGCACATCCTGAAGACGCTCGCTGCGACGCTGGGCGGTCACGACGATATCCTCGACCCCGGCTGCGGCCGGGGTCGGCTGAGGAGCGCTTGGCGCGGCGACCTGGGCGGAAGCCGGCGAGCATACGGCCAGTCCGAGCCCCGAGGACGTCGCGATGAGCGACATGACCGACGCGCGCGACCGCCCAGCCACGGCCTTCGAATGATCGCGGCGCCGGCCGACGCCGGCGTGTCTACAGTGTTTGTAGGATATCGTCATCGAGCGTCTCCCCTCAGCTTCGAGCGTCATGCGCGCTCTTGGGCAGCACGAGACCAGTAAGCCCCGCTCCAGCTACCTCGTTATTTAAAATACGGTCGTACGTATATTCGTGTCAACAGGCTAAAATGTCGGGATCCACTACCGGTCGAATGCTTCAATGCGTCAGACAGCGCCAGCCAGCTAAGGCCGAGCGCCGCGGCGTTCCGAGTTGCATTCCAGTAGCTCCTTCATATAACTTGTTGTTCGATTGACAAGTTATAAAATCGGGGTGCGTCGATGGATGTAGAGAAGAAGGAGGCAAGGATAGGTTCGAGCGATGCTTCCGCTCCCAAGAGCGATCGGCGCGCGGTCGAAGGCTCACGCAGCGACGCGCCGTCGCGATCTGGTTGCTGCGCATCGGGCGGATTAGCGATACGCTATGTCGAATGGGGTCGAGCGGACGCCCCGCCGCTCCTCCTGATCCATGGAGGCTATGATCACGCGCGAAGCTGGGATCGTATCGCGTCGGCACTGTCGGGCCGATATCGCGTGATCGTTCCCGATGCCCGCGGACATGGCAATAGCGACTGGTCCGCCGAAGGCCATTACGGGCTTCTCGATCATGTCGAGGATCAGGTGCGTCTGCTCGACCACCTGAGGCTGAACGCTGTGATCCTCGTCGGTCATTCCTATGGCGGCCGCGTCTGCCTGCGGCATGCCGGCATCTATCCCGAACGGATCGAAAGGCTCGTCGTCCTCGAAGGCCTGGGGCCACGACGCGAAGACCGGGCGCAATGGCGCGCGACACCCGTCGGCCGCCGCATTCGCGACCATCATGAGCGGCAACGCGCCCTTTCCGCCAAGCCGCCGCGCGGTTTTGCCAGCCTGGATGCGTGCGCTGCCCGCTATACGGAGCGCAACCGCCACCTCAATCCCGACCTGGCGTGGCATCTGGCGTTCCATGGCACGCGCATCGGCGCAGACGGACTGCTTTATTGGAAGTTTGATCCACGCATCGGCCTGATACATCCCCTCGACGTGACGCACGAGGACGAGTTGCAGCTTTTTTCCGCGACGACGCCTCCGACGCTGCTGATCCATGGCGACAATAGCACTTCAGCACGACCCGAAGGCGATCCGCGTGTAGAAGCGATGCCGGATTGCCGGACGGTCCGGGTACCGGGAGCCGGTCACTGGATTCATCACGATCGCCCGGAGGCGATCCTCTTGGCGATCGACGCGTTCCTGCCCAAACCGCCCAATCGGGCGGCAGCCTATTCTCTAAAATGAAACAGTACGTCACATCGTGTAACTATTGGCAGCACGATCGGTTGGCACGCTAACTTGTGGAAGGCTCGCGACCAGCAATCGGGTCTTCGCGCCAAAGCGTGCCAGGAAGGCTGACTTCCTTCAGATAATCGGCGAACGCGCGCACCGCAGGGGCTAGTTCGCGCTTGCTCGGAAAGACGATGCAAACCTCGACGGGGGGTGCCTTCCACTGCGGCAGCAGATGCACGAGCCGGCCTGATGCGATTTCGGGCGCGCAGAGATATCCGGACAGCACCCCGATCCCCGCTCCATTCGACACCAACCGGTGGATCGTCAGCACCTCGTTGACGCAAACGCGAGGCTTGGCTTCCAGCTTGAAGATCTCGCCGCCGCAGGTGAACGTCCACGGGCGCGCGCGCCCGTCGGAACCGGGCTTGTCCAGAAGGTCATGCCCTGCCAGAGCGGAGATCGTTTGCGGCGTCCCTCTGCGAGCCAGATAGCTTGGAGCCGCGCAGAGGTAGCGGTGGATCGTACCCAGCTTGGTCGCCACGAGTGCCGAGTTCGGCATCGGTCCCAACCGGATCGCAATATCGACGGCCTCCCCAACAATGTCGGTCGCGCGCGTATCGAGCTCCAGGGCGACGTCGACCTTGGGATAGCGTTCCAGGAAGCCGGGCAACTGCTCGGAGAGAATATTGATTCCGAAGCCGATGTCCGTACTTATTTTCAGAACCCCGCTCGGCTCGGCCGCGAAACTCCCGACATAGTCGATCGCCTTGGCAAGGTTGAGGAGGATTTCTCCGCAGCGTTCGAAAAGCGCCTCGCCCGCCGCTGTAAGGACGACTTCGCGCGTGGTTCTATGAAAAAGACGCGTGGCGAGATTGATCTCTAGCTTGCTGATCAGGCGGCTGACCGACGATTTGGGCAAGCCGAGCAACTTTCCTGCGCCGGAGAAGCTTTTCATCGTCGCAACTTTTTCGAAGACTCGCAGTGCGTTGAGATCGAGCATCGCGATTGTTCCCTGTATCGGGACAGTGTGTTCACGAAGTGGCTTAAACTTTTGCCTCGTTCAACGATTTTGCTGCCGTCGGGACGTATTCCGTTCGAAACCCCGCGAGGGGAAGCCGTTGAGGCTTCAGCCAGGCGCCCCGGGCCAAATTCTCGTCGCGCACGGGGTCTGCCAACGGACCCTCCATATGACCACAAGATCGAGAGGAAATCGCAATGTCTGATTTCAAGAGCAATCATCCTTACATCGCTCGGATGGTGGTGGCAGGAGAACTCGAAGTTTCTCAGGATCGATACAAGGAGGCGGAGGCATATTTCAGTAAGGATTTCAAGTTCTATGGCCCAGGAGGCATCACATTGGATTCGAACGGCCTAGCCAATTATTTCGTCTCGTTGCGACACGCCTTTCCTGACCTCACGATCCGGCGTGAGGTCGCGTTCGGAGAAGGCGTCTATCTGGCAGCGCGCACCGTCTTCAATGGCACGTTCACCAACACGTTCACCCAAAGCCCTGTGGGGCCACTCGAGCCCCACGGCAAGACCATCGAATGGGAGGTGATGAACATCTTCCGCTTCGACGACGAGGGGCTGATCGCCGAAGACTACGTCCAAACGGATGGCAATGCCTTTCTCGAGAAGTTGCAGCCTTCGAACCCATGACTCGGATGTCGTCAGCGCGTTCGCCACGCGGGGCTGTTGGACCGAGCAACGGGCGAAGTACACCCGAGGCGCCTCATCGATGCGGTGCCAGACCCGATGACGATAACGGATGGAGGGGGCAACCGTCCGACGCCCGTCTTACGCATGGCTCGACGAGATCGAATCGAACCGCCTACGACGAGCCCGCGGCACTAAACCTCGTCGTCGGATAGCGCGGCGGCATCGCGCTCAACCAGCGCGCGGTACGGGCCGGGAGAGAATGGCTACAAGCGCCGAAAGATCGGCGGCGACGGAGATGTGCTCGCCTAGGTCCGGTTTTCTTCGGCCTGCAAGCGCTGGGCGATGAACGCACCGATCGCGTCTCGCCTTGCCTGTGGCCGACAGCTGGCCTGCGCCGCCGAGGAAGCCATGCGGCATTCCGTCCCAAACATTGAGTGTCGCATTGACCCAGGCGGCGACGGCGCGCTCGACGTACCGTTCGGCATCATCGAGCAGCATCTCGTCGTCGCCGACATGTACGCGGATAGGCGGAAGGTTCGCGAGGTTTGCCTTCAATGGGGACACGGGGTCGAATTTCGACGTGATCCCGCCGAAGAGACGACGGTTTCAGACGCAGCGCATCCGAAACGCACGCGCCCGCTGTGTCGTTACCCTAGTGGCCGAAGTACGTAGGTCCGGGCGATAGTAGCACAGCATCCTCCTTGCTCTCTGCGCGGGGCAGCTCCGACGTTTTTCCTGGCCGATGCTGTTCAAGCATGGCTAGATTCCGAGCGCGCATCGGCCGCAGGGCGTCAGACATTTGAAAGCGAGCGCTTCGGGTGCTTGGCTAGCGATAGGGCCAGACCGCGCGCGGGGGCGGCCACTGAATGCTGGGCCCATTGCCACTTTCCCGATAGGGCGTCGACGATCATCGCTAAGCTTAGTTGGGGTGAGGCATCATCCGCTTGATGGATGCAACGACCGTCGCGGGAACGGCGGACGGTGACGCGGCTGACGCAACGAGAATGTCGTCGACAAGCGACCTGCATTCGTCGAGACCGTTCGCCATGGCATTGCGGACGAACGATATCCGCGAGGCAACCCAGAGCATTGAGGCCACGACCCCTGCCGGCGATGAAGACGCTGCAGCCTTAGCGCGTGGGATAACCGGATGACCGAGCGCACGAATGGCGACGTACATCGCTTTAAATCCACGCGCTACCGTAACGGCCTCTGCCCACGTGGCCCCGCTGCCGCGCCGCTTGCCGGCGATCGAGACGGCCTCCAAGCATACGCAGACAGGAACGTGGCTCCGGAGCCAGTCGGGCATGTGCAGCTCGTGAATCGACGGAATACCGCTGCTCTCAAACAGATCTGCCCATCGACGATCTCCTAGAAGAGTTTTTCGTCTCGTGGAGATCATGGGGCGCAGCCTGCCGTGGGGCTCTAGCGAAGCAACGACCATCGGCATTCCGAAGGCCGCCCGTTCCGTGCCGACGGCGATAGCGAGACGCTCGGGATCGAAGACGTTGAACATGAAGAGCACAGACTTGCTCTTGCTCCGGCGGAGCGCCGGGAGCAGCGCGTCGACCTGGTGGGCGAGCGTTGTCACCACGATGAGGTCGTAGGGTGTTTCCTCATCCAGTGCATCGGCCACCGAAACCGGCGCCCGGTCCCCCTTGTTGGTCACAACTGCGGACTCCATCCGAAGCTGCTCGAGCCGCTTCGAACCGGGGCGGGCCACGGCGGTAACATGGTGGCCGGCTCTCGCGAGTTGGTAGGCGAAGGTGCTTCCGATCTTCCCCACGCCGATCACGGCAATTGCAAGTGGAGAGGTCCGGTTCGAGGGGTCGTTCGTCATATCAGGCAGTCCCAATGATGCCAGATCAGTGCCTGGCGAGCGCAATTTACCGCTTGTGCCGGCAGACCCCTGCCTTTGTGCCGAGCGGATCGGCTGACCCGCGAGCCCACGACCCCTCTTGCTGAGGTCTTCGGCGCCGTCATCCTAGCGCTACGGCTGTTTCAATCTATGCGCTCCAGTCCGCCTTACCTTCGCGATCGTCCGAAACAGCATGCGCAAGATGGGCAAGACGGGCCGCCATGTCTCAAGAGATGCCGAAGCGACCTCGAGTGGGACGGTGCAATCGACACCTGCCGCATCGGTCGCTTGCGCCGCCGGAAAGGCCGAATCGTTCGCTGCTGTCTTTGACCGCGACAGCCCGATGGGAAGGCAAACTGAAAATGAGGCCGTCCCGGACAACCTGTAAATCTCCGCGACGGTCTGAGACTGCAGCATTGCAGCAGGCTCGGTGCAAGGTCGTTCGCGCGAGCGCTCCGCGGTGGGTGTGAGGATCGAGGCTCAGAGCTCCAGAGGCTTTGCGTGCGCCCACAGGCTGGTCCCTTTCAAACTTACTTCCGGGCGGGGATCCCCGTCCTAAGCCCCCGCGTCTCCGCGTAACTGCGGGGGGAAATGCCAATCGTGCGTTTGAAGGCGGTGCTGAAGGCGCTCTCTGACTGATAGCCCAGCGAGAGGGCGATCGCGGAAACCGGCTCGGACAGGTTGACGAGCCGGTCGCACGCCAGCAGCATCCGCCACCGCGCGAGATAATCCATTGGTGATACCGCGGTTTTCTGCTTGAATCGGGCGGCGAAAGTGGACCTTGACATCGCGGCAGCCTTGGCAAGGCTGTCTAGGGTCCAGCGCCGGGCAGGATCCCGGTGCATGGCACTGATCGCCGCATTCATCCGCTTGTCGGATAGCGCAAAGAGCCATCCGGTGGACCCGTCCGGACTTTCCGCCAAGTGAAGGCGCAATGCCTGCACCAGGATCATTGAGGCCAGTTGGTGCGCGATCATCGATCCGCCCGGCTTGGGCTCGCTGAGTTCCTGCATCATCCGCTCGACCGACCAGCGAAGCATGGCGCGGTCGGGCTCGCCACCGATATGCACGATCGACGGGAGCAGACCGAGCAAGATGTCCGCATGCTCGCCCGCAAACGCAAAGTGCCCACCCATCCCGGAGCAGCTGCCGCCGCCATTCAGTACTGCGACCTCGGCGTCGGGAAGTCTCTGGAACAGCGAGGCGGCGTTCGAGGGGGCAACGGTGAGGTCGCTGGCAATGCGAAATGCGTGGCCGCGAGGAAGAAGAAAGCAGTCACCGCTGCGGAGCCGGACCGCTTCCAGATCTCCCTCCAATCGCAGCCAACACTCGCCGGTTGCGACCGCGAAGCACTTCACGCCGTCGTGACGGTCAAAGTCGATCGCCCATTCGCCCGCGAGATCGAAGGCGCGAAACATGAAGCTGCGCGGTCGAAGGAGGGATAGGACGTCGGAAAGGGGATCCATCGGACCTTTTGCGCTGTCGACACGTCGTAGAGCCTACCGTTCGGGCCGCGGCGTGGCAAATGACTTACGGTTTGCGTTCCGAGCCGGGCTGTTTGCGATCAAGCCGCCCTGCTTGCGGTTCGGATAGCAGACGGCGACAGCAATCCGTGCGAGTTGTCTTTCAGCTTCGCTGTTCAGCCCGACCGTCCATTGTGCGGAATTGGTGCAGGGGCGAGGGGTACGGCAGACGCCGACGATGCTGCGCCGTTTGCGGCGGCACCAATCGTTCGCCGCAGTCGCGAGCGCAACATTCGTTGGGAGCTGCGGCTGCTGCCGGTGGCTGGCTCAAGCCTTCTCGGTCCGGTATCATCGGACCGATGAGGATGCGAATGCCTGCTTGCCGAGGGAGCGAAGTTAACCACTGGGTCGGACATGGACTGATTTGGCGCGCTTGCCATGTCGGCGGGGTGGGCTGTTCGCCCACCGTGCCGCAACCAACAATTTCTGATCTCGATGCACAATCGCCGCGACCGCCCAACTGAGCCCATTGGTCGACTGTGCCCTCCGCGCCAACAGGCGTCAGCGCGCCAGTGCATCGCGCACTGCGCCGGGCGTGACACCCATGACGCTCCGGAATGTCGCGACGAAATGGGCGGGTGTTGCGTAGCCGCTTTCATCGGCCACTTCCGCAATCGGAACGTCCGTCGAGCGCAGCCGCGAAATGGCACGTTCGATGCGCCTCCTGACGAGGTAGCGGTGGGGTGTGATCCCGTTCTGCTCGCGAAACGCACGCACGAAATGGGTAACGCTGAGCCCTGCCTCGGTCGCCATTTCCATCAGCGACAGAGATGCCGAACTGTCGAGCACCGCGCCGACCAAATCCTCGACCCGGCGCGATGCGCGCGGAGAGAGGCCGCCGGTTCTAATCGAAGTCCGACCGGCACGTCGCGCGCGATCGCAGGCTGCATGCTCGCGGATACTGAACGCAAGGCGATGCAACGCTTCATCCAAGAGGAGCGTGTCATCGGGTGAGCGCTGCGCGCTCCTGACAAGGATTTGCATGAGAGTGGCCTGCATGCGCTGGTCGCGCAGGTCGAACATCGGCGGACATTCGAACTCTTCGTCCAGTATGGCCTGTGCATAAGACTGAGGCATGAAGAGCTGCAGCACGTCCGCGTTGTCTCCCACTGTGAGACGAACGCCCTCCGATGGCGAAAAGATGGAAATACTGCCGCCTCGAACGCGATCTGCCTGCTTGCCGGATTCTTGGCCCCGCGCGTTGGGGCCGTCCACGAGGCTCATGACCAGCTGCACGGTGTCCGAAGGCGCGACTTCGATGATCGCCGCATCGTGGCGCCAGCGTGCGATTGTTGCGACGGGTGTCGATGGCCTCCCAACAGCCCGCAGAATGACCGGGCCGCCCAACGACGCGATGGTGTCCTCAAGCGCTCGCAATCAGGCCTCCGATGGTTCGTGCTCATCAACATAGGCAGCTTGGATGGCGCGCGCCACCACACCAATCTGGCGGCATCGCTGCACCGTAAAAATGGTCATTTCACGATACCGCCCGTCCTACGCGTCACGCCATGTCGCCTAAACCGCGACTCGTCTGGTCGCTGACGAGGAGATAATTCTTGCCCAGGATTTTCGTAAGCGGGGCGACCGGAACCAGCGGCGGTGCCACGGTTCGGGCGCTGATATCCCGCGGCGCCGATGTGGTCGCGGGCGTCCGTTCTCTCGAAAAAGCTGGCGAGCTTGAGTCGCTTGGCGCGACCGTGAAGCCGTTCGACATGTCAGACGTCGCTGCGATGACCGAAACGATGCGCGGCTCGGAGGGACTTTTCCTGGTGACACCCGTGTCCGAGCGAACGGCGGAGATGACGAGGGCCATGACCGCCGCGGCGAAAGCGGCCGGCGTCCGGCGTATCGTTAAGCTATCGGGCCTCGACATCGACATCGTGCCAGACCTCGCCATGTGTCGCTGGCATTTGGACGCCGAAGAAGCCATCAAGTCGTCCGGACTCGAATGGACGTTCCTGCGCTGTAACGCGTTCATGCAGAATTTCTACAATAGCGCAGGATCGATCAGGGAGCAGGGCGTGTATTTCAGCCCGTTTGGCAACGCGCCTGTCGCCTTCGTCGACGCCAAGGATATCGGCGCCGCCGCCGCTGAGGCCCTCCTCGCAGAGGGCCATGCCGGTCGAATCCACAGCATCACCGGACCGCGAGGTATCATCAATGACGAAATCGCGGCGCTTCTTGGCGAGGTTGCCGGTCGCGAGGTAACCTGTGTGCTCGTAACGGGCGAGCAATTGCGGCAGACGCTGGTGACTCACGGAATACCTGAGTCGGTCGCCGCGGCAACCGCAGAGTTGCTCGAATATATCGCGACCGGCAAGGCCGGCTATGCCGCCCCCGACCTTGAGCAAATCCTCGGCCGCCCGCCACGTGACTTTGTTCAGTGGACGCGGGAGAATGCGCAGGTCTTCCGGTCCTGAAACATCGAAGCGACAAGTCGGTACCATCATTAGCGTCTCCTTCAGATGATAGCGACTGACAGGTAATGGGTTGGTCGCACGGGAACGTGCAGCGGAGAATTTACGATGGGGTATGACAACGCGCCGCCCTTCGGCGCCGGACGTCCGGACAAAATGGCGCCGAAGCTGATAGCGGTTGTGTATGCATTCATCGGCACTGCGACCGGAGAGAGCGTCGAAGTTGCCTGCGCACGTCGAACTCCATCGCTGGCAGGGGCGTGAGCGAAATGGACGAATATCACGGTCTTTCGCTTGAGTTGGAGTTGGAGCAGCTTCGCCGGCTTGAGGTCGCCTCGCTCGTGGAGGCGACGACGCTTCTCTTGCTGGTCGGGATTGCCGTGCCGCTGAAGCATTTGGCCGGACAGCCGCTTGGCGTCAGCATCATGGGTCCTCTCCATGGAATCGCATTCTGCTTCTACCTCTGGACCGTGCTGCAAACGACAGCAGGCGGGAATTGGAAACGCGCCGAGTGGGCGCGCCTGATCGTTACCGCATTCGTTCCGTTTGCTGGATATTCGACCCTCTTTTTGATCCGACAAAAGGCCCAGGCGCTCCGCGCCGGCCAAATGACATCACGATGACCTTCGACGCCTACTCATGGATCAAAGCACTCCATGTCGTGTCGGTGATGACCTTTGTCGGCGGCATGCTCGGCGTGGCGATCTTCCTTTATGCAACGGATTCCGCCGACATCGTGGCGGCACGCAGGGTAAGGGTCTGGGACCAGCGAGTAACGACGCCGGCCATGCTTTGTGCCTGGGCATTGGGCTTGTGGCTCGGCCTCCGGGGCGATTGGTTTCGGGAATGGTGGCTGGTCGGGAAGCTTGTCCTCGTGGTCGCGCTATCAGCGCTTCACGGGATACAGTCCGGCAAGCTGCGGACGCTGGCAGGTGGGCGTCCGGATGGGCGAAAGCGTGGCATGGCCATTCCACTTCTCATCGTCGCCTCAGTCGCGGCTGTCGTCGTGCTTGTGATCGTCAAACCAAGCTTACCGTAGGCTCAAGCGCAGCGACTTGCCGCGTCGCAGCAGTCGGTAGATGCAACGCCTGCCCGTCCGGGCAAGATCAACGAGTCGTGGCGAGACTAGCCTATTGACCTAAACCGGTTTCAGACGTGCTTTCGGTGCTCGGTTCGATAGCGTCCACCCCATAGGTTAGCCCAGCCCTAGCCGATTTTCTCGCGGAAGCCGGGATTGCCTGAGAACGCCGGGTTGGTACCGCCGAGGCATCTAGGCAATGCCAAAGACCGCGTTCACACTTTCTCACTGTCCCGGCGTCTTGGCTGCAAGAAGTGGTCGGCGGCGCCAGCGTCGGTGAGGGCGTGACGTTGCCACATGTGGCGGCCACGACGGGGAGCGTGCGTTTCCGGTGGCTCCCTACGGTCGCTTACGAGTTCATGTTCTGGTTCATCACAGCCCGCCATCTGCATGAAAGGCCACGGCAATGTCCCCGGCGGCGCTGATCTGCTCCACCGCTTATTCCGTGAAGGCGTAAGCGCAGATTTTGTTGCCACCCGGATCGCGCAGATAGGCAGCATAGGCTCCAGGCAGGTGTCCGCGAGGACCGGCTGCGCCCTCGTCGGTGCCGCCGGCGGTGAGGCCCGCCTCGTGGAAGGCGTCGACATCGGCGGGCGAGGCAGCGGCGAAACCGATGGTCACGCCGTTGCTCGTCGGTGCCTCGCCGTTGCCCGGCCGCACCACCAGGAACGCAGGCTTGTCCTTGCCGTAGAGCATCCAGTTCTCGCCGAATGGTCCGAGATTCTTCACACCCAGCGGCGCAAGCGCGGCATCGTAAAACTTGACCGACGCATCGAGGTCCTTCGCGCCCAACATGGTGTGCGAGAACACGCCATCGCCCGAGATGACAGCCATTTTAATTCTCCTTTTGCGGTGAAAATCAGTAGACAACAACGGAGCGGATGCTTGTCCCCGCGTGCATCAGGTCGAAGCCCTTGTTGATCTCTTCCAGGCCCATGACGTGGGTGATCATAGGGTCGATCTGGATCTTGCCGGTCATGTACATGTCGACGATCTTCGGCACGTCGGTGCGGCCCTTGGCGCCGCCGAACGCCGTGCCGCGCCAGTTGCGGCCCGTCACCAGCTGGAACGGCCGCGTGCTGATCTCCTTGCCCGCTTCCGCCACGCCGATGATGATCGAGGTGCCCCAGCCGCGATGGCAGGCCTCCAGCGCGGTGCGCATCACCTCGGTGTTGCCCGTCGCGTCGAACGTATAGTCGGCGCCGCCATCGGTCAGCTGGACGATCTTCGCCACCACCTCCTCGCGGCTCATCCCCTTGCTGTTGAGGAAGTCGGTCATGCCGAAGCGGCGGCCCCATTCCTCCCGGTCCGGGTTGATGTCGACGCCGATGATCCGGTTGGCGCCTGCGAGGCGCGCGCCCTGCAACACGTTCAAGCCGATGCCGCCCAGGCCGAACACCACGACATTGTCGCCGACCTGCACCTTGGCGGTGTTCACCACCGCGCCGACGCCGGTCGTCACGCCGCAGCCGATGTAGCAGCTCGACTGGAACGGCGCGTCCTCGCGGATCTTCGCCACCGCGATCTCGGGGAGAACGGTGAAGTTGGAGAAGGTGGAGCAGCCCATATAGTGGAAGACGGACATGCCCTTGTAGCTGAACCGCTTCGTGCCGTCGGGCATTAGGCCCTTGCCCTGCGTCGCGCGGATCGCGGTGCACAGGTTGGTCTTGCCCGACAGACAGCTTTTGCACTGGCGGCATTCGGGCGTGTAGAGCGGTATGACGTGGTCGCCCGGCTTTACCGAGGTGACGCCTGCCCCCACCTCGCGCACGATCCCCGCGCCCTCGTGACCCAGCACGCTCGGGAACAGCCCCTCGCTGTCGAGGCCGTCCAGCGTATATGCATCGGTGTGGCAGATGCCCGTCGCCATGATCTCGACCAGCACCTCACCCGCTTTCGGGCCTTCGAGGTCGAGCTCGACGATCTCCAGCGGCTTCTTCGCTTCGAAGGCTACGGCGGCGCGGGTCTTCATCGTGCTTCCTCGTCTTCCACATCTGTTTCGATGCATGCAGGGGCAGCGTGGCGTGACGCCGCCTCTCTACGATCGAAGGCGGCGGTCAACTTTGCCACGAGCCTGGTCAGCTTGGACGCTTCTCCGCGTTCAAGGTCCGCCAGGCGACGAGCCCAGAAATGGCGAGCGGCGATCCAACTCGCCAACGACTTTTAGGCTCTACGCCGCAATCGCAAGGGCGATGGCTCCCCCGTCTATAATCCCTTCGATTCGCCCTTTGTCTTGAGCGATCTTGCTAGGACCGGACAGTGCGGCTCCCATGCACTCATGTCAACAAGATTCCCATTTTGCGAGAATTAGTCTTTCCAGCGTTAGCCGCCATCGAAGTGAGCAATGCGACCGCATCGCGCGCACGGAATTGTCCGCCCGCCCCCGTCACTCGTAATCCGTGTAGCGGAAAGATGGTCCCGAACGCTGGTTTGCGTCTCGCGGCACCACACCCTCCCGACGCCGAGTGAACCATCTCTGCGCCGCCTGACGTCACCTTCAGTAGCATTCTGCTAGGGGATGTTCAGCCCATTGCTGAGACGCGCGGCAAGCGTGTAAAAACCTGCAGTCATCGTCAGAAGAACGAGATCAGCCGGCGCGAAATGTCGTATAGCTGTTGCGTAGATTTCTGCCGACACTGGTGTGCGCGATGAAAGAGCGTCGACATAGTCTAAGAGTGCCTCATCCGCCTCATCGAAAGCATTACTTCCGCGCCAGCGATGCAGCGAGTCCACCTGGTCTTGGGAAAGGCCATGGGCTAGTGCCATCGGTCTGTGGGCAGAAAATTCGTGCGCGCCGCCTTCGATCTGCACCGTCCGCAAGATCACGAGTTCTCGGAACCGGCGTGGCAAGCTTCCGCTATTACGAAGCGAAAGAGCGACTTCGAGTATCTTAATACCGGTCTCAGGCACGACGGCCAAAACCCGGTGCATCCCATCTGGCTCGTGGCCACCGCGCCGCACAGTCTCGAACAGAAAAGCCGCATCGCCCCCCTCCGGCTCGCCGCGCACCGAGACTCTTGGCGCATCAGAATGCTCGAGTTCAGCCACCATGGCACTACCTCCTCCGTCCTGTCTCACCTTCAAATGCTCTGACGAGAGGCCAGCTATGCCAGTGGTCATAGCCGTTCCTGGCGATTCTCGTAACGGTCTGGTCCAACCGCCCTGTAGCCGCGTCTGCGCACCCCGACACCAATAGAAGGTCGCGTCGGACCATTTTACCTCTCCGGTTGCCCGATACGGGGAGGGCCAGCAGCACACAACAGCCGCTTGAGACTTTCACTCTTTCCGTCTCATGACAAATCGAGGGTCAGCCGGTGCGCCCAACTGCTCCCGCGAGCACCCGCGCTTCGCGACCAGACGCAGATTGTTCGGCTCCGAGCCCCAGCGCAGAAATTCCATTGGCGCTCAAGCTCTTTTCCGAACGCCACATTGAAACGCCGAGGTCCCAAGGGATAGGCACTAGCGATGATGGCGAGGCGCCGCCCGGTGGGTACGCCCACATGGGTTCGATCTCGGATCCGCAAAGATTGAGGATAGTACGCGGCTGGCGCGTCACAGGGGTATGTCCGTAAATGGTCTGCAAGCTCTTCGACAATGCCGGGGCCGCCCTGGAGGGCCTGTTGTTCGACGGGATGACGATCGCGGCTGGAGGCTTCGGCTTATGCGGAATCCCCGAGTCCCTGATCGCCGCCATCCGCACGGCCGGCACGAGGCGGATCACGGTCATCTCCAACAATGCTGGCGTCGACGATTTCGGCCTTGGCCTGTTGCTTCAGACGGGACAGATCCGGAAGATGATTTCCTCCTATGTTGGGGAAAACAGGGAGTTCGAACGACAGTATCTGGCAGGCGAGCTCGAGGTCGAATTCAATCCGCAAGGCACGCTTGCCGAGCGCATCCGTGCTGGCGGCGCCGGCATCCCCGGCTTCTACACGAGGACAGGGGTGGGAACCGCCCTTTCGCAGGGCAAGGAAACCCGCGCCTTCAATGGGGAAGACTACGTGCTGGAGACGGGGCTCGTCGCCGACCTCTCCATAATCAAGGCGTGGAAGGCCGACCCCTACGGCAATCTGATCTATCGGAAAGCGGCGCGCAACTTCAATCCCGTGATCGCGACGTGCGGAAAGGTGACGGTTGCCGAGGTGGAAGAGATCGTGCCGACCGGCGACTTTGATCCTGATCATGTTCATACCCCGAGCATCTTCGTCGATCGCGTGACGCGGGCCTCGTCCAACGAGAAACGGATTGAAAAGCGCACGACGCTCGAGGTGGCCTGCTGATGGTTTGGACACGCGACGAAATGGCACTTCGCGCTGCCCGGGAGCTTGAGGACGGATTTTACGTCAATCTCGGAATCGGAATCCCGACACTCGTCGCCAATCACATCCCGGCGGGGCTGGACGTCACACTGCATTCCGAGAACGGTATCCTTGGACTGGGACGTTTCCCCACCGACGACGAAGTCGACCCGGACATAATAAACGCCGGAAAGCAGACCATCACCGAGATCGAACGGACGAGCTACGTGTCATCAGCAGACAGCTTCGCAATGGTTCGCGGAGGTCATCTCGATATGTCGGTGCTCGGCGCAATGGAAGTTTCGGAGAACGGTGACCTTGCCAACTGGATGGTACCCGGAAAGATGGTCAAGGGCCCCGGCGGGGCCATGGACCTCGTTGCGGGGGTCAGAAAGATCATCGTTGTCATGGACCATATGTCCCGCGACGGCCATGCCAAGTTCCGACGCAGCTGCACCTTACCGCTCACCGGCTCGAACGTCGTCGATATGATCATCACCGATCTCGCGGTGTTCGCAAGAGAGGATCGCAGCCGATCGTTCAAGCTGATGGAGCGTGCGCCGGGCGTCAGCCTGGAAGACATACGTGGCAGGACCGAAGCCCAGTATGATGAATAGGACAAAAGACGACCTGGCGTCGGGCGACCTCGTCCGGCTTTCCGAACGATCGCTCAAGAGGTTTCGATGACAGTGCAAACGGGTCGATTCAACGGTCGCCGCGCCGTCATAACGGGTGGAGCCTCTGGCGTCGGCCTTGCAGCTGCGCGCCAAATCCTCGCCGAGGGAGGAGCGGTTTCATTGTTCGACCTCGACCGGGAGCGCCTCGATGCGGCGGCGGGAGCGTTGGGGCCGCAACATTGCGAAAGGGTAGATGTCACCGACCCGGCCGGGGTGGTCTCGGCCATGCGGCGCGCGGCCGACATGCTCGGAGGTCTCGACATCCTGATTACGTCTGCCGGTGTCATCGGCACGACCGCGCCGGTGGTTCAATATCCCCTTGCTGAATGGCAACGGGTCTTTGCCGTGAATGTCGACGGGGTATTCCATTGCTGTCGGGCGGCCATCCCGTACATGCAGGCGGGCGATTATGGTCGCATCGTCACCGTGGCGTCGGTCGCCGGAAAGGAGGGCAATCCCAACGCTTCGGCATATTCGGCCTCCAAGGGCGCAGTCATTGCGTTTACGAAATCTCTAGGGAAGGAACTGGCGCTGACCGGGATCCGCGCAAACACCGTGACCCCGGGCGCGATAAGAACGCCGATGCTTGACGAGATTCCCGATGCTCAGCTCGACTATATGACGAAAAAAATCCCGATCGGTCGACTGGGCACCGCTGAAGAGTGCGCCAGCCTCATCTGCTTCGCCGCAAGCGAGGATTGCAGCTTCAGCACCGGCAGCGTGTTCGACATGAGCGGCGGGCGCGCAACCTATTGATCGGAACGAGCTTGGAAGAGTCTTACTAACAGGCGGGTGATGGCGAATCTGCGCCGCCCCTTCGTCACCACCGACCGTCCGCCTGATCCAACAGATCGCGGCTTGCCTTCTTCACGTCGGCGCAGCCCGTCAATACCATCGCGACCCGCAATTCCTCCTTCATTCTCGCGAGCGCGCGCGCGACTCCCGCTTGACCGCCAGCCGCCAGCGCGAAGGCCCAGGCTCGGCCTAGGAAACATGCCCTCGCCCCACTTGCGAGCGCCTTGATCACGTCGAGACCCGAGGAAATGCCCCCATCGACGAATACCGGGACGTCCCCACCCACGGCGTCCACGATCGGTTCCAATGCCGAAATCGACGAACGCACTCCGTCGAGCTGTCGCCCGCCGTGATTGGAGACAACGATCCCGTCGACGCCGTGATCCACGGCTGCGCGCGCATCCTCGACATCGAGAATACCCTTGGCAATGATGGGGCCCGGCCATACTTCTCTTACAAATTCCAGATCATTCCAAGTGACCGATGGGTCGAAATTCTGGCCGATCCAGGCCCATGACTGGGCGAACGAAGAAATCTCGCCGGTTGCCCCTGCAAGATTGCCGAAGCTATGCGGCCTTCCCCTGAGATAGACATCCCACAGCCAGCTGGGATGGCTGAGCCCGTCCCACGCCTGCCTCGCCCGCCCCCGCAATCCCTGCGAAGCTGCCATGCCTGAGCGGGCATCGCGGTACCGAGCCGCCGGCGTTTGAAGATCGAGAGTGAGGACGAGAACCGGTGAACCCTGGGACCAGATGCGCCTCAACATCTCGCGCATGAAGGAGCGATCTTTGATCATGTAAAGCTGCATCCAGGGCGGCGCTACCGCCTGGGCAACTTCATCGAACGGGCAGATGCCCACCGTGGAAAGCGCAAACGCGATGCCGGCATCGTGCGCAGCCCGCGCGGCCGCGACCTCGCCACGCCGCCAAAGCATTCCCGCAAAACCCACTGGTCCCAATATTACGGGCATATCGAGTGATATCCCGAATATCTCCGTATCGAGCACGACGCTCGACATGTCGTGCATGATCCGCTGACGTAATCTCAGCCTTTCAAGGTCCTCCCGATTTCTTTTGAGCGTAACCTCTTCGTAGGAGCCGCCGTCCACGTAATCGAAGAGTACGCGAGGCAGACGTGCGCGGGCGCGCCGGCGAAAGTCGCTGGGCGAAATGATTCTATCGGGCAGCATGCACGCCCTCCCGGCCCCGCCAACCTTCGCCGGTGGAGGTGCTGCGACGTTCCGTGCCGCGAGAGGAGCGAGCAGCGGAAAACGTCTCCGCCGGCTGGGCGCGCGCGAAACCCGGTGCATCCTGGCAGCGCGCCACTCTCGAAATTGGCGCGGACTTCGCTCGGGGCAGCGGAACGTTCAGCTTCGTAACAGGGCTCGCGCCTTTGAAGTGGGAGATCGCCGCCGACCGCCCACCGAACCACGATCCGTCCTCCAAGCCGTTGGTCATCTCCGCACCAACGCGGGGGCCTGGGCCGCGTTGGCATCGTTTGAACCTCCGGCAGAGAGTGCCTTCAAGCCGCGTACGATCGCGTGGGCGCTTTGCCGCAAATCGTGCTCCAGCATGGAAATAGCCTTCCGGGAATCGCCCCTCTTCAGGGCGTCGAGCAGAGAACTGTGCGTGGCATAGCCTCGCTCGAGATCGTCCTTATCGCCAACGACGAAGTTTATCGCGGGACCGATCTGAACCCAGATCGACGCGATCGTCTTCACAAGGTCGGGAGCACCGGAAAGCTCATAGAGCCCAAAGTGCAGTGCATGGTTGTGCGGCAGGGCATGGCGCGCATGCACCGATCCCTCTTGGTGAAATCTATCGTTGAAAGCACGCAGTTGGGAGATCAAAGCGCGGTCCACAGCAGGCATCGCCATCTCCAGAGCAAGACATTCCAAGCGCACGCGCATCTCCAGTATCTGAAGGTAACGCGCCGGAGGGATCACTGCGATCCGGAAGCCGGACCGTGCTTCCAATTCGACCGCGCCGTCCTGTACCAGCTGGCGGAGCGCCTCGCGGACCGGTGTCGCGCTTAACCCCATCGCCGCAGCGAGAGGACGGAGCGCGATCATCTGGCCCGGCTTGAACATACCGGTCAGCAGGGCCTGTCTCAGGCTCTCATACGCGAATTGCTGCAGCGTCGGGCTTTCCGCCGAACGCGGTACGATGCTTGGAGTAGGCGCCCACTCAAGCGGTGTGGTCGGCCTGCCCCGACGGGCAGTAGCGATTGCTCTGCTCACACGTTGCTCCCCTGCTTCAATGTTATGCGGCGTCCCACGGCCTAGATTTAGCTTGACATGGCGCAAGTGCAATCGGAATTTCGTGATAACGAAAAGGAGGGTGGATATGCGCGTCGCGGTCGTGGGGTGCGGATTCGTCGGGCAAAGCTGGGCCACCATTTTTGCACGTGCAGGACATGACGTCGCCGTTCACGACGTGTCTGCGAGCCAGCGTGTTCGTGGCCGAGCCGACGTACTGAGCAACCTCGACCTTTTGCATGATGCGGGCCTGATCTCCGAAGCACCGTCGGTCGTCGCCTCGCGTATTCGCTTCTGTGACCAGCTGGAGGACGCGCTGGCGGGAGCAGAATATGTTCAGGAGAATGTCTCAGAGCGCCTCGATGCCAAGGTCGCAATATTCGCGCAGCTTGACCGGTCGAGCGAGCCCGGAGCGACGCTCGCCAGTTCATCCTCCGGGATCTGTTGCAGCGACTTTTGCGCAGACTTGCCGGGGCGACACCGTTGCCTGATCGCGCATCCGGCCAATCCCCCTCACCTCCTCCCCGTTGTCGAGATCGTCCCCGCGCCGTTCACCGCACCCGATGTGGTCGGCCGCGCCGAGGCCTTTTTCGCGCAGGCCGGGATCACACCTGTCCGCGTTCGGCAGGAGCTTCCTGGGTTCGTCATGAACCGGCTCCAGGCCGCCCTGGTGAACGAAGCCCTGTCGCTCGTGGAGCAGGACGTCGCGACCGCCCGGGATATTGATACCATCGTAAAATCCAGCCTGGGCCTGCGTTGGTCCTTCATGGGGCCCTTCGAGACCATGGATCTCAACGCGCCTGGCGGTTTCGCCGACTATGCGCGACGCTATGGGCCCACTTTCAGCGCCGTCGGTGGCAGCATGGCCGGTGGCTGGCCGGCAAAAGCCGTCGCGTCAGTCGACGATGAGCGCCGTTCGCTCCTTCCTCGCCACGAAATGGAAAACAGGAGGGCGTGGCGCGACGCCCGACTGGTCGACCTTCTCGCTCGCGAGGTCGCTCGCTCCGCCCAGACCGAATTTTGACCGCACGCTATCGGGAGAGACTCATGAGCCTCGTGACAGGCAAGGTCATCGTGACCTGCGCAATCACCGGATCGATTCACACGCCCTCAATGTCCCCGTATCTTCCGATAACGGCCGAAGAGATCGCGCGGGAGGCCATCGCCGCAGCTGAAGCCGGTGCTTCGGTGGTGCACCTTCATGCGCGCGATCCGAGGGATGGTCGACCGTCGCAAGACCCAGCATTGTTCGCTGCCTTCCTGCCCGCAATTGCAGAGGCGAGTGACGTCGTCATCAACCTTACCACCGGAGGCGCCCCGACAATGACTGTCGAGGAGCGCTTGCAACCAGCGCTGCAGCTCAAGCCGGAGATCGCATCGCTGAATATGGGCTCGATGAACTTTGCGCTCTTTCCGATGCTCGAGCGCAAGCGCGACTATAAGCATGAATGGGAAGAACCCTATCTTGCCAGCTCGCGGAGCAATGTCTTTCGTAACACGTTCGCGGACATAGAATATATCCTGCGGGAATGTGGCGACGATGGTGCCCGTTTCGAGATCGAGTGCTACGATACGAGCCACCTCTACGCCGCTGCCCATTTCCTCGACCGGGGATTGCTGAAGCCGCCGCTCCTCATCCAGACGGTGTTCGGACTTCTCGGCGGCATCGGAGCCGCTGCCGAGGACGTGATTCACATGCGCACGACCGCCAATCGCCTTTTCGGTCACGATTATTATTGGTCGGTGCTGGGCGCTGGCCGGAGCCAGATGAACATTGCCGCCATGTCGGCGGCGATGGGCGGCAACGTCAGGGTCGGCCTCGAGGACTCCTTATGGAACGGCCGCGGAGTCCTTGCGCGCTCCAACGCGGACCAGGTCAGCAGAATCCGGCAAATCCTCGATGCGCTCGATCTCACGGTTGCAACGCCCAACGAGGTTCGCGAGATGCTTCACCTCAAGGGACGGGGATCAGTGAATTTTTGAACCGGCCTCCGAAGCGATGCCACTTCCCCCGGCGAACCACCGGATGAGAGGTTCCGTTTCAGCGCCATGCCGCAACGACCAGGCAGGACAGCCACATGCACATTGACCTTGGGGGTAAGACCGCGCTCGTGACGGCGGGGGCGAGCGGCATCGGCCGGGCGATCGCCGAGCAATTCATCGAGAGCGGCGCAAGAGTGGTGATCTGCGACGTCGACCCGACAGCCCTCGGCACGTTCGCAGACAGTCATCCCGATGCAGTCGCGCAGCATGCAGACGTCGCTTCGTCCGAGGATGTCGAGCGGCTATTCACGACCGTAGCGAACAGGATGGGTCGCCTGGATATCCTGGTGAATAACGCTGGAGTCTCCGGTCCCACCAAACCGATCGAAGAGGTCACTCCCGAGGAGTGGAGGCGCACGCTCGATGTCAACACGACCGGAGCTTTCTTGTGCGCGCGCCGGGCAGCGCCGATGTTCAAGGCGCAACGTGAGGGTGTCATCATCAACATATCGTCTGCCGCCGGCCGCCTTGGGATGCCCATGCGCGCGCCTTATTCGAGCTCGAAATATGCGATCCGCGGATTGAGCGACACTCTCGCGATCGAGCTTGGGGAATTCGGGATACGCGTCAACTCGATCCTGCCAGGCATCGTCGAAGGTGCGCGCGGCGACCGCGTCATCGACGAACAGGCGAGGGCACACGGTATGACCTATGAGCAGTATCTCCCCTTATTTCTTCGCAACATATCCATGCATGTCGCGGTTTCTGCCCGCGACGTTGCCGCTATGGCGACATTTCTCGCTTCGGACCACGCACGATATGTGACTGGCCAATCGATCGGCGTATGCGGCAACTTCGAGTCATATCGCACACCGATGGCCTGACCTCGAGGCCCGCTAGCATGGCGGAACCCTGTCATCCTGCCACCGTCGAAGGCGTCGACCGTCGAGGCGACGCATACCCAACGACCTGCCGCATTGTCGGCGCCAGCCCCGCCGCCTGGGTATCGTTCGGAACTGCATGTGCGCAAGATCGGCTTGTTCTGGGCCATGCCCGCAGACTCTAGCGAACAGACATCACACCCATCGAAATTGGTCAATTCTCGATACCTTGCTGCATCCGTTTGCTTCCACCCTCGCGCGCACTGGCGCTTGGGCGCGACCGTCGGTGGGAGATGTCAGTGTCGAAGACGATTTTCGTAACCGGGGCCATGGGCACCGGTCGTGCCACCGTTAATGCCCCTCGCGCTGCAGGGGCCGACATCATCGGCGCCGCCCGCTGGCCGGAAAAGGCCAGGGACCTCGAACAGCTTAGCGCCAACGGTGCGTCCATTCGAACTCGCCGACGTGGCCGGGATGACCGAGGCGATGCGCGGCGCCAGCAGCCCGCTCGAGCGGCCGACCCGCGCCTTCGCCGACCAGGCCAAGGGCGGTGCCAAGGCTTTTCGCTAAACGCCCCCCCCGCGGCGATCGGTATCGGTCGAAGCTCTACGGTACCAAGGCACAGGCGCACGCTGTGTCGCCGGGCCTGCGACCCGAAGCGAAGGGCGCTGATCGCGGCGTGATTTGGAAGCAATGGGCAAGCCTGTCCGGAGAAAGACAATGCGTGTCGTCGCGATCGAAGAGCATGTTGGCAGCCCCGAGCTGATGTCGCGGATCCCGTCGGGCAGGATCGAGAGCCGAGGCTGGGGATCTTTGGACGCGTTGCCGCCAATCTACCGCGAGTTTGCCCGCCGGCTTGCCGAGGGAGGCGACGCCAGAATCGCCGAAATGGATCGCGATGGCGTCGATATGCAGGTCCTGTCCGTCACCGGCCCGGGCGCCGATCTTCTTGACCCGGACGAGGCTCCGTCCTTCGCGCGCGACTACAACAATTTTGTGGCAGAGACCGTAAAGCGCCACCCTGCCCGGTTCGCGGCGTTCGCGCATCTACCCATGTCCGCTCCCGAAGCGGCGGCCGACGAGTTCGAACGAACCGTTGTTGAGCACGGCTTCTGCGGCGCAATGGTCAATGGCACGACCGCGGGAGCCTTTCTGGATGATCGGCGCTTCGATCCCATCCTATCACGAGCCGTGAAGCTTGACCTGCCAATCTATCTCCACCCGGCACCTCCGGAGGAACCCGTCCGGCAGGCCTATTACGGGAGGTTACCTGGTCCGGCCGGGCCGCTGCTCGCTACGGCCGGCTGGGGCTGGCACGCGGAGACAGCGTTGCACGTGCTTCGTCTGGCTCTTTCGGGAACGTTTGACCGTCATGCCGGGCTGAAGATCGTCATCGGCCATATGGGCGAAGGTCTGCCCGCGATGCTTGAGCGAGCTGACGGCGTGATGTCGAAAGCCATGCGAGGCGCGATGGATCGTAGTGTCTCGGAGACGATACTCGACCACGTTATGGTAACTACAAGCGGTTTCGTAGCGGGAGCTGCATTTGACGCCCTGCTCGCGACCTTCGGCCCCCGGCGCATCATGTTTGGAATAGACTATCCCTATTCGCCGGGCGGACCACAGGTGGAGTTCCTGAAGGCTATGCCCCTTCCAGAAGACGCCGTGTGTGGCATCGCGCATGCCAATGCTGAAGCGCTCCTCAAGCTGAGCGGATAGGCAATGGTTTCCGAGGTCGATGACGACCCGCATCTCAAAGAGTTGGCGGCGACGAGGTCGGCTCGCAACTCGACATTCCTCGACGGTCGGCAGCCTGCAGCTCTGCCGACCTTGATCGCCCGGCCTGCCAACTTCGGATTGGAACTATGCGCCACGAGAAATCCTATCCCGCGCTATACACGTCACGATGGTCGTCGGCGAAGACCGAGGAGCGGTTCCCCGTCGAGAATCCGGCGACGGGAGAGATCATCACCGTTGTCCAGGGAGGCGGTGCTCCCGAAGTCGATGCGGCCGTACGCGCGGCCCACGAGGCGTTCGAAGCTTCCTGGCGGTGGCGCACAGCTGCCGACCGAGCACGGTATCTCATTCGGTGCGCCGAAATACTCGAAGATCATGCCGACGAGATCGCCGCCCTCGAGTCGCTCGAGAATGGCAAGCCCGTTACCCAGGCCCGGCAGTTCGACGTGGCATTCCTCATCGGCGCATTCCGATACTTTGCGGCGCTGGTCGACAAACTTCCAGGCGAGTTCTACGATCAAGGCAGCGTCTATGCATCGGTTCTGCTCGAGCCGCTTGGTGTGGTAGCGGGCATCATTCCGTTCAACTGGCCGCCAATCCACACCGGAGGAAAGTTGGCGCCCGCGCTCGCAGTCGGCAACACCGTGGTCCTCAAACCTGGCGAGCAAGCGCCACTGACCGTCATGCGGATCGTCGAACTTATTCAGACGGTCCTTCCGCCCGATGTCGTCCACGTCGTTCCAGGAACCGGTGCGGAAACTGGACAAGCGCTCGCCGGGCATCCGCTCGTCCGCAAAGTATCGTTCACGGGGTCAACCCTGGCGGGGGCCGCGGTTTCCAGAGCCGCGGCTGGCAATATCACGCCCGTGCTTTTGGAGCTTGGCGGCAAGAATGCCTTGATAGTGCTCGACGACGCCGACGTGGATCAAGCCGTACGCGCCGCTCTGGAAGGCGGATTCTTCAACCAGGGCGAGGCCTGCACCGCCTCCTCGCGACTGCTGTTGCAGAGCGGAATTCATGATGCGTTTGTCGACAAGCTGGCTTCCGGCGTCAAAAAGCTGGTTCTGGGAAACGGGCTGGATCCTGCCACCCACGTCGGCCCTCTCGTCACGAAGGCACACCAGCGTCGCGTCCTCGACTATCTTCGCATCGGCGTGGAGGAGGGTGCGACGATCCGGGCGCAGGCGGCGATGCCGGCAGACCCTGCGCTTGTCGGTGGCTTCTATGTTCGTCCGACCTTGTTGACCGGTGTTACGCGAACCATGCGGATAGCGAAGGAGGAGGTTTTCGGTCCGATCGTCGCGGTTACGCGCGTCGACAGCCTTGAAGAGGCGATCTCCGAGGCCAATGAATCCCAATATGGTCTCGTCGCCGCAATCTACACACGTGATATGGCAACGGGCCTGCGAGCGAGCCGGGAATTGGATACTGGCACTGTTTTCATCAATAACTATTTCCGCATGTTCCTGGGTACGCCGTTTGGCGGCGCCAAACACAGCGGCTACGGTCGCGAGCACTCCATCGAGACGCTGAAAGAATTTGGAAGACTGAAGTCAATTCGATTCCCATCGGGCCTGGGCGCGATCCCGCAATGGTCAGCGGTGTCGGATATCTACGGCTAGTGTGCCTCGATCGCAGCCTACCGGGCTCCACAAACATGCGTTCCGTAGGCACCTGCGAGGAACACCAAGCGCGCCGGTCACAGTGCGAGCTTTTCGGCGACGAATGCTTTCATTGCATTCCATGACCGCGATTCCGCCTGCGCGTCGTACCGTGCGAAGTCGGGCCGTCCAATATCGGAGGCTCGTTTGTCGGTGAAGGCGTGAACATTGCCTCCAAGGATATGGAGTTGCCAGTCAACGCCGCTACCCCTGAACATGGACTCGAACGCTGCGCGATCTTCCGCTGTTATACTTGGATCGTCTGCGCCCACGATCGCGAGCAGCGCCGCGCCGACATTATGAGCCTCTTCGGGAGCCGAGAGGCGCAGCCCGGAATGGAAGCCGACCGCCGCCTGTATACGAGCCCCGGTAAGGGCCAGTTCGAACGCCATCGTTCCCCCGACGCAGAAACCGATCGCCGCTACGCGGTCGCAATCTACACAGGGAAGCTCTTGGAGCGCCTGCAGCGCTGCCACGGCTCGCGTGCGCATGGCCTGTTGGTTTCCCTTAAGATCGCGGACCAGCGCCATTGCTTCCTGTGGGGCGGCGGGCGTCCGGCCGCCGCCCCACAAGTCAGACGCGAGTGCAACGACGCCGAGTTCCTCGGCAATCTGCTCGGCGCGTTCCCTCGATCCTTCACTGAGGCCCATGGCATCCGGAAAGATCACGACCGCCGGACGAGGAGACGCTGCCGGGCGAACCAAGTAACCAACCATTCCCACGCCGTCGGCTGCGTAAGCCAGTTCCGATGTCTTCATGACCGTGCTCCCGATCGAGAGACCGCCGCATTCCCACCTCGATCTCTGGTTGGGGAACGAACGATCGGTATTAGCCCGGTCGCCGGGCTAGCCAAGTCCGATTTGCTGCGCAAGCAATGCGGAGTCCCAGAACACCCACTCTTCCACCATCTGACCCGACTTCCACCTGGCAATCGTGGTCAGGTAGACTTCGAAGGACTTGCCGGTGCCCGGAATCGATGTGCCGTTGGGGAGGACCATCTTGCCGCTGAAGGTTCCACTGACCTTGCCCATCACCGTCGTCCAGTCGCCCTCACCAAACTGAAGCGGGTAATCGTTATGAACATGCATGTCCGGGAAAGCTCCGAGCATGCCGGAAAGAGCGGCGGCCAGTGCGGCCCGGCCACGGATAGGTTCGAGACTGCCCATTACGTGCGCGACCATGTCATGATGGTGCGCCGCCTCGAAATAAGCTTGGTCGCGACGGTTGAAGGCGCCGTCGCCGTCCTTCATCAATTTGAGATTGCGCGCGACCAATCCGGAGAGGTTGGAGGGAGAGGGCCCTGGCTCATCGGTCGCCACGGCCTGCGCAAAGGCTATGGCCGGCAGGGTTGCCGCGGCGGCGGCTCCCAATGCGAAAACGTCACGACGATTCATGGTTCTTTCTCCGTGCGTGGCTCATGTGAAACTGGTTCCGCCTGGCGGGATATTTCGGGTCGCCACGAGCCCGAATGGGCGCGGAACCGGGCAACTCCGTGCGAAGAGCCTCATCCCGGATTCAAGAAGGACTTCCCGCGCCTTGGTCCCTTGATTAAACGAGCGAGCTGGGCAACGTTGGGTAGCGCCCTTCCCAGACTTAGCAGACCGTCGCACGATACTCTGGCCATCCCCGCCTCACGCAAGGTCACGGCCGTAACTTCGACGATGACTTCGATTATCTCGCAGATGAATTGGGCCGGTATCATCTCGACTCTCGACCTAGACACCAACCTTTGGGCTGGCGGTACGCTACGCTACTACGACACTCTACGGACTTTGCTTGAACCAACTGTAACTCTGGCGGTATCGAGAAATGACCATTTTCACTCGTCGCGCGTGGCGCGGCCGTTGCGGTGTGCCGGAGCTTGTTGAAGGATAAGCCGTGCTGATTGGTTTGATGATATTCGATGCGTTGGTCGGCGCGGCTGTACGAGAGCGCTTGGAGTTGCCTTACGAGCGACCCGCGCAAAAGTAGGCGTCGACGGAGTCTGCGCCTATTGCCTCAAGGAGGACTCGGCTTCGTAACCAACCGCGTGTCTTGGCCAAATTCGGTTGCTCAGCCCCAGAGCGCGAGCGTTACTGATCGCCTGAATGCGACCAAACTAGATGGGCATCGTGATGTCATATTCCTATAATACAGGAATTGCCGGACGGATATGAACATTCGGCCAGCTGGCGACGGGCTGGACAATTCGGGGTCTTAGCCTCGGAAGGCGGTTGCGCGACAATCTAGCTTGCTCAAATCCGTTTGAGGTGCGCCGCGTATTTCCGCGCTGCTCGCTATGCGCTGGCCGGAAGGCATCGCCTTGCCACGGGGCGCCGCATCATGCTATTCAATTACCGTATATTGGGAGAGAGGCTATCAGGCTGCGGCGTGAAGGAAGCCGATTCTGACTCGTGACTTGCGGCGATCAGGGAAGGGAAGGTCGGGGACAGAACTCGATGACAGGATCCGCCGTGCCGGAAGGGGCTTCCCCGGGCATGGAGAGGACGACCTTCCGGTTCTCGACGTCAATCAGACGCTTGCACCTCGTCGCATTGGGGAAAGAGAAGGGTCATGGAGCAGATGTTACAGGATATGGCGCGCCCTCTCTTGATCAAGGGGGCTGCGGTCGTCACCATGGACGAGACGCTGGGCGAGATGATGTCCGGCGACATTCTGGTCAAGGGCGGCGTGATCAGGGAAATCGCGCGAGAAATTGATGCGCCCGACGCGCTGGTCATAGACGCCAGGAGTATGATAGCAGCCCCGGGTTTTGTCGATTCTCATCGACACCTCTGGCCATCACTTATGCGATACGCTTTTTGTGACGCACCGGTAACAGACTATTTCCCGTTTCAGAACAACCATATCGGGCCGAACTACTCAGCCGACGATACTTATGTCGGGACATTGATTTCGGCGCTCGGGGCCCTGAACTCGGGCGTAACGACGGTTCTGGATTGGGCGCATATCCAAAACAGCCCGCAGCATACGGATGCATCGATCCGCGCTCTGCGCGACTCGGGTATCCGCGCAGTCTTTGCATATGGGACTCCATGCGTGCCGATTGGCACCGTTCTGGGGTCCGACTGCGAATATCCCGACCGGATCATGAGACTCGCCAAGGAAGAATTTGCAAGCAAGGATCAGCTACTAACACTGGCTCTCGCAGCTAACAGTCCCGAGCACGCGCCGTACGAACCCACCAAGTACGCTTGGGAAAAGGCACGCGAAGCCGGCGTGCGAATAACGGCCCATACGGGAATGGTCGAATTTGGCCTACGCGATCAAATCGAACGATTTGGCAAAGAGGGTCTTCTTGGGCCAGATCTTACCCTAGTGCACTGCAACCTGCTTTCGGACACCGAATGGAAGATGATCGCAGACACGGGAACGACGATTTCGATCTCGTCGCACATCGAGATGGTGATGGGACATGGTTCGCCGCCGACGCAGATCGCACTCGATCATGGCATTTTGCCAAGTCTGAGCGTCGATGCCGAGGTTGCGGTGTCGGGTGATTTCTTCACCAACATGCGCGCGACCCTCGCGGATCAGCGAAATGTCGCATACGGTCGGCGCAACCGCGGCGAACCGTTCAAGATCGCGACCGTGCGAGACGTGATGAAAATGGCCACGGTTGCCGGCGCCCATGCAAATGGGCTCGGTGACAGGGTCGGAAGCCTCGCGGTCGGGAAGCAGGCCGACATAATCCTCTTGAATGCCGTGAGCATCAATTTCGCACCGATCAACGACCTCGTGAGTGCGATCGTCCAGGGCATGGACGTAAGCAATGTCGACACGGTCATCGTCGCGGGCCGGATCATGAAACACGCCGGCCGACTGCTCAACGTCGATTTGACCGCTCTCTACGAGCGGACTTACGCCGCCCGGGACGGCGTATTCGCCCGATCGGGCATGCCGTGCCTGTGCCCACGACACTTTTCGGCTCTGCCATGACTGCCGGTCTCCCATCCGCCCGCTAGTCCGAGCACGGTAATCGTGCTCCGGCGAGATGTTCCGCGGCTCTCAGGTCGTCGCGCAAGCGCGCCAGCAATGAGAATAGCAGGGACCGTTCGGCCGGGGTGAAAATGGAAAGTTGCCTGGCCCAGAAGCCGGCCATTCGCGGCTGCATCACCCGGATGACCGACCGTCCTTCGTCGGTTAGGCTGATTCCGACGCTGCGCCTGTCCGACGTGCTCCGCTGCCTGCAGATGAACATGCGGCCTTCCAACTGATCGACAAGGCGCGTCGCAGCTCCGCTGGTGATGCCAAGTTCGCGATTCACGTCGCCGATGCACATGATCGCTCCCTCTCCCATCAACTTCAGAGTGAGCCACTGTGAGAGCGTCAGATCGGTATCATCAAAGACATGTTCGACCCGTTCGACCATCGCACGGAATGTTTCGCGGACGAGCGCCCCCGCAGCCTCGGCAGGCGTCCCATCCGTCCCGAGGCGACCCCCATCCGTTACGGTTGTCTCCCCGGAGGATCCCGTCATCTCAGAGCATCCGAGGCGCGCGGACGCATTTGCATTGATCTGCCGCTGGCCCTGGCGTGGGTCGATCGCGATGGATCGACGCCGGGAGCAAAACTATTGGCCGTCGGAAACACAGGCCTCTCAATCCCTTCCGAACCGGCGCCGGCCACCATTCAACCCTCGCTGATTTTCTCAAGGCCGCACCCGACCGGCTCGCTATGCCGTCAGGTGAGCAGAAATCCACAATCCGCCACGACCAGTTCCCCAGTCATATGCGACGCGGCATCGCTTGCAAGAAACAGGATCACGCCCGCGTGCTGGGCCGCCGATGCCGGGCCAAGAAGGAAACGGCCGGGTTGGGTCGCTGGCCCGGTTACAGCAGCCTTCGATACATCCCGCGTGGCCCGGTTCTTCATTTCGACGCCGCCGATAAGCAGGGCATTCACGGTCACGCCGAAGTCCGCGACCTCGAGCGCCACGGATCTCGTGAACGCGTTCACGGCGCCCTTCGACGCGCCATAGGCAGCGTAGCCCTTGAGCATGGGATGCAAGGACGCGATGGATGAGACGTTTACGATCCGCCCGCCCGCACCGCGCTCCTTCATGTGAGTAACGGCCTCACGCGTACACAGGAAATACCCCTTCATGTTGACGTCCTGAACCCGGCTCCATTCCTTGGTCGTCAGGTCCAGAAACGGTTGAACCGGAAAGATGCCGGCATTGTTGACCAGGATGTCCACTCTGCCGAACTTGCTGACGGCACCCGCGAACAACTCGGACACAGCGTCTTCGTCGGTTGTGTCGCAGCCGATGGCAACGGCTTCTCCGCCCTCTGCTACAAGCTCGGTCACGACGGCTGCTGCGCCCTCAAGATTGAGATCTGCAACGACCAGTTTTGCGCCGGCGGTCGTGAACAGTCGGGCAATCTCGCGACCGATTCCAGACGCACCGCCTGTCACGACCGCGACCTTTCCGCGCAGGCCGAACAAATCTTCAAGCGGGCTAGGCGCCCGCGCCATCGGCTCCTGGCTATCGCTTGCGCCGGCCATCTATTCTGCTCCCTCGTTCGCATTCCGGAGTGTCGACGCCGGTCGCGCGAACTTCGGGTCGTTGTGCCCCCTTCCTACCTGATCGCCACGCTCGAAACCCCAGGAATATCCACCGGGAGGGTTGGCGCAGATCTCCCAAGCGTTGTCGTCTCGATCCCAAAAATAAAAGCAGTAGGTTCCATGCTGCATCATGGGCTTCGAGATATTCCTCAGCTCCCATTTTTCCGCTTCGCGGGTCACGATCCGGTGGGCGGCATCGACCTCCACCTCGTTCGCCACGTCCAGGCCATTGTGATTGAGGAACGGCATCTTGCCTCCGGCAGACTTTCGGCCCTGCACCACCACTATGACCTGATTGCCGCCCATTCGCGCCCAGAAGGACACGTCCGCCATTTGAACCGTCTGGAAGCCGAGAAACTCTTCGAAGAACCGTCGCGTTTCCTTGATGTCGCGACATTCGAGCGTCGCATGCGAATAGAAATTGAGGCTGAGCTTGGAAGCCTCGGCCTTGCTTTCGGTGAGTTCGGTCGCTGTCGACATCATCGTTCTCCGTGCTTCAGGCTTGCTGTGATGAGGTTCTGGGGGCGCGCTGTGCTTCCGAGCCCCTGGGCAATAGGGTGAAGAGAAGGCCGCCGAGTGCACCCAACACTGCGCCGACGCGCAGCGCCGTGGCATAGCCATGATGATCCGCGATCGCGCCAATCCAAAGTGAGCTGAGCCCGGTGCCGATGATGGTCGGGCCGTAGAGCAGCGAATAGACACGGCCATAGAGCGCGCCGGGATAATATCGCGAGACCAGAATGCTCATCAGATCGACTTCGGCTCCTACGACGAAGCCAAGACCGACCGCGGCAAGAGCGATCAGATTGTTGCCTCCCGCGACCAGCAGCATTGCGGCCGCCGCGGCGACCGCGCAGCCGACCATGACGAGGCGCGGCTGGACGAAATCGCAGAGCGCGCCAATCGCGAACCGGGAGAGGAGGCCGCTCAAACCGAGCAGGCTCGCATAAGCCGCGGCCTCTCCGGGAGTCGCGCCAGCAGCGCGCGCCATCGGCGCCAGATGCACCATGAATCCGAAGAGCGAGGCTGCCACCATCGTGAAGCCCAGCAGCAAGATCCAGAATTTCGATTCCGCCGCCAATGCGGTCAAACGGATGTGACTTGCCGCGACCGAAACGGCCTCGGCTTCCCGTGCTCTATGCGGCATCCTGAGGAGCTTGCCGCTCATCGGAATGGTCAGCAGTGCGAGCACGCCAAGGCAGACAAAACCCCAGCGCCATCCGAACGAGAGGATAGCCGCCGAGGCGATCTGCGGCAAAAGCGCCGATCCGACGCCGACCAGCGTCAGCGTTACGCCCATTGCGGTTCCGGTCGCGCGATCGAATGACGCGGTCACGGCGCGCGTGTATCCGACCGGACTCGCCCCGGCCCCGATAAGCCCCACCAATGCCATCGCACCGACATAGGTCACTGCGGATGTGGCCAGTGCCCCGAGCAGGCTGAGCCCGAGGGCCAGCAGCGCCGCCCCCACCATGACAGGCCGACGAACGCCAAAACGATCCACTATCATGCCAACGACGGGCACGGAGACCGCCAGGGCTATAGTGGAGGCCAGGAGGCCGGCACCGAAGACGGCATGCGTCAGCCCGTAATCGTGCGCCATGGGGTCGAAGAAAACGCCCATTGTGTAGAGAAGCAGAGCGGGCATGCCGAAAGACATCCCCCATCCGGCCGCAACAACCACGCCAACGCCAGATCTTGCGAACGCCGGTCGCTTCATGGGAGTGCACTCCGCTGGACAGCGGTGCCAGTTTGATCAGACGGCCGCACCACGTGGTCGCGGGTCAGGTCGGCCAGGCTGCGACAGCCGATCTGCGCCAGCGTCCGATCGATCTCTGCCGCCAGGATTCCGAGCACATCGCGAACGCCCTGCTCGCCCGCGGCAGCAAGTCCGTACATGGCAGCGCGGCCCAGCAAGACGAAATCGGCGCCGAGCGCATATGCCTTGACGACGTCGCTCCCCCGCGTGACGCCACCATCGATGATGACCGCCGCGCGACCGGCGACCTCGGCCACGACCCCTTCGAGAACGTCGATGGGTCCCACAGAGGCATCGAGCGCGATGCCGCCATGGTTCGACACGACGATGCCCTCGACACCATGATCAACGCACAGACGGGCGTCGCGGTGATCGAGAACGCCTTTGACGACCAATCGTCCCGCCCAGAAAGAACGTAATTGGGCCAGGAACTGCCAATCGAGGCTGTCGTCCTTGAACGCGAAGCGCCCGTGCATCGGGTCGCCCGGAGGCGCGATCGGATACTCGGCCAGCCCGGGAAAGCGCCGGTCAAGTGCGTAACGACCGATCGTGCCGAGTAGCCACCGGGGATGAGCCGCCATATCGGCAAACCCCGCGATCGAAAGCCTGAAAGGGATATCGAAACCGCTCCTCGCCGCGAACTCGCGCTTATAGGGCGTGAGCGAGTCGACGGTCAGGACGAGCGTCGTAAAGCCTGCCGTTTGCACCCGTCGGACAAGATCGAAAGTTCGTTCGCGGTCGCCGGAGACGTAAAGCTGAAACCACCTGTCGCCATCCCCGAAGCTGGCGAAACGATCGAGCCTGGTGGTGGTGGCGCCCGAAAGGATGAAAGGGATGTCGGTGGCGGAAGCGGCACGCGCCAAAGCGGCCTCGCCTTCGTGCCAGAGATAAGCTGCGATACCCACCGGAGCCAGACCCACCGGCAGGGCTCGCGCGCGGCCGAACAGCGAAGTACCGACCGTCCGCGGCGCGGCGCCCGCCAGAATCCGGGGTCGCAAGCGCCACGAATGCCACGCCGACCGACTCTGCTCGACCGCCCGATCATCCTCGCTTCCGCGCTCGAGAAAGTCGAACAATCCGCGCGGAAGCCGTCGTTGTGCCGCCTGCCTGTAATCGCTGATATTCAGCAACATGGTGACGCGCCCAATGGGCTCGCGATCATCTGGTATGAACTTACGGGGTTCATGACATCAGCGTCTTCAACGTGCCGAGCCGGCCGACTTCCACCTCGACATGGTCGCCCGCCACCAGGAATTCCGGCGGCTTGCGGCCAAAGCCTACGCCGGCTGGAGTACCCGTCGCGATGACATCACCAGGTTCGAGTGTCATCGCGGACGACAGATGCTCGATGATCTGGGCGACGCCGAAGACCATCTTCGAAGTGTGCGAGTCCTGCTTTACCACGCCGTTCACCGTCAGTCGCATCGGGAGGTCCTGTGGATCCGGCACGAATTCCGCCGGGACGAAAAAAGGCCCGATCGGCGCGAAACCATCCAGGGCCTTGTGAAGAATCCAGTCGACCCCAATCGGTGGCGAGCTGTTGACACGGTCGCGCGCGGACAGGTCGTTGAAATTGGTGTAGCCCGCAACGACAGCCAGGGCATCCGCCGCGGGGATGTCCCGGCATCTCTGCCCGATCACCACCGCGAGTTCAGCCTCCCAGTCGATCATCGTCGCGATGCGCGGGCACCGAACGGCTTCTCCCGAGCCGACGAGAGTCGTGCTGGGCGGTTTCAGGAAGGCATAAGGATAAGTGGGCACCATCGGACGGGCCATTTCGGCGATATGATCATGAAAATTCGCCCCGATACAGATGAGCTTGTTGGGCATTCCCGTCGGTGGTCGAAAGCGCTCGGGCGGCGCCAGGGATTCGCGCGCGAAACGGTCGCCGGCCTGGGCAACCCGCGCGCCAATGACCGGGGCCCATCGCCCCCAGTCGGCCAGGATCGGCATAAGGTCACCGGCGGGAGCCGCACCGAGCTGTTCGATGTCTTCGGCGCCCAACAGAGAAGCGAGGGTCAAAAAGCGCCCCTCCTGCTCCACGAGGATCGAGACCACGCCATCTATGGTGGCAATGGCAATGCGATAGAAGGGTGTCATCGGTTACTCCGCGACCGGCAGCAGAAGGCGGGAGGCGTGAGCGCCTCCGTGGTGGACGGTGTCGGTTCCAATCTTGAAAAGCTGATACTCGTGGGTGAAAATCTGGTCCGTCAGCGCGGAGTCCCCGTTCGCGAGTTCGAGCCGCAGACGACGCCCCGCTTCGATGCGGCAAGCCGTCGGCATGATCGCTATCTCAAGCTCGTACACCTCGCCTGGCACAAGCGGCTCGACATGATCATGGGGATGATAGGGGGCCATATCACTGCTCTTCGCGGGGTCGACCGAGCGATGAGACGCGCGCAGCC
>Ga0207695_10001243_pt1 | contig 43579 bp, 38 predicted proteins | sample KBSC54metaG_FD_184354 | JGI IMG/M metagenome (GOLD analysis project Ga0207695, IMG submission 184354) | Corn rhizosphere microbial communities from Kellogg Biological Station, Michigan, USA - KBS C5-4 metaG (SPAdes) (version 2) | ecosystem: Host-associated > Plants > Roots > Rhizosphere > Soil...
GGCAGCGCGCACAACAGGATGGATGTGTCGGGCGAGTGGACGGATGAGGCCACCACCGACGACTGGTGGGGCCGCGCCGTCGGGGCTCTCGGGATTGCCGCCACCTCGGCACCGCTGCCGCTGACCCGCGCTCGGGCGATGCGCGCCTTCCTGCGCGCCGCCCCCGAGCACTCCGTGGATGTGAGGACGATGGCGTTCGCCGTCCCAGGAGCCGCCGCCGTGCTACAGGCGAGGCCGGGGTCGGAGGCCGCGCGACGGCTCGTCACCACCGGGCTCGCGATCATTCCGCAGGGGACGGCCGAGTGGGGATGGGTCGAGCCCCGTCTGCGCTACGGCAATGCCTCGCTCGTCGACGCGCTGCTCGCCGCCGGTCATGTGCTGTCGGATCACGAACTCGTCGAGAGGGCGCTGCGCCGACTCGACGCCCTGGTGACCATCGAATCGCGTGATGGTCACCTCTCGGTCACCGGACCCGGCGGACGCGGGGTCACCGACACCGGGCCGCAATTCGACCAGCAGCCGATCGAGGTCGCGGCGATCGCGGATGCCGCGGCGCGCGCGTTCCACCTCACGGACGACCCGCACTGGCGCCACGTGGTCGAGCAGGCCAGAGACTGGTTCCTCGGCGACAACGACAGTGGAGCGATGATGGTGGACGTCTCCACCGGCGCCGGCTTCGACGGCCTGGAGCGCAACGGGCGCAACGAGAACCGCGGCGCCGAGTCCACGCTGGCCGCCTTGAGCACCTTTCAGCACGCGAGGGCGGTCGGACTCCCAGGCCGCGCACTCGTGTCGGCGAGTCGACGGTGACGGTCGAGGTCCGCGACGCCGGAGTCGACCTCGAACCGGACGCCTCGCGCGTGATCGCCCGCTTGTTCCTGCCCGGCGAGGGCTATACCCGCACCGGATCCCGAGCCGGCGACATCATGGACCGCATCGCGGCGATCCCGCCCGACGAGCTCCGTGCTTCGGCGGAGCGGATCCTCACGGCGTTCGGCTCGCGCCACGAGGGGTTCGCCGACCTGCTGCGCCGCCATGCGGCGACCGTGGCGTTCCGTGCGGGCGAGACCCCGCCGATGGATCCCGATCGCGAGATCGTGCTCGGGGCCGCCTTCACGGCCGAGCACTCGGTCGAGGCCGCGGCCCTCTGCAATCCCAGCGCGGTCGCCCATCCCGACCAGACCGGCCTCGCGCCCGGGCAGTTGCGCCTCACGGTGGCCCTGCGCGCGATCGGGGAGGGGCATGTCTCGTCGATCGCGTTCGCGACCGCGGTGCTCGACCCATCCGCGGGTTGGACCTTCGAGGAGCGGCCGCTGCCCCTGGTCCCGGCGACCGTCTCAGAAGGCGATTGGACGCGCGCCCACTTCCGCGCCACCCTCGAGACGGAAGGCCGTCTCAACGAGGTGTCCGGTGCGATCGTGCGCGCACTGCCGACGGCGTTCCACAGCTCGGAGATCGAAGCCGCCATCAGTGCCGTGCCCGTCGAGCTCGCGCAGCGGCACGACACGCGCGAAGACCTCGACGTGATCCGCACGATGGCCTGGTCGTCCTACCGGGCCGCCTTCGATCCGTCGAGCTCGCTGGGGCAGCGCGTGCTGCTGCCGGCCGCATCCGATGAGACCAATGGTATGGAAGACGCGCGTTTCGTGCTCTTCACCCACGACGACGGCCGTACCGAGTACCGCGCCACCTACACCGCGTACAACGGCCATGCCATCGCGCCGCGGCTGATCGTCTCGCCCGATCTGGTCGACTTCTCGGTGCACCGGCTCTCGGGTCCGGCGGCGCGAAATAAGGGGATGGCGCTGTTCCCGCGCCCGGTCGGCGGAACGATGTTCGCGCTCACCCGCACGGACGGCGAGAACACCTCGATCGCTCACTCGTCGGACGGCCTCTCGTGGACCGACATCGCCGTACTGCATCGCCCGGACGAGCTCTGGGAGATCGTGCAGACCGGCAATTGCGGCTCGCCGATCGAGACGCAGGACGGGTGGCTCGTGCTGCTGCACGGGGTCGGTCCGCTGCGGCAGTACAGCATCGGCGCCATGCTTCTCGACCTCCACGACCCGACGATCGTGCGCGCACGGCTCGTCGAGCCCCTGCTGCAACCGGTCGGGGCGCAGCGCGAGGGCTACGTGCCGAACGTCGTCTACTCCTGCGGAGCCGTGCTGCACGAGGGCACCATCTGGCTGCCTTATGGCGTCGGCGACCAGCGCATCCGGGTGGTGTCGATCCCTCTCGCGCCCCTGCTTGCGGCCATGACGCCCGAGAAGCCGGCGGCGCCGTGAAGATCGCCATTGTCTCGTCGGTTGCGTGGCGCACGCCGCCGCTCGACTACGGACCGTGGGAACGAGTCGCCTCCCTGCTCACCGAGGGGCTCATCGCACGCGGCGAAGACGTGACGCTGTTCGCGACCGCGGACTCGGTGACGGCCGGCGCCCTCGAGTCGGTGCTGCCGCACGGCTACGCGAGCGACCCGTCGATGGACGGCCGCGTGTGGGAGGCCATGCACATCGGGCACGCGCTCGAGCGCTCCGGCGACTTCGACATCATGCACAACCACCTGGACTGGCTGCCGCTCGCCTTCGCTGATTCGTGGGGGGCCCCGCTGGTCACCACCATCCACGGCTTCTCTGGGCCCGACATCCTGCCCGCCTACGCCCGCGCCGCGTCGAACTACGTGTCGATCTCGGATTCGGACCGCTCGGCCGAACTCGACTATCTGGCGACGGTGCACCACGGCATCGACCTGGGCGAGTTCGAGGCGACGACCGAGGCCGGTGACGATCTCGTGGTGCTCGGCCGCATCCATCCCGACAAGGGCACGGCCGACGCGATCGAGATCGCTCGGCTCGCGGGGCGCCGGCTGATCATCTGCGGCCCGGTCGTCGACTCGCGATACTTCGCCGAACAGGTGGAGCCGTTCCTCGACGACGAGCGGGTGGTGCACCTCGGCTCGATCGGGCCGGCCGAACGCTCACGCGTTCTCGGGGCGAGCGCGGTGCTGCTGCATCCCATCCACTTCGCCGAGCCGTTCGGGCTGGCGGTGGTCGAGGCGATGGCCTGCGGAACGCCGGTCGTGGCCTACCGGCGCGGCGCCATGCCCGAGCTCATCGACGAGGGTGTCACGGGCTTCACCGTGCTGGATGCCGATTCCGCCGTGGACGCCGTCGGGCGCGCCGCGGCTCTCGACCGAGCGGCCGTGCGCGCGGTCGCGGAACGACGTTTCAGCGTGGAGCGGATGACCGACGAGTACCTGGCGATCTACCGCCGGCTGCTGGTTCGGTGACACGTCACGAATTGACACCGGGCTCCCAGCGTCGGCCGTCAGCCGCGGCGTAGAGTGCGCACCATGGGAATCCGGGACATCGCACTGACCACCATCGACGGCGCTCCGGCGTCGATGGCCGACTACGCCGACAAGGTGGTGCTGGTCGTGAACGTCGCCTCCAAGTGCGGTCTGACGCCCCAGTACGAGAAGCTCGAACAGCTGCAGAAGGAGTACGAGGGGCGTGGCTTCACCGTGCTCGGCTTCCCCTGCAACCAGTTCATGGGGCAGGAGCCGGGCACCGATGAGGAGATCAAGGAGTTCTGCTCCACCACCTACGGAGTCACCTTCCCGCTGATGGACAAGACCAGGGTGAACGGCCGCGGCAAGCACCCGCTCTACGCCGAGTTGACGCAGGTGAAGGACGCCAACGGCAAGGCCGGCAAGGTCAAGTGGAACTTCGAGAAGTTCGTGATCACCCCGGATGGCGCGGTCTCGCGGTTCCGCCCGAGCACCCAGCCCGACGCGCCCGAGGTCATCGCGGCGATCGAGGGCGGGCTCGCGCAGCAGGCCGCGGCCTGATCCGTCGGCGGCTCAGTCGCCTGCTTCGCCCATCAGTTCTTCGATCTTGCGGCGATCGCGCTTGGTCGGGCGTCCCGCGCCACGGTCGCGCACGCCCAGGAACAGCCGCTCCTCGCGGGGCGGCGGGGGAGGGCTGTTGTCCTCGTAGGCCTCGGCGGCCAGCGGAGCGCCCACCCGCTTGACGTAGATGCCGCGCACCACGACGATCCGCGGCGGTCCGCCCTCTGAGCGGAACTGGATCTCGTCGCCGGCCTTGACCTGCTGGGCCGGCTTGGTGCGCTCTCCGTTGATGCGCACGTGTCCCGCTTTGCACAGCGCGGTGGCGGCGGAGCGCGTCTTCACGAGCCGCACCGCCCACAGCCAGGAGTCCACGCGCGCTGTGGCAGTCACTGGTTCCGACCTCCTGCACCCGGTCGACCAGGGTGCGCCACGGCCCGATCAGGTGCGAGTCAGGCACGGATGCCCGGTGCACGGCGCGAGGCAGGTGCGCCTCGATGCGCCACACGAAGCGATCGCGCGAGGCCGCGTCCCGACCGATCGCACCCCACGGGCAGGCGTGCACCAGCGCGACCCACTCCTCGGCGTCGTCGTGCGCCTCGACCCGCCAGTGCTGGGTCAGACCGGCGAAGCCGCCGCTGCGCACCACGAGGATGCTCACGCCGGCTCGCTGCCCCGCGGGCTCCTCACCTCTTCGCTGCACCATCCGCTGCGTCTCCTGGGATCGGGACTCCCACACCGGACCAGCCGGCTCGCACCGCGTCCGCCTCGGCCGATGAGCCACCGTACCGTTTCGCCGCGGCAGCGATCGTGGCCGCGGCGAAGCCGGCGAAATCCGTCGTCGGGCGCAAGCCCGAGAGCAGGGTGTCGTACCAGATCTGGCCGGCCTTCTTCCAGGCGTGCCCGCCCAGCCGGTGCGCCACGAGATAGAAGGCTCGATTCGGGATGCCGGAGTTCAGGTGCACGCCGCCCTCGTCATCCGTGGTCTTGACGTAGTGCGCGAAGTCGGCGGGTTGCGGATCCTTGCCGAGCCGTGGATCGTCGTATGCGGTTCCCGGTGCCTTCATCGAGCGCAGCGCCACGCCCTTCACGTTCTTGGTGAACAGCCCCTCTCCGATCAGCCAGCTCGCAGTGGCCGCGGTCTGGTTCTTGGCGTACTGCTCGACCAGCGCGCCGAACACGTCCGAGATCGACTCGTTGAGTGCGCCGGGTTGATCCTTGTAGACCAGCCCGGCGGTGTACTGGGTCACCCCGTGGGTCAGCTCGTGCCCGATCACGGTGAACGAGGAGGTGAAGCGGCCGAACACCTGGCCGTCGCCGTCGCCGAACACCATCCGGTCGCCGTTCCAGAACGCGTTGTCGTAGAGCGAGCCGTAGTGCACCGTGCCGTCCAGCGGCAGACCTGCGCCGTCGATCGAGTTGCGCCCGTAGACCTCGGAGTACAGCGCGAAGGTCGCGCCGAGCCCGTCGTAGGCCTCGTTCACCGCGACATCGGCCACCGGTTCGTCGCCCTCGGCACGCACCTGGCGCCCGGGGAGCGTCTCGGTGTTGTGGGCGTCGCTGATGGTGCGATCCGGGCCGTCGGTCAGCTCGGCGACCAGGTTGTGCTCGGCGTCGAGGCTCAGCGTGAGGCGCGCCGCCCGTCTCGGTTCGTCGTGCACGAGGGTCTGCCGAGCCGCGACGGCCGCCTGCTGGAACTCGGGGGCATCCGACTGGGCGATGCGGCTGAGCAGATAGGGAGGGACGATTCCGGCGGCCATGCGGCCACGCTACGCCGCACGGCCGAGATGTCGCACAGAGTCTCGACAGGGCGTCCCGCGGCGACTCGAGCCTAGGCTGGCAGCATGGAGCGGCCCAGCCACGACCCGACGCAGCGGCGTCCGCATGGGACGACCGACGCCTGGGTCGACGGGCCGGACGGCCGGTTCTGGGGGACGTACGGTGCCGCCGGTTTGCTGCTCGCGCATCCGGATGCCGGGGTGCTGCTGCAGCACCGCGCCGTCTGGAGCCACCACGGCGGCACCTGGGGCGTGCCCGGCGGCGCGCGCAAGCAGGACGAGCCGGCCGAGTCGGCCGCGATCCGCGAGGCCGACGAGGAGGCGGGCGTGCCGCCGAACCTGGTGCGCGTACTGGGCACCTCGGTGTTCGACATCGGTTACTGGAGCTACACCACGGTGCTCGCGCGCTCCGTCGAGTTCTTCGAGCCCTATGTCGGCGACGCCGAGAGCATCGCGATGAGCTGGGTGCCGTTCGCGGAGGTGGCGGGACTGCCGCTGCATCCCGGGCTCGCTGCGAGCTGGCCCGAGCTGCGGTCGCGACTGGCCCAGCTCGACCCCGAGCTCGCCTAGGGTCGCGCTACGCGCTACGCGCTACTCGACCGCCGAGAGCGATGTCTTCCACGCCACCAGCGCCCGCACGGTCTCGCTCGGGTCGTCGGCCAACTCGCGCATCACGTCATCGGGCACAGAGAAGTTGACGGCCACCCAGCCGCGCACGGTCTGGTCGTCGTCGCGTGCGAGCTCGCGCAGCACGTCGCACGGGGTCGTCTCGTTGCGGGCCACGCAGCCGCGCACTCCGGCGTCCGGGTCGCGAGCCAGTCGGGCGTACAGCTCGGCGGGCGCATGGTACGAACTCGCGACGCTCTCGCGGATCTTCGGGTTCGCGCTCTCGGCGAGCAGCCGCAACCGCCGCACCTTGCTCTCGGTCACCGGGGGAGCCGGATGCAGCGCCAGCGCCTGCTCGCGCGTCAGCATCGCGGGCGCTGCGGCCCGCATCTGCGCGCGCTGGGCCGGGGTGTTGAACCGGATGCACGACATGGATGCGACGCTACCTGCTACGCCGCGACCGGCTTCTTGACCCGCCGGGGGAACCACGGAATCACCGGGGAGGTCGTCCGCTGGAACTCCGCGTACTCCGGATACTTCGATTTGGTGATCGCCTCGGTGAAGCTGGTCGACCCGATGAAGACCGCCAGCAGCAGCACGATGCCGGCCACCGTCCACTGCAGCGGAGACCCGGCGGCGACCGCCCCGAAGGCGAAAACGGTCCACCACTGGGCGTTCTCGAAGAAGAAGTTCGGATGCCGCGACAGCCGCCACAGCCCGGTCTGCACGAAGCGCGGCGAGGGCTGGCGACCCGCGGCGAGTTCGGCGCGCTTCCAGGCCTGGAAGTTCCACTGCTGCTGATCGGCCACCGTCTCGCCGGTCAGGAACAGCAGGAACAGCGCGGTCAGCACCGCATCCGGCGGCCCGAACGGGGTGCCGCGGTGCTGGTATGCGGTGTAGGCGGGCAGCGCGATCAAGGCCAGCACGGCGTTCTGGAACAGCACGATGAACCCGATGTTGAAGACCTGGAACGCGGCGGGCGACATCCGGGAGCGCAGCACCGCCCAGCGGTAGTCCTCGTGCTCGCCGCCGATGCCGGCATAGCCGCCCTTGCGCGCGAAGTTGAAGGTCAGGCGGGCGCCCCAGAGGGTGACCAGGCCGGCCATGACATCCAGTCGGGCGTCGCTCAAACCCGCAGCGATGGCGAAGATCCAGACGTAGACGACGGGCACGATCGACCAGATCCTGTCGACCCAGGAGGTGTCTTTCGTGATCAGCGAGGCGATCCAGCAGAAGGCGCAGACCACCAGCACGACCAGCGCGACGACGAGCAGAGGGGACATGCTCCGATGCTAGGTGCTGCCGTCGGGGAGGAGCACGGTCGTGGATAGACTCTCGCGAGGAAGGAGGCAGGTGGTGACGACAGTGAGCTCGCGGATCGTGACGGTCCCGAACGCGCTCAGCTTGTTCCGCCTGCTGCTGATCCCGGTCTTCCTGGTTCTGCTGCTCACGCACGAATACCTCACGGCCCTGATCACGCTGGTCGTGTCGAGCGTCACCGACTTCGTCGACGGCTTCGTCGCGCGCAAGTTCAACCAGGTCAGCCGGGTCGGTCAGCTGCTCGATCCGGCCGCCGACCGGCTCTTCATCTTCTCGACGCTCATCGGCCTCGCCTGGGGCGGATTCGTCCCGTGGTGGCTGGCCGGCGTGATCATCGCGCGCGATGTGCTGCTCGGTGTGGTGGGCATTGTGCTCGCGAACCACGGATTCGGTCCGCTTCCCGTGCATCACCTGGGCAAGATGGGCACCTTCGCGCTCCTCTTCGCGATGCCGGTGCTCGTGCTCAGCGCGGCGTTCCCCGGGATCGATCAGATCGCGAATCCGCTCGGCTGGGCGGCCGCGCTGTGGGGTGTCTTCCTGTACTGGTGGGCCGGGGTGATCTACGCGCTGCAAGCCGGCCGGATGATCAGGGAACTCCGCGATGCGCCCGTTGCCGCATCCGATACTGTGGAGGGCTAAGGAGGGCATGATGGCCGACGACGTCCCGGGCGAACCGCCCGCAGCCAACTCAGGGCCACCCACCACCGGGCCTTCTAACGACACCACTGCGCACTTCACCGACGAGTTCGTGTCGCAGCTCGCCGCCATGGAGGCCGGCATCTCGCCCGAGGAGCAGGAGGCCATCGCGGCTCTGCCCTCCGGGTCGGCGCTGCTCGTGGTGCGGCGCGGACCGAATGTGGGCGCGCGCTTCCTGCTCGACGCCGACTCGACGGTGGCGGGGCGGCATCCGGATGCCGACATCTTTCTCGACGACGTCACGGTCTCACGTCGTCACGCCGAGTTCAACCGCGTGGGCAAGGCCTTCCAGGTGCACGATCTCGGATCGCTGAATGGCACCTACTTCGACGGCGTCCGCATCGAATCGGCCCTGCTCAGCGACGGGGCAGAGGTGCAGGTGGGCAAGTTCAGACTGACGTTCTACGCCTCTCGACTCGATCTCGCGCCCAACACCGCGCCGACGAGTCGTTGATGGCGGGCGTCACCTCGCCGGCCCGTCAGGCGGCCGGACCACAACTGCTCAGCATCGGGCAGGTGCTCGCGCGCCTGAGCCCGGAGTTCCCCGACCTGTCGCCGTCGAAGCTGCGCTTCCTCGAGGAGCGCCACCTGGTGACCCCCTCGCGCACCGAGTCCGGCTACCGCAAGTTCTCGCCGACCGACCTCGAGCGGCTGCGGCTCGTGCTCACCATGCAGCGCGACTACTACCTGCCGCTGAAGGTGATCCGGGGCTACCTCGACGATCTGGATGCCGGTCGCGAGCCGCAGCTTCCGGGTGGTGTCACGGTCAGCGGGCCATCGATGCTGCCGAGCGATCGGCGTCTCACGCGCGATGAGTTGATCAAAGAAGCCGGTGCCACCCCGATGCTGCTCGGCGATGCGGTGACGGCGTCGCTCATCGTGCCGGCCGACCACTTCGGCGACGATGCGCTCGCGGTGCTGAAGGCACTGGTCGAGCTGCAGCGCTCCGGCATCGAGCCGCGGCACCTGCGCGGATTCCGCGCCGCCGCCGAGCGCGAACTGGGCCTGATCGAGAGCGCGCTGATCCCGGTGGCGCGCCGCAAGGACGCATCGAGCCGCGCCAAGGCGCTCGACATGGCGGGCGAGATCGCCGGTCAGCTCGAAGTCGTGCGTTCCAACCTGATTCGCAGTGCGCTGAGTCGTCTGTAGCGCCGCCGCTGCGGCGCTACCGCTCCGCGGCACGAGCGCGGTCGCGCCGCTACGCTGAGCAGGCTCTCAGCGGAATACCCGCGACACGCCGTGTCGTTCGGGCCGATGTCATTGCCGGGGGGTGCCTGCATGGGTACCGTGGAAAACACGAGGAAGTTGAGCTTCAAGTTCAACTTGAGGGTGAGGACACCATGGTCGACGTGAACCGCAGCGAAGAGTCTCGCTACGATCTCGGACTGCTCTTCACCGACGGCCTGCCCGACCTCGACGACGGCTCCGGCTACCGCGGCGCGATCGCCGCACGCGCCGCCGGGATCAGCTACCGCCAGCTGGACTACTGGGCGCGCACGCAGCTCGTCGAGCCGACCGTCCGGGGCGCAGCCGGATCCGGCTCGCAGCGGCTGTACGGCTTCCGCGACATCCTGGTGCTCAAGCTGGTCAAGCGACTGCTCGACACCGGCATCTCGTTGCAGCAGATCCGCGTGGCGGTCGATCAGCTCCGCGAGTCGGGCGTGTACGACCTGGCCCAGACCACCCTGATGAGCGACGGCGCCAGTGTGTACCTGTGCACATCGGACGACGAGGTCATCGACCTGGTCAGCCGCGGGCAGGGCGTGTTCGGCATCGCGGTCGGCAAGGTGCTGCGCGAGGTGGAGTCCAGCCTGATCGAGCTCGACTCGACCCCCGGCGAAGACCCGGCAGACGAACTCGCGGCACGCCGGGCCAGCCGCGCGAGCTAGATCGGCTTCAGGCGGGGAAGCCCGGGAACAGCGATTCCATCGTGGGCGCGGGCGCCGACGCGGGAGCAGAGGTCGGGGCCGGTGCGTCGAGTGGAGCATCCATCGGCGAACCGCTCAACTGCGCGGTGCGCATCACCCGATCCAGCAACTGGTCGAAGTTGCGCGCCATCTCTTGCGCGCTCTCGCCCGGCCAGATGTGCAACGGCTTCGCCGCGCCCTGGGCCTGCTGCAACGAGGTGCGCTCGGGCAGCTGCGGGGCGAGCACGAGCGGGCCGAACATGTCGCGCAGCTCCTTGATGCGGAACTGGTGCTCCAGGGACTGCACGCGCGCGCGGTTCACGATGATCCCGAGCGGCTGCAGTCGCGGCGAGAGGCCGCGGCGGATCTCTTCGATGGCCCGCAGCGCGCGGTCGGCTGCCGCCACCGAGAACAACCCGGGCTCGGTCACGACGGCGACCCGGTCACTGGCGGCCCACGCGGTGCGCGTGAGCGCGTTCAGCGAGGGAGCGCAATCGATGAGCACCAGCTCGTAGTCCTTCTCGACGTGCGCCAGAGCCTCTTCGAGCTTCCAGATGTCACGGATGCTGGGGTGCGGCCCGTCGAAATTGATGGCCGATGGCGAGCCGATCAGCACGTCGACGGTGCCGGGGCGGCCGCGGGTCCAGCCCGACGGTGCGATCGCGGAGCGCACGATCTTGTCTTTGGGCGAGGCGAGCACGTCGGCGACGTTGAGATGGCCGGCGACCGCGATGTCCATGCCGGTGGATACATCCGACTGCGGGTCGAGGTCGACGACGAGCGTCGACACTCCCTTCGCGTAGGCGGCGGATGCGAGGCCGAGCGTCACCGTGGTCTTTCCCACGCCTCCTTTGAGGGAGCTGACGCTGAGCACATGCACGAATAGGGAGCCTACCTTCACTAATCTGAAAGAACCCACTTCTTCACGCCCGCGCGCCACCGCCGCCTCGCAGGGCACGCATCCCGGTCGCCCTAGGCTGGAATGACGCACCGAGAGGACCGAATTGTTCACGAAGATCCTGGTGGCAAACCGCGGCGAGATCGCCATCCGTGCCTTTCGCGCCGCCTTCGAACTCGGTGCCAAGACCGTCGCGGTGTATCCGTACGAGGACCGTAATTCGCTGCACCGCTTGAAGGCCGACGAGGCCTACCTGATCGGCGAGGAGGGGCATCCGGTCCGCGCCTACCTCGACGTGAAGGAGATCATCCGCGTCGCGCGCGAGAGCGGCGCCGACGCGATCTACCCGGGCTACGGATTCCTCTCCGAGAACCCCGACCTGGCGCAGGCGGCGGCCGAGGCCGGCATCACGTTCATCGGGCCGGGCAGCCACGTGCTCGAGATGGCGGGCAACAAGGTCACCGCCAAGGAGCACGCCAGGGCCGCCGGAGTCCCGGTGCTCGACTCGAGCCCGGCCACCACCGATATCGAGGTACTGCTCGCCGAGGCCGACCGCATCGGGTTCCCGGTCTTCGCCAAGGCCGTTGCGGGCGGCGGCGGGCGCGGCATGCGCCGGGTGGAGAAGAGGGAAGACCTGCGTCCGGCGCTCGAGGAGGCCATGCGCGAGGCCGACAGCGCGTTCGGCGACCCGACCATGTTCCTCGAGCAGGCGGTGATCCGCCCGCGGCACATCGAGGTGCAGATCCTGGCCGACAGCACCGGCGAGACCGTCCACCTGTTCGAGCGCGACTGCTCGGTGCAACGGCGCAATCAGAAGGTCATCGAGATCGCGCCCGCGCCCAATCTCGACCAGTCCATCCGGGATGCGCTCTACCGGGACGCGATCGCGTTCGCCAAGTCGATCGGTTATGTCAATGCCGGCACGGTGGAGTTCCTGCTCGACACCGAGGGCGAGCGCGCCGGGCAGCACGTGTTCATCGAGATGAACCCGCGCATCCAGGTCGAGCACACGGTGACCGAGGAGGTCACCGACGTGGACCTCGTCCAGTCGCAGATGCGGATCGCGGCGGGCGAGACGCTGGCCGACCTCGGTCTGCACCAGAGCGACATCCATCTGCACGGCGCCGCCATCCAGACCCGCATCACCACCGAGGACCCGGCGGCGGGCTTCCGACCCGACACCGGGCGGATCACGACCTACCGCTCGCCCGGCGGCTCCGGCATCCGGCTAGACGGGGGCACGGTCGCCACGGGCTCGCAGATCAGCCCGCACTTCGACTCGATGCTGGTCAAGATGACGGTGCGCGGCCGTGACTTCCCGACCGCGGTCGCTCGCGCCCGACGCGGCCTCGCCGAGTTCCGCATTCGTGGGGTGACCACCAACATCTCGTTCGTGCAGGCGGTGCTGGCCGATCCAGCCTTCCAGGCGGGCGACCTGAGCACCAAGTTCATCGAGGAGCGCCCGCAGTTGTTCCAGGTGCGCGAGTCGCGCGACCGGGGCACCAAGATCCTGAACTGGCTGGCCGATGTGACGGTCAACCAGCCCCATGGCGATGGGGCCGGGCTGGTCGACCCGTCGCTGAAGCTGCCGGTCGTCGATGTGGATGCCGCACCTCCGACCGGATCGCGGCAGCGGCTGCTCGAGCTGGGCCCGGCCGGATTCGCCGCGGCGCTGCGCACGCAGACCCCGCTGGCCGTCACCGAGACGACCTTCCGCGATGCCCACCAGTCGCTGCTGGCGACCCGGGTGCGCACGCGCGACCTGGTCGCCATCATGCCCGCGGTGGCGCGCAAAACGCCCGAGCTGTTCTCGGTCGAGGCCTGGGGCGGCGCGACCTACGACGTCGCTCTGCGCTTCCTCGGCGAAGACCCGTGGGAGCGCCTGGCGGCCATGCGCGAGGCCCTGCCGAACATCGCCATCCAGATGCTGCTGCGGGGCCGGAACACCGTGGGGTACACGCCGTATCCCACCGAGGTCACCGACGCCTTCGTGCTCGAGGCCGCGTCGACCGGGGTCGACATCTTCCGCATCTTCGATGCCCTGAACGATGTCGATCAGATGCGACCCGCGATCGACGCGGTGCTGGGCACCGGGACCGCTGTCGCCGAGGTGGCGATGTGCTACACCGGCGACCTCCTCAACCCGGACGAGTCGCTCTACACGCTCGACTACTACCTGAAGCTCGCCGAGCAGATGGTCGACGCCGGCGCCCACATCCTCGCCATCAAGGACATGGCGGGGCTGCTGCGCGCCGAGGCCGCCGAGCGACTGGTCTCGGCGCTGCGCGAGCGCTTCGACCAGCCGGTGCACGTGCACACGCACGACACCGCGGGTGGCCAGCTGGCGACCCTGCTCGCCGCGAGCCGGGCGGGCGCGGATGCCGTCGACGCCGCCAGCGCGCCGATGGCCGGCACGACCAGCCAGCCCTCGCTCTCGGCCCTGATCGCGGCGACCGCGCACACCGAGCGCGATACCGGGCTCTCTCTCGATGCCGTGTGCGACCTCGAGCCGTATTGGGAGGCCGTGCGCCAGGTGTACCGCCCGTTCGAGTCCGGACTGCCGGGGCCGACCGGGCGCGTCTACCGGCACGAGATCCCCGGCGGCCAGCTGTCCAACCTGCGCCAGCAGGCCATCGCGCTCGGACTGGGCGACCAGTTCGAGAAGGTCGAGGACTGGTACGCGGCCGCGAACCGCATCCTGGGCCGGCCGCCGAAGGTGACCCCGTCATCCAAGGTGGTCGGCGATCTCGCTCTGCAGCTCGCGGCGGCGGATGCCGACCCCGACGACTTCGAGCAGCATCCCGAGAAGTACGACATCCCCGATTCCGTGATCGGATTCATGGCCGGCGAACTCGGGGACCTTCCCGGCGGCTGGCCCGAGCCGTTCCGCACCAAGGTGCTCGCGGGCCGCACGGTGAAGATCGGGGTCGAAGAGATCTCGCCCGCGGATCGTGCCGCCCTCGCCGGCACCTCGGCCGAGCGCCAGGCCGCGCTGAACCGGCTGCTCTTCCCGGCGCCGACGCGGCAGTTCGAGCAGGTGCGGGAGCTGTTCGGAGACCTGTCGCCGGTGGACACCATCGGCTATCTCTACGGCCTGCAGCCCGGCGTCGAGCACGCGGTCGAGATCAGCCGGGGGGTCGATCTGCTGCTCACGCTGGAGGCCATCGGCGAGGCCGACGATCGAGGCATGCGCACCGTCATGACGACCATCAACGGCCAGCTGCGCCCGGTCGCCGTGCGCGACCGGAGCATCACCGTCGACACCAAGGCGGCCGAGAAGGCCGACCCCACTAAGGCCGGCCAGGTGGCGGCTCCGTTCTCGGGCGTGGTGACGCTCAAGATCTCGGAAGGGGATGCTGTCGTCGCGGGACAGCCGGTGGCGTCGATCGAGGCCATGAAGATGGAGGCCGCGATCACGACCCCGGTCGCCGGCAGAGTCGTGCGGCTCGCGATCCCCGTGACGCAGCAGGTGGATGCCGGCGACCTGCTAGTTGTCGTGGAGTGAGCGAGCGGTCGCACGCGCTCGCCTAAACTGGAGAGTCCCCCTCGATCGGGCGGGGCGAGAGAGGGAGGCTCGTGGCGACGCGCAGGAACACCGGATCGATGGGCGCCAACGCGATCCTTCCGGAGCACCCGGGCGCGGAGGGCGACCTCGCGGCACGCCTTCCCGAGAGCCTCACCGTCAACATCCAGCTGCCCGAGATGCCGCAGGCCGCTCCGGTCGACGAGGCCGACATGGCCCTCAGCGATATCGCCATCATGCCGATCTTCGCCGACGGCGCGGGGCCCGCGACCCACTCGATCGACATCATCACCGACCCGGTCGAGTTGGCCGAGCAGGACATCGTCGTCGACGATGCCCCGGTGATCGTGCCGCTGCCCGGCGATGATCCGCAGGCAGAGGCTGCGCCGACCCGCCGGGAGCGGCTGCGCGGCGACACCCCGCGCACCGCCGAGACCGCCTCGATGCTGACCGCCGAGCGGATGCTCGACCCCAAGCGCAACCGCAAGGTCGCCCCCGAAGGCTTCTGGCAGCGCGGGCTGTACCAGGGCACCTTCCACCTGGTGAACCTGGGCGACTCGGCGAAGGTCCGGGAGCGCAAGGCGCTCGACGCCCGCATCGCCAAGCGTCTCGAAGGCCCAACCCGCTTCGTGCCGGTGCTGACCCGCAAGGGCGGCGTGGGCAAGACCACCATCACCACCCTGCTCGGCATGGCGCTGGCCGACGTCCGCGACGACCGGGTGATCGCGGTCGATGCCAACCCCGACCGAGGAACCCTCGCCGAGCGGGTCAACAAGCAGACCCGGTCCACGGTGCGCGACCTCGTGACCCACGCGCCGAGCATCCGGGACTTCAGCGAACTGTCGACGCATGTCTCGCGCGACGTGACGCGGCTCGACGTCCTCGCGTCCGACACCGATCCGCTGCTGTCGGAGGCATTCGACGAGAACGATTACAACGTCGTCGCGGATGTCGCAGCCCGGTACTACTCCCTGGTCCTGACCGACTGCGGCACCGGCATCGTGCACTCGGTGATGCGGGCCACGCTGCAGCGTGCCGACTCGGTGGTGATCGTCTCGGGCGGGAGCGTGGACGAGGCGCGTCTGGCATCCGAGACCCTGACCTGGTTGGAGGCCAACAACTACGGCCACCTGGCGCGGAACGCGATCGTTGCGCTCAATACGGCTACGCAGGGCACCAACCTGGTCAAGCTGGACGAGATCGAGGCGCACTTCCGCTCACGCGTGCGCGACATCGTTCGCATCCCGTACGACCCCGAGCTGGCGGCCGGGTCGGTCGTGCGCTATTCGGCGCTGAAGCCCTTCACCCGCGCATCGGCCCGCGAACTCGCCGCGCTCGTCATGGACGGGCTGCCGTCCCGCCGCGACGCGTGATGCCGACGGTTCGCCGGCGATGACCGAACGCCAGATCCGGCTGTTCGGCGATCCGGTGCTGCGCTCGAAGGCCGATCCGATCGTCGTGACGCCGGGCGACGCCCGCACGAGGGCGCTCGTCGACGACCTCATCGACACCGTCACCCCTCCGGGGCGCGCCGGCGTGGCGGCGCCGCAGATCGGCGTGGGGCTGCGCGCTTTCAGCTACAACATCGACGGCGACATCGGCTACGTGATCAACCCGGTGCTCGAGGTCTCGGGAGAGCCGGAGCTCGTCGACGAGGGGTGCCTGTCGGTCCCGGGGTTCTACTTCCCGCGCATGCGATACCCGTTCGCGCGGGTCACCGGACGGGATGCCGCGGGTCGCGAGATCGTGGTCGAGGGCGACGGACTCATGGCACAGGCGCTTCAGCACGAAACGGATCACCTCGACGGCAAGCTCTACATCGAGGGCCTCGAGCCCGACATCAAACGTGAGGCCATGCGTGCCGTGCGCGCAGCGGATTGGTTCCGGGCCTAACCCACCCCCAACGACTCCGTCACCGGCGCCGCCGTGTAGAGCCCGTCGATCACCTGTGCGTAGTCGTTCAGGATCGGGCCGCGCTTGATGCTCATCTTCGGCGTCAGGTGACCGGAGTCCTCGGTGAAGTCGCCGGGCAGGATCACGAACTTGCGGATCGACTCGGCACGCGAGACCCGGGAGTTGGCCGCATCCACCGCCTTCTGCACCTCGGCGACCACCTTGGGATTCGTGCAGGCCTGCTCGAGCGGCATGTCGGCCGACTCGCCGTTGTTGTGCAGCCAGACCGGCAGCATCTCGGGGTCGAGGGTGATCAGCGCCGAGATGAACGGCCTCTGGTCACCCACGACGACCACCTGACTGATCAGCGGGTTCGACCGGATCGGGTCTTCGAGCGAGGCCGGGGCGACGTTCTTGCCGCCCGCCGTGACGATGATCTCCTTCTTGCGGCCGGTGACCGTGAGGTAGCCGTCTTCGTCGAGTGCGCCGAGGTCGCCGGTGTGGAACCACTCGCCTTCCATCACCTCGCTCGTGGCCTTGGGGTTGTTCCAGTAGCCGCCGAAGACGTCGACACCCTTGACCAGGATCTCGCCATCCTCCGCGATCTTCAGCCCGACACCGGGAAGAGCCGGCCCGACCGTGCCGATCTTGAACTTCGACACCAGGTTGACCGTCGCGGGTGCGGTCGTCTCGGTGAGTCCGTAGCCCTCGAGGATCTTGACTCCGAGGCTGCGGAAGAAGTGACCCAGGTAAGTGCCGAGCGGCGCCGACCCCGAGACCGCGAACTGGATGTTGCCGCCCATCGCGGCGCGCAGCTTGCTGTACACCAGCCGGTCGTACAGGGCGAACTTGATCTTCATGCCCAGAGGGACCGATCCGGCGTCCAGGGCCTTCGAGTGATCGACGGCGGTCTGCGCGGCAGCCCGGAAGATCTTGCCCCGGCCCCCGCTCTCGGCCTTCTGCTCGGCTGAGTTGTAGACCTTCTCGAACACGCGGGGCACGGCGAGCAGGAACGTCGGCTTGAAGCTGCCCAGGGCGGGCAGCAGCTGCTTGGTATCGGCCTGGTGGCCCACCTTGACGCCGGTGTGCACCGCGAGGATCGAGATGAACCGCGCGAAGACGTGGGCCGTGGTGATGAACAGCAGGGTGGATGACCCGGGGGCGACCACCTCGCCCATCGCGACCGCCGCGTTGCGGCTCAGTTCGACGAAGTTCGAGTGCGAGATGATGCAGCCCTTCGGCTGACCGGTGGAGCCCGAGGTGTAGATCAGCGTGGCCAGATCGGACCCCTTGGCCGCACTGCGGCGCTTCTCGATCTCGTCGTCGCTGACCCCGGTGCCGCCGGCGACCAGCTTGTCGAGGTCGCCGAGCCCGAGCTGCCACACCTTGGTGACCTGCGGGAGCTCGCTGCGGATCTCGTCGAACCGGGCGAAGTGCTCCGCGGTCTCGACGATGAGGGCGGTTGCGCCCGAGTCGGTCAGATTGAACTGGATCTGCGCAGGAGCCGACGTCTCGTAGATGGGGACAAGCACCGCACCGGCGAACCACGCCGCGAAATCGACGAGCGTCCACTCGTAGCGCGTCTTGCAGATGAAGCCGATCTTCTCGCCGGGTGCGATGCCCGCGGCGACGAGCCCCTTGGCGAGCGCGACCACCTGGCGGTGGAACTCGGCGACCGAGACGTCGCTCCAGCCGCCATCGGCGGTCGGGAGTGCGAACAGCGGCGCGTCGGGCGTGGCCGCGAGCCGGGCGAGCAGGAGGTCTGTGGTGTTCGCCTCCGGGTCGGCGGGGACGATGGCAGGGGTGAAGTATTCGTTCACGGCAACTCCTTCGGTACCGATGGTGTTCGTAAGCCCCAGCCTAGATCGTTGGGACAAGCCTAGCCCGGGTGCTCGATGACGTCTGGGGCTTCTCGCCAACGGTAAAGTCGAAACCCGTGCATGCCATCGGAATCGACATCGGCGGAACCAAGATCGCCGGCGCCCTCGTCAGCGAATCGGGCGCGATCCTGCGCACCGAGCGGCGGCCGACGCCCGCGGGCGATCCGGTCGCGATCGTCGACAACGTGGTCGAGCTGATCACTCTGCTCGGCGCCGGTGAGGACGTCGTGGCAGCCGGCGTCGCAGCTGCCGGTTTCGTGGATGCCGCGCAGTCCGTGGTCTACTACGCGCCCAACATCAACTGGCGCTCCGAGCCGTTCCGCGAGCACCTGTCGCACCTCCTGCCCGGCATCGACATCACGATCGACAACGACGCGAATGCAGCGGGCTGGGCCGAATACCGGTTCGGCGGGGGCCGGGGCGCGACCGACATGACGATGCTCACGATCGGCACCGGAGTGGGCGGCGCCGTGATCGCCGACGGCCGCCTGCTGCGTGGAGGATTCGGCGCAGCGGGCGAGGTCGGGCATCTGCGCGTCGTGCCCGGCGGCCTGCCGTGCGGGTGCGGTCAGCGCGGCTGCATCGAGCAGTACGGCTCGGGCCGCGCCCTGCTGCGCTACGCCAACGAGATCGCGGATGCCGCCGGCATCGGTCTGACGCTCGCCGAGGCCCGCGCGACGCATGGCGAGCTCGACGGAACGATCGTCGGCGCGCTCATCGAGGATCACGATCCCGGTGCCCTTGCCGCCCTGCGCGAACTCGGCTCGTGGCTGGGTCAGGCCTGCGCATCCATCGGAGCCGTGCTCGACCCGCAGCGCTTCGTGTTCGGCGGGGGAGTCGCGGCCGCGGGCGAGTTGCTGCTCGAGCCGATCCGCGAGGCTTTCCTGGCGCACCTGCCCGCACGCGGATTCCATCCCGAGCCCACCTTCTCGGTGGCCGAACTCGTCAACGACGCCGGTGTCGTCGGCGCTGCCGACCTCGCCCGCCTGCATGCCCGTGGCGAGTCGACCGCCCCGGCTCGCTAGACTTTCGCACGGCGTCGGGAGGTCGCGTGCTCTACTGGTTCTTGAAGACCTTCATCATCGGCCCGTTCGCCAATTCGGTGTTCCGGCCCTGGTCGCGAGGCGACGAGAACGTGCCCGACTCGGGTGGCGTCATCTTCGCGAGCAACCACCTGTCGTTCGTCGACTCGGTCTTCCTGCCGCTCGCGGTCAAGCGCCCGATCAGCTTCCTGGCCAAGAGCGAGTACTTCACCGGCAAGGGCCTCTTCGGCTGGGCGACCAAGCACTTCTTCCTCGGCATCAACCAACTGCCGATCGACCGCTCCGGCGGAAAGGCCTCCGAAGAGTCTCTCAATTCGGGGCTTGAGCATCTCGCCAAGGGCGGCCAGCTGGGCATCTATCCCGAAGGCACCCGCAGCCCGGACGGGCGGCTCTACCGCGGGCGCACCGGGGTGGCCCGCATGATCCTCGAGTCGGGCGCCGTCGTCATCCCGGTGGCCATGATCGACACCGAGAAGGTGATGCCCACCGGCGCCAAGTTCCCGAAGGTGCGCCGGGTCGGGGTGGTCTTCGGCGAGCCGCTCGACTTCAGCCGCTTCGCCGGCATGGAGGGCGACCGGTTCGTCCTGCGGTCGATCACCGACGAGATCATGTACGAGCTGTCGCGCATCAGCGGCCAGGAGTACGTGGATGTCTATGCCTCATCCGTCAAGAAGACGAGCAAGAGCGGCGTCGACCGCCGGGCAGCCGCCGCCCGCGCGAAGGCGATGGCCAAGGCGGGCGCCGCGGCATCCTGACGCGTCAGCGCGGTGCTGACGGCTCCAATAGGCTCGATGTCGTGTCAGACCCGTCAGAGACCGTTGTGCAGGCCGATCCGAGTGTGATCGCCGGTCTCGACTATTGGCGCACGCTGCCGATCAAGCAGCAGCCGGAGTGGCCGGATGCCGCGGCCGTCGCCGCCGCGTCCGCCGAGCTCTCGACGTTGCCGCCGCTGATCTTCGCAGGCGAGGTCGACATCCTGCGGGAGCGCCTGGCGCGGGCCGCGCGCGGCGAATCGTTCCTGCTGCAGGGCGGCGACTGCGCCGAGACCTTCGCCGGCGCCACCGCCGAGCAGATCCGCAACCGCCTCAAGACGCTGCTGCAGATGGCTGTGGTCCTGACCTACGGCGCCTCGATGCCGATCGTCAAGATGGGCAGGATGGCTGGCCAGTTCGCCAAGCCGCGCTCCAGCGACGACGAGACCCGCGGCGACGTGACACTGCCGGCGTACCGCGGTGACATCGTGAACGGCTACCCGTTCACGCCCGAATCGCGGCAGGCGGATCCGCGCCGGCTGATCCAGGGGTACCACACCAGCGCCTCGACGCTGAACCTGATCCGCGCCTTCACGCAGGGCGGTTTCGCCGACCTGCGCGAGGTGCACAGCTGGAACAAGGGCTTCGCCACCAACCCGGCGAATCAGCGCTACGCGAGCCTCGCCTCCGAGATCGACCGGGCCGTGAAGTTCATGGAGGCCGCGGGCGCCGACTTCGACGAACTCAAGCGGGTCGAGTTCTACACCAGTCACGAGGGCCTGCTCATGGACTACGAGCGCCCGATGACGCGTATCGACTCGCGCAACGGAACCCCGGTCAACACGAGCGCGCATTTCCTCTGGATCGGCGAGCGCACCCGCGCTCTCGACGGCGCGCACGTCGACTACTTCTCGCGCATCCGCAACCCGATCGGTGTGAAGCTCGGTCCGACCACGACCGCTGACGACATGGAGCGGCTGATCGACAAGCTCGATCCGAACCGCGAGCCGGGCCGCTTGACCTTCATCACGCGCATGGGCGCCGGCAAGGTGCGGGATGCCCTGCCCCCGCTGCTCGAGGCGATCAAGGGCTTCGACGCGACGCCGCTCTGGGTGACCGACCCGATGCACGGCAACGGACTCACGACGCCGACCGGCTACAAGACCCGCCGGTTCGACGACGTCGTGGACGAGGTGCGCGGCTTCTTCGAGTCGCACCGGGCCGCGGGCACGCACCCCGGCGGTATCCACGTGGAGCTCACCGGCGACGACGTCACCGAGTGCCTCGGTGGCTCGGAGCAGATCGACGAGGCCACCCTGGCGACCAAGTACGAGTCGCTGTGCGATCCGCGGTTGAACCACATGCAGTCGCTCGAACTGGCCTTCCTGGTCGCCGAGGAGCTGACGATCGCCCGCTGATTCCGGTCAGCTCAGCTTCAACGAGACGGTGACGGTCGAGCCCTTGTCGACCGTCCTGCCGACTCCGGGATCGATCGACTTCACGGTCGAGCCGCTCAGCGTCGCCAGCACCTCGCTGTTGTGATCCTTGAACTTGATCTGGAATCCGGCGTCGGTGAGCGTCTTCTTCGCCGTCGCCCAATCCATCCCGATGACATTGGGCACCTGCACCTGCTCGGGACCCTTGGAGGTCTGCAGCTGCACCTTGTCGCCGACCCGGATGGCGATGGCATTGCCGGCTGAATCGGTGGTCACCAGTCCGACCACGGCACCCTTGGGCACGGACTGACTGAACACGTCGACGGTCCCGGTCACGGTCAGGCCGTATGGCGCCGCGGCGAGCTCGGCCTTCGCGTCGTCCACCGACTTGCCTGCCAGGTCGGAGGGCAGCGGTCCTGCCGAGACCACCAGGCTGATCTTCTGCTGATCGCCGTACTGGGCGACCCCCTTCAGCGACTTGCCTGCGCCGTCGAGGGCGTCGAGGACGATGCCCGTGGCGACCTTGGGGTCGAACTGCCTGAATACCGTTCCGAGCTTCCAGTGGGTGGAGACGAGATCGGTGGCATCCTTCTCCGACTGCCCGATCAGGGTGGGGAGCGGGAACGGCTGCGGTCCCTGGGAGATGAGGAGTTGCACCGCACCTCCGTGAGCCACTGGTGTTCCGATCTTGGGGTCGGTGTTCGCCACCTCACCGGCGGTCACGGTCGTCGAATAGGCCTGTCCCGGCGTCGGGTTCACGGTCAGGCCGAGCTTCTTCAGCGCGGTGGTCGCATCCGCGGTCGACATCCCGGCGACGTCAGGGATGGTCACGCGCGAGCCGGGGCCGAGTCCGAAGTACCACCCGGTGACGCCCGCAGCGGCCGCCAGCACCAGGATGACCAGGAAGATCGCCAGTCCGCGTCCACGCCGCTTCTGAGACACGCGCGCAAGAGCGGAGGTGGAGTCCGAGATCTCGGCCGGTCGAGGGCCGCGCGGGGCGATGATCGCCGTCTCGGCGTCGGATCCGCCTGGTGCTGCCTGAGGTGCGAAGGCGACGGTCTCGCCGGTCGCGCCGCCGGCATTCGCGGGAGCCTTCGGCATCAGCAGGGTGCGCTGCGCCGACTTCGAACCGTGGGGCAATGCGGTGCGCAACCGGGACTCGGTCTCGTGCAGCTGATCGAGCATCGCGCGCGCGTCGCGGGGGCGCTGCTCGGGATCCTTCTCGGTCGCCCACTTGACCAGCTCGTCGAGCTCCGCCGGAACCTTCGGGTTCTTGACGCTGGGCACCGGAACGGTGTCGTTGGCGTGCTGATAGGCGATCTGCATCGGCTGCTCGCCCTTGAAGGGCTGCTCGCCGGTCAGCATCTCGTACATCATGATGCCGACCGCGTAGATGTCGCTCCGGGTGTCGGCGACGCCGCGGGTGACGAGTTCGGGGGAGAGGTAGGCGATCGTGCCGAGCAGTGCGGCTCCGGTCGCCGTGTTCGCGGATGCCGCGCGCGCCAGACCGAAGTCACCGATCTTGATGCGGCCGTCGTCGGCCAGCAGCACGTTCTCGGGCTTCAGGTCGCGGTGGACGATGCCGGCCTTGTGCGCAGCTGCCAGACCCGACAGCACGGCCTCGGTGATGTCGATGGTCTGCTGGCTGGTCAGCGAACCGTACTCCTGCAGCAGGTCGCGCAGGGTGATACCGGGGAGGTATTCCATGACCAGGTAGGCGCTGTCGGCATCCTGGCCCTGATCGAAGACGTTGACCACGTTGGGGTGCGCCAGGCGGGCGGCCGAACGGGCCTCCTGGATGAAGCGCTGCTTGAACTGGCTGTCGTCGGCCAGGTGACCGTGCATCACCTTCACGGCGACGCGGCGCTCGAGACGAAGGTCGGTGGCGAGGTAGACCGTGGCCATGCCGCCGCGCGCGATGCGTGAGCGCACCTGATATCGGCCGTCGATGAGACGGCCAATCATCGGGTCGGTCGTGTTGACGCTCACCGTTCGAGTGTAGGCAGCAGCATCCTGAACGTTGGGCTGCCACACGGGTGCTACCGGTACTGAGCCAGCCAGGTCCAGGCGCTGGTCTCCCACTTGGCGTAGGCATCCGGGTATGCCGAGATCTGCACGGCCTGCGCTGCTTGGGCGACCGTCATCGACTGCCAGCCCCGGATGTCGAGCAGCCCGCGCGTGCGTCCCGCGTTGGGATTGCTCGGGCCGCCGAAGAACAACCGGGTCGCGTATGCCGGATCCTGAAGTTGAGCAGCGGTGCCCCATCCGGTGCTCGGCCGCTGCTGGAACATCCCGACCGAGTCGCGGTCACCGTAGTTCAGGTTTCGCAGACCCGATTCCTGCATGGCCGCGGCCAGGGCGACGACGATGCCGCGGTCGGGCACCCCCAGGTTCTGCCCGGTCCGGATGATCAGCCGCACATTCGCCGCCATCTCGTCGCTCAGTCCGGAGGCGGTCGTGCCGCTCGCCGCGGAGCCGCCGGCGACGGGGATGATCAGGGTGCGCCCCGAATAGATGATCGTCGACGACCCCATGCCGTTGGCGGCCAGAATGGCGGCAGACGTGGTGCCGAAACGAGCCGCGATCGCCGAGATGGTATCGCCGGCGACGATGGTGTAGCTGGTCGTCTCAGCCTGGGGAGCGTGGCTCGAGGCAGCGGCCGCCGACGACACGGGAGTGACCGACGACACGGTCTGGATCGCTAGAGGGGCTCCGCCCGACGGGATCGCAATGGTCTGGCCGGGGTAGATGATGCTCGACCATCCGAGCCCGTTCGCGGTCAGCACGGCCTGGGTCGTCAGCCCGAAGCGCGCGGCGATCGCCGAGATGGTGTCGCCGTGAACGATGGTGTAGCGGCCGCCGGAGCCGGCAGCCACCGGGGTTGCGGCCCCCGCGGCCGAGGCGGAGGTCGAGAGCTTGAGCACCTGGCCCGGGAAGATCAGGGACTTCCAGCTCAGGCCGTTGAGCGCGAGGACGGATGCGGTCGAGACACCGTAACGGCCGGCGATCGACGACACGCTGTCGCCGGGGACCACTGTGTAGCTCGTGGGTGCGACGGTCACGGCCGCGTTGCTCCGAGCGGAGCTGAGCAGGATCTCGCGCAGAGTCTTGGCGAGCTCGCTCTTGGGCTTCATCGGCTTCTTGGGGGAGGCCGAGGCGGAGTCCACCGGCCCGGCCATGTTGAGCGTCACCGTCATCGCCCCGGCCAGCACCAGCGGCACCGTTGCCATCACACCCGATCGCCACCGCGCAGATCGCAGCGATGGCCCGACGGCGGAGTGCCGGGCCGGAGTTCGACCGGTCGAGGGCAGGAGCCCGCCGAAGACGGCGCGGGCCAGCGATTCGCGCTCCGAGATGTCCGTCATCGCCGCCTGCCTTTCCCCCGCCCCGGGATGCACCGATCGACCCGGTGCCGGGCGATGGGCGCTCATCGGATCCACGCTGTCACAGAAGACATACAGAGTCAATCAAAGTGACGGGTGTGGCGTGAGTTTACTTGTTCGTAACATACGACAATCGGGCGACGGATATCGCCGGCATGGCAGTCTTGATCCGTGAGCGACTCCGCCGACCCGCAGTGGTTGACCATTCCTGACCTCGTCACGGCGCTGGGGCTCACGCAGAGCCAGGTGCGCCGGCTGATCGAGGACCGCGCGCTGCTGGCAACCCGCGTCGACGGCGTTCTGCAGGTGCCGGCCGATTTCGTGAAGGACGGCGAGCCGCTCGGCGAGCTGCGCGGCACGATCGTCGTTCTGGGCGATGCCGGCTTCAGCGACGATGAGGCCATTCACTGGCTGTTGAACGACGAGGACAGCCTGGGTGTGGCGCCCATCGTCGCCTTGCGCGCCGGACGCAAGGCCGAGGTGCGTCGAGTCGCCCAGGCTCTGGGCTTCTGAGCGCCGCTAGCTCGCGCGCTGGGTGACCGTGTCGGCCAGGGAGCCGAGCTGCTCCCGGGCGGAGCGGGCCAGGGGTGCGTCGGCGAGGGCCGCCGTCGCCGTTTCCACGTTGTGGGCGATGATGCGCTCGACCTGCTCGACGGCGCCGCTGTCGCGGACGGCGGTCTGCAGCATCCCGATCTGCTGCTCGTCCAGCCCGTCATCACCCAGCAATTCGTCGAACAGGCGCGCGGCGGATGCCGGCAGCTTCTGGCGCGCGAGCGTGATCAGCACCGTGCGCTTACCTTCGCGCAGGTCGTCTCCGGCCGGTTTGCCGGTGACCGCAGGATCGCCGAACACGCCGAGCAGATCGTCCCGCAGCTGGAACGCCACCCCGAGCGGCAGGCCGAACGCGCGCAGCGCCGCGAGCTGGGGGAGCGACGCCTCGGCCAGGCTCGCGCCGATGACCAGCGGCGCCTCGACGCTGTACTTCGCGGACTTGTAGACGATGACGCGGTGCGCCCGGGGGAGCAACTCGGACTCCGGCCGGGCGCGCCACGACGCCTCCTCGAGCATGTCGAGGTACTGGCCGACCGTCACCTCGGTGCGCATCAGGGCGAACTGCGCGCGCGCGGCGGCCGCGGCATCCGGATTCCGTGCGCGGGCGGCGCCCGCATCGAACAGCTCGTCGCTCCAGGCGAGGAGAAGGTCGCCGATCAGCAGCGCCGACGCGTCTCCCCAATCGCGGCCCGATCCCGACCAGCCCCGCTCGCGGTGCTCGGCCTCGAAGCGCCGATGCAGGCTCGGTTTGCCGCGGCGCAGATCCGAGTTGTCCATGATGTCGTCGTGCACGAGCGCCGCGGCATGGAAGAGCTCGAGCGCCGAGGCCACCGAGACGATCGGCTCGAGCGCTGCCGCCTCGGTCTCGCCGATGTCGTCGGACGCCCAGGACTCGTCGGCGAGGGCGGCGACGGAGCGCCAGCCCCAGTAGCAGAACAGGGCGCGGAATCGCTTGCCGCCGGCCAGCAATTCGCGCGCCGACCGGTCGACGACCTCGAGGTCGGGAGAGATCTGCGCGAGGGCGGCCCCCTGCTGCGCGAGGAAGCCATCGAGCCGGGACTGCACGAGATCGACTAAGCGCGTACTCCCAGCCACTGTTCTATGCTATCGGCGGTTCTCCGGCCTACACTTGGCGATGAATCAACGAGTCGGGGCGACCGGATGCCCCGGCCGTGAGGGAGCCGGAAAAATGCCGCTTTCTGAACAGGAGCAGCGCCTCCTCGACGAGATGGAGCGCAGCCTCTATCACAACGACGCAGACGACGTGACGACGGTCGGCGCGCGCCGCGGTCGTCCGAACTACACTGCGGTCGCCCTGGGTGTTCTGGCCGGCGCGATCGGACTCGTGCTTCTGGTGGTCGGCGTCATCATCCGCCAGCCGATCGTCGGCATCCTCGGCTTCGCCCTGATGTTCATCGGCGCCCTGGTGGCGATCGCCCCGCCGCGCCGCCTCACCATTCCGGGATCGGGGCCCGCCGCCGGAAGCAAGCCGCGGTCCGGATTCATGGACTCGCTCAACGAGCGGTGGGAGCGCCGCAACGACGAGTCCGAGCACTAGTCGCTGATCGAGAGTCGGCGCGAGCGCTGACGTTCGCTTCAGATCTCCACGAAGGGGCCGGCTGAGCCGGCCTCTTCTGCGTTAACCGCCGATCGCCGTCGTGCGGGAGCGCCGCCGGCAGAATCCCCTCCACTCGGCTCCACCCCGTCCGCGAGTTGTCGAAGAGTCGCGTTTTGGGCCCAATCGCTGGGCGGGTGCCCGATTTGCGACTCCTCACTGTTCGGGATGGCCCCCCTTGTGGGGCCGCTATCCGTGCGAATTCGAGAGCACGGTGGTGGACAGTGGTGCAAAGTGGAGTAAAGTGGCGATCGTCCTTCTGTCTGGCCGGAGAGTGAGGGGACCCGCGCATGCTGCTCGGTACGTTCGTCCCCAAACTCGACGAGAAGGGGCGCATCATCCTTCCCGCGAAGTTCGCGGATGACTTCTCCAACGGCGTCGTGATGGCTCGCGGCCAGGAGCACGCGATCTACGTGTACAGCCAGCGCGAGTTCGAGAGCCTGGTCGAGCGCATGCAGCAGCAGGCTCCCGCGCTCGGCAAGAAGGGGCGCGACTACCTGCGCCTGTTCCTCTCCGGCGCGACCCAGGAGATCCCGGATGCCCAGCGCCGCGTGACCATTCCGCCGATGCTGCGCGAGTACGCGGGTCTCGATCGCGACCTGACCGTGATCGGCGCCGGCACGCGAGCCGAGATCTGGGACACCGCCACCTGGACCGAGTACTACTCCAACGCCGAATCCGACTTCGCCGACGCCGACGAGGAGGTGATCTCGGGACTGTTCTAGCGCCTCGTGCCCGACCCTCAGCCGCGCACCCTGACTTCACTTCCCCGGAGCCAGGTCGCAGCGGATGGGGATCAGGCCCGAGGGGTTCGACCCCCCGATACCTCATGGCCGAGAACTCATTGCACACCCCCGTGATGCTCGAGCGCACACTGGAGCTGCTGACCCCCGCTCTGGAGCGCCCCGGCGCTGTGCTCGTCGACGCCACCCTCGGGCTGGGCGGCCACGCCGAGGCGTTCCTCGAGCGGTTCCCGGAGGTCGAGTTCGTCGGGCTCGACCGCGATCCGCACGCCCTGGAGCTGACGGGGGAGCGGCTCGCGCACTTCGGCTCCCGGGTGCATCTGGTGCACACGGTCTACGACCGGATCGCCGAGGTGCTCGACGAACTCGGGATCGGGCCGGTGGCCGGCATCCTGTTCGACCTGGGCGTCTCCTCGATGCAGCTGGACCAGGTCGAGCGCGGCTTCTCGTACTCGAAGGATGCCCCGCTCGACATGCGCATGGACGACACGGCGGACCTCACCGCAGCCCGCATCCTCGCCGACTACGACGAGGCGAGCCTGCGCAGGATCTTCTACGAGTACGGCGACGAGAAGCTCGCGCCGCGCTACGCCAGCCGCATCGTCCGCGAGCGGGCGGTCGCGCCGCTGACCACGTCCGCGCAGTTGGTCGAGCTGCTGATCGCCGCGACTCCCGCAGCGGTGCAGCGGGCCGGGCATCCGGCGAAGCGGGTCTTCCAAGCGCTGCGCATCGAGGTGAATCAGGAACTCTCGGTGCTGGAGCGGGCGATCCCGGCCGCCCTCGACGCCCTCGAGGTCGGCGGGCGGATCGTCGTGCTCGCCTATCAATCGCTCGAGGACCGCATCGTCAAGCGCGAGCTGACCGCGCGATCCACCTCGACGTCGCCACGCGGCCTGCCGGTCGAGCTGCCGCAGCACCGTCCCGAATTCAAGCTGCTGGTGCGCGGCGCCGAGCTGGCGAGCGAGGCCGAGAAGGCCGCGAACTCGCGGGCGACGCCGGTGCGCCTGCGCGCCGCCGAACGTCTGAGGGCTGCATGAGCGCCGTCCCTGTCGCGCGCCCCCTGCGGCAGCCGACCACCCATGCGCAGCCGCGTCGGCACCTCGAGGTCGTCCCGACCCGCGCGCAGCGCCGTGCCCGGCCGCGAATGCTTCCGGCGCTCGTCACGATCGGCGGGATCGGTGTCATCCTGCTCGCCCAGTTGCTGCTGAGCATCGTGATCGCCGACGGCGCGTACCAGGTCTCGAACCTGCAGTCCGCGAAGCACGACGCCCAGCTGCAGCAGCACGCACTCTCCGAGCAGCTCGACCTGCTGGCCTCGCCGCAGCACCTCGCCGCCAACGCCGAAGCGCTCGGCATGGTGGCCAGCGGCAGCGGGCTCTATCTGGATGCCAAGACCGGCGCGGTGACCGGCAGCGGCGGCGCACCGGGGGGCAGCATTCTCGGCGCGGGCGACCAGGTCAGCAACGTGCTGCTCGACGGCACGCCGCTCGTCACGCCGGCCGCGACCGGGTCGGGCACCACCGGCACCGCGACGACCACAGACGCACGCGAGGGTTCCCAGACCTCGACCGACGCGGGGACGGGAGGTGCCGGGCAGGACCCCCAGACCCCCGGCCTCCTCCCGTCCCCGAACACCCACTGAGCAGAACGCCCGACCCGATCGACGAGACGAAGGAGCCCCGGTGACCCCCCTGCGCATGCCGCGACGGCGGCTCTCGCTGACGGTCATCGCGGTGTTCGCGATCGTGTCGGTGTTCGTGGTCCGGCTGGCCGACATCCAACTGGTGCAAGCCGCCCAACTCACCAAGGACGCGGATTCGCGGCAGGTGCGCACCGTCACGACCTACGGCGTGCGCGGCGACATCGTCGACAGCAACGGCGCCGTGCTCGCCGACAGCGTCGATCGCTTCGACATCACCGCGTCGCCCAAGAACGTCTCACCCGAGGGCTTCGTGAGGCTCAACAAGGACGGGACCAAGACCAAGGTCGCGCTGACGGACGCCATCGCCGAGATCGCGCAGCTCACCGGTGCCGACCAGCAGCAGCTGTACACCGCGCTCACGAAGGACCCGACATCGGACTTCGTCTACTTGGTCAAGGCCGTGAAGCTCTCGGTCTTCGACAAGGTCAAAGCCCTGAAGATCCCGTGGGTGTACAGCGAGCCGCACCCGGCGCGGAGCTATCCCAACGGCGCGGTTGCCGGAAATCTCGTCGGATTCGTCGGAACGGACGGCCCGCAGGCGGGCACCGAGTTGACGCAGAACCCCTGCCTGAACGGGGTCAACGGCACGTCCACATACGAGACCAGCGCCGACGGCGTGCGTCTGCCCGGGAGCACCGTGGTCACCAAGCCGGCCGTCGACGGGGGCACGGTCACGCTCACCATCGACTCCAACCTGCAGTGGTTCGCCCAGCAGACCCTCGCCCAACAGGCGCAGGCGACCGGATCGGACTGGGGGACCGCCATGGTGGTCCGCGTCAGCGACGGTCACATCATGGTCGATGCCGACTATCCGAGTGTCGATCCCAACGACCGCAACACCGTCGGCGTCGACGCGCTGGGCGCCCGCAGCTTCAGCTCTCCGTACGAGCCCGGATCGATCATGAAGCCGGCAACGGTCGCCGGTCTGGTCGACAAGGGCCTGGTCACCGCGACGACCCACGTCGATGTGCCCGCGCGCTTCACCGACGGTCTTCCCGCCGGGACCGTCATCAAGGACGCCGAGTGGCACGGAGACGTGCACATGACGGTCGCAGGCGTCATCATGAACTCCTCGAACATCGGCATCGCCGAGCTCACCAAGCTGGAGAGCGAGAAGGACCGCTACGCGAACCTGCGCGCCTTCGGATTCGGCAGCAAGACGACCGTGAACTTCCTCGGCGAGAGCAAGGGCTACGTGGCGAACCCCGCAACCGTCGACGCGGTCACCACGGTCACCCAGCAATTCGGCCAGGGCATCAGTGCCACTTCCGCCCAGGTCGCCAGCATGTACCAGGCCATCGGCAACGACGGCCGGAAGGTGCCGCTCACCCTGGTTCAGAGCTGCACGGCGGCCGACGGGACCGTGAGCTATCCCAACGCCGGACCGACCACCCAGGTGGTCTCGCCGTTCGCGGCCCAGCAGGTGCGGGCGATGATGGAGACGGTCACGACGCAGGGCTACATCCACCGGCTGATCACCATCCCCGGCTACCGCATCGCGTCGAAGACCGGCACCGCGCAGGTCGCGGACGGCACCGGCAAGTACGGCAACGACTACATCGTGTCGGTCGCCGGCCTCATTCCGGCCGACAAGCCGCAGTACGCCGTGATTGTGACCCTGGCCAAGCCCGATACGATAAAGACTTCCGCCGCCGCGGCGCCGGGATATGCGACGATCATGAAGCAGGTCATCAAGACCTTCCGCATCCAGCCGTCGACGACACCGGCAGCCGATACCCCGGTCGCCTGGTAGTCCGGCTGCCGGTCGTCGAGCGCCGGAGAGCGACAGCAAGGAGGCAGGGCCAGCGTGACATCCCGGATCCCCCCGGTGCTGCGTCCCGAGCATCCTGTTCCGCGTTCGCTGGCGATGCTCGTTCAGGAATTCGACCTCGAGCACCGCGGCTCGGTCGACGGCGTCGAGGTCTCGGGCGTCACTCTCGGAACGGGTGATCTGCGACCGGGCGATCTGTTCGTGGGCATCCAGGGCGTCAACAGTCACGGGGCCACGTACGCAGAAGCGGCGAAGCAGGGCGGTGCGGTCGCCATCTTGACGGATGCCGCGGGCGCCGACATCGCCGCCGCATCCGGGCTGCCCATCCTGATCGTCGACGACCCGCGACGAGCTCTTGGCGCGCTCTCGGCCTGGGTCTACCGCACCGCGGAATCGAACGCGCTGCTGTTCGGCACCACGGGCACGAACGGCAAGACCTCGACGTCGTACCTGCTCGAGGCGATCCTGCGGCAACTCGGCCTGGTTTCCGGCCTGAGTTCCACGGCCGAGCGCCACATCGGCGACCTCACGGTGGTGAGCAGGCTGACGACGCCCGAGGCGAGCGAGATGCACGCCCTGCTGGCCCGCATGAGAGAAGCGGGAGTGCGCGCGGTCGCCGTCGAGGTGAGCGCTCAGGCGATGACCCGGCACCGCATCGACGGACTGGTCTTCGACGTGGTCGCGTTCACGAACCTCAGTCACGACCATCTCGACGACTACGCCGACATGGAGGAGTACTTCCAGGCGAAGCTCGAGCTGTTCGAGCCCGAGCACGGCAAGCGCGGGGTGGTCAGCCTCGACACCGCGTGGGGAGCGCGGGTGGTCGCGGAGTCGCGCATCCCGGTCACCACGATCGCGACGGTCGGGCATGCCAGCGCTGACGACGTGACGAGCGCCGCGTGGGTGGTCGAGGTACTGGAGGAGTCGGCCGCCTACACCGAGTTCCGGTTGACCGGGCCCGATGGCCGCTCGCTCGTGACACGTGAACCGCTCATCGGCTGGCACATGGCGGCCAACGCCGCACTCGCCATCGTGATGCTGGTCGAGGCCGGCTTCGAGCTGGAGGCGATCGGGGCGGCGCTGGCGGTCGACGAGAACGGCGACGGCGGCATCCGGGCGTATCTGCCCGGCCGCACCGAGCGGGTGTCGGGCGATCGCGGGCCGAGCCTGTACGTGGACTTCGGCCACAGCCCCGACGCCTTCGAGAACACCCTGGCCGCGGTCCGCCAGTTCACCACCGGTCGCACGATCATGGTGTTCGGCGCCGACGGCGATCGGGATGCCACCAAGCGCCACGAGATGGCGCGCGTCGCGGCGCAGGGCAGCGACATCCTGGTGATCACCGATCACCATCCGCGGTTCGAGGATGCGGCGTCGATCCGCGCCACCCTGCTCGAGGGCGCGAAGCTCGCCGAGCACCAGCCGGAGACCTACGAGGTGAGTCCGCCCGAGGCGGCGATCCGCAAGGCGGTCTCGCTGGCGAAGGAGGGCGACTCGATCCTGTGGGCGGGGCCGGGCCATCAGGACTACCGCGACATCCGCGGAGAGCGCACGCCGTACTCGGCGCGCGAGGAGGCACGGGCGGCTCTGCGCGAGGCGGGCTGGGCGTGATCCCGCTCCGGTTGGCCGAGGTGAATGACGCCCTCGGCGGTGAGCTGCTGCTGCCACGACGCGTCACCGCCGATGCCTTCGTCGACGGAAGTGTTCAGACCAACTCGACGCTGGTCGAGCACGGATCGGTGTTCTTCGCCCTTCCCGGCGAGACCACCGACGGGCATCTCTTCGTGGACGACGCCGTCGAACGCGGTGCCGCGCTCGTGATCGCGGAACGAGCGCTCGAGCTGCCCGTGCCGGTGATCGTGGTGCCCGACGGCGTCACGGCCCTCGCCGACCTCGCACGCCTCGTCGTCGCGCGGGTGCGCACGGAAGGCCGGCTCCAGGTGATCGGAATCACCGGATCCAATGGCAAGACCACCACCAAGAACCTGCTGCAGGCGATTCTCGAGACCCAGGGGCCGACCGTCGCGCCCGCCGCTTCCTTCAACAACCATGTCGGGGCACCGATCACGATGCTGCGGGTCGACGCAGCGACCGAGTACCTGATCAGCGAGATGGGCGCCAGCCACGCGGGCGAGATCGCCCGATTGGTGGGGATCGCGATGCCCGACATCTCGGTCGTGCTGAAGGTCGGGCTCGCTCACGCCGGGGAGTTCGGGGGCATCGAGGCGACGCAGCGCGCGAAGTCCGAGATCGTGCGCGGACTGCCCGCGACGGCTGCTGCCGTGCTGAACGCCGATGACAGCCGGGTGGCCGCGATGGCCGGCATGACCGCGGCCCGGGCGGTCTGGTTCGGTCTGTCGCCGGATGCCGAGGTACGCGCCCGCGACGTGCGGGCGACCGCATCGGGAACCCGGTTCACCCTCGAGGTCGACGGCGCGGTGCACGAGGTCGCGCTGCGCATCCTCGGCGAGCACCACGTCTCGAACGCCTTGGCCGCCCTGGCCGTCGCCCGCGAGCTGGGCATCCCGATGGAGCGCGCGATCCCGGCGATTGAAGCCGTCCCCCGTGCCGAGCGCTGGCGCATGGAGGTGCTGCAGCCGGGCGGCGGCATCACTGTGATCAACGACGCGTACAACGCGAGCCCCGACTCGACGGCGGCCGCGCTCAAGACGCTCGCGCAGATCCGCGAACCGGGGCAGAGAACGGTCGCGGTGCTCGGAGAGATGGCCGAGCTCGGCGACTACGCGCAGGACGAGCACGACCGGATCGGGCGCCTGGTGGTGCGATTGAACATCGCCAAGCTGGTGGTGGTCGGCGACCGCGCCCGCCACATCCATGCCGCGGCCGGTCTCGAGGGCTCGTGGGACGGGGAGTCGGTGTTCGTCCCCGATCTGGACGCGGCATACGATCTACTCCGTGAGCAACTGCGAGCGGGCGATGTCGTGCTCGTGAAGTCGTCGAAGTCGGCGGGACTCCGCTTCCTGGGCGACAAGCTCGGGGGAGTCGAGGGCGCCACGTGGTAGCGCTCCTGCTGTCCGCCGCGTTCTCGCTGGTGTTCACGCTGTTTCTGACCCCGGTCTTCATCCGCGTGTTCCGGCGCATCGGCTGGACGCAGTTCGTGCGGGATGACGGCCCCAATTGGCATCACACCAAGCGCGGCACGCCCACCATGGGCGGCATCGTGTTCATCCTCGGCGCGATCTTCGGGTACCTGATGGGCCATCTGGTGGCCGGGGTCCCGTGGACCATGGTCGGGGTCCTGGTGCTGGCCATGATGGGCGGGCTGGGCCTGGTCGGCTTCATCGACGACTTCATCAAGACCCGCAAGCAGCGCAGTCTGGGTCTCGGGGGCTGGGCCAAGATCATCGGCCAGCTCATCATCGGGACGATCTTCGCCGTGCTCGCGATCGCACCCGTGTTCCTCGACGAGCACGGCCTCACGCCCGGGTCGACCTACCTGTCGGCGGTGCGCGACATTCCCCAGCTGAATCTCTATGCCTTGGGGCCCATCGTCGGAACCATCCTGTTCGTCATCTGGGTGAACGTGATGACGGTCAGCGCCTCCAACGGCGTCAACATAGCCGACGGGCTCGACGGGCTCGCCACGGGGGCCTCGATCTTCGCCATCTCGGCGTACCTCTTCATCGGCTTCTGGCAGAACAACCAGAGCTGCTTCAGCCTGCGGGGCGTCGACCCCGAGGTGGCCTACAAGTGCTACGACGCCCGCGACCCCATCGACATCGCCGTGGTCGCCGCGGCGATCGTCGGCAGCCTGGTCGGATTCCTCTGGTGGAACACCACTCCGGCCCAGATCTTCATGGGCGACACCGGTTCGCTGGGCCTCGGCGGTGCACTCGCGGCCCTGGCGATCGTCAGCCGCACCGAACTGCTGCTGGTGCTGATCGGCGGCCTCTTCCTCATCGTCACCGGCTCGGTGATCGTGCAGCGGGGCTGGTTCAAGATCACCAAATGGCGATACGGCCAAGGCAGGCGGATCTTCTTGATGAGTCCGCTCCAGCACCATTTCGAGATGAAGGGCTGGGCCGAGATCACCATCGTGGTGCGGTTCTGGATCATCGCGGTGCTGTTCGTTGCGGCCGGAGTCGGGTTGTTCTACCTCGAATGGGTCAGCCGCTAGATGCCTGAGCTCTCGGAGCTGACCAGTTGGCGGTCCGACTGGCGGGGTCTTCGAGTCGCGGTGCTCGGGCTCGGTGTCACCGGTTTCTCGGTCGCAGACACCCTGGTGGAGCTCGGGGCCGAGGTGCTGGTCGTCGCCGATCGCGCCAGCGACGAGCATCGCGAACTGCTCGACGTGATCGGGGCATCGTTCGTGCGGGCCGACGACACGGTTCCTGCCGCGCTGGCGGGCTTCGAGGCCGACCTCGTCGTGGTGTCGCCCGGGTACCCGCCGCGGCATCCGCTGCTGGTCTGGGCAGCGGAACACGACCTCGAGGTGTGGGGCGACATCGAACTGGCCTGGCGGCTGCGCGACAAGGTGGTGCGCGCCGACGGGACGCCCGCCGAATGGGTCTGCATCACCGGGACCAATGGCAAGACCACCACGACTCGATTGACCGCCTCGATGCTCGTCGCTGGCGGACTGCGTGCGGCCCCCGCGGGCAACATCGGCGTCCCGGTGCTCGATGCGATCCGAGATCCGCAGGGGTTCGAGGTGCTCGTGATCGAGCTGTCGAGTCACCAGCTGCACTGGGTGAACCGCAACGCTGGGGGAGTGCTGGCGCCGCTGGCATCCGTCTGCCTGAATCTGGCCGACGACCATCTGGAGTGGCATGGCAGCCGCGACGAGTACCGCGGCGCCAAGGCCAAGGTGTACGAGAACACCCGGGTCGCCTGCGTGTACAACCTCGCCGATCCGGCCACCCGCGAGATGGTCGAAGAGGCGGAGGTGCAGGAGGGATGCCGGGCGATCGGCTTCGGCCTCGGGGTTCCCGGTCCCAGCGACCTCGGTCTCGTGGAGGGGATCCTGGTGGACCGCGCCTTTCTCGACGACCGCAGAACCTCAGCGCTCGAACTCGCGACGATGAGCGACCTGGCGCCCGGCGGGCTCGACAGCCCGCATATGACGGCCAACGTGCTGGCCGCGGCGGCGCTGGCGCGGGCCGCCGGGGTCGAGCCCGCGGCGATCCGGGATGCGGTCCGGGCGTTCCGGCTGGACCATCACCGCACCGAGGTGGTGGGCGACGGGGCCGGGATCACGTGGATCGACGACTCCAAGGCCACCAACGCCCACGCCGCGGATGCCGCCCTCTCGGGCCTGCGGAACGTGGTCTGGATCGCGGGCGGCCTGCTCAAGGGGATCGATCCCTCGCCGCTCGTCGCCAAGCACGCGGCACGACTGCGGGCGGCCGTGCTGATCGGCGCCGATCGCTCGGTGCTGCGTGAGGCGTTCGAGCGACACGCGCCCGGCGTCACGGTGCTGGAGGTCGGCGGCGACGAGACTGGAGGCGTGATGTCCGCGGCCGTGCGTGCCGCCGCATCCGTCGCCCTCCCGGGCGACGTGGTGCTGCTCGCGCCGGCCGCCGCATCCATGGACCAGTTCACCGACTACGCGGAGCGGGGAGCCCGATTCGCCGAGGCGGTGCGCGAGCACCTGGAGGGAGCCGATCGTGACGACGACCCGACCTCCCGCCAGGAGCCGTAACCCTCCGCCGCCCCCCGAACCGCAGCCGCCGCGCGCGGCTGTCGTCGCGGTGCGCCGGTTGTTCGCGGCCGAAGCCCCCGAATACTTCCTGCTGCTGGGCACGACGTTGTTCCTCGTCGTGTTCGGTCTCGTCATGGTGCTGTCGTCGTCGTCCATCGAGTCGTACGTCGACAGCAAGGATTTCTTCACCACCGCGACGCGTCAGGGGTTGTACGCCCTCATCGGCGTGCCGGTGATGCTCATCGCGGCTCGCGCTCCGATCTCGTTCTGGAAGCGCTGGGCCCGGGTCGCGGTGTTCCTGGGCATCGGATTGCAGCTGCTCGTGGTGTTCACGCCCCTCGGCTGGGGCAACGGCTACAACCAGAACTGGATCCGGATCGGCTCGTTCACGGCCCAGCCGTCCGAGCTGATCAAGCTGGCCTTCGTCGTCTGGCTGGCCTGGATGCTGACGACCCGCCCGCAGATCATGGACGAGTGGAAGCGCATCCTGTTCACCATCGGCCCGGTGGTTGGGCTGTCGATCGGACTGGTCCTGGTCGGTGCCGATATGGGCACCGCCGTCATCCTGATCTCGATCGCGCTGGGCGCCCTGTTCTTCGCCGGCGTCAAACTGCGCTGGATCGCCGCAGCCATCGCGGTGATCTCGCTCATCGCCGCGGGCTTCGTGCAGGCCAGTGGGTCGCGCTCGGGCCGGGTCGCCGCCTGGCTGGGCGGGTGCGTCGATCCGTCCCAGGCGCAGAACGAGTGCTACCAAGTCACCCACGGCTGGCAGTCGCTGGCCCACGGGGGCGTCTTCGGGGTCGGACTGGGCAACTCGACGGGCAAGTGGTCGTGGGTTCCGGAGGCGGACAACGACTTCATCTTCGCGATCATCGGCGAAGAGCTGGGCATGCTCGGCGCGATCCTGGTGCTCGGGTTGTTCGTCGTGCTGGCGATCTGCTTCGTGCGCATCATCCGGATGTCGCGCGACCCCTTCGCCAAGCTCGCCACCAGTGCGGCCATGGTGTGGATCATCGGCCAGGCGTTCGTGAACATCGCGGTCGTCCTCGGGCTGCTGCCGGTGCTCGGAGTGCCTCTGCCCCTGGTCTCGGCGGGGGGCTCCGCCCTGATCACGACACTGGCGGCGATCGGGGTCGTGCTGTCGTTCGCCCGGCACCGGCCCGAGCCCGCCGTGACGGCCGCGACGCCGGGGGCGGCTCGAAAGTGACCACCTACCTGTTCGCCGGCGGGGGCACCGCCGGCCATGTGAATCCGCTGCTCGCCACGGCCGACCGGCTGCGCGAGCGCGAACCCGATGCCCGCGTGCTGGTGCTCGGCACGGCAGAAGGGCTCGAGGCCCGGCTGGTGCCCGAGCACGGCTACGAGTTGCTGACCATTGCGCGGCTGCCGTTCCCGCGTCGCCCGGACGCGGAGGCGCTGCGCTTCCCGACGCGCTGGCGCGCGACTGTCGCGCAGGTGCGCGCGATCCTGCGCGACCGGAAGGTCGACGTCGTGGTCGGATTCGGCGGGTACGCCGCGGCCCCCGCCTATCGTGCGGCCCGTCTCGAGAAGCTGCCGATCGCCTTGCACGAGCAGAACGCCAAGCCCGGGTTCGCCAACCGGCTCGGCGCGCGCTGGACCAGGTTCGCGGGCGTGACCTTCGCCTCGACCCGGCTCGCGCACTCCACCGTGGTCGGACTGCCGCTGCGCCGCGAGATCGAGGCGCTCGACCTGGCGCCGGCCCGTGCCGAGGGGCGTGCGCTGTTCGGCCTCGATCACCGGACGCCGACCCTGCTGGTCACCGGCGGCTCGACCGGCGCGCTCCGCATCAACCACAGCGTGTCGGCCTCGGTCACCGCGATCCTCGGAAGCGGGTGGCAGGTGCTGCACCTCACCGGCTCGCGCTCGCCGGTCGCCGATCCTGGCTTGGCCGGCTACCACATCCTCGAATACTGCGACCGGATGGATCTGGCCCTGGCGGTCACCGATCTCGCGGTGTCGCGCGCGGGCGCCGGGACTCTGGCGGAGCTCGCGGCACTCGGCATCCCCGCGGTGCTGGTGCCGTACGCGGCGGGCAACGGCGAGCAGGCATACAACGCGCAGGATGCCGTGCACGCCGGCGGGGCCATCGTCGTCACCGACGACTCCTTCACGCCCGAGTATGTGCGGACCGAGCTGCCCGCGCTCCTGCGCGACCGCGCCCGGATCGCCGACATGGCGGCCAGGATGGCGTCGGTGGGAGCCCGTGACGGCGCCGATCGCATGGTCGACCTGGTGCTGGCGGCGCGCGACAGCGCGGCCACCGGTCGGCAGGTAGCGTAGTCCGGATGATCAAGCCCGACCTCGAGATGGAGTTGCCCGCCGAGCTCGGCGCCGTGCACTTCGTCGGCATCGGCGGCTCGGGCATGAGCGGTATCGCCCGCCTGTTCCTGGAGGCGGGGCATCGCGTCACCGGCTCGGATCTGCGCGACACCGACGCGGTGCGCGAGCTGCGCGAGCTGGGCGCCCAGATCTGGATCGGGCACGACGCCTCGCACCTCGGCGACGCGGACACCCTGGTGGTCACGGGCGCCCTCTGGGTGGAGAACCCGGAGTACCAGGAAGCGCTGCGCCGCGGTATCCCGGTGCTGCACCGCTCGCAGGCGCTCAATTGGCTGATTCGTGGCCACCGGACGATCTCGATCGCCGGCGCGCACGGAAAGTCCACCTCGACCGGGATGCTGGTCACGGCGCTGCGGGAGCTGGGCGGCGACCCGAGCTTCGTGAACGGCGGAGTGATCCAGGGCTACGGCCGCAGCGCCGCGTTCGGCGCTGACGACCTGTTCGTGGTCGAGGCCGACGAATCCGACGGCTCGTTCCTGCTCTACGACACGGCGATCGCGCTCGTCACGAACGTCGACGCCGACCACCTCGACCACTACGGCACCCAGCAGGCCTTCGAAGACGCGTTCGTGCGATTCGCCCAGAACGCGCGCGAGTTCGTGGTCGCCTCGAGCGACGATCCGGGAACCCTTGCGGTGACCAGCCGGCTCGTGGGCACCACGGCGATCACGTTCGGCTTCGCGGCGGATGCGGATTTCCGGCTCCACTCGGTCAGCCACGAGGGCCCGGTGTCGTTCACGGTCGAGCACGCGGGGGCCGCCTATTCGGCGCGGCTCGCGATCCCGGGCGCGCACAACGCGGTCAACGCGGCGGGCGTGTTCGCCCTTCTCGTGCAACTGGGTCATGATCCGGATGCGGCGCTCCGCGCCCTGGAGACCTTCCAGGGCACCGGTCGCCGCTTCGAACTTCGCGGAACGGTGCGCGGGGTGCGGGTCTTCGACGACTACGCCCACCACCCGACCGAGGTGGCGGCCGCACTCGCGACGGCGCGGTCGGTGGTCGGCTCGGGCCGGGTGATCGCGGTGCACCAGCCCCACCTCTACAGCCGCACTCAGATGCTCGCGGGCGACTTCGCCGAGACCTACGAGCGGATGGCGGACCACACCGTCGTGCTCGACGTGTTCGGCGCGCGCGAAGATCCGGTGCCCGGCGTGACGGGCGCGCTGGTCGCCGAGCGCTTCGCGGACCCCGCTCGCGTGGACTACCTGCCCGACTGGCAGTCCGCAGCCGAGCGGGTGGCGGCGATCGCGCGAGACGGCGACCTGATCATGACTCTGAGTTGTGGAGACGTGTACCGGATCATTCCGCAGATCCTCGGTGCGCTCGAGGCCGGCTCGGAGCCGGCCCGCGCGTGAAGCGTCCCGAGGGCGTCGGACCGCCCGCGGCGACCCAGCTGCCATCGGTGCCGCAGCGCCGGGCGACGAAGAAGCCGGTGGCGCCTGCGGCCAACGCGCCGGCCGCACCGACCGTTCGGCCGAAGGTACCGGCCGAGAAGACCCCGTCGCGGCCGACGAAGCCTCGGGACGCCAGCACCGGGGCGGCGGCGCGCAGCCCTCGCGCGCAGCTGAGATCCGCGGCGCGCCAGCGTCGACGCTACGAGCGCCTCGAGGTCAAGCGCTTCACGCGCCGCGCCCGGAGGCGCCGCACCGCGTGGTTCGTGGCGATCCTGCTGGTGCTCGCGGTCGGCGGATTGGTCGTGGCCGCCGTGTTCTCGCCGCTCCTCGCGCTGCGCACGGTGAAGGTCGACGGCACCTCGCGCCTCGACGCGGCGACCCTGCAGCGGGCGGTCGACGGGCAACTCGGCACGCCCCTCGCGCTGCTGAACTACGGCGAGATCACGAATCGGCTGGCGCCCTTCCGCCTGATCCGCAGCTATTCGACCGAGGTCGTGCCGCCGGACACGCTGCTGATCCACATCGTCGAACGCACGCCGATCGGCGCCATCCAGCGGGCTGACGCGTTCGACCTGGTGGACCCCGCCGGCGTCGTCGTGGAGTCGTCCAATACCCGACCCGCCGGCTACCCGCTCATCCACGTCGCCGACGGCCGCGTCGACGGACCGGGCTATGCCTCGATGGCGCAGGTGCTGCTCGCCCTGCCATCCACCGTGCTCACCAAGGTCGACACCATCACCGCGCAGACCCACGACGACGTCACGCTCACGCTGAGCGGCTCGAACCAGCGGGTGGTCTGGGGCAGTTCCGACGACTCGGTCGCCAAGGCGCAGGTGCTCGCCGACCTGATCGCCCTGCACGCCGGGTCGGGCCCGGGCGAATACGACGTGTCGGCGCCCGGCACCGCGGTGTTCCACCGGGATTGACCACCTGCGAGCCGGGTGAGGATTCGGACGACACGCGCGCCCTTGCCGGTCAGACCGCCGGACCGACCGTAACTTGTGGGTCAGACATGGTACTGAGAAAGACTCTGAACTTCAAGTAGAGGTTTAAGCTTTCCATCCGCACGGAGGCCGGACGTGACATCGAACCAGAACTACCTCGCGGTGATCAAGGTCGTCGGCATCGGCGGCGGGGGAGTCAACGCCGTCAACCGCATGATCGAGCTCGGCCTGCGCGGAGTGGAGTTCATCGCGATCAACACGGATGCACAGGCCCTGTTGATGAGCGACGCGGACGTCAAGCTCGACGTCGGTCGCGAACTCACCCGCGGACTCGGCGCCGGCGCGGACCCGGAGGTGGGCCGTCGCGCCGCCGAGGATCACGCCGAAGAGATCGAAGAAGCCCTGGCCGGTGCCGACATGGTGTTCGTCACCGCGGGGGAGGGCGGTGGCACGGGCACCGGCGGCGCGCCGGTCGTCGCGCGGATCGCCAAGTCGATCGGCGCTCTCACCATCGGGGTGGTGACCAAGCCGTTCGCCTTCGAGGGCAAGCGTCGCTCGTCGCAGGCCGACCTGGGGGTGATGAGCCTCAAGAACGAGGTCGACACCCTCATCGTCGTTCCGAACGACCGTTTGCTCGAGATCAGCGACCGCGGCATCAGCATGCTCGAAGCGTTCGCGACCGCCGATCAGGTTCTTCTCGCAGGCGTTCAGGGCATCACCGACCTCATCACGACGCCCGGGCTCATCAACCTCGACTTCGCCGACGTCAAGTCGGTGATGTCGGGGGCCGGCTCCGCTCTGATGGGAATCGGCGCCAGCCGCGGAGCGGATCGAGCCATCAAGGCGGCCGAGCTGGCCGTGGCATCCCCGTTGCTCGAGGCCAGCATCGACGGCGCGCACGGCGTGCTGCTCTCGATCCAGGGCGGATCGAACCTCGGAATCTTCGAGATTAACGACGCGGCCCGCCTGGTGCAGGAGGCGGTGCATCCCGAGGCCAACATCATCTTCGGCGCCGTGATCGACGACACCCTGGGCGACGAGGTCCGCGTGACGGTCATCGCCGCGGGATTCGACGGCGGCGAGCCCACCGTGCGCCCGACGACCGCGCACCGCAGCAACTTCGTCGACGCGGCTGTGCCGGTCGGAGTCGCCGCGGAGGCATCCGGATTCGCCGGCGGCGGGTCGAGCGGATGGGGTGCCGAGCCCGACTCGCCGCTGCCGCTGCCGCGCGATCGGGACTTCGACGACGACGACGATCTGGACGTCCCCGACTTCCTCAAATAGGTGGCGTTCGACGACGGACTCGCCGCCCGGCTCGCGAGGGTCGACGGCGAGATCGTGGACGCCGCACGCGCCGCCGGGCGCGATCCGGCCGGCCTCACCCGCATCGTGATCACCAAGTTCCATCCGGCCGAACTGGTGCGGCAGCTGGCCGACCTCGGGGTGCGCGATTTCGGTGAGAACCGTCACCAAGAGGCCGCGGTCAAAGCGGCCGAGCTCTCGGACCTGGACCTGAACTGGCACTTCGTCGGACAGCTGCAGAGCAACAAGGCGAAGGCGGTCAGGCGGTACGCGAGTTCGGTGCACTCGCTCGACCGGGCGTCACTGGCCGACGCCCTCGCCGGCGACACGGCACTCGACGTCTTCCTCGAGCTGAACCTGACCGGCGATCCTGCCCGCGGGGGCGTCGATCCCGGGATGCTGCCGGGGCTGGCCGAGCGGGTGCTCTCCACCTCCGGTCTCGTGCTGCGCGGAGTGATGGCGGTCGCCCCTCTCGGCGAGGAGCCGCGCGCCGCCTTCGCCCGCGTGCGGGCGGCATCCGAACAGCTGCGGCGACTCGATCCCGGGGCGACGGCGATCTCGGCCGGGATGT
>Ga0207695_10001244_pt1 | contig 43560 bp, 36 predicted proteins | sample KBSC54metaG_FD_184354 | JGI IMG/M metagenome (GOLD analysis project Ga0207695, IMG submission 184354) | Corn rhizosphere microbial communities from Kellogg Biological Station, Michigan, USA - KBS C5-4 metaG (SPAdes) (version 2) | ecosystem: Host-associated > Plants > Roots > Rhizosphere > Soil...
GAAGCTCTCGGCGTCGAGTTTGAAGGCCGGCGATCCGATCACCGCAACGGTGACCGTCAGCAACAGCGGCAGCCTGGCGGGCGACGAAGTTGTCGAGGCGTACCTTAAGACACCGCAACAGGGCGGACCAATTCATTCACTCGTTGGATTCCAGCGCGTCAATGTGCCCGCCGGCGGGAGCAAGGAAGTGACCATCAAGATCGACCCTCGCTCGCTTTCGAGCGTCGACGATCAAGGAAACCGGTCTATCCTCGCGGGCAAATACACGCTGACTCTGGGCGGAGCGCAGCCAGAGGAGACACAAGCGAAGGCCGAGGCTGGGTTCACAGTCGACGGAACCAAGGCGCTTCCGAAGTAGATCCTGATCAGTCACAACTGAAACGCGGGCAGATTTGCTATCTGCCCGCCTTTTTTGTCCTTGCGAACGTATAGATAGCGAGCGGCGTCTCCCGCCGGTGACCCATGTCACACGCTGGAAGCCTGAAATGCGGAATCATTTAGTTGCATTGATCTGCATCGCAGACCGTCTCGTCGGGAATCCAGTCGCCGGCACGTAAAGCGGGTGCGGCAATCGGAGTCGCCGTCATATGTACAGGATTATCGATGCCCGGGCCGTCGGACTAAACATCAAGCAGTTCGTCATCGAGGCCCCGCGGATTGCCCGAAAGCAGAGACCGGGTCAATTCATCATCCTGCGCCTTCGCGAGAAGGGCGAACGAATTCCGCTCACGATCAAATCGGCAGACCCGGTTGCAGGAACCGTCACCATTGTCGTGCAAGGCGTTGGCAAGACCACAGGCATGCTCAACTGCCTTGACGCCGGCGAGTACGTTCTTGACATCGTCGGACCGCTGGGCAAACCATCGGAAATCGAAAAGTTCGGGACCGTGATGATCCTTGCGGGCAGCGTAGGTACTGCCATGGCGTTGCCTACCGCCAAGGCTCTCAAACTCGCCGGCAATCACGTGATTTTCGTCGAAGGCGCGCGCAGCCGCGAGATGGTTGTGTTTGAAGACGAGGTCCGCGACGCTTCCAGTGAGACGTACATCATGACCGACGACGGCACCTACGGAGAAAAGGGCCTGGTGACCGCGAAGCTGAACGAGATCGTTGGCGCGGGCCGCAAGGTTGACTTCGTGCTCGCGGTGGGTCCCGTTCCCATGATGCGGGCTGTTTCGCAGATCACTTGCCCGCTGGGAATCAAGACTGTTGTGAGTCTCAACTCAATCATGGTCGACGGCACGGGCATGTGCGGCGGCTGCCGCGTGCTGCTCGGCGATAAAAGCAAGTTCGCATGTGTTGATGGTCCGGAGTTCGATGCTTCGATGGTCGATTTCGAAGTCCTGATTCAGCGCAACGCAATGTACCGCGATAAGGAGTGCGAATCGCTGAAGCAGTTTGAGCAACACAAGCAGGAAGAACTCGCGCAGTTGCGCGCCGAGTTGGCGGCGAAAGAGACAGAACTGCAGCATCTGCGCACGGAAATTGCCGACCTGAGCTCGGCGCCCGAGGTGCACCATGCCTGAGAAGAATACCCTGCCTCTCAAGCAGCGTATGGCTATCACGCGGGTTCACATGCCGGAGATCGACGCCACACTGCGGAGCCGCAACTTCGAAGAAGTGAACTGTGGTTTACCTCCTGGCGATGCGATGGTCGAGGCCACGCGATGCATCGAGTGCGCCAAGCCGGGCTGCGTCGAAGAGTGCCCTGTCGGCGTGAAAGTGAAAGAGGTAGTCGCGCTGATCTACGCAGGCGATTACCTGGGAGCCGCCGCCAAGCTCCGCGAAGACAACGCCCTGCCCGCCGTTACCGGCCGCGTATGCCCACAGGAGAACCAATGCGAAGGCGGCTGCGTCCTAGGCCGCAAAGGTGCGCCTCTGGCCATCGGCCATCTGGAGCGCTTCGTCGCCGACTACGAGCGCGAGAGCGGAAGGCTCGGTCTGCCTCACATTGCGCATGCAACCGGAAAATCCATAGCGATTGTGGGCAGTGGTCCAGCCGGATTGTCGGCGGCCGGAGATCTGATCCAGAAGGGCCACCGTGTCCACGTATTCGAGGCACTTCATGAGTTGGGGGGCGTTCTGGTTTATGGCATTCCGGAATTCCGGCTGCCGAAATCGATCGTTCGCGAGGAGATCGGCAACCTGCGCCGCATGGGCGTCGAGTTCGAGACCAATGTTGTGGTAGGAAAGAGCGTCACCATCGATGAGTTGATGAATGACGAAAAATTCGACGCCGTGTTCGTCGCCACCGGCGCGGGACTGCCACGTTTCCTCGGAATTCCCGGAGAACATCTCAACGGCGTCTACTCCGCAAACGAATTCCTGACCCGCGTAAATCTGATGCGTGCCTATCGCACCGCCGAGTACGACGAGCCCATCTACGACTGCCGGGGACGCGACGCGATGGTCGTGGGTGGAGGCAATACTGCTATGGATGCAGTGCGTACGGCCCGCCGGCTCGGTGCGCGTTCGGCGACGCTCGTCTATCGGCGGTCCGAAGCGGAAATGCCTGCCCGGGCTGAAGAGGTGAAACACGCGCGCGAAGAAGGGATCGAGTTCCGGATGCTGACCGATCCCGTTGCGTTTCTTGGCGACCAGAGAGGGTGGCTCACCGGCGCACGTTGTATGCGGATGGAGCTTGGCGCGACAGATGCTGGTGGGCGCCGCTCTCCAGTTCCAATCAAAGGATCGGAGTTCGTTCTGCCGGCGGATGTGGCCATCATCGGCGTCGGGACCACAGCCAATCCCCTGATTCAAAGCACGACGCCCGATTTAATGACGAATCCGCGCAACTACGTTCTTGCCCACCCGGAAACGATGCGAACTTCGAAACGCGGGGTCTTTGCTGGAGGAGATATCGTCACCGGGGCCGCAACCGTGATTCTGGCCATGGGGGCCGGCCGGAAAGCCGCAGCTTCAATTCACGACTTCTTAATAACCGGGAAATGGTGAGAGAGGGAGTTTCGAGTAGCTCTAATCCCTCATCCGCATCCACTTGTCCGCTCGTTCCCTTGTTCGCAGCTCTCAAATAAATCGGCGGCAGAAGGATCGCCCTCTGCCGCCACCGGTATTAACTAAAACCGCATTTGCTCTCTGCTTACACTCCCCTTGACGGGTTTTCTGGTTCACTGGTTTACAGCAAAAGAAGAATTTTCTTCTGCTGGTCCGTCGAGCATGCCCTGAGGACCGGGCGGTGGAGGAGGAGGCGCTCCCTTGTCATCACCCATGCCGGGTCCGTCACCGTGTCCGCGACCATCCCGGCGCCACTCGCGCCGCATCCCCTCATGGTTCTGGCGGAAGTCCTGCACCTGCTTCCACTGCTCGGGTGTCAACTTGGCACGCAGAGCAAACAAGAACCGCGCATTGGCCTTCTCCAGCTCCGCGCGGGCCTGGGCCACCTTGTCGATCTGGCCCATCACGGCCGACTCGTTGGGCTGATCGGCCTTCACAAGCGGCTCCATCTCGATCTCGGCCTTTTCAACATTTGCACGCAGGTCCACAAGCTTCTCGCGGTGCTTCTGGAAGATGTCGTCCATGGCTTTGCGCTGATCTTCGGTGAGCTTGAGCCGCTCAACGATCTTCGGGTTATTCCACCAGCGCCCGAATTCATTGTGTGAGCGCATCGCCCGCTCCATGGGCGGACGATGCATCCCAAATCCCGCACCCGGACCAGGGCCCCCCGGCCCTTGAGCACCAGCTCCGATCGCGGCAAAAGAAACCGCAAGCGCCATTCCCAACCTTGCCAATCTCACGTTCATCCTCTTTCTCCTGTGCTGAGTTTCCTCGAATCAGCCATTCGCTAGTTTCCTGTTCCCTGGTTCTCATCCATCAACGATGCCAGCGGCTCCAACGCGCTTGGAACCTGTCGCGCAATATCGCTGTCCACCCTGGCCATCAAATCGGCTTCGTCCTTCGCCCGCTGAGCAGCCAATTCGTGTTGCTGTTCAGCGATCCGCGCCGCTTCCACCTTCGCCGCTTCCTGCTGACGATGGTTCTCATACACACCGCCAGATACAGTGCCGATAAAGACCGCACAGCCGAGCGCCCATTTTGTAACCAGGCCCCAGTTCGTGCGCACCGGCTCTTTCGCTTCGCGCGGGCGGCTGAGCATGTTTTCGCTCCACGCGTCCACGCTGGACTTGAAGTTGCCGATCGCTTCGCGCAGCTCGGGCTGCAGTTCAAGCCCGTCGTCTTCTCGAGCAGCCTTCGGGTTTTCGTCGGTGCGATTCATCTCTTTTCTCCCAGCTCTCTCCGGACTCTGGCCAGTGCGCGCGAGAGGTGCGCCTTCACTGTGCCTTCCCCCATCCCGGTTACGTCTGCAATTTCCTTCAGATCCAGTTCCTCAACATAGCGCAGCAGAAACACGGTGCGCTGCCGCTCACTCAAATTCTCCACCGAGCGCCACACGTGAGCCACCTGTTCCTTGGCCAGCATGCGCTGTTCCGCGGTACGCTCGCCGCTTGGCAGCCACTCGCTCGCTTCGTCCAGATCAACCGCGTTCGTTCGCGTCTGCCGCCAGAACTGCAGCCGCCGATTGCGCCAATGATCCTTTTGCAAGTTGATCGCGATCCGCATCAACCATGTCAGCACGCTCGATTCGCCGCGAAAGCTCGACCAGTTGCGGTGGGCTTTCAGGAAACAATCCTGCGTGAGCGTCTCGGCCAGATCCACGTCGCGCGTGGAAGCAAGTAGAAAGCGAAAAATCTGCGCGCGATGGCTGGCTACGACGCCGTCAAACTCCTGCGCGGCAATCACCTCTGCCGTTGCGTTGGCCATTGGCTCCAATGTTGTGCAGGCCGCCATCACTCTGGTAGACGGCTGCACGAAGTCCGGGATTACAGGGCTGCAAGTTTTCCGCGCTCTGAAGGACCTATGCCTAAAGACGCAACTTAGCTGGAGTTTGTCGCGGTTGCGGATTTAAAAGAGGTTACGAGTCCCGGCGCGACAGGAAGCGCAGTTCCCAGGAAGTGGTTGGCTGGCCGGTCTGTTCGGCGATGGCACGCAGGGTGACATGGCCGGGCTGGTCCGGGTACTCCGCCTGGGCATAGCGCATATCTCTTGCGGCGATCGGAACGGAGAAGCCTCCAGGCACGTTGGCGCCCCGAGCAGCCATCGGCGCTCCCAACAGGCGATTCTCAGTCGTGAGTTCATTGAAGTACGCCGGATTGTCCGCTGCCGAGGCGCCGAGAAGCCAGGGGCCGTACCAGAAAATCTCACGATCGGCGATTGGTTCCACACGGGCCTTCATGTCGTACTTCACTTCGATCACTTCGCCGGTCGTCCAAATCTTCTCGGCGCCAATGTAGCCCGAACGCAGAGGTGTCATCGAGCCAGGTTCCTTCAAAGTCAGGTGCACCATCTCGGTCCATGAAGGCTTTCTGATTTCAAGCCGCGCTTTTGCTTTTATCGCCCGCGTGATTCGGATGCAGACGGTGCCTGTGCGCGAGAGATCGGATTCGGCAATTGCCGACAGCGAGGCCGATTCGATTTTCCCGTTGACTGGAACCTCATAGGAAATCCCCGATGTTGCGGCGCGAAATGCGCTCTCCCTGATATCGGGAAAACAGCGCAAGCCATGCAGGGTGCAGCACCACCACGCACGCGCGGCTCCGGCGGCAGGCAGACCTGTTTCGGTGTAGACGCGATGCCCGAAATCGCCGGTGGCGAACTGGTTGAAGGACAGTTCATTGAAGATGGCGCGCTCGGCTGCCGCAATATACCTCGGGTTTTCCGTTGCCCTCCACAACTGCAGGTTCAGCCGCACCCAGTCCGCCTCGCCACATCCTTCCGTGCGGTGATTGTTGGGACTCCAGCCCTCGGGAACTCCGCCGGTAAGCAGCAGGTCACGGGACGAGGTGATGTCCTGCCATGCGGTTTCGCATTGGAGCAGGAGGTTGGAATCGTGGGTCACGGCTTGCAGATCCATAACACCGCGCAGGCTGGTCAGGTAGCCGTGAGCATGATCTCCCGGCCGCCGCTCGATGACTGTGGCGATGGATTCGGCAAGGTGGCGATAGCGCTCATCTTTCGTGATGTTGTAGAGGAGGGCAAGCCCTTCGGTCTGCTGCGTCCAGCAGATGTAGCTCGAGGCGAAGTGTTGCGCTCCGAACGCGTCGCGGATCTGCTTCGAGAGCATCAGCGGGCTTATTCGAACGAGAAAATCGCCGATGCGTTTACTCGCGGCGAGCACCGGCTCCGACTGCTTGTAGCGGTAGTACTCCAACAGCCCCACCAGCAGACGTCCGTTGCCCCAGAGCAAAGCCATGTCGGCGTCCTTTGGATCGTCGAAATGGAAGGCACTGCCGAAGTATCCTTCAGGCTTCTGCAAGGCAAGCACGTTGTTCACCAACGCATCCAGCCTGGGTGTTTCAATTCCGTAGACGAGAGCAGCCGTTGCCAGCGCACCAATGTACCGGCCCGAGAGGTCGCCGCTGTATTCGGTGAACCGCCTCTCCGCGGTTGGCTTCACGTCGGCCAGCAGGAACTCGGGGGTGTATCTCGGCGAATCGCCTTCGAGCACGCGACGCAGCGTCAGGTCGAATCTTTGGTCGGGCTGAATTGGCCCACTGACGCCGGGAGCGCTGGGACTTGAATCTCCCGCGAGAGACATCCGGCTGCTCAAAAGCATGGGAGCCATTGCAGCCGCTTTTAGGAAGTTTCGCCGGTCGACTTTTTTCATCGAGCTGTACCAGTCCTATCGAGTTCGGACCTCATTCTCAGCCTCAAGCCGTCCAGCGTCAAACAGCCCGTTGCAACCTGATAGACTCGCCTCGTAAACGCTTTCCGGGAGATTTGAAATGTTGCTCGAGTCACTCCGCAAACAGGTCCTTGCCGCTAACCAGGAGATAGCCCGGCGCGGCCTCGCACCGCACACTTTTGGGAACGCAAGCGGAGTCGATCGTGCCGGGGACAAACCGCTCGTGGTGATCAAACCCAGCGGCGTGGACTATGCGACTCTGAAGCCCGAGGACCTCGTCATTACGGATCTGGACGGCAAAATTGTCGAGGGCCGACTGCGACCATCGAGCGATCTGGACACCCACACGCTCCTCTACCGCGAATTTCCGCAAATTGGCGGAGTCGTTCATACCCACTCGGAGTTTGCGACCTCATGGGCTCAGGCGTGCCGACCCATTCCCTGCTTCGGAACGACCCATGCGGATTACTTCCATGGCTCCGTACCAGTGACAGAGCCGCTGACGGCCGAAGAAGTCGCAACCGGGTATGTTCGGAACACTGGAGCGGTGATTGTGCGAAGGTTTCGAGCGGAAGGGTTGAACCCGGTGGCGGTTCCCGGAGTGCTAGTGGCGGGGCACGCTCCCTTTGCATGGGGAAAGGATCCGGCCGATGCCGTTGAGCATGCCGACGTTCTCGAGTACATTGCCCGGCTTGCTTTCAGAACTGTCGCCCTGAACGGTTCGGCCTGCGCGATTCCAACTCACGTAAGCGAGCACCACTATCACCGCAAGCACGGTCCGAAGGCTACCTACGGTCAACGTTGAATAGACCTCGACGATTTGACCGAGCCCAGTGGAAATCCTGATCTGTTAACCGCAAGTGTCGTGTGTGGAGTGCGATACTGAATTCAGTAGGGCATACTCTGGCGCGTATCGCTCCTATTGTTTTCTGCATATCGATCAGGAATTCCGCTTCTTGGTGGTTGACTTTCCACAGGTAAGTTCGTCCGTATATTGCGGATTTCCTTCGGTTTGCGGAGATAGTACTCATGATTCAGGTTGGGAAAGCTCATGGCAATGCACGTGCTTTCACCAACGTGAAGCGAGACTCCCGCCGTATGGAAACGAGCCTCTTCAACCGATTGCAGGCGACACTTCTGGCCTTGGCGACGGCCGGGCTGGTGCTGCTTGCTGTGTTGAATTTCCGCCAGGAAAGTCGTTTCCAGCAGCCAGATGACGGAGTGTGGTGGGTCGAGTCTCAGGGCGGCCTGCTCGCAACCAAGGTCCTTCCTGACAGCGCGGGCCTGAAAGCTGGAATCCAGAAGGGCGACCTTCTCACCGCAGTCAATGATGTACCTGTTGCCCGGGTCCCAGACCTTGAGCGCGAGCTGTACCTCCACACCGGCGTCTACGGCAAAGCAAACTATTCGGTCACGCGCTACGGCCAGCCGCTCGATACCCCAGTTGTGGTCATTCCTGACCCGACGGACAGAAGCTCTTACCTCGGTCTTCGCCTGATCGGCATCATCTATCTTGCGATCGGCCTCTATGTGCTGTTCCGCAGATGGACCGCGCCCCGCGCCACACACTTTTACCTCTTTTGCCTGGTCTCTTTCGCACTGAATGCTCTGCACTACACGGGCAAGCTGAACGGCGTCGACAAGACCGTGTTGTGGGCCAACATTCTGGCAAGCGCGCTTCAGCCCGCCCTATTCCTCCACTTCGCGATCAGCTTCCCTGAGGAGAGGTTGAAAGGGGCACGCCGTCGCTGGCTGCTGCCTTTCATCTACGCGCCTGGCTTCGCCCTCGTCGGTCTCTGGATTACGGCAATCACGCGCTGGCAGGCCACTGGCATCCTCAAGCACCGCCTCGAACAGATCAACTTCGGCTATATCGCGGCCTTCTACGTGCTGGCGGCTGCTCTCTTTGTTTTCAGTTACACCCGCGCGAGCACACCGCTTCTCCGTCAGCAGCTTAAGTGGCTCATGCGGGGCACTCTGGTGGCGGTCCTGCCGTTTACGTTTCTCTACGCGATCCCGTTCGTTCTCGACTTTCGCGTCTGGTCGATCTTCTCCAAACTGGCGGCGCTGTCGCTCGTGTTTCTGCCCTTGACGTTCTGCTGGGCCATCATCCGCTACCGGCTGATGGATACGGACCTGATCTTCAAGCGGGGCGTTGCGTACACGCTGGCAACTGGCTTGATTCTGGGAGCCTACTTCGGCGTCATCGCTCTCATTGCGGAAATCGTTCACCAGCGGTCGGGCGAGGCCATCCGGGAATGGGCACTGATCGCCGCGATTCTGGGCACGGCAGCCGTATTTGATCCGCTCAAGCGCCGCATTCAGAGCTGGGTCGACAAGACCTTCGATCGCCAGAAGTACGACTACCGCAAGGCCCTGATCGAATTCGGCCGCAGCCTGAGCTCCGAAACCGATCTCGATGCGCTGCTCAATTCCATTGTCGAGCGCTTGCCCCGGACGCTGCTTGTTTCGCGCGTTGCGCTATTCCTGTCACAACCCAAAGGCGGATTGCGGCTCGCGGCTTCGCATGGGCTTCTGTCTGCAGCGACCGAGCGCAAACTGGCGCTTGGCTTCCTCGACTTCGATCGGGCCGCGCTGGATCACTCGCATATCTTCCTTGAGAACGCGCAACAGGCGCTGCATTTGCCGCCTGATCAACAGCTGACCGCGGCACTGTTGGACCTGAACTACTACCTGCCCTGCCGTGTGCAGGACGGCGCAGTGGCGCGCACAATTGCCGTGATCGGCCTGGGGAGAACGATTGGCGGAGACTTTCTCTCGAGCGAAGATGTCGAGTTGCTAGAGTCTCTGGCAAGCTACATCGGGATCGCGCTGCAGAATGCGAGCCTCTATGCGCGACTGCAGGACAAGATCAGCGAATTCGAGCGGCTGAAGGAGTTCAACGAAAATATCGTCGAATCGATCAACGTGGGCATTCTTGCACTCGATCTCGAAGGTCGCGTCGAGAGCTGGAACGCGCAGATGGAAGCAATGTACGCCGTCAGTCGAGCCGAAGCAATTGGGCAGAAGCTGAGCTCGGTGTTTCCAGACGATTTCGTTTCCGCCATTGAGGGTTTCAGCAACGAGCCGGGCATTCACAATCTCTACAAATTCCCGCTCACCACAAGGGCCGGAGAGCAGCGCACGGTCAACGCGGCGATCGCCCCCTTGATGTCGCGTGATTTCGTAGTTGTCGGACGCATCATCCTGGTGGATGACATCACGGAGCGCGTCTCTCTGGAGACGCAACTTGCGCAGGCCGACAAGCTCAGTTCCATCGGGCTCCTCGCGGCCGGCGTGGCGCACGAGATCAACACGCCGCTGGCCGTAATCTCCTCTTATGCCCAGATGCTGCAAAAGCAGATGCGAACCGATCCGCGGCTCGGACCTGTGCTCGAGAAAATCACGCAGCAGAGTTTCCGCGCTTCCGAAATTGCAAATGGACTGCTGAACTTCTCTCGCACCTCGACGACCGAGTTCCGCGAAACAAACCTGAATCAGGTAATTCGCGACACTCTCTCGCTGCTTGAGCATCAATTCAAGACGGCGCAGGTGATCGTGGATACCGATCTGCCCGACGATCTCCCAGCCATCCACGGAAATCCGGGCAAACTGCAACAGGTCTTTCTTAACCTTCTGTTGAATGCCAAGGAATCCATGCCTGGCGGCGGACGTTTGCGCATCTCGACGCTCGCCAATGGACATGTTGAGGCCACGGTTGCTGATTCAGGATCCGGAATCGCCCCCGAACATCTAAAACGAATCTATGATCCGTTCTTCACGACAAAGACTACGCCCCGTCCCGGCGAACGGCGTGGCACAGGTCTTGGACTTTCCGTTTCTTACGGGATAATTCAGGAGCACGCAGGCAAGATCCATGTCGAAAGCGCCGTTGGCGCCGGCACAACCTTCCACCTTGAATTCCCGCTATTAAGGAAGTCGGTACATGTCTGACGTTGATCAGTCTCTGAACCTGTCTGGCGCAGGTTCTGTCTTCTCCACCAGTTCTGCAAGTGGAAGCATTCTCGTAATCGACGACGAAGCGGGGATTCGAGAATCGCTCGAGGTGCTGCTGTCCCTCGAGGGATATGCGGTAAAAACCGCCGACGATGGCGAGCAGGGTCTGCGCACTCTCGAGATGGAGAACTTCGATCTCGTATTGCTGGATCTCGCTCTGCCCGGACAAAGCGGGCTCGATCTGCTTCCGCAGATCAAGGAGCGCCAACCCGAGACGCCGGTCATCATGATCACTGCTTATGGCACAGTGGAGAACGTCGTGGAAGCAATTCGTGCCGGAGCGGAAAACTTTGTCCAGAAGCCCTGGGACAATGAAAAGCTGCTCGCGGATATTCGCTCCGCCGTCGCCCGCTACAAGGCCGAGGAAGAGAACGTTCAGCTCAAGCGCACCCTGAAGCAGCGCTACAACTTCTCCAACATCGTCGGTAAGAGCGACATCATGCTTCGCGTTTTCGAGCTCGTTGCGCAGGTCGCTCCCAGCCGTTCCACAGTTCTGATACAAGGCGAAAGCGGAACCGGCAAGGAACTCATCGCCAAGGCCATCCACGCCAACTCGCCCCGGCGCGACAAGGCCTTCGTGCCTATCAATACCGGCGCGATGCCAACCGAGCTTCTCGAATCCACCCTGTTCGGACACGTGAAAGGCGCATTCACCTCCGCGATTGCAGCCAAGAAGGGCCTATTCGAAGTTGCCAACGGCGGCACGCTGTTTCTCGACGAAATTGCGACCATGGGCATGGACACCCAGGCCAAAATTCTGCGCGTTCTTCAAGATCGCCGCTTCATGCACCTCGGCGGCATCCAGGAGATCCAGGTGGATGTCCGCATCATCGCCGCTACGAACATCGATCTGCGACAGGCCGTTCGGGAGGGGAAATTCCGCGAAGATCTCTTCTATCGCTTGAATGTCATTACCATCGATCTGCCTCCGCTCCGCTCGCGCCGCGAAGATATTCCTCTGCTCGTCAACCACTTCCTCGAGTTCTATGCGAATGAGAATGCGCTTGCGCCGAGACGCCTCTCCGCCGACGCGCTCCGTGCACTTATCGATTACGAATGGCCCGGCAACGTTCGCGAACTCGAAAACTCCATCGAGCGCGGTGTCGTGCTTTCGTCAGGCCCGATCATTGGCTCGGAACTTCTACCAGGTCACATCACGGGCCGAAGCTTCCAGGACGCGCTGCTCGAGCACAATCCGAACGCTTCACTTTTCGACATTCTTGAGGATATCGAGCGCCGCATCATCATCGAGAAGCTCGAGCGCTGCAACTGGAATCAAACAGACGCCGCTGAGCAGTTCCACATCCCTTTGTCGACGCTGAACCAGAAGATCAAACGCCTCAATATCGAGATCCGCAAGCGAAACCGGGAATAGCTTCGCCCGCGACTTTGGCGCCATCAAGTCAGTCGCACAACCACCGCATCATCCGACGGCCTGCGATCGAGCATGTGCAGCAGCAGACCGTCTGGCGTCCATTGCCACTCCAGTTCCTTCTCGCCACCCAGCAAATCAGCTTTCTTCAGCGATCCCGATGGCAGTGGAGTGTCTCGTTTGATGGATGTAATCAGCACGGTGCTCGCGGGAGCACCCATGACGTGCACATACAGCGCAGTGCCCTGCGTAGTGAACCTGATGTCCTGCGCGGTGAAGTCGACGTTGTGATCCGCCACATACATACCTTCTTTCACACGCGTTGGCCCCTCCCCAAACCGCTCCCACGGGCGAGTGCCGTAGATCGCATCGCCGTTCACTTTCAGCCATGAACCAATCGTGCGCAGCCGGGATACAACTTCATCGGGAATCGTCCCGTCTGGACGCGGACCAACGTCGAGCAGCAGGTTGCCGTTCTTCGAAACCACGTCGATGAGCTGATGAATCACCCGGCCGGCGCTCTTGTAATTTGGTTTGCGCAGATAGGCCCATGAGTCCCAATCGAGCACGTCGTCGGTCTGCCACACGAAGCTCGCTTTATCGGCGAGCTGGCCGGCCTCGTGATCGGGCAATCCAGACCCCTTCGCGAAATCGTCCTCTTTGTAGGTGATGATCGTTTCGCGTGCAGCTGCAGCGCTAGTGTTGTAGTAGTGCGCCAGCATCTCGATTCGATAGCGTTCCGGAATGATGAAGCAACGCGTATCGAAGTAGAGAATGTCCGGATGATACCGATCGACGACCTCGACAATCTTGTCACGCCACATGCGGCAGAACGCCTCGCTGGGAGGCGGATTGGGGTGGGCGTAGTTGAATGGACCGGGTCGATCTACCACGTAGTTCTTCGCCTCTTCCGGCGAACCCAGCGTGTACTTCTGCGGCCAGTAGAGATCGGCGTATTGCGGATTGTAGATGTCCGCGTTCGCGACGGGACTTGAATACCAGCCCCAAAGCCACTGGTGGTGGAAGCTGGTGTAGAACTTGAGTCCCTGTCGCCTCACCGCTCGTTCGAGCTCGCCGACAATATCGCTCTTCGGGCCGAGACGCGCCGCATTCCAGCGGTTCACGTGGCTATTCCACATCGAGAACCCGTCAGCGTGTTCTGCAACAGGGCCGATGTAACGCGCTCCACACTCCTTGAACAGCGTCACCCATGCATCGGCGTCAAAGTGTTCTGCCGTGAACTGGCTGGCGAAATCCTTGTACCCGAAGCGATTGAGCTGGCCGTAGGTCGCAAGGTGGTGTTCGTATTCGGGCCGTCCCGGAAGGTACATCCAGTGCGGATACCATTCATTCCCGAATGCGGGAACGGAGTAAAGACCCCAGTGAAAGTAGATTCCAAACTTCGCGTCCCGATACCACTCAGGACATTGGTGCCGGCTGAGGGAATCCCAGTTCTCCTCGAACGGCTTGTCCGCCGACGTGCCGGTCATCGCTCGGCCGACGCGCGTTGATTGCAGAGCCGCTGCGGCGGCAACACCCTTCAGCGCTCGTCTACGGGATAGCTCCATGGGTTTGCTCCGGAGCGATTCAATTTCAGCTCAATGGTAACGAGTGTAAGACAGAGCGCCCAGCTATCCCTGCGCCGCGTGGTCGGGCATACGATCTCCGGCATGCTCAACAGGAGTAAGGCCCCACTCGGCCTTCCACGCACCCGTTGTTCCCGCGAGCCAATGTTTCAGAAACCACCGCAGTTCTTCCGGCGGCTTCAACCAGATTTCGGCTGAGGTTGGACGCAGCGAGCGGCGCACCAGCACGCTCAAGTGCGGGTTATCCAACTGGTTGATCGCTCGAAATGCGGACTCATCCGTCAAATCGTCGCCGAGAAACACCACCGGCGCTTCAACGCCGAATTGCTCGACGATGGCTTGCACCGCCCCGCCCTTGTCACGGCCAACACGCAATTCGATTCCTGATTCGAATGGCAGCAGCGATAGTCCTTCTACCTCGGCGGCCGGCTCGAACAGGGCTCGGGTCTTTTCTTCAATATGCCTGGCACGTTGAGGCGAGTGGCCGCGCCAGTGCATCACGGCTGCGTTCGGCTTGTCCTCGAAAAGTCCGCCGAATGCGTCTTGCCGCAGCACTAGACGCAGCTCATCCAGCTTCCTCATGGCCTCCGCGGGCGCTTCCTGCAACTCGCGACGTCCATCGGTGTGCAGGCGCTCTGCTCCGTGCAAGCCCCACACTTCTACCGGGGACTTCAATTGCAGCAGTGTATTGATCTCACCCGCGGGGCGTCCGGTGATTACGCGCAGCTGGGTGCGGCCATCATTCTGAATTTCGGTGAGAAGTTCTCTGACTCCGGCCCATGGCCGAGCCGTGAAGCGATCGATGCGGAAGTCGGCAAGAGTGCCGTCGTAGTCCAGTAACAGTAGCGGTGACTCAGCACCTCGCAATGAAGAAAAAAACGCTTCGAGCTGCTCTGCTTCCGTGGGATTCAATACTCCTCGCTTTCTATGCCATTTTTCGGTAGGGGTCGATGGGGATCGGCTCGGGCAGCGCTCCCCCATAGCCTTCCGAGTCGTACAGTTCAAGCCGGACATCGCGCAGATCGCCGAGCACCATCGCAGCCCAGCGGTAGATGTTGTGTTCCATGACCTGCTTGCGCATCTGCTGCATACGGACTTTGCGCTCCTCGCGCGGCATATCGAGTGCGCGATGAATCGCTTCTGCTACTTCGGCAACGTCATAGGGGTTCACGATCAGAGCATCGCGCAACTCAACGGCGGCGCCAGTGAATTTGCTTAGAACCAGCACACCATCCTCGTCGTCGCGTGCCGCCGCAAATTCCTTGGCCACCAGGTTCATTCCATCGTGCAGCGAAGTCACCAGGCAAACGTCGGCGATGCGATACCAGCGGTTTACCTCTTCGTGATTGCACTGTCGCTCGATCAGCACGATCGGCTTCCAGCGCGAGGTCTGGAAGCGGTGGTTGATACGGCGCACCTCTTCGTCCACGCGGTTGTGCAGTTCAACATAGCTGGGTATTCGTGTCCGGCTCGGCGCTGCAATCTGGACCATCGTAAGCCGTTCCTTGTGCCACGGATGCTCGACCAGGAGTTCTTCGATGGCCAGCAGCCGCTCGACGATTCCCTTGGTATAGTCGAGCCGGTCCACACCAACAGCAATCGTCTCAGCATGCACGCCGAATTCCGAAAGCAGGGCGCGTCTTTCCTCGGCGCGATCTTCCTCGCGCTCCGTAACGATCGCCTGCAGTGCGCTGGGAATGCCTCCGCTGAAGGCCACGCTTACTGCGTACGGTTTCACAGCCGTCGTATGTCCCCCACGGCGCACTGTCATGTGCTCGCGGTCCGTGCGCGACTCGAGCGCACGATCGACTGTATCCAGAAAATTGTTGCAGTGCAGCGGGATGTGGAATCCGATGAGGTCCGCGCCGAGCAGCCCATCCAGCAGTTCCGTCTGCCACGGACAGATCCCGAATGCCTCAGGATTCGGCCAGGGAATATGCCAGAAGATCGCAACTCGGGCGTCGGGCCGAGCCGTCTTGATCAACCTCGGTAGCAGCGCAAAATGATAGTCCTGCACAAACACCAGCGGCTCAGTGCTGTCTTTCATCTCGTCCAGGAGTGCCGCAGCGAACTTCTCGTTGACGCGCTGGTAGGCCTCCCAATCGGCGGCGCGAAAAGTCGGACGCGTATGGGCAATGTGGCAAAGAGGCCAGAGCCCCTCGTTTGCAAAGCCGTCGTAGTAGCGCGTCTCCTCCTCTGGTGTGAGCCAAACTCGGCGAAGCGTGTATTTCGGGTCATCGGGCGGAACTCGAAGCCTGTCGAACTCATCCACATTCTCTTTGTCTGCGCTGCCATTTCCGGTAGCGACCCACACGCCGTCACAGGCCTGCAGTACCGGCTCGATCGCGGTCACTAACCCGCTGGGGGGAACGACGCAAATTGTCTTCTTCCCCTCGCGTACGTGAATATAAGGCTCGCGATTCGAGACAGCGAAAATTCGGCCGCTGGCTTTATTCCTCATGTGCACAGCCAGGCGCTCCGGAGTCCAGAAGTGTTCGCCCGCATCACGCAAACGTGCCTCTGCGGCCGCAGCCGCGCGGGCCGCGATCAGGCTTTCTGCCATCGTCTCCACTTCACGCGCGAGAGGACTGAACATGCTCAGTTCGCTGGTCCCGCCGCTGAGACCTTTCTCAAAATGCCCCATACGCAGACGGCGCAGCCGGTCGGCAACCCGCATCAGGGGCCGCATCAGGAACCAGCGAACCATGACAAATGTGACGGCGACAATCAGCAGCACTGTGGCTACAATCCACCAGAAACTCCGCCGCCACAGGTCGTAACTCTGATCGCGAATGTAACCCGCGTCGATCAAAACCACCACGGCGCCAAGGAGTTTGTTCCCATCGTGGAGAGGAAACACTTCTTCCAGCCACTGAATATTTCCCGTATGACCGAAAGCATTTACCTGAGCGCCCTTTTGCAGGGACTGCTCGACTCGAGTCCGTGAAAGGGACTGCACTCCTGTTTTTGCAAGCGTTTCGAAGGGCGCGTGCTCCAGCGCGCGAAAGACCTCAGGGGCTCCGGACTCCGTGATCAGGTGACCTTTCGGGTCGTAAACACCAATCCCCAGAGCGCCTGTCTGGTTCTTCGCATCTGCCACGAGAGACTGCAGACCTGCCAGTGAAAGCAATCCGCCCTGATCGCCCTGAGCCTGGGTGCCTTGAATAAGGGCCTGCCGGATTTGCGGCTTCAGGCTGTTGCCGATCCAGGTGGAGCGCCACTCCAGCTCCTGCCGAAGAATGTGTTTATGCTCAAGGACTTCGAAGTAGGTTGAGGCGACGGACACAATGGTTACGCCTGCAATCAGAGCAAGGATCAGTCGCAAGCGAAACGAATGCATTCAGCCTCCTCGTTGGATTCTTTGTCGGGCACTCTAGCTTTAGATGCGCAACTTCTACTCTGCGTCTTGCGGTGGCCGACGAAGAAAAGTCCTTATTCGATGAGGAACTTACGCGCTGCTCGTGGACTCTTTGGAGCCCGCTTTTGCGCAGGTTACCAGTCAATGTTTTGCACGGTCCCGATTCCCCAGGCCTGGGCCGTGCAGGCGGATGCGCTATCCTGAGCAGGACCGGGAGTAGGAACCCACATCCCGCAACTTACACTGCGGCAACCAGATGGCCTTCCAATCGATCGAAAATACCGCCAAAGACATCGTGGGCACGGTGCAGGACTATTCCCTGTTTGCCTGGCGAGGTGCGACTAACCTCTTCCGGCCGCCCATCTATTGGCCCGACTTCCTGATCCAAGCCGACATTATCGGCGTGGGCTCAGCCTCCATTGTACTGCTTTCGGGTTTCTTCACCGGGGGCGTGCTTGCTCTGCAGTCGGCGGCCACTCTTTCGCAATTCGGAGCCACGTCGGTCACGGGCAGGTTTGTGGCAACCTCAATGATTCGCGAACTGGGGCCGGTGCTCACCGGAATCATGGTCTCGGGCCGCAATGCCTCGTCCATGGCCAGCGAACTAGGTTCAATGGTGGTAACGGAGCAGATCGACGCCATGCGAGCGCTGGGAGTGGACCCAATTCGTAAGCTTGTGACCCCGCGCATCTTTGCCTGTGTAGCCATGTTGTTCTTTCTGAGCATCGTGGCGAATTTTTTTGGAATTTTGGGCGGAGCCGCCGTGACGGTGTTCATGAATCACCAGAACGGCACGCAATACTTTTCCATGGCGTATGAATACCTCCGGCTCGGCGATATCATGCAAGGCCTGATCAAGCCCCTGTTCTCGGGCTTTATCATCGCCAGCATCGGATGCTTCTACGGCCTGAGAACCACGGGAGGTACGGAAGGTGTTGGCCGCTCGACCATCAAGGCCGTCGTAGTCTCATCAGTGCTGATCATCTTTGTTGACTTCCTGCTGACGCAGGTGATGCTTACGATATTCGGCTAATGACCACCTCAGCGATTCCCGTTAACGCCGGCCGGCCGATCGATCCTGGTGTGGATCCAGTTCTGGATTTTCGCAACGTCTCAATCTCGTTCCCCGGCAGCTCGGTCCTCGAAGACGTAACTTTCAACGTAGCTCCAAACGAAACGCGAATTCTTCTAGGCCCAGCCGGGGTGGGAAAGAGTGTGCTGTTGAAGCTCGCGAACGGCCTTCTCTGCCCTGACAGCGGGTCCATTCACCTGTTTGGCCGTGAAATCTCCGCGATGCCCGAGAGAGATATGTTCTCGTTGCGAACGCGTACGGGCTTTGTCTTCCAGGAAGGTGCTCTGTTCGACTCCTTGACTGTACGCGACAACGTCGCCTACCAACTGATTCAGGAGGAAGTTGACGACGATGAGATCGACGTGCGCGTCCGCGAAAGCCTGCGCTTTGTCGGCCTGGAGCAGACCTTCAGTCTCTATCCTGGAAGTCTTTCCGGCGGAATGCGACGCCGTGTTGCCATTGCGCGCGCGCTGATCAATACTCCCCAACTACTGCTCTACGATTCGCCTACTGGCGGCCTGGACCCCGTTACCTCTACGACGATTATTGAGTTGATCGTGAAGCAGCGCGACGTCTACAGGACGCCATCTGTTCTCGTGACTCATCGCCTGCAGGATGCGTTCACGATGTGCAGCCATCGGTTTGAACCGGCGGAGGATCGTATGGTCCCGCTGCCCAAAGGCCAGTACGATTCCAACACCACATTCCTCATGCTTTCTGAAGGCCGACTCATTTTCAATGGATCCCTTCATGAGCTGGTGACAAGCGAGAATCCGCTGGTGCGCGAATTCATCGAGTAAGCTCTGCGATCCCCTTGCTCGATACAATGACCCGTACCCCTCCACTGGCGTTGAGGAAGAATGAATCGCGGACGATCAGCCATTCTCGCAGCAGTTGTGCTCATGGCAATACTGCTGTGCCCGCGTGCGTTGGATGCGTACTCTCTGCTCACCCATGAACAGCTGATCGACCTCACATGGCAGGACTCGATCGTTCCGCTGCTGCTCAGCCGGTATCCGAACCTCACCAAGGCCGACCTTGACCGCGCTCGCGCCTATGCCTATGGTGGGTGCGTCATCCAGGACATCGGCTACTACCCATTTGGCGACCGGTCGTTTTCGAATCTCACGCACTATGTGCGATCCGGCGACTTCGTCGTGAACCTGTTTCGCAATGCCCATGACGCCAACGAGCTCGCGTTTGCCGTCGGCGCGCTTTCCCACTACATCGGCGACTCCATCGGCCACGCCGAAGCTACAAATCTAGCAGTGCCCATCGAGTTCCCGAAACTCCGTGCGAAATATGGCAATTCGGTCAGCTATGCCGAGGGAAAACGCGAACATGTGCAGACAGAGTTCGCCTTTGACATCAACGAAATTGCGCATCACCGGGTAGCCCCACTTCGCTATCTTCGCCACATCGGATTTCGGGTCTCCATGAGGCAGCTCGCCCTAGCCTTCTACCAGACTTACGGCCTGACAGAAAACTTCAAAGGCCGGCGACGAATTAACGTTCGCGATTATCGCTTTGCGGCGCGAACATTCATTCCCCGCATCGCCTATGCAGTTACGCTTTTGCACCGCAAGCACGAGCCACCCGACCCAACTACGCCGGAGATCATCGAACTGGAAAAGGAATCTGCCGAAGTCTCGAGAATCAACAACTGGGACGCGTACCGCCGCAAGCCCGGAATCGAAACTCACCTGCTCGCCATTCTGCTTTTCATCCTTCCCAAGATCGGCCCTCTCGCCCTTGTGGACGTGAAAGGGCCGACCATCCAGACCGAAGCCGACTATGGCCATAGCGTTGCCGTTTCCATCACTTCCCTTCGCCGCATCCTCACCCGATTCACGCCGGAGGCTTCGCGTTTCAAGGGGCCCATCCCACCTCTCGCCAGCCTGACGCGTCCCTATACCGCGGAGCCCATTCGCCGCGATCCGAATCATCCCCTACCCAATCGCGACCTCGATACCGGCAGGGTGGTGCGTGCAGGAAGCTACTTGCTCACCGATTCGACCTACGCCGATCTTCTGCACAAGCTGGCGCAGAACCCAACCCAGCCAATTCCCCCTGGGATCAAGGAAGACATTCAGGCCTACTATTCCAATCTCGATCTGCCTATAACTACCAAGCAGCATCCCGACCAATGGAAACAGGTGCTCGCCGACCTGAATACCCTCTCCACCATGCCTACGAGCACACGACCGGCGCCCTTTGCCACCTACGGAGCCGATACAGGCGACGAATAGCCCGCTTGCGCCGGTGTAACTACCGATTGCGCAACTTGCAGCATCCAAGCTTGTCAGGAACGAACAGTGTAAGTTCCTTCAGGCCAGGGCCATGTCAACAGTCTCGGAAATCGTCTTAGATCCAGTCGAGTCCTCCAAATTAGCCGGCTTACGCTATGTCACCGATTCTGCTCCGGGCATCACGCGGCGGAGGAGAGGCAAGAGCTTTCAGTACTTCGATCCAGAAGGAAAACCCATCCGGGATAAGGAGATCCTCGCCCGAATCAAATCTCTGGTGATACCCCCCGCATGGACGAACGTATGGATCTGCCCCCGCGCTAACGGCCATCTTCAGGCCACGGGACGCGACGCCAAAGGACGCAAGCAGAGCAGATACCATCCGAAGTGGCGTGAGGTGCGCGACGAAACCAAATACGAACGCATGAAGCTCTTCGGCGAAACGCTGCCTATTATTCGCGCGCGAGTTGAGCAAGACCTGGCCTTGCCCGGCCTGCCTCGGGAAAAGGTGCTTGCCACGCTTGTGCGCCTGCTCGAAACTACCTTCATTCGCATTGGGAACGAGGAGTACGCGAAAGAAAACCACTCCTACGGACTCACAACTCTTCGCAATAAGCACGTGGACGTCGACGGTGCAACCGTTCGCTTCAAGTTCAAAGGCAAAAGCGGCAAGCAGCATGTCATCGATCTCAACGATCGCCGTCTCGCACGCATTGTGAAGAAGTGCCTCGATCTGCCCGGGTACGAACTCTTCCAATACATAGACGAGGACGGTTCACTGCACACGGTCGACTCGTCTGACGTGAATGAGTATCTGCGGACCATTACTGAGCAGCCGTTTACCGCGAAGGATTTCCGAACATGGGCAGGCACGGTGCTGGCGTGCCTGGCGCTGCGCGAGTGTGACGCATGCGAGACTCAGACACAGGCGAAGAAGAACGTGGTCGAAGCGATCAAGAAAGTCGCAGAGCAACTCGGCAACACGCCGGCCGTTTGCCGCAAGTGCTACGTTCATCCAACCGTACTGGAAACCTACATGACCGGTGAACTCGTGAAGACGCTCGAAGCCGCCGAGAAGAAGATGAGAGTGAATCAGCATTCGCTCCGGGAGGAAGAAATGCAACTTATGTTCCTCCTTGAAGGGCGCCTCAAAGTGGCAGCCTGAATCGCGCCGAATCTTTCGCGTTATTGACATTGGTTCATGATCCAACGACCATGAGCGTCGTGGGCGAAACTGTCAATTGCAGCATTCACGGGGAGACTCAGCGCAGTTTTGTCTGCACACATCTGCTCGGCGAGTCTACAGGGATGGGCTTCAATCGAAGGAGCCCATCTGACGAAGACCCCTTCCCCGATGCGTGGTGCGACAACTGCGAGATCATACGCGCCGAACATGGCGATTGGGACAACGTACCGGAACATCTCCAGAGTATAGCCCTGCTTTGTTCCGGCTGTTATGAACGTGCCCGCATACGAAACACGTGCCCCACAGTGACGCTGAACGACCTTGCTGGTCTGCGCTGGAAGTGTGGTGGATGCGACGAATGGCACGCCGGGCCTTTGCTCGACCTATCATTTGATCAGCCTGTCTACTGGGCGAGTGGATTGACAGGGGAAATCGTTGGAGTGTTCTGCCATCCGGTGAAATCGACCGAAGCTGCAAGAGCTTCCTGGATGAGGATTATTGCGCCATCAGCGACGAGAGCTTTTTTGTAAGAGGCACTATTCACTTGCCGATCATCGGTGCTGGTGAGACATTTCGATGGGAGTCTGGGGTTCGCTGAGTCGCACAAACTTCGAGACGCTTCTTAGAATGGACAGAACTCACGAACACGCGGAACTTCCCGCGATGTTTTCCTGGCTGAGTTCGTCCATCCCTGAATATCCCGATACATTGAATCTGAAAATGTTCGCTCACATTCAGGAACCAGGATTGCGCCCACATTTTTCGCTCGAGAGGTCTTTACATCCATTGGCCATGGAATATCACTGCGGGATCTCTCCAGAGAGAGTCAGGGAGATCATGTTCCGAAACCTGCCTACGCAGCCGGAATAGGTTCATTGGTCGACGGCTCACATCCATCCCAGCCCCTCAGGCTCTATACTTTCACGTCAACCAATGAGGAATCACGCTATGCCTTTTAAATGCGGCTTGCGAGTCGTAGCCGCTCTGATGATCCTGACCGCAGCGTCAGCGACTCTGATCTCACAGGAATCCGCCGTCACGCTGGGCAAGCGCGAAAGCATCCAATCCAAAATCCTCGGCGAAAAGCGCGACATCCTCGTCTCCGTGCCGAAGCAGACGAAGCCAGACATGCCGCTTCTCGTGGTCCTCGATGGAGAATGGACGTTCAGCAACGCTGTGGTCGTCGTCAACCACCTTACGGGAAATGGCAGGCTCCCACCGATGGTCGTGGCCGGCGTGGTGAATACAAACCGGGGCCGTGACCTGATGCCGGCGTTCGAAGGTTCGGAGTTTGCGAACGGTCCTTCAGACAAATTCCTGTCGTTCATCGCGGACGAACTGATTCCGCAACTCACGTCAGAGTATTCGCTCGGCAAGTACCACATCCTTCTAGGACACTCCAACGCGGGCATGTTCTCGCTCTACACGTTCATTCGCCGGCCCGAAGTATTCCAGGCTAACCTGGCCATCAGCCCAAGCTACGGACTCGATGATCGCTTCATCGCTCTCCTTGGCCGCGCAATTGCGAAGCCCGCACCGAAACCGCGCTTCGTGTTCATCGGCGCGGGCGGAGATGAAGAGGCTGATATTTCGGTTGGCGCTCTGCGCTTCGCAAAGACCTTTGAAGGCAGCCCGAATGCCGATATCGATTGGCACTACGAGGTCTTCCCTGGCGAGACCCATGGCACCGTAGGCCTGCGCGCGTTCTATCGAGGACTCGAATTGCTTGCCGATCCAGATCCCCACGTCTCGTACGGCCCGGGCCGCTACCTCACTGAAGCGCAGCGCCGTCGCCACGCCTGGGTGCGGCGCTTTGGTTCGGCATACTCAGACGACAAGCTTCCGCAGTACTCTTCCGCGCGGCCGATCATCGATGCGCTTTCGTCCGGCAACACCGACATCGCCGCATTCTGGACTGGGCTACAGTCGAACTATGGCGAAGACTTCCGGTTCGAACCGGTTGAACGCCAGAACCTGATGGCCTGGCTTGAAGCAGCAGGCCGCAAACAGGAGGCCGCACGCCTGCGCGCCATTCCGCAATTTGCTTCTGACACGGGAGAGCCGAACAACTACGGCTCAACGATCAACCTCGACGCTGGACTCGTCGCGCTTATTCCGCTGCATGGCGCCACGGTTGACCTCTGCCACCCTGACTCAAAGGCGATACTCCATGACGCAGTCACTACATCGGATCGAAATGGCCGCGCGAACATGGCATACAGCTTCAGCGGATCAGGCGCATACATCGAGTTTCCCAAAAACGCCGACTATGACACCGCCGGCTCTATCTCGGTCACGGCATGGATCAAGCCGCACAAACCGGCCGCCTACTCTGCGTGGGTTTCCCAAGTCGGCCCGCGCTGGGGATCGCAGTGGCGTCTCGGCTTCGGTCCCAATCCTACTGCGCAATGGGGTGCGACTATCTTTGGCACCCGCTGGACAGACTACTGGATCAATGGTGAGGGACTGCCGGTCGATGCCTGGGTTCACACCGCCGCGGTCTTCGATCAGACGGTAGGAAAGCTGCGCATGTATGTCAATGGCCGCGAAGTGCAAAGCCAGGATGACCTGGGCCCATGGGGATCGAGCAAAGGTCCCATTCTCATCGGTGCCCAGCGGGACGACGGGCTCTTCTTCAGCGGGGACGTGGGCGAGGTGAGGGTCTATCGGCGCACCCTCAATCATGCTGAAGTTGAAGCGATCAGCAAACTGCAGTCGGAACCGATCGGGTGTAAGTGACTATTGGGAACAGGGTTGAGGACCTATTCTCAAAGATCACGGCCGCTGGCCACACTGGCGGCTGACCACCGATCACTGACTTTCGGTATCATCAAACCATGCAGCCTGTCATGGCCGACAACGCTTCACTCTCCGGCTTCCGCACCTACGATCCACTCCTTGAGCCCATCGCGGCCAAAGTAAGGGCGGGCACGCGCCTTGATGCCGCCGATGGCCTCGCGCTCTATCGTTCCAAGGACGTTCTCGCTGTCGGTTGGCTGGCCAACTTCGTGCGCGAGCGGATGCACGGCGACATCACCTACTTCAACGTGAATCGCCACATCAATCCGACCAACGTATGCGTCGCCGCCTGTAAGCTGTGCGCCTTCGGCCGCAAGAAAGGCGATCCGGCGGGATATACGATGGCGCTTGAAGAAGCGTGGCAGACTGCGGCTTCAGGCTACAGCGAGGCGGTCACGGAGTTCCACATTGTCGGCGGGCTCCACCCTGATCTGCCGCTCGAGTACTTCCTCGACCTTGTGCGGGGGCTTAAGGAGCGCTTCCCCAAGGTGCACATCAAGGCCTTCACCATGGTCGAGGTGGCCTATCTCGCTCGCCGTGCCAAGCTCTCCATCGAAGATACGCTGATCAAAATGCGCGAAGCAGGCGTCGACTCCATGCCCGGTGGCGGTGCGGAGATCTTCGCTGCGCGAGTGCGCTCCATCATCTGCGATCACAAGATCGACGGCGACGAGTGGCTCGACACAGCGCGACTGGCACACAAGCTCGGTTTCAAATCGAACGCAACGATGCTCTACGGCCACATCGAGAACGATGAAGACCGGGTGGATCATCTGCTCAAGCTTCGTGAAGTGCAGGACGAAACCAACGGCTTCCAGACTTTCATTCCGCTCGCGTTTCATCCAGAGAACACCCCGCTCGACCATCTGCCGGTCACTACGGGGCTGACCGACATTCGCCAGATCGCCGTCAGCCGTCTCTTGCTCGACAACTTCCCGCACATCAAGGCCTACTGGCAGATGCTCACGCCCAAAATTGCGCAGATCGCCTTGCGCTTCGGCGCCGACGATCTCGACGGCACCGTTGTTGAAGAGAAGATCTATCACGACGCCGGGGCAACGACGCCGCAAGGCATGACGCGCAAAGAACTCTGCCGCCTGATCACCGAAGCAGGTCGCGTGCCCGTTGAGCGCGACACGCTCTACCACTTTGTGACCAGAGATGAGGACACCTTCACCGTCGCCGTATAGGCGGCAAAAGAAAGCGCAAGTATGGGTCAACTCAGCCTCTATGCGGTCGTCGGCCTCTGCATCGGATTCCTCTGGGGCATTGGCTGCTCGCTCGCGATCCTCTACTCCATTTATCTTGGCGGCTACCGCAAAGCCGTAGAAGACTCGCTCGCTCCTCAGAAATCCCAGCGCTTCTTAACAGCGCTCCGAAGGATAGAGCAGCGCAGGGCCAAACTCGCCGCTACTGCCGCAACACCTTCCCGTCCTTCATGACGAAGCTCACGTGCTCGCACGTTGAGATGTCTTCCAGCGGGTTGCCAGGCACCGCAACGATGTCCGCGAAGTAGCCCGGCTTCAATTCGCCGATCTGCCCAGCCCACCCGAGCAGCTTCGCCCCGTTGATCAAGTCGGCTTGCAGCACGGCGAGCGGCTTCATGCCGTACTCAACCATCAGCGTCATCTCCCGCGACTGGGTTCCATGCGGGAACGGTCCCACATCCGATCCGACCGCAAACGGCACGCCCGCCGCCACCTGCTTCTTGAATTCACGGATCTTGTATTCGAGCATCTCCGCTTGCGTTGCGGCCTGATCCTGCGACTCCCGGTGCTTGGCGAAGTACTCGAAGATTGTGAAGGTAGGCACCGCGAAGATGCCTTTCTCCTTCATAAGCCTGATTGTCTCGTCGCTCAGCTGCGTCGCGTGATCGATGGATGCCACTCCTGCCTGCGCAGCGTAGAGTGTTCCCGGCTCTCCCATCGCATGAACACCAACTGTTGTTCCCATGCGTCGGGCCTCTTCAACAGCGGCGGTCAGCTGCGCCGCGCTGTATTGGAAGGGCGTGCGCAGAACGCCGTCGATCATGCGGTCTTTGCCTGTCTCGTAGATCTTGGCAAAGTCCGATCCTTCCTTGTGCTGCTCGCGCATCACCTCGACAAGCTGATCGGCGGAGTTCGCGTAGTCTGCGTTCGACAGGACATGTTGCGCCGGATTGTACTTGTTGGCATCCTCGTGTCCGCCCAGGATGTCGATGGCATTGCCGCTTAACCTGAGGCGGGGTCCGGGAATGATGCCCTTGTTGATGGCGTCGCGGATGGCAGTGTCCGCGGAACCAGCACCTTCCGTTCCCATATCGCGCTCGGCCGTGTAGCCGGCCATCACATCATCCTTCGCCGCCTGCTCAGCGAGGATCACGCGCCACGGTACCGACTCTTGGACGGTCTGGAGATCCTCCGCTCCCGGGTGCAGGAACAGATGGATATGCGCGTCGATGAGGCCAGGCATCAGCGTGGCACCGCCAAGGTCGATCACCTTTGCACCGGCCGGGTGCTCGACACTCTTCCCGACAGCCTTAATGCGATTCCCTTCGACGAGGACTTCGCCCGGCTGGAGCACCGTTCCTGAATCGACTTGAAGGAGCCGCGCCGCGTGCAGCACGATCGGCTGCCCGGTTGAAGCCGGCTGTTGTGCCCTGCCTGTGTTGGGGAGAATGGCGATAACACTGACCAGCACGAGAAGGCGCGGAGCACAGCCGCAAAGAAGTCTGGAGTTGAGCATAGCTAACACTATGCCCAACCCCGCCAAGTCTTGTCGATCATCTCGTTCTCAGAGTGGAGACTAGTATGCTCCGACACCCGTGATGTGCTGGCCGAGGATGAGCGAGTGAATGTCGTGAGTCCCCTCGTATGTCTTTACTGACTCGAGGTTCATCATGTGGCGCATGATCGGATAGTCCTCGGTGATTCCGTTCGCACCGAGAATGTCGCGCGAGATGCGGGCGCACTCCAGTGCCATCCAGACGTTGTTGCGCTTGGCCATGGAGATGTGCTGATGGCCGACAGAGCCTTTATCTTTCAGGCGGCCGACCTGGAGCGAAAGCAACTGGGCCTTCGAGATCTCAGTGACCATCCACACCAGTTTGTCTTGAACGAGCTGATGGCTGGCGATGGGCTGGTTGTGAAACTGCTTGCGGGATTTTGCATACTGGAGAGCTGTGTCGTAGCACGACATCGCGGCGCCGATTGCGCCCCAGCTGATGCCGTAGCGCGCCTGGTTCAGGCACATCAGGGGACTCTTCAGCCCACCAGTTCCGGGCAGCAGATTCGAAGCGGGGATGTGCACGTCCTGCAGTGATAATCCGCTGGTGACGGACGCACGCAACGACCACTTGCCGTGAACTTCAAATGCACGGAAGCCCGGCCGGTCCGTCTCCACCAGGAATCCGCGTACCTTGTGGTCTTCGTCTTCCACCTTGGCCCAGATCACTGCGACGTCGGCGATGTTGCCGGAAGTGATCCACATCTTCTCGCCATTCAGGATGTATTCATCGCCAGACTTGCGAGCAACGGTGGTCATTCCGCCGGGGTTCGATCCGAATCCTGGTTCTGTGAGGCCGAAGCAGCCGAGTTTCTGGCCTGTTGCCATTGCCGGGAGCCAGGTGTTTTTCTGCTCATCCGAGCCGAAGGTGTAGATGGGATACATGCAGAGCGCCGACTGCACGCTGACGAAGCTACGCAAGCCGGAGTCGCCGCGCTCCATCTCCTGCATTACGAGGCCGTACTCAACGTTCGACATACCGGCGCATCCGTAGCCATCGATGGTGGCGCCGAAGAAGCCCAGCTCGCCCATGACGGAAACGAGTTCACGCGGAAAGCGCTCGGTCCGGTAGCACTCTTCGATAATCGGAATCACATTGTCTTCAACGAAGTCGCGCGCGGTTCGCCTGACCAGCAGTTCGTCTTCGCTGAAGCTTGCGTCGAGATGAAGGAAGTCAACACCCTGAAATTTAAAACCCATGATTGCACCTTGCCATTTCTGTCTTGCTCAAACCTGCAAGGCTAGCAGAGTGGGCTTGCACTGTTCCAGCGGCGGGAATGCGGGGCGAGGGGAATGGACAGGGATCGAGGGTGCTTCGTGGCGAGGAGGAGTTTCTGGTCAACGGATTGTTGTGTTTTGGTTCTGCGGGGTCAGAGTATTTGACCCGTCTGTGGCCGCTTTTTTGAGTTCCTTTTTTACGTTAAATTTTGTGCGTAATACATGGCATTGGAGTTAGCTGCTCTTTTTAAGCTATAGCTCTTCGCTTTACCTCTTCGCGTTTTGGTTTTGCGCTTCGGCCAGTTGGTGAGATTGGGCCAGGATCTCCTTGACCATGCGGGCGGTGTCTGGGTCGAGGTCGGACTGGAATGCGGAGGATGGACGTCCGGAGCTGAATGGGTTTGGCTTTCGCTGTTCGGCGGCCGCGGCGAGAGCCAGAGCAAGGTTGTCGTCGGTGCGCGCTGGCTGAGAGCGGTCGGAGCTGCGCATGGAACGGAACCTATGCATGTCGGCCGGGGAGAGGGTTTCGTGTGCTTCGGCCATCTCGGTGAGGACGCGCGACGCGAGCTTGATGCCGGAAAGGAAGGTGCCGGCAACGGAGCGCTTGATGCGGCGTTCGCCCATGGCCTGGAGGACGATGTTGATGGCGGTGAGAGCCGAGGACCTGTCGATGATGAGCGGCAGGTGAAGCGGTTCCATCTCTGCGGATGCTTCTTTGGCTGGTTTGGCTGGGTCGTGGTGACGGCAGTATTTGGAAGTGTCGGTTGCAAATGCGTTGCAGCGCTGGCCGTTTTCGAGGGTTTGAAGGCATCGACGTAACATGAGTTTTCAGTCTCCAGTTGTCAGTTGGTGGTTCTTGGTTGATGAAAGCGGAGCTAGCGGAGTTAGCGGAGTTAGCCTGCGCAAGTGGCGCAGATTAGCGTCGCTCCGCGACGTTCGTAGGTTGGCGAGTTGGCGTGGATTGCCCGGGCTCACCGATTGCTCCAGTGAGTGGGCGTGTTCATGGCGATTTCAAGTGATTCAGAGCGAGATTTGCTCTATGAGATAAGTGTGCGCCAAAGAGGGTAGCCAACCTGCAAAACGGAGAGAGGGAATTTTCGGAGTGGAATCAGGAAGTTAGGCGAGAGAGGGAAGGTGGAAGTATTGACAAATCGAAATTGCGCGCCGGAACAGGCACGGCAGGGTGAGTTTGGGATGGATCGATTCTGCGGACTGGGTAATTTCTTGCTTTCAAGTTCCGGTTATGCCGGTGACTCAACCGCATAGAAGCAAAGAGACACTTTCAATATCCAGCTTTGCAGGACTTGCGTGGACAGTTTTTCGAAGCGGTAAGGTTCTCAAAACAATGTCGTTCCAAGGGAATACTCCAGCGTCTCATGACCGGCACTGTTCTCATACAGCCGAGCAACCCATGCGTCACCCATTTCCCTCCAAGCTGTGTACCTTGAATGCACGAGGCACTTCGAGATTCGAATCTTGCAGGTACATGGAGTCTTGACCCATGCGGCCAATGATGTCTCACGCCCGCTTGGCGGTGATTCTTGCCCTTCCCGCCGTTGCCTTCCCAGCCACCCCTTCCTTCCAGAACCACACCCAATCGAATAGCTCGGTTTTTGGCGGCGGGGCTCCGCAATTTCTTCACGCTGACCTGAACGGCGACGGACATGAAGACCTGATCTTCGATTATCACCCTGAGATGGGCGACCAGGACACCTTTGCCATCCAGTTATCCAATGGGAGCGGGGGGTATCTCGCCGCAGTCAGTTACAAATTGCCGCCCAACGGGCAATACGTAAATTCGATCACGCTTGGCGATTTCACCAGCGATGGCGCCATCGACATCGTAGCCATTGGCGCCGACGATATCTTCGTATACGCCAATAACGGCAAGGGCGCCTTCACACTCAAAAGCACCACTGCGTTTGGTAACGCCGGCACCCAGAATTACGCCACCGGCGTGGCAGGCGACTTCAACCATAACAACGTCGCCGACCTCGCCTTCGTGGTCAACGGACAGTTGAACGTATGGTTTGGCTCAGGCAATGGCACCTTCTCCATCGGACCCCGTATGGGCGTCCTCGGGACGGACCCTCAACTGGGCGACTTCGACGGAGATGGTAAGCCCGACCTGCTTTTGAAAGATAACGTGAACTACAACACCGCCTACGTGCTGTATGGCGATAATCGGGGGAACTTTCCCGTAACTAAGACCCTCACCAGGGGCTCCTCACCCAGCAACTTCGCCAACTTCACCGTCGGCGACGTTAACAGCGATGGGCGCTCCGACGTGCTCGTTGTGCAGCCTTCTGTCTACACAAACCGCGTGTTCGTTTATTACGGCAACACCACACGCACGTTTGCGAACACTACGACTGTGCCCGTTGGTCGCTGTATCACCGGCTCGGCCAGTGTGGCCGACCTCGACGGAAACGGCTTCAACGACCTCATCGTCGAGGAGCAGGACTGCAACAACACCTACTACGGGCCGACTTACGTAGACGTCCGAACCCGGAATGCCAACGCCACTTACAACCCGGACCAGACCATCTACCATTCTCAGTCCATCAACGGCGTGACCTACGGGATGCCAAACCCACCCGAAGTTCTGCGCGCCGATCTCAACACCAAACCTGATCTGCTCATTCAGCAGTGCGCTGACGACCGTTGCGATGGCTACAAGATCACAACCCTGATCAACACTACCTCCGGCGCCTTTCCCAGTTGCAATGCGCCGGCAGCTTCGAGAGGCATCAACGTCTGCTCTCCTACCACGTCCGTCGCTTCGCCCGTGCCTTTCTCCATTGGTGCCTCCGGCACAGTGCCCATGCGTGACGTGGAAGTCTGGGTCGATGGTTCCAAGCGCGCTCTGCAGATCGATGGCTTCTCCAACTACACGTTCCTCAAAAAGAGCGTGACCCTCAACCCAGGCACGCACAATGTGACCGTTTTTGCCGCCGGATGGGATCAATCACTCGTCAAGAAAACATTCACGCTTAGCGTTAAATAGCGCAGCATCGCACCCCGCATAGGTGGAGAGCTTTATTTAGTCACTAGTTTTTAGCTCGAAGCGATTCAGCTTGGTGCACCAGGTCTCAAGTTCGAGCCTTGGTGCACCGAAAGATTTGCAGGACAGACCTGCTCACGCGCGTTCTTTGAGACAGCCGCTCGCAGATGGTGTTGGACCCAGCAGCCCCATAGACCAGTTTGCGATTCTGCAACCGCCGCGAAAGGAAACAAAGAAGATGCAAAGACGGCGAAGCTCACAGGAATGCGACGGTCGCTGAACTCTGGAAATGCACGACACCCGCAGCCTGCGTCACGGAAGATGTTTGACAGGTGTGCATGGTGAGTATCGTCCGTGTCTATCGTGGATACGGTTCTGGCAATTCCGGGTGTATTGTCGGCGACTCGGACACTGAGACATTTCGGTTGAGCAGCTGACAAAAAGCAACTGCGGGTCCCTCGACTCCCGTTGGTCGCTCGGGATGACAGTCTGTATTGGAGGAGGCGAGAGGTGGCGTGCTACTGTCCTATGGTCGCCCACTGGAATTTATCTGTTGGTTAAATAAGGGAGGGCGGTTGGGTCGGGAGCGCGGGGCTTCAACTCATTTCAGATGCCGGGAGGAAGACGGTTAAGGTTTTAGGTTTCCCGGTTAACCAAATGCGAGGCACGCTTCGACAGCCCCAGGGCAGGCTCTGGGGGCAAACATGGTTTGTGGATGAACTGATTTCGAAGTGCAGCAGCCGGTCCCCCTCAAAGAGGAGAGGACACTTAGGCTGGCATCTCATCACCAGGTAAGGCCAACGGCCTTTCTCATTGCATGTTCGAATGCCTGATCGTCGAGACTTCTTCGCAAGCCCAAAATCATCTCAGCGTCTGGGCCCACCGGTACGCGGAAAGGTGTCGCGGGGTCTTCGATTGCATGGGCGATAGCCAAGGCGGCAACTTCGGGTGCGGTTCCACCCGATGGGCCCGTCATTTTGGTATTGGCTCCGGCCCACTGCTCCCAAAGTCCGGCGTAGTCGGCTGGTCCCGTATGAGGCTCGATCGGTTTTATGCCGGTAGCGATGGCCCCGGGCTCGATCAACACGCAACGTATTCCAAAGTGACGGACTTCGAGGTGAAGCGACTCCGTGACGGCTTCGAGGGCGAACTTGGAGGCGCTGTACGCTGCTCGAAGCGGCGCGGAGACACGGCCGTTCACACTCGACACATTGACGATGACCCCGGAACCCCGCTTTCGCCATGCAGGCAAGACCGCCTGGATCAGGCGCAAGGGGCCGAGCGTGTTTGTTTCGAACATCTGCCGGATACGATCCAGTGGATAGCCTTCCACCGGCCCTCCGCCGGAAGTGATCCCTGCATTATTGACGATTGCATCGAGCGGACCAACCTCTTGAAGGCACCTCGCCACGGAGTCGTCGCTGGTGACATCCAGCAAATGTGCCTGGATGCCTTCCGATCCAGTCAACGGGGATACGTCGGTGGCGATGACGGAATGCCCCCGGTTGGCAAGTCCCTGCGCCGTTGCCATCCCCATGCCGCGTGCCGCGCCTGTGATCAAAACTCTTAGCGTCTTTGACATTTGGAAGTCCTCTTCCAGAGTCCCGGTTTGATCGTATGGTAGGCGACCAGGAAGTTGAGAGATTTTTGTGGCGAAGCGGAAAGGTGGGTGACCGGGGTGAAGCTACGCACCATGCAGCAACGGAACCCAGTTGTGGGGACGGTGCAGCGCATCACGGATTGATTTTTGTCTCATGTTGGCGGTCCGGGGCATCCTGATCATGAAAGATCTCTTCGATGCGCAGGCCGAAGAGCCGAGCGGCCCGGAATGCAAGCGGCAGGCTCGGATCGAACTTTCCGGTCTCGATGGCATTGATGGTCTGCCGCGAGACATTGAGAGCGTCGGCCAGCTGAGCCTGGGTCCAGTCGCGCTCGGCGCGCAGCACCTTGAGCCGATTCTTCAACGGTATCTCCACGTGCCGTACAGGTTGGACGCTCCATACGTCAGAGCCATAATCACCACCAGGTGCGATGCGTCTGCATGAAAGGGAATCAAGCGGTAGGAGGCCATTACCGAATACGGAACGCCGACGATCATGGCGACTCCCACGGTGATTGCCAGGGAATTGAGATGAACCTTGCGCTGCAGGTCATCCAGTTCCTCGAAGTACCGTTTGTTGGCCACGATGGTTCTTATGCCGACGCAGAGGTTGAGACCGATCGCCAGCAACGTAAATGCCAAGACTCCATTCCAGAGAAATTTTGGCCCGATGGCCATCAGGGCGCATGTTGCTGCCCACAGCCCAGACCAGCGAAAGAGCTGCACAACTCGCGTCCGGACGCGCGACTCATAGCCATCTTCCGGGGGCTGTAGTTGATTCATGGTGTCTCCTTTAGCGGTCTTTGTGTAAAGCATCCTTGACACTCTGAAGTGTAGCTCTCTCGTTCGTCCGTGTCAACTATACTTTACAAATAGACATGTTTTGTTGATTCAGTAATGCGACGGAGAACTCGGCGCGGCCATTTTGCAGTGTGCAAACAGAAGAGGCTGACCTTGTGGGCCAGCCTCTTTGAAGTTTGCGGAGCGGGTTTGGACCGCTCCGGATGGGTTGGATTACTTCTTTTTGGGAGCTGCCTTCGTAGCCGCCTTCTTGCCGCCTGTTGCAGGCTTGGAGACGGAGAGAAGAGTCGCGGCATCCTTGGCGTTGAACGGATAGAGCTGCACCGACTGCTGACCGGTGTTGGTCAGGGTAACGTCGACGCGGCGGTTCTGGGCCAGGTAGATGACGTTGAGGCGACGAAGGGTGTTCTTCTTTTCCTTGTCCGTCAGCTCGGTGTTCTGGTCGACGAGAGCCTTCACTTCATCCTTGGAGAGCTGCTGAGATTCGCCCACAGCATTGACTGCGACTGCACTGTCAGGGACGCCCTGTTCTACGAGGTATTGCTTGACGCGATTGACGCGGCGCTCGGTGAGCTTCTGGTTGAACTCATCGGAACCGCGCGGATCGGCGTGGCCGGTGAGGGTGATGTGCGCATCGGGCTTGATCTGCAGATAAGCCTTGAAGTCCGTTGCGAGGGTTTGCAGTGTTGCCTGCTGGCTGTCGAGCAAGCCGCCTTCAGGATGACGTTCCGTCGGCAGAGCGGTCGGGAAGAAGACGCTGTGCAGAGCCAGACGAGCTTCGAGGCGGATCTGCTCAGGCGACGGTCCCGGCGGCGGAGGCGGCGGCTGAATGTTGAGGCTGGTGTTGGCTGTGGCGTTGTGACCCTTGTCGTCGGCAACGTTGCAGGTGATCTGCACGGGGCCGGTCTGGGCGCCAGTTGAGGAGTAGGTTGCGGTGGTTCCGCTGCCGCTGACGGTGCCGTTGGAGGCCGTGTAGCTGTAGGTCAGCGGACGGTTCTGCGGGCTCACACCCTGCGAGGTGATGGTGGCTGAGTCACCCGGCTTGAGGTCGGTGGGATTGGCGGAGCAGCTGATTGTGGGCGGCTCGTACTCCTTGACGGTGAAGGTCGCGGTGCCGTTGGCGCTTTCCCAGGGCTTGAGGCCTTCCTTGCCGGGCTTGCCTTCCTTTACGCCGCAATTGACGGTGTAGTTGCCGGGAGCGAGGTTGGTGGTGTCGACCTTGGCGGTGGTATCAGTTCCGGTAACGCCCTGTCCGGACCAGTTGTAAACGACGTGGTCCTTGGGGAGGAGCTGGCCAGCGGTGGCTGTGACAGTGACGGGCTCGCCGGGGAAGACTGAATTCGGCTGAGCGGCGCAGGAGATGGTGACGCTGGGAGGCGGCGCGATGGTACCCAGGTGGAGGACGACGCCAGTGCTGAGGCGCGCCATGTTGAAGTTGCCGCGCGCGACGGGATAGAAGTTTTCATGCGTGTACTGATAGTCGGCCTGGAAAACGCGGATGGCGAGACGATGATCGAGCCAAGGCGTTTCGTAATCGATGCCTCCGCCGACGGTGAGGACGACGCCCCATTTGTTATCGGGATAGTAAGTGCTGGAAACGCTCTCGCCACCAACGAGGGCATGGACGAAGGGCGTGATGTCCTCGGTGGGATAGCGGCCGATCAGACCGCCGGAGATGCCGGAGAACTGATTGTGGACGACAGCGACATGGTTGCCGCCGTTCTTATGGAAATCGCCTTCGGCCTGGATGCCGAGGAACTTGTTGAAGTAGCGTGCGATGCTGAGATCAACGCAGCAGGAGATGGCCTTGGCAGAATCCTGAATGGTTCCCTTGATCAGTTCTCCCTTGGGGGCCAGATAGCTATATCCGGCAAAGATGTCCCAGCGTGAAGGGGCATCTGCTGAGGGGCCCGTTGAGGCGGGCGCGGCCGGCTTAGCGGTGTCCTGAGCGGTCAAGGCAATGGGGATCAGGCCTGTACATGCCAGTGCCAACGCCAGGCGGGCAAATTTTGAAACTCGCGAGTGCATGCGTTTCTCCTCCGCAATCGAAAACTGTAAAACAGGTTGGAAAGGGCTCCGTTTGCGGTCCATTTTCCGGGTTGAAGTAATGGCTCCTAACAGATGTTCAGTTCACTGAATCCGAGCACACCACCAATAAACGTAACATAGGAAACAAGGGCTAGAGACTACTTTCTGAAGGGGTTTACCAACTGGTATCCACTGGATTGCAGCGGTAACTGAATTGCAAGATCACGATCGGGAACTGCGTGACTGGCGCTTATTCGGCGTTCAGAGTCTTGCGAAGGCTGCGTGGCTCGCGCTGGATTTTCTCCTGCAACAGGGTGATGGCGTAGAGCAACTGCTCGGGCCTTGGAGGGCAGCCGGGAACATAGACGTCGACCGGGATGACTTGATTGACGCCCTGCACTATGGCGTAGTTCTGAAAAACACCGCCTGAGGTTGCGCAGGCTCCCATGGAGATAACCCATTTGGGCTCGGGCATCTGGTCGTAGAGGCGGCGGATGACGGGGGCCATTTTCTGCGCAACGCGGCCGGCGATGATCATCAGGTCAGACTGGCGGGGAGACGGGCGGAAGACCTCGGCGCCGAAGCGGGCGATGTCGAAGCGGGAGGCGCCCATGGACATCATCTCGATGGCGCAGCAGGCCAGGCCGAAGGTCACGGGCCATACCGAACTTTTGCGCACCCAGTTAACGGCGAAGTCGAGTGTGGTGAGGAATACACCCTCAGGCTGCTCGAAGCCGTAGTTGACTTCGTGCAGCTTGGCGCGATTTTTTGCGCTGCTGTCGAGCGCTCCGAAAAGATAACGATCGCGTTCCTGGATGTCCGCCATGAGTGTATTTTACCCTTTCCGCGTGTTGAGAGATGAGACGACGGCCATGGGGCGACTCGACGGATCCGGACGCGAGCCGGTTTGCTCAAGTAAGAGACGAGTTTTGCAGAGACCTATAAGGATGAAATGAGTTTCTTTATGCCGTCTTTATAGGTTATGCAACGTTGCCTGAGATATTCTTCGTTCGTTCATGAAAACAAAGTTGCACAGATGTAAGGACGAGGCAGTCCGTGTGCGCTTGAGTGAACTGACGTTTGAATCTCGGGGTGGACATGTTCAGTACTCGTTTCCGGGTTTTAGTAGCCGGTTTGTTCCTGCTGTTCCCTTCTCTCTCGCTTGCACAATCTTCTCCCGCGACTGAAGCGGATGTGAAAGCGCTTCAGGATTCCATTCACGCAGCTCAGATGAATGCGGACAACTCGTGGATGCTGGTTTCGTCAGCGCTGGTTCTGCTGATGACGGGCCCGGGGCTTGCACTGTTCTATGGCGGGCTGGTGCGGCGGAAGAACATCCTGGGCACGATGATGCAGAGCTTCGCCATGATGGGTCTGGTGACAATTCTGTGGGCGGTGGTTGGGTATTCGCTGGCCTTCGGACATGGCACGAGTTTCATTGGCGGGCTCGAACATGTGTTTCTGAAGGGCGTTGGTCTCGCGCCGAATACGGATTATGCGGCGACGATTCCCGAGCAAACCTTCATGGTTTACCAGCTGATGTTTGCGATCATCACGCCGGCGCTGATTACGGGCGCGTTCGCGGAACGCATGAAGTTCAGCGGCATGGCGGTGTTTCTCTCGCTGTGGTCTCTGATTGTGTATAGCCCAATGGCGCACATGGTGTGGGGAATCGGCGGTTTTCTGAATGCGACCGGCACACACATGCCCAGCCTGGATTTTGCAGGCGGCACCGTGGTGCACGTGACGTCAGGCGTCTCGGCGCTGGTGACGGCGCTCTATCTCGGAAAGCGAATCGGATATCCGCATACAGCGATGCCGCCGCACTCGATGGTATTGAGCTTCATCGGGGCGTGTCTGCTGTGGGTGGGCTGGTTCGGGTTCAACGCGGGAAGCGCGCTTGCTTCAGGACCGCTGGCGACGAGCGCATTTATCAACACGCATTTCGCAGCGGCCTCGGCGGCGCTGGGATGGACGATCTTCGAGTGGTTCCATAACGGCAAGCCGACTGCGCTGGGCGCGATCTCGGGGTCTGTAGCCGGACTGGTTGCGATTACTCCCGCATCGGGATTTGTTCAGCCATTCCCTGCTCTGCTGATTGGCTTGATCGCAGGGCTGTTCTGCTCGCTCATGGTGTTCAAGGTGAAAGCGTGGTTCCGCTATGACGATTCACTCGATGCGTTCGGTGTGCATGGAGCAGGCGGAACGCTTGGGGCTTTGCTCACAGGGCTGTTTGCGACGAAGCTGATCAATCCTATCTTCGGCGCGAACGTGAATACCGGTGCGGTGGACGGGCACTGGGGGCAGCTGGCGAACCAGGCGGGCGGTGTTGCGATTGCATGGGTTCTGTCGGCAGTCGGAACGCTGATCTTGCTGTTCCTGGTCGACAAGACAATCGGGTTGCGCGTATCGGCTGAGGAAGAGTCGCAAGGGCTCGATCTGTCGCAACATGGTGAAGAAGGTTACGACCTGAATTCCTGATGAAAAGAACGGGACATCGACGGCCGGGCAATCGAAGCGCCCGGCCTGATAGGCTACCTAGCGAGGCAATGAAGCATGCTGAAGATTGAAGCGATTATTCAACCATCCAAGCTCGATGCGGTGAAGGACGCGCTGCTCGAGGCGGGTATTGAGGGAATGACGATTCTGGAGGCGCGTGGACACGGCCGCCAGAAGGGACACACCGAGTTTTACCGTGGGCGCGAGTACACGGTCGATCTACTGCCGAAGGTGAAGATCGAGATGGTGGTGCTGGACGAGATGAAGGACAAGGCCATCGCGGCGATTGGTTCGGCTGCACGCACCGGACGAATCGGTGATGGCAAGATCTTCGTGATCCGGGTTGAGGATGCGATCCGCATCCGGAATGACGAGCGGGGAGAGACTGCCCTGTAGGTGCTCGATTTGTCTGATAGCACGAGAGGCCGCTCCTGGGTGGAGCGGCCTCTCGTTTGCGCGCCGGGAGTGCTTCGACTGAATGTCTTACAAACAGTCGAGATGTCTTACAACTGTTGGGATGCGATTAGCGTGTCTTACCGCCAGTAGTAGTACCCGCCGACCATGTAGTACGGCCTGTAATACACCGGACCGTAGTAGGCCGCATAGGGATACGGTCTGTAAGGCCGGTAGGGATACGCGTAAGCGCGCCGCTGATAGAGCCGGGGACCACCGGGGTAGAGCCCCTGAGCCAGCCGCATCGCTTCGTCCTGCGTGACCGGCTGCACCACCACCGGCGATGCGAGGTGGAAGGTCACGAGGGCCTCAGCGGGAATCCAGACACCCGGGCCTGACGTCGCACCGGAAACCGCCGCGCCAGTTCCGCCGCCGGCAACCGCGCCGACAGCAGCACCGGTTCCGCCGCCTACGGCGCCGCCGATGATTGCTCCGAGCAGCGCACCACCGACTACGTTTCCAGCGGAACGCCCGCCCTTACCGGGGCCTTTGACGCGGAACAGATCGGACTGCAGCGGATAGCTCTGGCCCATGAGATCGAGTGAAGTGAGTTCAAGCGCAAGTTCGTTGCTGCCGGTCAGCGCGCCCGGATCGGGCCGCTTTACGTCGGCAATTACGCCATGCACGGTTGCACCGCGGGGAATGGCGAGCACACCGCCGACAGTCACATCCTGAATGACCGTGAACTGGATGGGTTCGCCGCCGCGGGCGTGTTTGCTGTTGACAGCCTCACTGGTCCGAAGCTGCACCATCGTGCCCTGCGGAATCATCACGGGACCGCGAGGGATGTTGTATCTGGGCGGGGGAGGCGCCTGCGAGTACTCAGGTCGCTGGCCGTAGCCGGGTTGCCCATACCCGGGCTGCCCGTAAGGGGGAGGGGGAGGGGCCTGCTGACCGTACCCAGGAGGCGGTCCCTGCTGGCCATACGGCGGCTGCTGCGGGTAGTTCTGCCCGTAAGCGGGCCGCTGCGGATAGTTCTGGCCGTAGGCGGGCGGCTGCTGCTGAGCTTGATCCTGCTGCCCGTTTCCCCAGTCAGGCGGAGGAGCCTGATTCATGCTTGGCGGCCGATTCTGGCCGGCATTGTCTCCGTAGTTCGGATTCTGATCGTAGGGAGGGTTCGGAGAGCTTTGCGGAGGCGTGACCTGCGCGTCCGCCATGTCGTCGTTGGCCGGGTCGTTCGCCGGAGCACCCTGTGCGTTCGCATCTTCGGCGGGATTGCCCACCTTCAGGTTGTTATGAACATTGGTGACTCCGGGGACACCTTTCACAATCGACTCTGCCAATTGTTTTGACGAATCGCTGGATACGGTGCCGGAGAGCGTGACTTCGCTCTGAATCGTTGCCGCGGTAATGAGGTCGTTCTTGAGGGCCTGCGACGCGTCGAGCGCATGCACAACGTCCATCTCGATCTGCCCATCGCTTCGTTGAGCACTCGAAGAAGGGGCATCCTGCGCGAGCGCCAGCGCGCTGCCCAAAGCAATCACTGCAACCCACGCCGTCGCGCGGGAAAAAGCTCTCATTCTCAATGGCCTAATCATTCTGGTTTCTCCTGCACGCCCGCAACCTGCGTTGCCTGCTTTTCCGCCGAAGTACCTATTCTGACGCCGGTATAGAGGCGCCGTCATCGTTACTAACCCAGTGTTGCGGAAAAAGTTCCGCCCTCTGGTAACGGTGCCGGCAGGAAAGCGCCAGCCGTTAACCCGCAGATTTGATGGGGCGAAAGGGCTGGGCTGCCATCCTGGCCGGTCGTATACCGGGCACCCGGGAGATGGGACTGGACATCTGGCAGTCGGGGCTCTATGCCGGGAAGCGCACCGAGTATCGGCAAACTTGCCCTTCAGTTTTTTGCCAGATTTTTCCAGAGGATCGCAGCGAGTACGACGAGGACGGAGAGCAGCCGGACAAGGAAGATCATGGGTGTGCCGAGGTTGGGCTGAGGGAGTTCAAGGACAACGGCGTTGGTACATCCCTGGACCACAAAAAAGATGAGGAAGGCGAGAAAGAGTGGATCTCGTGTTGCTCGATAAAAGCGCAGAAAGAAGATTCCGGCAACGAGCGAGCAGGCGGCGATAAATCCAAGAAGAAAGTAGTCGAGGTTTGGATATGCGATGGGGCTCATTGGCTCTCCCAGACGAGGCCCCAGAGAAGAAGGCACATGGCGATCGCAGTGGTGCTGAGGCGATAGGTGTAGAGATCCATGGCAAGGAAAATACGCAGGTCGGCGATGCGGAGCGCGTTCGCGATTGCGAGTCCAACGAAGCAGAGACCGCTCCAGAGCAGAAGCCGCTTGCGGACATTTTGATAAGCGCGGAGGAGAAATCCGGCACACAGCAAGGTTGTCAGGAGCGTCAGGAGATCGAGCGCCATGGTCATCAGTCCCGATCCTTTTTAAAGCGGAACGCCCGAGCAAATTCGCGAACGGAGGGTGATGCCTTCGAATGTAGCATGCTGGAAATGCGAACGATTTCACGCCGATAGGCAGTGTCGACGCGGAACATCCACTCGTCCTGCTCTTCATCGCGGGGCAGATAAGAGAATCTGGCCGGCTGGCCGGACGAGGCCTGCTGGACAAGCTGCTGGCGAATGAGGTCCTTGAGAATCTCGACAGTTCGTTCCGTGGGGACGTAAAGACGAGAGGCAAGTTCCTCGGCGGTCCAGCCAACCGGACGGCTGTTCCAGAGAAGAATCACGGCCTCGAGGTGAGGCACACTGTCGATGTTCTCAAAGATGTACTCGTATACGTCGAGTTGAGGACCCGATTCCGGCATGAGCGCTCGAACGGCGAGGTGAGATGCAATTCAATGAATTAGCGCTGCTGGCTTCCAGCAAGTACGGCAGAGATGCAGGTCTTGCTCCGGTTTTGAATTAGCGCGCTTCAACTGCGCCGGCCTGGTGTTGAAGGCGGCTCTTGCGAACAAGGACAGGAACACCAAATGCAAGGCCGGCGACGATGGCGGTCGAAATGAGATCGTTGCGATAGAACGGAAGGGCTGCGGCATAGCATGCGATCAAGCCGGAGAAGCTGTGCGCATACATGTCGTTCACAACCGGAACCGCGTGGCTCGATGCAACCCAAACCGCGTAGTTGGAGATGAGCCAGAAGGAAGTGGGTCCGAGGACGACGGCGGCGCCAACGCGCAGCCAGCTGGTCCTGGATTTGAGGAGGATGTAACCGAGCACCATGACAGCGGCCGCCCAGGCCCATGTGGTGACATATGAGGTCCAGACAAACTCGTAGTGGTAGCTGTAGACCGTGAGGAAGTAGTCCGTAGCAATGAGGGCCGCCAGGGGGGCCAGCATTTCGCGCCATGGGCGCCGCGCCCCAAAGTAGAGCAATGCGCCACCGACTGCCGTGAAGTTAAGCATGGCGTGGTGGGGCAGGACGCGGGTGAGAATGGCGAGAACCAGCAGCAGATAAGCGGGCATGAACACCTCTAGTTTACGGAAGCTCCCGGTAACGGCTGCACCGGGCGGAACTACCATTGTCGGACCTGAGGCTCGGATGGTCAACCTTGGCGAAGTGCCGGGTGAATAAAAGTTTTTACGGGGCAGCAGCAACCCAGGGTGTGCCTATGGTGTTGAACAAAACAATTACTTTTTTCGCATTTGGCGCGCAGAGGCGATTGCGCCGAAGGCGAAAAGCCGTCAATCTGGAAGCAGGACCCGTTCAGTGAGAATTCTTGAGACCTTCGCTCTTGCTTTGGTAGCTACAGCCCTGGGAGGTTCTGCGCTCGCGCAGGATGCGCCTTCGTTGCCGAGTTCAACGACCACTCAGACGGCGGTGGCTGCGCCAACGCCCATCGTCGCGCGCAGTGCTGCTCTGCGGATGATGGAGGAGTTCAAGGATACGGACGTAAAGTTCGATATGAACGAGCTGGTCGACATTCTGCGCGACCGACGGCATGAGGGTTGGGTTCTAGCGGCGTATCCGGATCCGAGGACGGCACAGCCACTGATTGGGGCGGGGTTCAGCCTGGATCTGCCGGAGCGCGAGCATCCGCAGCTCGATGCGAATAATCCGCACCCATTTCTGGAGCCTTCGTCGGCGGATTTGTGGCAGGCGGCTGGGTTTGATCCGGCGCGGCTGGACGGCATTCTGAAGACCTTCTACGAACGGCGACGGACGTGGAGCAAGCGGACGTGGCGGAAGAAGCTCTACAGCCTGCCGGCACAGATTTCGGACGACGATGCGATTCAACTGGTGCGCGTGGGAGCGATTCAGGCGGTTTACAACGCGAAGGCCTATTGCCGGAACTTCGACCAGTTGAATGGGCCGCAGCAGATGGCGATGGCGCAGCTGGTTTACCAGATGGGCGTGAACCTCGAGCACTTCAATGCGTTCCTGACAACGATCAATCCAGGGGCGCCGCGCGGGCAGCAGGTAGTGGCGGCGGATGCCGATGCTGGAGCGCCGGCCACGGCGGCGGCGGATTCGCAGATGTTTGCGCAGGCGGTGGAGGACGCGACGGCCACGCCGACGACAGCGATCGGTCAGATGGATCAGTCTCCGGAGTATTGGCTGGGAGTGCAGCAGTCGCTGATGGGGAGCCAGTGGGCGCACAAGTATCGCACGCGGGCGATCTCAGTGATTGCGATGCTGGATCCGGCGTATAGCGACGATCCGACGGCGGCGGAGAAGAGGGTTGGCGCGGTGCTGCGGCCGGCGGTTGTGCATCGCCACAGAGGGCGGCACGCGGCGACAACGCGGCAGGTGTCGGCGACGAAGCATCGTGGCGGGAAGACCGGGAAGGCGAAGCGGACGGCGACGCGGGCTAAGAGCCGGAAGAGGGCTTAGTCTCGGCGGTGTTAGCGTGCTTCGCACGTTAGCGGAGTTAGCGGAGCTCGGTGGCCGATTCGG
>Ga0207695_10001245_pt1 | contig 43532 bp, 38 predicted proteins | sample KBSC54metaG_FD_184354 | JGI IMG/M metagenome (GOLD analysis project Ga0207695, IMG submission 184354) | Corn rhizosphere microbial communities from Kellogg Biological Station, Michigan, USA - KBS C5-4 metaG (SPAdes) (version 2) | ecosystem: Host-associated > Plants > Roots > Rhizosphere > Soil...
GGCGAGGCGATGACGATGGCCGAGCGCACGCCGCTCGCGGTGATCGACGCGCCGGCATCGGGCCGCATGGCCGTCGGCGAAGCGATCACGAACATCGCGAGCGCGCCGATCGCGTCGCTCGACAAGCTGAAGCTGTCGGCGAACTGGATGGCCGCGTGCGGCACGGCCGGCGAGGACGCCGCGCTGTTCGACACGGTCAAGGCGATCGGCATGGAGCTGTGCCCGGCGCTCGGGATCGGCATCCCGGTCGGCAAGGACTCGCTGTCGATGAAGACGAAGTGGGACGAGCAGGGCGTCGCGAAGGAAGTGGTCGCGCCGGTGTCGCTGATCATCTCCGCGTTCGCGCCGGTCGAGGACGTGCGGCTCCACCTGACGCCGCAACTGCGCCGCGTCGCCGACGCGGGCGACAGCGTGCTGATCGCGATCGATCTCGGCCGCGGCAAGAACCGGATGGGCGGCAGCATCTTCGCGCAGGTCACGCAGCAGGTCGGCGACACGACGCCGGACGTCGACGATGCGGAAGACCTGAAGCGCTTCTTCAACGCGATCCAGTCGCTCAATGCGCAGGGCAAGCTGCTCGCGTACCACGACCGCTCGGACGGCGGCCTGTGGGCGACGGTGTGCGAAATGGCGTTCGCGGGCCACGCGGGCGTGTCGCTGAACGTCGACATGCTGACGCTCGACCCGCATCACGAATCCGACTACGGCGACGCGAAGGACTGGGCGAAGCAGACGAGCGGCCGCCGCGACGATCGCACGCTGCGCGCGCTGTTCTCCGAGGAGCTCGGCGCCGTCGTGCAGGTGCGCACGGCCGACCGCGACGCGGTGCTCGGCGCGCTGCGCGAGTTCGGTCTGTCGACGTGCTCGCACGTGATCGGCTCGGTCAACGATCGCGACGTGATCGAGGTGTACCGCGACGCGAAGAAGATCTTCGATGCGCCGCGCACCGAACTCCACCGTGCATGGGGCGAAGTGAGCTGGCGCATCGCGCGCCTGCGCGACAACCCCGCATGCGCGGATGCCGAATACGACGCGCTGCTCGACGCGGCCGATCCGGGCATCTCGCCGGTGCTGAGCTTCGATCCGGCCGACGACATCGCCGCGCCGTTCATCGCGACCGGCGCGCGGCCGCGCGTCGCGATCCTGCGCGAGCAGGGCGTGAACTCGCATCTGGAAACGGCCTACGCGTTCGACCGCGCGGGCTTCGACGCGCACGACGTGCACATGAGCGACCTGCTCGCGGGCCGCGCGACGCTCGCCGATTTCGTGGGTGCGGTCGCGTGCGGCGGCTTCTCGTACGGCGACGTGCTCGGTGCGGGCGAAGGCTGGGCGAAGACGATCCGTTTCAACGCGAACCTGGCCGACATGTTCTCGGCGTTCTTCGCGCGTCCCGACACGTTCGCGCTCGGCATCTGCAACGGCTGCCAGATGCTGTCGAGCCTCGCGTCGATGATTCCGGGTGCGGAAGCGTGGCCGAAGTTCACGCGCAACAAGTCCGAGCAGTTCGAGGCGCGCTTCTCGTTCGTCGAAGTGGAGAAGTCGCCGTCGATCTTCTTCACGGGGATGGAAGGCTCGCGGATTCCGGTCGCGGTCGCGCACGGCGAAGGTTATGCGGACTTCTCGCAGCAGGGCGACATCGACCGCGTTGCAGTCGCGATGCGTTACGTCGACCACCGCGGCGAAGCGACCGAGCGCTATCCGTTCAACCCGAACGGCTCGCCGGCCGGCATCACGTCGGTGACGACGGCCGACGGCCGCTTCTCGGTGCTGATGCCGCACATGGAGCGCGTGCACCGCACGGTCGCGATGAGCTGGCACCCGGAAGGCTGGGGTGAAGCGAGCCCGTGGATGCGCGTGTTCCGTAACGCGCGCCGCTGGATCGGCTGATCCGGATGAGGTTCGACCCGAACGCGCCGGTCGAGGTCGTCACGCTGCGCGACGAGCGCGCGAGCGAGGCCGACGCGATCGGCCGTGTGATCGTCGCGGCGTTCGCGGGCGAACCGCAGGGCGGGCAGTTCGAGCGGCGAATCGTCGACGCGCTGCGCGCGGACGGTGCGCTGAGCGTGTCGCTCGTCGCGGAGCGCGACGGCCGCATCATCGGCCACGTCGCGTTCTCGCCAGTCGCGATCGGCGGCGAGCCGGCGGATCGACAGCAATGGTACGGGCTTGCGCCGCTCGCGGTGCTGCCGGACTGCCAGCGGCAGAGCGTCGGCGCCGGGCTCGTGCGCGCGGGGCTCGACGCGTTGCGCCGGCTCGGCGCGCGCGGCTGCGTCGTGCTCGGCGATCCCGCGTACTACGCGCGCTTCGGGTTCGAGCCGTCCGGCGACATCGTGTTTCCCGACGTGCCGCCCGAGTATTTCCTCGCGTTGCCGTTCGATGCAGCGGCGCCGCTGCCGTCGGGCGAAGTGCGCTATCACGACGCGCTCCATCCCGCGTAGCGAACGCTGCGGCGCGGGTGATGTCCGGCACGAGAGGCCGCTCTTCGGAGCGGCCTTTTTATCGCGCGTCGACTGACTGCCGGAGCCTCACGATGCATGCGCTCCGGCGCGCCAAATGAAAAAGCCGCTCCGAAGAGCGGCTTTCCGATGCACGGGCGACGGGCGCCTGCGTTACTGGATCTTTGCCTGCTGGCGCAGACCTTCCTCGAATGCCTGCAGCTTCTGCTGCACGAGCTGTTGCGCGATCTGCGCCTTCACCTGGTCGAACGGCGGCGGCGCGATGTCGCGGACGTCGTCGACGCGGATGATGTGCCAGCCGAACTGCGTCTTCACCGGCGCGTCGGTCATCTGGCCTTTCTGCAGCTTCTGCGCGGCCGCCGAGAATTCCGGCACGTACGCCTTCGGGTCGGACCAGTCGAGATCGCCGCCGTTCTTGCCCGAACCCGGATCCTTCGAGTATTGCTTCGCGAGATCCTCGAACTTCGCGCCGGCCTTGATCTTCGCGATCAGGTCCTTGGCCTGCTGCTCGCTGTCGACGAGGATGTGGTGCAGGTGATATTCGCGGTTGCCGCCGGCGCCCTTGACGAGTTCGTCGTAGCGCGCCTTCACTTCTGCATCGGTCGGCTGGTTCTTCTTCAGGAAGCTCTCGATCATCGAACGCAGCACGACGGTCTGCTGCGCGACGGCGACCTGCGCCTTCACGTCCGGACGGTTCGGGATGCCTTCGCGGATCGCTTCCTGCATCAGGATTTCGCGGTTCACGAGTTCCTGGCGCACGGCCTGCTGCAGTTGCGGGCTGTCGGTCTGGCCTTGCTGGACGAGCTGGGCAACCATCGCGTCCGCGCGTGACTTCGGAATCGGCGTGCCGTTGACGACGGCGATGTTCTGGGCAAATGCCGGTGCCGCTGCGAAAGCAGCCGCCGCGACCCACAGGCGAGGGGATTTCAGGATCATCGGGAATTCCTAATGAGACTAGATTGAAGATTCGTTGAATTCTTCGGGCGTGTAAGCCACGATCGCGAGCGCGTGAATGCCGCGCTGCATCGCATCAGCGAGCGCATCATACACCAGCCGGTGCCGCGCGACGCGCGGCTTGCCCGCGAATGCGGCCGACACGATCGTGACCGTGTAGTGGCCGCCCGAGGCCGCGCCGGCGTGGCCCGCGTGCTGCGCGCTGTCGTCGCGCACGGCGAGCGACACGGGGGCGAGCGACGCGGTGAGGCGTGCCTCGATCAGCGCGATGCGTTCGTCGGGCGACGCGTGGAGAAAGGCGTCCGTCATGTTATTCGTCCTTCAGGTATTTCGTGAGCCACAGGCTCTGCAGGATGATGAACACGACCATCGCGCCCGTCGTGCCGAACAGCTTGAAGTTCACCCATTGCGATTCGGTGAAATTGTGCACCACGTACAGGTTCGCGACGCCGAGCACCGCGAAGAACAGCGCCCACGCGACGTTCAGCTTGTCCCACACGGGGTGCGGCAGCGTGAGCTGCTTGCCCATCATCTTCTCGATCAGGTTGTTGCCGAACGCATAGCGCGCGGCAAGCAGCCCGACCGCAAACAGCCAGTACAGCACAGTCGGTTTCCATTGAATGAATTTCTCGTCATGCAGGACGAGGGTGGCGCCGCCGAAGACGACGATCACGCCGAGGCTGACCCACAGCATCGTGTCGACCTTCCGGTGCCGGAAGGCGACCCATGCGACCTGGGCCAGCGTCGCGACGATCGCGACGGCGGTGGCGGTGAAGATGCCCCAGACCTTGAAGGCGACAAAAAACAGGATGATCGGAAACAGATCGAACAGGAATTTCATGGCGCTCGCAGCTGCGTGAAACGCCGCGTGCGCGGCCTTTCACCGTTGTAGGGACCCGCCCAGGCACCGCCGTCGCGGATCGGGGCGGCCAGCCCGAGAGCAGGCCGCCCGGCGAAGGTCGCCCCCAAAGGGCCGTCTCGCCGATCCGCCCGGCGCCGCTCATTCGTTTTCGGGTCGGGACTCGAAGTTTAACGCAGCCGAATTGATGCAGTACCGCAAACCGGTCTTGTCGCGCGGGCCGTCCTCGAAGACGTGGCCGAGATGCGCGCCGCAATGGTTGCAGCGGACCTCGACGCGCACCATGCCGTGCGAGTAGTCGACCTTCTCGTCGATCACCTCGCCGTTGAGCGGTTTGAAGTAGCTGGGCCAGCCGCAGCCCGAATGGAACTTGGAACCGGATTCGAACAGCGGCGTGCTGCAGACGACGCATTTGTAGATGCCGGCGTCTTCGGTGTCGGTGTATTCGCCGGTGAAGGCGCGCTCGGTCGCCGCATGCTGCGTGACCTCGTACTGCATCGGCGTGAGCCGGCGGCGCAGCTCGGCGTCGTCCTTCTCGTACGGGAACGTCTTGTCGTCGGAATCGTGGGACATGTGGGGTTCTCCTGATCGGTCGTTCGATACGCGCGGGTTGGGGGCTTCAGGACGAGCAGCTCACTTCGAGCGACCCGGCCCAGTCGGGCGGCAACGCCGCGTACGCGTCATGCTCCGGTTGTTCGTCGAACGGCCGGCGCAGGATCTGCGCGAGCCGCTCGATCTCCGAAAAATCCTTGTCCTTCGCGCGCCGGATCGCGACTTCGGCCAGATGGTTGCGCAATACGTATTTCGGGTTCACGCGGTTCATCGCGGCCGCACGTGCCGCGTCGTCGCGCGTTTCCTCGGACAGCCGCGCGCGATAGAGGTTCGCCCAGGCGTCGAATGCGTCGCGGTCGATGAACAGGTCGCGCACGGGCGCGTCGCGGCTCGCGTCGTGCTTCGACAGTTGCGCGAGGCGGCGGAACGTCAGCGTGAAATCAGCATGGCTCGCATGCATCGTCTCGAGCAGCTTGTTCGCGAGTTCGGCATCGTTCTCGCGCTCGACCTCGAGGCCGAGCTTCGCGCGCATCGCGCGTTCGAGCGCCGGGCCGAAGCGTTCCGGAAATTTCGCGAGCACGGCCTGCGCGTCGTCCACCGCGCGCTCGGCGCGCGCATCGTCATCGGCGATGCCGTGCTGCAACCCGATCAGCGGCAGCAGCGCCTGCGCGAGGCAATAGCAGTTCCAGTGCGCGATGCGCGGCTGCATCCGGTATGCGTAGCGGCCGCTGTTGTCGGAGTGGTTGCAGATATGGTTCGCGTCGAACGCGTCGACGAAGCCGAACGGGCCGTAGTCGATCGTCACGCCGAGGATCGACATGTTGTCGGTGTTCATCACGCCGTGGCAGAAGCCGACGGCCTGCCACTGCGCGACGAGGTCGGCCGTGCGCAGTGTCGCGGCTTCGAGCAGCGCGAGGTACGGATCGTCCGCGTTTCGGCAATCCGGATAGAAGCGGTCGATCACGTGATCGGCGAGCTGGCGCAGCAGGTCGGGGCGATCGTTCGAGAAGAAGTGCTCGAAGTGGCCGAAGCGCACGAAGCTTTCCGACACGCGCGTGACGACGGCCGACGTCTCGATCTCCTCGCGGACCACCGGCTGGTCGGAGCCGATCACCGTCAGCGCACGCGTGGTCGGGATGCCGAGGTGATGCATCGCTTCCGAGCACAGGAATTCGCGGATCGACGAGCGCAGCACCGCGCGGCCGTCGCCCATCCGCGAGTACGGCGTGCGGCCGCTGCCTTTCAGTTGCAGCTCGTAGCGGCGGCCATCGGTGCCGGTGCGCTCGCCGATCGTCAGCGCGCGGCCGTCGCCGAGCTGGCCGGCCCACACGCCGAACTGGTGGCCGGAATACACCGATGCGTACGGCATCGCGGTTGCGGGCCAGTCGCGTGTCGGGTTGCCGGCGAACAGTTCTGCGAAGCCGGGCTGCGCGGCGAGCGACGCAGGCAGGTCGAGCAGTTGCGCGACTTCGTCGGAAAAGCCGACGACGTACGGCGCGGCAAGCGGCGCGGCCGGCAGCCGCGTATGAAACGCGTCGCCGAGCTGGACGAACGCGCCTTCGGCGGGTGCGCCGAGCGTGGCGGCGAGGTCGGGCAAGGTGTCAGCCGGATCGGCTGCGCTTCGGGAAAACGACATGTTGAGCGCCTCTGGGTAAGCCGATATTGTAAGGCGGCGCCGCGCCGCCCGCATGGCGGCCCGCGCACCGTGCGCCGCGCCCGTCCGGGCCGCTGACGGGCGCGCGCCGGTTCGAGGCTGGTCACCGATTCGCGTCCTTCCGGGAGAACAAGACGATGGGTAAGCCGTTGCTGGGCCAGATGATGGACATGCCGTTGCTGGTGTCCTCGCTGATCGCGCATGCCGCGCGTCACGCGGGCGACACCGAGATCGTGTCGAAGCGCATCGAGGGCGATGTGCATCGCTACACGTATCGCGATTGCGAACGCCGCGCGAAGCAGCTCGCGCAGGCGCTCGCACGGCTCGGCGTCGAAACCGGCGACCGCGTCGGCACGCTGGCGTGGAACGGCTACCGGCATCTGGAGGCGTATTACGGGATCGGCGGGATGGGCGCCGTATGCCACACGATCAACCCGCGCCTCTTCCCCGAGCAGATCGCGTACATCGTCAATCACGCGGAGGATCGCTACGTCCTGTTCGACATCAATTTCGCGCCGCTCGTCGACGCGATCGCGCCGCAATGCCCGCACGTGAAGGGCTGGGTCGCGATGACGGACGCCGCGCACCTGCCGTCCTGCGCGACGCCGTTGCTCTGCTACGAAACGCTCGTCGAAGCGGAGGACGGCCGCTTCGACTGGCCGCGCCTCGACGAGCAGCAGGCGTCGGGGCTCTGCTACACGTCGGGCACGACCGGTAATCCGAAAGGCGTGCTGTATTCGCACCGCTCGACGGTGCTGCACGCGTACGGCGCCGCGCTGCCCGACGCGATGAACCTGTCCGCGATGGATGCGGTGCTGCCCGTCGTGCCGATGTTCCACGTCAATGCGTGGGGGCTGCCGTACGCAGTGCCGCTCACCGGCGGCAAGCTGGTGCTGCCCGGCAAGGATCTCGACGGGAAATCGCTGTACGAGCTGATGGAGGCCGAGCGCGTGACGTTCTCCGCGGGCGTGCCGACCGTGTGGCTCGGCCTGCTCAATTACATGCGCGAAGCCGGCGTGCGCTTCTCGACGCTGAACCGCACGGTGATCGGCGGCTCCGCGTGCCCGCCCGCGATGCTGCGCACGTTCGAGGACGAATACGGCGTGCGCGTGATCCATGCATGGGGGATGACCGAACTGTCGCCGCTCGGCACGCTCGCGAAGCTCAACTGGGCGCAGTCTCAGCGTCCGCTCGACGCGCAGCGCAGGCTGCTCGAGAAACAGGGGCGCGTGATCTGCGGCGTCGACATGCGCATCGTCGGCGAGGACGGCCATGAATTGCCGTGGGACGGCGTCGCGTTCGGCGAACTGCAGGTGCGCGGGCCGTGGGTGATCGATCACTACTTCCGCGGCGACACGTCGCCGCTGTCGGACGGCTGGTTTCCGACCGGCGACGTCGCGACGATCGACCCCGACGGCTTCCTGCAGATCACCGACCGCAGCAAGGACGTGATCAAGTCGGGCGGCGAGTGGATCAGCTCGATCGACATCGAGAACGTCGCGATCGCGCACCCGGGCGTGGCCGAAGCCGCGTGCATCGCATGCGCGCACCCGAAATGGACCGAGCGTCCGCTGCTGGTCGTGGTGCCCCGCGAAGGCGCGAACCTGAGCCGCGACGCGCTGCTCGCGTTCTACGAAGGCAAGGTCGCGAAATGGTGGATCCCCGACGACGTCGTGTTCGTCGAATCGCTGCCGCACACCGCGACCGGCAAGCTGCAGAAGCTGAAGCTGCGCGAGACGTTCCGCGATTACGTGTTGCCGACGGCGGTTTGCGAGCCATAAGGAGCCGCAAGGCGCCATAAGGCCAGGCAGGCCCGGGCCGGCGACGGCCCGCGATCCGGTCGCCCGATCCGTCCCCCGGTCGGGATACAAATTCAAATTGAACGACCGTGCTTTTTCGTTGTATGCTGCCTCCGTTCGATCCGGACATGCGGCCGTTCGACCGCGCACAAAGAAGCGCAGCCACCCCGGCGCGCGATGCATGGAGGCAGGCAGATGGCAGTGGATTACTCGACTCGCGACGGCGTGGCCGTCCTTACGCTCAACAATCCGCCCGTCAACGGGCTCGGCCTGTCGACCCGGCAGGGCGTCATGGACGCGCTCGATCGCGCCGCGCAGGACCCGTCGGTCACGGCCATCGTGCTGACCGGCGCGGGCCGCGCGTTCTCGGGCGGCGCCGACATCACCGAATTCAATACGCCGACGGCGCTGCAGGAGCCGACGCTGCACACCGTGATCCGCGCGGTGGAGGCGAGCGCGAAGCCCGTCGTCGCGGCGCTGCACAGCGTCGTGATGGGCGGCGGCCTCGAGCTCGCGCTCGGCGCGCACTACCGCGTCGCGGCGCCCGGCGCGCAGGTCGCGCTGCCCGAAGTGAAGCTCGGCCTGCTGCCGGGCGCGGGCGGCACGCAGCGCCTGCCGCGCGCGGTCGGGCTCGAAACCGCGCTGAACATGATCGTGTCGGGCGCGCCCGTGCCGTCCGAGCAGCTCGCGAAGAGCGGGCTGTTCGACGAGATGGCCGACGGCGACCTGCTCGACGCGGCCGTCGCGTTCGCGCGCAAGGTCGGTGCGCAGAAGGGGCCGCATCCGCGTGTGCGCGACCGCAAGATCGTCCACGAGAACGCCGCGGGCTTCATCCAGTTCGCGCGCAATTCCGCGCGGGCCGCGGCGCCGAACTTCCCCGCGCCGCACAAATGCATCGACGCGATCGAGGCCGGTGTGCTGAACGGCTTCGACAAGGGCAGCGTCGCCGAGCGCGAGGGTTTCGTCGCGCTGATGATGACGCCGGAAAGCCGCGCGCTGCGCCATGCGTTCTTCGGCGAGCGTGCGGCGAGCAAGATTCCCGACGTGCCGGCCGATACGCCGCTGCGCGAGATCCGCCGCGTCGGCGTGATCGGCGCGGGCACGATGGGCGGCGGAATCGCGATGAACTTCGTCAACGCGGGCCTGCCCGTCACGCTGCTCGAGACGAAACAGGAAGCGCTCGAGCGCGGCGTCGCGACGATCCGCAAGAACTACGACGCGCAGGTGAAGAAGGGCAAGCTCACGCAGGAGAAGCTCGACGCGCGCATGGCGCTGATCGCGCCGACGCTGTCCTACGACGACCTGAAGGATGCCGACCTGATCGTCGAGGCCGTGTTCGAGGAACTCGGCGTGAAGGAGCAGGTGTTCAGGAAGCTCGACGAAGTCGCGAAGCCGGGCGCGATCCTCGCGTCGAACACGTCGACGCTCGACGTCGACAGGATCGCGGCGTTCACGAAGCGTCCGCAGGACGTCGTCGGCATGCACTTCTTCAGCCCGGCGAACGTGATGAAGCTGCTCGAGGTCGTGCGCGGCGCGCAGACCGCGAAGGACGTGCTCGCGACCGTGATGGCCGTCGCGAAGAAGATCCGCAAGACGGCGGTCGTATCGGGCGTGTGCGACGGCTTCATCGGCAACCGGATAATCGAGCAGTACATCCGCCAGGCGCTCTTCATGCTCGAGGAAGGCGCGCTGCCCGCGCAGGTGGATCGCGCGATCGAGAAGTTCGGTTTCGCGATGGGGCCGTTCCGGATGAGCGATCTCGCCGGCAACGACATCGGCTGGGCGATCCGCAAGCGTCGTTACGTCGAGAAGCCGGATCTCCAGTACTCGAAGATCGCCGACCGCCTGTGCGAGCAGGGCCGCTTCGGTCAGAAGACGGGCGCCGGCTGGTACGACTACGTGCCGGGCGATCGCAACGCGAAGCCGTCGTCGCTGGTCGACGAGATGGTCGTCGCGTATTCGAAGGAGCGCGGCGTCGAGCGGCGCAAGATCGGCGACGACGAGATCGTCGAGCGGCTGGTGTTCGCGCTCGTCAACGAAGGCGCGAAGATCCTCGAAGAGAAGATCGCATCGAAGGCGTCCGACATCGACATGGTTTACCTGACCGGCTATGGCTTCCCGCTGTGGCGCGGCGGCCCGATGCTGTACGCGGACATGGTCGGCCTCTACAACGTCGAGCGCGCGATTCGCCGCTATGCGGCCGCGCCGAACGGCGACGCATGGCAGCTCGCGCCGTCGATCGTGGAGCTCGCGAAGGCCGGCCGCGGGTTCAACGGCTGACGATATCGCGCGGCGGCGCAACCGATTTCCGCAGGAGAAACGCAATGAAACGCACCGACGACGTACTGCTCGTGATCGACGTGCAATACGACTTCATGCCGGGCGGCGCACTCGCGGTGCCGGACGGCGACGCGGTCGTGCCGGTGATCAACGCGCTCGCGCGACGCTTCGACCAGGTCGTGCTGACGCAGGACTGGCACCCGCGCGAGCACGTGTCGTTCGCGGCGAACCATCCGGGGCGCGAGCCGTTCTCGACGCTCGCGCTGCCGTACGGCGAGCAGGTGCTGTGGCCCGTGCACTGCGTGCAGGGCACCGACGGCGCGGCGCTGCATCGCGACCTCGACATCCCGCAGGCGCGGCTCGTGATCCGCAAGGGCGGCGACGCGCAGATCGACAGCTATTCCGCGTTCGTCGAGGCCGACCGCACGACCCGCACGGGACTTGCGGGTTATCTGCGCGAACTCGGCGCGAAGCGCGTGTGGTGCTGCGGGCTCGCGACCGACTATTGCGTCGCGTGGTCGGCGCTCGATGCGCGCGCGGCCGGTTTCGAAGCCGCGGTGATCAACGACGCGTGCCGCGCGATCGACCTGAACGGGTCGCTCGCGCACGCATGGCAGCAGATGCAGGCAGCGGGCGTCGCACATGTGACGTCCGCGGGCGCGCGCCCGGCGGCGTAGCGCATTCCCCCATCCGATTCAGGACATGAAGCAGGACCGAAGGAGACTCGCATGACCGAAGCCGTAATCGTATCGACCGCACGCACGCCGCTCGCGAAATCCTGGCGCGGCGCCTTCAACATGACGCACGGCGCGACGCTCGGCGGCCACGTGGTCGCGGCCGCGCTCGAACGCGCGAAGCTCGACCCCGCGCGCGTCGAGGACGTGATCATGGGCTGCGCGAACCCCGAAGGCGCGACCGGCGCGAACATCGCGCGGCAGATCGCGCTGCGCGCGGGGCTGCCGGTGACCGTGCCGGGGATGACGGTGAACCGTTTCTGCTCGTCGGGGCTGCAGACCATCGCGCTGGCCGCGCAGCGGATCATCGCGGGCGAAGGCGACGTATATGTTGCGGGCGGTGTCGAATCGATCTCGTGCGTGCAGAACGAGATGAACCGGCACATGGTCCAGGAGGGCTGGCTGGTCGAGCACAAGCCCGAGATCTACTGGAACATGCTGCAGACGGCCGAGAACGTCGCGAAGCGCTACGGAATCTCGAAGGAGCGGCAGGACGAGTACGGCGTGCAGTCGCAACTGCGGGCCGCGGCCGCCCAGGAAGCCGGTCGTTTTCGCGACGAGATCGTGCCGATCACCGTGCTCGCGGGTATCGCCGACAAGGCGACGGGCCGCCTGTTCACGAAGGAAGTGACCGTATCGGCCGACGAAGGCATCCGTCCCGACACGACGCTCGAAGGCGTGTCGAAGATCCGTTCGGCCGTGCCGGGCGGCGTGATCACCGCCGGCAACGCGAGCCAGTTCTCGGACGGCGCGTCGGCGTGCGTCGTGATGAGCGCCGCTGCCGCGCAGCGCGAAGGGCTGCAGCCGCTGGGCGTGTTCCGCGGCTTCGCGGTGGCCGGCTGCGAACCGGACGAGATGGGCATCGGCCCCGTGTTCGCGGTGCCCAAGCTGTTGAAGCAGGCGGGGCTGAAGGTTGGCGACATCGGCCTGTGGGAACTGAACGAGGCGTTCGCGGTGCAGGTGCTGTATTGCCGCGACACGCTCGGGATTCCCGAGGATCGTCTGAACGTGAACGGCGGTGCGATTGCCGTCGGCCATCCGTACGGCGTGTCGGGCGCCCGCCTGACGGGCCATGCGCTGATCGAAGGCAAGCGCCGGGGCGTGAAATACGTGGTTGTCACGATGTGCATCGGCGGCGGGCAAGGCGCGGCGGGCCTGTTCGAAATTATCTGATCTTTGGCTGGCGGCGGCCGCGGTTTCGCTTCGGCGAGGCCAGCGGCCGTGATGCGACGCGAATCGGCGCGGCAGGATTGCCATTCGAAACGATTGGGAGGCAAAAAGCGTGCTCCCGGCAATGCCGTTTCCCCTTACTTGTCAAACGAATTGCCCCACCTATACTTGCTCTGACATTTGCCGTTCGGCACGACGGGCCGGATCGTACATCGCGCGATACGTGCCGCGAAGGTTGAACCAACGCAGCAGACCGACCGGGGACCGAATGAGTACGACCTATGCAGCCGGGGAACCGCCGCGCGTCGTCAGCGCGGCCGCGAGGCTTTACGCGAAATGCCTGCTGGTCGGATTCGCGTTGCTGCCTGCCTATCTGATCGCCTATCTGTGGTTCTTCGGCGACCCGCGCGTCGTGTTCGAGAACCACGCGTTCCATGAAATCGCGATTGCGGCGGCGACCCTCGAGGGCGCGTTCGTCACCTACGTGACGTGGGTGTGCTACCGGTCGTCCGGCGAGCCGCTGCTGCGCTGGCTGACGCTCGGCTTTCTCGGCTTCGCGATGATCTATTCGCTGCACGGTGCATTCACCGGGATGGCGCACCACAATATCTGGCTGTTCCTGCTGTATGGGCCCGCGTCGCGGCTCGTGATGTCGATCCTGCTGCTCACGGGCCTGATGTCGTATTCGCGTCCGCCCGATCGCGTCGAGAAGCGCACGAGCGTGCGGACGTGGCTGCCGTGGATCATGTTCTTCGTGATCGTCAACGTGGCCGTTGCGTACATCGCGTATTCGCCGGTCGCGGGCGCGCTGGGCACGCGGCTGTCGATGGAGGGCGGCGCGCTCGTGTTCTCGCTGCTGAACGTCGGCGTGCTGCTCGCGCGGCGAATCCGCTCGCCGCTGATGGTGATCTACGGCATGTCGATCATGGCGTTCGCGCTGTCGTCGCTCGCATTCATTCTCGGCAAGCCTTGGAACCACATGTGGTGGCTCGCGCATGCGATCTTCGCGGGCGGCTTCTTCCTGCTCAGCTACGGCGTCGTGCAGGCGCTGCAGACGACGCGCTCGTTCTCGGCGATCTACAGCCAGGAAGACCTGATGAGCCGGCTGTCGGAGTCGATGGCGCGTGCCGAGAGCGCGCTGCAGGAACTGCGGCGCACGAACCAGAAGCTCGAGTACATGGCCGCGACCGATCCGATGACGGGCGCATCGAATCGCCGGCAGTTCATCGCGCAGGTCGAGCGCGAGATGGTGCGGGCCGAGCGCGACGGCACGCCGTTTTGCCTGCTCGCGCTCGATCTCGACAATTTCAAGAACATCAACGATGCGTACGGGCACCAGATCGGCGACGAGGTGCTGCGCGGCGTCGTACGCCAGTGCCTCGAGGCGATCCGGCCGGCGGGCGGCCTCGCGCGAGTCGGCGGCGAGGAGTTCATGGCGCTGCTGCCGGAGATGCCGCTCGAGGGCGCGCGGATGACGGCCGAGCGCGTGCGCTCGTCGATCGCGAGTGCGCCGTTCGGGCTGGACTTCAAGCGCGTGCAGGTGACGGTCAGCGTCGGCGTCGCGCAATACGGGGTCGACGGCAGTACGGTCGATGCGCTGCTGCGCGTGGTCGACGAGCGGCTGTACCAGGCGAAGCGGGAAGGGCGGAACCGGGTCGTGTCGCGGTAACGCCCGGGCGAGCGGGGCGAGTCGCGCACGGCTCGTCGAAATCGGCCGCCTATGACGCGAGCAGCGGCGGAATCGCCGCCAGCACCGCATCGATCGCCACCCTCAGCTTGTGCGGCAGGAACCGCGTCGCGGGCCACACCACATGCATCGGCGTGCCGGCCGACGGCACGTGTTCCAGCACGCGCACCAGCGCCCCCGCGCGATGCGCTATCGCGACGCGACGGCCGCCGCGTTGCCGGTCGGCTGCGTGTCCTGCATCCGCTGCGACGCCTGCCACCAGTACTTGCCCGCGCGCTGCTGCGGATCGCGGATCGCGAGATACGTCGTACTCCAGAGCTGCGCCGCGTTGGCTTCGGTCGCGTCCGCGCTGCGCGTGCCGAATGCATCGGTCCGGTACTGGCCGTTCACATAGGACCATGTCCACATCTCCGACGTGCGCATGTCGCGCCCGTTCGAGATCACCTGCCAGATCGTCTGCCGCGCCTGCGCGAGCAACGCACGGGTTGCGGCCGACAGGTCCTGGCGCGCGAGCTGGCGATCGAGCCCGGCCACCCACATCGCCTGCTGCCACGACCAGATCACCGTGCCGTGGTATGCGGAGCTCGTGAACTTCGGCCACAGCGACTGGTTCGCATACGCCGGGTTCGCGATCAGCATCCCGGCATCGGTTACGAGCCCGGTCGGGAACGGCCGCGTGACGTCGGCGACGATCCGCTGGAGCTCGTCGTCCGGCGGCGTGCCGAACAGCAGTGCGAAGCCGCCGTCGGAATTCATCACCGGAACCGGGTTGCCCTGCTGATCGAGCGACAGCGCGTAGAACGACAGCGGTGCGCTCGGCGCGGCACCGGCCGGCACGCCGGCGGACGGCGCATAGGCGGACACGTCGGTGGCTGCCTGCGCGGCCGGCACGCTGACCTGGAACAGCGGCGGCGCCTGCGTTTCCCACGCGGCGGCCTGGTTCGCCGTGTTGGCGAGCGTCGCGCGCTGCGCGGCATCCAGGTACGGATCGAGCAGGCCGCGCGCGAGGAACGCATTCGCCGCGCGCAACGCGGCCGGCACGAGCACCGCGTTCACGTCGTACGGGTAGACGCCGCCGCCGAGCCCGTCGGTGCTGTCGCGCCAGTTGCCGACGATCTCTCCGGGCCGCAGGTGGATCAGGTTCGCGACCGACGGCTGCTGCGCGAACGGCTGCGCGGTCGTCGCGACGTGCAGCAGGTTGACGACCAGGCGGCTGCCGTTGGTCTGCCCGTCGCTGCCGCGCTGCGCCAGATAGGCGGCCGCGCGGGCCTGGCCGCGCGTGTCGTCGATCAGCCACGCGGCCGCGATCGGCGCGAGCAGGTAGTCGCTGTCGATCATCTTGTAGTCGTAGGTCGGTGTCGGATCGTTCGGCCGCCCGTTCTTCTGGTTGTCGACCAGCGCGAATTCGCCGATGCCTTCCTCGTGCGCGACCTTGCCGTCCGCCGACAGGCGGCTCAGCACCGACGACAAACCGGCCTCGATCGCCGCCGGTTCGAGCACGGGCATCAGCATGCGGACAGAGATCAGCGTGTCGCGGCCGAAGTACGTGTCGTACTGCCACGAGCCGGCCAGCAGCTTGTCGTGGAAGCTCAGGAATTCGAGCACGTTCTGGCTGACCGGATCGGGGTTCACGGACGGCGCGAGCAAATCGGCGCGCGTGATCGGCGACAGCGGCGTCTCGCCCGACAGCGCGTCGACATGCAGCTTCAGCGTGTGCGAGCCTGCCGGTGCGCGCAGCACGAGCTTGCCGCCCGCTGCCGGCGCGATGCTGCCGCCGTCGCGCAGCGTGATGCGCAGCGCATAGCCGGGCGCGCCGTCGATCCGGTCGCGCTGCCATTGCGCTGCGCTGCCCTGGATCGTCGGCGCCGTGACGATCTGCTGCGGAATCGTTGCGCCGCCGTTGAAGTCGCGCAGGAAGCGCACGTTGCTGAGCACGCCCTGGCGGATCGTCAGCGTGTCGGTGTCCACCGACACGTCGGCGCCGATTCCGTACAGCGGGCGGCCGTGCGTGTCGGGGGCCGATAGCGCAGACGGTTGCGTGTCGAGGCTCCAGTTCACCGGCTGCGCGGTGTCGTCGAACCACAGCCCAGTGCCGCTGTTGCCGGCGGGGAAGACCACGAGCAGGCGCGGTTTCGTCGACGAGCGCGCCAGCAGGTGCGCGGCGACCTTGTCCTGCCGGTAGAACGCATTGATCTGGCCGCCGGTGTCCATGCGGAACGACAGCGCGGCGTTGTGCGACGGTGCGTCGCTCGACCGGATGTCGTCGTCGTTGCATGCGGCGAGCAGGCCGGCGCAGACGAACCCGAGACACAGCGACTTCGCAAGGCGATGCATGTTGATGTCCCTCCTGGTGACTGGCGATTTTTATCGGAATGGCCGAATGAACGGATCTTCCGTCCGTTTCGTTCAGTGCTGCGGGCATTCGGGCGAATGCCTGGAATTAATCGAGATGTGATGCTTCTGCGACAAGCGAATTGCGCGGAAAATGAGCAAATGATCGATCAGTGTCGAAAACGGAAATGGCAGAGGGTGTCGCCCCGGCGCGGCACGGGAAAAGGCTCAGGGGTGGCCTTCGCGCGAGCGAATGGCGACTCGTATCCGGCGGAAGAAAATGAAACGTAAGCCGTCGTAGGGGATTCTAAATTTACGGGAAAGTTGAAGTCAATAATGTTTTCGCGGTTTTACAATATTCGATTGAAAAGGCGATTGCAATTATTACCCATTGAGTCGGTAAAATATTCGATTTAATGAAAATGAATAGTGGAATCCGGATATCCGGTGGGCGAAACAATTGACAATGACGTTTCAATTCGTCGATTGATGCCGGACAGGAATTGAATCGCCGCGTTTGTGCCGACTGTTGTCGGGCAATGCCGGAGTGCGCGGAAAACGGAGCGTGCGACGCATGAGCAATCCGCGTTCCTGCGATGCGGCGGAAGGCGTGCGCCGTTCCCGGCTCCAAAGCGCGATCCGGATGACAGACTCCGTGATCGGCACCGGTTCGGTGCCGCGAACCGTGCGATCGTTCCATCGGTGCCGCCAAGTTTGGTAGGTGGTGCCTGCCGCCGTTTGCGCGGATCGCGCCGTCGAGTGCCGACGCGGTGAAAAAGTGCGTACCTTCCGTCCATCGCTCGCGAAGCTGGTGCCAGTGTTGTATTCGATCGCGTAAATCCACGCTCCCGGAGACGGTTGTGCGATCCGAGTGTGAGCGAGCGGCCTCTTGATCCGACCGGTTCGCTCGGGGTCGCGCAGGGGCTCGCAGGCACCGTTTTCATCCGGCTCGGTGACAGGCCACGATTTTCCGGCGGGCTTCGTATCAAGTAGATCGCTGTCGTGTGGCACGTGACGGAGCAGGAGCGTCCGCTGTTCGAGATCGAGCAGGCCGAGCGCTACGAAGGCGACGCGTACGAGAACAAGATCGCCAAGGCCCTGGAATTCGTGACACGCACGACGATGGAAGAGATTCTGGCCGACATTCTGAAGCTCGACACGTCGAAATGGTCGCTGCCGGAACGGCGTCGCATCGGCAAGGCGCTGAAGTCGCTCGGGTGGGTGCGCAAGCGATCGACGTCCCGCTCGATGAATATCGTCGGCACTGGTCTCGTCGTTTTCATGACATGCACGCACTGCCCGATCACGTGAACGGATCGGTATCCGACACAATGCGCCGACAATTGCGAGAATCGCTGGCACCGCGCGTTAGTCATGCAAACCTCTCGGGACATAAGAACACATAGTGGAGCCCGTTAGGTCGTGTGGGGGGTGTTCGTCCCTACGAAATGGATATAGAAGCCCTGGGTGCGTAAGCCCTCAGGGCTTTTTGTTGTGCTTCGAACTGCACCTCGCGCCGATCCGTTGGCAGCGAGGCGCTTTCATTTCGAGTCCTGACGCTGACGCTGACGCGCGACTCGGGCGTAGGAACGTCAGCAGCGGCCCTCTTACTGTGAGTTAACTGGTGTGAAAATATCTTGCCCTACATTGACGTGTTTCCACGGAAACTGAGCGAAAGCGTTTGCGTAATAGTAAAGCGCCGTGATCGTCGGTGCGCTGTTCTTCACTTGGCAAAGTCCTGACCATGTTGTAATGCTATTGTAGCTAACCGAGTTATTGTTCCAATTTACGGAAAATGTAACCAACGTGACTTGATCAAGTCCGGGGCTTGAAGACGGTGCCGCGTAATACCAGCCGGAAAGTGAAAAAGTCTGTCCGCTAGTTCCGGAAGGCGAGATATACGTTCCGGTAATGGCGCCACTGCTCGCGACGGAGGAGATCTTCATTGTTGAGCCCAACTCGTTGCGCCACGTACCGACTGGATTTTGGCAAGTTGCCGTGTCGGCCCATGAAGGTGATGCGACGGTCCCCAAAATAGCGAGTGATACGAGAGTTTTCTTCATTTCTGTTCCTTCCGTTCTACTGTGCGGATCCCGCGTATCGGCTCAACCACTCAATGGCGAACCTCACCCCAATCCGGCACGAATTTTGTGCGAGCTCGACTGATGATGTCTGCTAGCAGCAATCATCCTTTGATGAGATTTGATCGAGTGGGCGATGTGTTTTTCCGGTCGTTTTCATTAAGCAACTACACTGGCGATGGTTTGAGTCTTTTGTAAAATGACTCTTGAGGTGGCCAATCGGAGCGGATTATTAGATAAAACTGAATGTCCTTATAGAAGATTTCATATTTTTCGCAAGAGATTGTCCTGCGATTAAGGATAGTCAAGATGTATGTCGAAATCTTCCAGAAATTATAGGGCGGGATTGAATTAAGGATGAGTTTCAGTCCGTTTCGGTATGCTTGATTTAATTTCTGAAAATGCAATAAACGTCGTTTTGTAAGCCCAAGTCGGTGCCCACGAGTGCGGGTGCGCGGGTTGGCAAAGTGCGCATTTTTTAAGGAATGGGGCCCTACAGGCACTCAGCACGCGGGGGCTGACGGCGGGGTATTCGCCGATCGCGAATAGATTCTCCTTCCCGGCAATCCTGTATCGGTATCGCCAGAGCTTGGAGCCGGATGGACGCACCTCAAGATACAGTCCATTGGCGTCGGTAAGTTTGGTAGGCTTGTCGCCTGCCTTCGCTTGTCGGATCTTGACGTCGGTAAGTGGCACGGTAAAAAAAGAGGGTATCGTCTTTGGAAGGTTGGAGTGATACCCCCTTTCTTACCCGCTTTTTTTCTCGGCTGGGCGCGATTTCCGGCGAACGCGAGCGAACAGCGAAAGGGCATAGGAAGCCCGACTGGTAAGGGTTACAGGCGAATCACTGAACCAACACGAACTGGAGCGAACGAAGTGATCAGACATATCGTCATTTGGAAGTTGAAGGAATCCGCGGAAGGCGCGACGCGCGCGCAGAACGCGCTGAAGCTGAAGGAAAAGCTCGAAGGCTGCCGCGATCTCGTGCCGGGCATCCTGCAGATCGACGTCGGCGTGGCGACGCCGGGCCTCGATGCGACCTCCGACATCGTGCTCGTGTCCGATTTCGCGGACAAAGCCGCGCTCGACGCCTACCAGGTGCACCCGGTTCACCTGGAAGTGAAGAAATTCGTCGTCGCGGTGGCCGAATCGCGCGAGTGCGTCGACTACGTCGTCGACAGCGAGCAATGAGCGACGCGGCATCCCCGGCGGACGGCCCGTCGATCGAAAGCCCGTTCGTCGACCTGCTCGGCGTGCAGCTCGTGTCCGCGAAGGATGGCGCGAGCGAGATCGTGCTGCCGCTCGAAGAGCGGCACATGAACACGTGGGGCATCGCGCACGGCGGCGTGACGATGACGCTCGCGGACATCGCGCTCGCGATGGCGGCGCGCAGCCTGACCGACGACGGCGTTGGCGTCGTCACGGTCGAGATGAAGGTGAACTTCATGCAGCCTGGGCGCGGCGAATTGCGCGCGTACGGGCGCGTGATGCATCGTTCGACGACGATGGCCTACTGCGAAGGCGAAGTGCGCGACAGCGACGGCAACTTCGTCGCAAAGGCGCTCGGTACGTTCAAATACATGCGGCGGCTCGCGGTGGGCCGCGACATCAAGCGGCAACGCTCGCGCACGGCGCCGGACGCGCAGCCCGGCCCGAGCGACGCGTAAGCGCCCCGACGCACGGCCCTGCCTCTTCACAGGCAGGGCCGTTTTGTTTTGCGGTGCGAGATTGCGTGAAGGACGCGCGTCACAGGACACCGAAGGGCCGGTACTTCGACACGCGGCGCGCGTAGCGCTGGCCCGACGCGGGCATGGCATCATGTGACGCTTGTCCGTTCACGGCGCCACGCAGGCGCCGTCCTCACCGATGCCGCTGAATCCAAAGATCGCCCAGGTGCTCGACATGATCGAGCGCGCGAAACGTCCGTCCTATCACCATCAGACGCCGCAACAGGCGCGCGCCGCATACGAGAAGAGCGCGCCGATCCTCGACGTCGCGCCGGCGCCGATGCATTCGGTCGAGGAATGCGTCGTGCCGACGCGCGACGGCCGCACGATCGGCGCGCGGCTGTACCTGCCGGTCGAGCCGAGCCTCGCGGAGCCGCTGCCCGCGCTCGTCTACTACCATGGCGGCGGCTTCACGGTCGGCAGCGTCGACACGCACGATGCGCTGTGCCGGATGTTCGCGCACGGCGCGCAATGTGCGGTACTGTCGGTCGGCTACCGGCTCGCGCCCGAGCACCGGTTTCCGACCGCGGTGAACGATGCCGACGACGCGTTGCGCTGGCTGCATCGCGAGGCCGCCGCGTTCGGCATCGACGCCGCGCGGCTGGCGGTCGGCGGCGACAGCGCGGGCGGCACGCTCGCGACCGTCTGCGCGGTGCTCGCGCGCGACGCAGGCATTCGCCTGGCGCTTCAAATGCTGATCTATCCGGGCGTGACGGGCTACCAGGGCACCGAATCGCACGCACGGCTCGCGAACGGCTACCTGCTGTCGCAGGACACGATCCAGTGGTTCTTCACGCAATACGTGCGCGATCCGGCCGACCGCGACGACTGGCGCTTCGCGCCGCTCGACGGCACGCGCGACGCGCCGTCGTTCGCGGGCGTCGCGCCAGCCTGGATCGCGACGGCCGAATACGATCCGCTGAGCGACGAGGGCGCCGCGTACGCGGACAAGCTGCGCGCGGCCGGCAATGCGGTTACGCTGGTCTGCTATCCGGGGATGATCCACGAATTCTTCAAGATGGGCGGCTACGTGCCCGAGGTGCGGGCCGCGCATGCCGATGCGGCCGCGGCGCTGAAGGCCGCGTTCGACGACGTTTGACGGGCGGGCGTTCGACGGCGCGCGCGCCGCATGGAGAGCTGCGATGACGGACGGCGTAGTGGAAACGGGTGACTGGACGCTACTGGGTGGCGACGCCGCGCGGATTCGCGACGCGGTATTCGTGCGCGAGCAGCAGATTCCGCCGGAATGGGAGCTCGACGACGACGATCCGCTATCGCTCCATGCGGTCGCGTACCGGATCGACACGGCGACGGGAATACGCCGCGCGGTCGCGACGGGGAGGCTGCTGCCGTCCGGCACGATCGGCCGCGTCGCCGTGCTGGCCGACGCGCGCGGGCAGGGCGTCGGGTCGGCCGTGCTGCACGCGCTGCTGGCTGCCGCGCGGCGCCGCGGCGAAACCGTCGTGCGGCTCTACGCGCAGGATTCGGCGGTGTCGTTCTATGTGCGGCACGGCTTCGCGGCGGTCGGCGAACCGTTCGTCGAAGCCGGCGTGCCGCACGTCGAGATGGCGCGCGCGCCGTAGCGCGGGCAATGCGCGTTCAGCGCGGCCGCGTTGCGTCGACGTCGAACGTGAACGTGCGCTCGAACGCACCCGGGCGGACGGTGCGGTGCGAACCGTCGTCGTCGCAGCGCTCCTTGATCTCGACCGTCAGCCGCACGCCTTCCTTCATCGTGACGCGCAGCGCGGTCGTGCCGCGCGTGCCGTATTCGGGCGTCTCGATGAACGCGGCCGACAGCGCGCGCTCGCGCTCGATCGGAATGCCCGTATGCGGCAGCGCGTCGTCGTCCGCGACATGCGGGTCGCGCATCAGATCGATCAGCTCGTCGAGCGACGGGGTCGGATTGTCGGTGAGCAGCGTGCCGAGCTCCGCGCGCTTGCGCACCACTTTCGGCCAGGGCGTATCGAGCCGCGCATTCGACAGCGCATGCACGCCGGGCGCGATCGCGACGGGCGCGGCGACACTGCTTTCGCCGTCGGGCGCTCGGTTGCAGAACCACGCGAGTTCGCGCCGCGTCCAGTCGCCGACGAGCAGGTTGAAGCCGTTGTATACGGCCGCATGCTCGGCAAGCTGCCCGAGATAGTCGAGCGGCGCGACGGACGAGCCGCGAAGGAAATCGGACACGAGCTTGCCGCGGGTGGGCGCGCCCGCGCGGATGTCGAACGGCGCGCGGTAGTTCGTCAGCGCCGCGAAGCGGCCGTCGCGCGATACGCCGAGCCACGTGCCGCCGGCTTCGAGATCGCGGCCGGCCAGCACGCCCGGTACATCCTCCCACCAGGTGAGCGGCGCGCTCGTGCGGCGAAAGAACTCGTCGCGGTTGGCGGTGAGGGTAAAGACGGGACCGGCGGCGGCATCAGGCTGCCAGTCGAAGGCAATCAGACACATCGGGCGAATCTCTCGCAGGAAACATCGGGCGCCGGCTGCGACTCGCGAGCCGGCGCGCGAACGGGTTGTCAGTGCGTCACGCTTCCGTCGGCCACGCGTACGGGAGCGCGTCGAACGCGAGCGCCGGGCCGTCGGCCGAACCGACGTGCACGGTGCCGTTGTCGAGCGCGGCGAGCTTGATCTCGACGAGCGCGTCGACGCCGCCCGCGGGCGCGGCCGCCGCGTTGACGATCATCCCGCACGGCTGGCCGGGATCGTCGCTGTGGAACAGCTCGACGCCGGCATGCACGGTATCGGTCTCGCCGGCGACATGCGCGAGCGCGGTGCGGCGCTTGATGGTGCCGCGGTACTGGCTGCGCGCGACGATTTCCTGGCCCGGGTAGCACCCTTTGCGGAAGTTGACGGCGCCGATCACGTCGAAGTTGACCATCTGCGGCACGAACTGTTCGACGGCCGGCTGCGTGATGCGCGGCTCGCCCGCGCGAATGTCGAGCCAGTCCCACACGGCCGGCGACACGACCGGCAGCGTGCCGGCGAGCGCGGCGATGCGTGCGTCGACTTCCGCGCGCTGGCCGATCCACAGATAGCGCTTGCGGCCGGCCGCATCGGGCACACGAATCAGCGTGCCGGCCGGCCCGTCGACCTTCACGTGCACGCCGTCGGGCAGCGCATCGAAGATGCCCGCCAGCGCTTCGCGCACGTCGCCCGCGAAGCCGACCACCGCGAGCGCGTCGCTCGCATCCGTGAGCTTCGCCTTCGCGCGCAGCACGAACATCGACAGCCGCTTCTGCACGGCGGGCTGCACGTCCTTCGACACCAGCAGGCGCACATCGTGGCCGGCACGCCACGCGAGGAACGACCCGAGGAGGCGCCCCTTCGGCGAGCAATAGCCGGACAGCCGTGCGCTCGCGGCATCGAGATGCTCGATGTCGTTGGTCAGCTGGCTGTGCAGGAACGTCGCGGCGTCGTCGCCGGCCACGTCGATCACGCCGAACTGCGGCAGCGGCATGCAGGCGCCCGGCGCATCGAAATCGGCGGCGGACGGGCGGGGGAATACGGGGAGCGAGGCGGATGCGGCCTGGGCAGCCGGTGAAGCGAACGGTGAGCTCATGGAATGAGGGAACAGTCAACCCTGACTTTGACGGAGGCGAGCAAGTATTATATGGGTCTTACCTGAGTCACGTTTCCATGTCCCTACTGAAGAAATGCGCCGCGACGATCGCGGCGCTGGCCGTCGTTGTGGCCGCTGCCGGCGCGGGCGGCGGATATTACTGGGCGACCCGGCCGCTGCTGCTGGGTTCGGCATCGCTCGACGTCACGATCAAGCCGCGCAGCAGCGTGAAGAGCGTCGCGCTGCAGCTCAAGCGCGGCGGCGTGCCGGTCGAGCCGTTCGGTTTCGTCGCGATGACGCGCGTGCTCGGGCTGTCGAGCCGGCTCAAGTCCGGCAACTACGAATTCAAGACGGGCATCACGCCTTACGAAGTCCTGCAGAAGATCGCGCGCGGCGACGTGAACGAATACGTCGCGACGGTGATCGAAGGCTGGACCTTCAAACGGATGCGCGCGGAACTCGACGGGAACCCCGATCTTGCGCACACCACGGCCGGCATGAGCGACGCCGAGCTGCTGCGCGCGATCGGCGCGTCGGACAGCACCGTGCAGCGCGGCAGCGGCGAAGGGCTGTTCTTCCCGGATACCTACCTGTTCGACAAGGGCACGAGCGACCTGAACATCTACCGGCGCGCGTACCACCTGATGCAGACGCGCCTTGACGAGGCCTGGGCCGCGCGCGTGCCGGGGCTGCCGTACAAGTCGCCTTACGAAATGCTGACGATCGCATCGATCGTCGAGAAGGAAACGGGCCACGCGGCCGACCGCGCGTTCGTCGCGGCCGTGTTCGCGAACCGGCTGCGCATCGGCATGCCGCTGCAGACCGATCCGTCGGTGATCTACGGGCTCGGCGACGCGTACGACGGCCGCTTGCGCAAGCGCGACCTGCAGGCCGACACTCCTTACAATACCTACACGCGACGCGGCCTGCCGCCGACGCCGATCGCGTTGCCGGGCGTCGCCGCACTGCAGGCGGCGATCAATCCGGCGCAGACGAGCGCGCTCTATTTCGTCGCGAAGGGCGACGGCACCAGCGTGTTCTCGGACACGCTCGGCGACCACAACAAGGCCGTGGACAAGTACATACGAGGGCAATAATGGCGAGCGGTAAATTCATTACGTTCGAAGGCATCGACGGGGCGGGGAAGACCACCCACCTGCAATGGTTCTGCGAACGCCTCCAGGGCAAGCTGGCCGCGGCCGGCCGGCAGGTCGTCGTCACCCGCGAGCCGGGCGGCACGCAGCTCGGCGAGAAACTGCGCGAGATCCTGCTGAACCAGCCGATGGATCTCGAGACGGAAGCGCTGCTGATGTTCGCCGCGCGCCGCGAGCATCTTGCGCTCGTGATCGAGCCGGCGCTCGCGCGTGGCGACTGGGTCGTGTCCGATCGCTTCACCGACGCGACGTTCGCGTACCAGGGCGGCGGCCGCGGGCTGCCGCGCGACAAGCTCGAGACGCTCGAGCGCTGGGTGCAGGGCGGTTTCCAGCCCGACCTCACGGTGCTGTTCGACGTCGCGCCGCAGGTCGCGAGCGAGCGCCGCGGCGCGGCGCGCACGCCCGACAAGTTCGAAAGCGAGTCCGACGCGTTCTTCACGCGCACGCGCGGCGAATACCTGCGGCGCGCGGAAGAGGCGCCGCACCGCTTCGCGATCGTCGACGCGACGCAGTCGATTCCCGAGATCCGCCGGCAGCTCGAACGCGTGCTCGCCGCGCTGTAACCCGCAAGGAACGCACCACATGATCTATCCGTGGCAGACCGACGACTGGAACCGCCTGCAGCAACTGCGCGCGCAATGGCCGCATGCGCTGCTGCTGCACGGCCAGGCCGGCATCGGCAAGCTGCAGTTCGCGCAGCATCTCGCGCAGGGCTTCCTGTGCGAATCGCCGCTGCCGAACGGCGAGCCGTGCGGCACCTGCGCGGCCTGCACCTGGTTCTCGCAGGGCAATCACCCGGACTACCGGATCGTGCTGCCCGAGGTGCTGGCCGGCGAAGCGCCGGGCGCCGCGGACGACGCGAAGCCGGCCGACGCGGACGAGGGCGGCAAGAAGACGCGCGCGCCGAGCAAGGAAATCAAGATCGAGCAGGTGCGCGCGCTGCTCGACTTCTGCGGGGTCGGTTCGCACCGCGGCGGCGCGCGCGTCGTCGTGCTGTATCCGGCCGAGGCGCTCAACGTCGCCGCATCGAATGCGCTGCTGAAAACGCTGGAGGAGCCGCCGTCCGGCGTCGTGTTCCTGCTCGTGTCGGCGCGCATCGACCGCCTGTTGCCGACGATCATCAGCCGCTGCCGGCAGTGGCCGATGACCGTGCCGGCGCCCGACGCGGCCGCGGACTGGCTCGCGGCGCAGGGCGTCGACCATGCGAGCGCGCTGCTCGCCGAAGCCGGCGGCGCGCCGCTCGCCGCGCTGGCGCTCGCGAGCGACGAGAACCGCCCGCTGCGCGACTACACGCTCGGGCAGCTCGCGGCCGGTGCGGCATGCGACCCGTTCGCATGCGGCGAGACGCTGCAGAAGCTGCCGGTGCCGCTGGTGCTCGGCTGGCTGCAGCGCTGGCTGTACGATCTGCTCGCGCAGCGGATGGCGGGCGCGCCGCGCTACTTCCCGATGCACGCGGCGGCGCTCGCGCGCTGCGCGGAATCGGTCGACGCGAACGCGTTCGCGCGCTTCATGAAGGCCGTGACGCGGCAGCGGACGGTCGAGAACCATCCGCTGAACGCGCGGCTCGTATTCGAGGAATTGTTTCTCGGATATCGGGAAATGTTCGCGTGACCCGGCATTGTTTCTGATGGGTTGCGAAACGATGTTCGGCTTACTCGGCGACGCGACCGCGGCCGGCCGGCCCGCGAACGCCGCCCGCTGCCGCACGCCGGCGAGCGCATGAGCGCCCGCCTTACGTATTCAGGAAACACGATGTTCGTCGACTCTCACTGCCACATCAATTTCAAGGGCCTGGCCGATCGCCTGCCGGCCGTTCTCGAGAACATGCGCGAACACGACGTCACGCACGCGCTGTGCGTGTCCGTCGATTTCGAGACGCTGCCCGAGGTCCTCGCGATCGCGGACGCGTACGACAACGTCTACGCGTCGGTCGGCGTGCATCCCGATCACGAGGACGCGCGCGAGCCGACGCTCGCGGAACTCGTCGAGCTGGCCGCGCACCCGAAGGTCGTCGCGATCGGCGAAACGGGCCTCGACTACTACCGTCTCGAGGGCCGCTCGATCGCCGACATGGAATGGCAGCGCGAACGCTTTCGCACGCACATCCGCGCGGCGACCGCGACGATGAAGCCGCTGATCGTCCATACGCGGTCGTCGTCGGACGACACGCTGCGGATCATGGCCGAGGAGCGCGCGGACGTGCCGGGCGGCGTGATGCACTGCTTCACCGAGCCGTGGCCCGTCGCCGAGCAGGCGCTCGCGCAGAACTTCCATATCTCGCTGTCGGGCATCGTCACGTTCAAGAACGCGACCGACGTGCAGGACGTCGCGCGGCGCGTGCCGCTCGACCGGCTGCTGATCGAGACCGACTCGCCGTACCTCGCGCCGGTGCCGTATCGCGGCAAGCCGAATGAACCTGCGTACGTCAGCCATGTCGGACGCTTTATCGCATCCGAGCGCGGGATCGCCGTCGAGGCGCTGGCCGATGCGACGACACAGAACTTTTTCCGGCTGTTCAAGATCGCCCGCTAACGACGCGCGCGCAGCCGACAACCCAGGGAAGGAGCCCACAACAATGACGAAGCCGACCAACCATCCGACCAAACGCGCACTCGTTGCCGCCGCGCTGATCGCGAGCGGCCTGTTCGCTGCAGCCGGCGCGCATGCCGAGTCGCTCGACGCGATCGTCAAGGCCGTCAAGTTCGACGACATCGCCGACATCGGCAAGCAGCTCAAGAACGGCCTCGATCCGAACACGCTCGCGCCGAACGGCGACCCGCTGCTGGTGATCGCCGCGCGCGAGAAATCCGACAAGGTCGCGGCGGCGATCGCCACGACGCCGAACGTCGACCTCGAGAAGGAAGACAAGGCCGGCGAGAACGCGCTGATGCTCGCGTCGCTGAACGGCGACGTCGGCCTCGTCAAGCTGCTGATCGACAAGGGCGCGGAAGTCAGCAAGAAGGGCTGGGCGCCGCTGCACTACGCGGCGACCAACGGCCAGGACGCGGTCGTCAAGGTGCTGCTCGACCATGACGCGTATATCGACACGGCTTCGCCGAACGGCACCACGCCGCTGATGATGGCCGCGCGCGGCAACCATGCGTCGACGGTCACGCTGCTGCTCGACCAGGGGGCCGATCCGCAGGTGAAGAACCAGCTCGGCATCACCGCGCTCGAGTTCGCGAAGCATTACAAGGCGCCGGACGCGATCGACATCCTGAGCAAGCGTACGGTGCGTATCGGCGCGTCGGCGCCGGCAGATGCGCAAAAGAGTGCAAAATGACGGTTTTCGGTGCACCGGCCAGGGCGGCGGTGCGCACCCGGCCGGGCGGATTCCGGCCGGAGAAGGGTGTCCGGCGCCGCGCCGGCCAACGCAGCAGGCGGTCTCGGGCCGCATTGACATAAGGAACACCATGTTGCGCGCAATGTTTTGTGCCGCGGCGTTTGCCGTGCCGTTGTCGGCGGCGGCTTTCACGGGCGCGGATCTCGACCGGCTGTGCGCGAAGACGGACGTCAAGTCGCGGGCGTCGTGCGCGGCCTACATCGAAGGCGCTGCCGATGGCGTCTACAACACCATCGACGCGATCGGCGGCACCACGGGGCCGCGTGTCGGCCAGTATTTCTGCCTGCCGCCCGACATCCGGGCGCAGCAGATGACCGATGCGGTGCGCAAGTACATCGCTGAAAATCCGAAGCTGGCCGACTACAACGCGAGCACCGCGGTGTCGCTCGGTCTCGGCAAGGCGTTTCCCTGCAGGGGCGGCAACTGATCCGACGCCGTGTCCGGGCGCGTGCCGGTGCATGCGCTACCCGGACGTCGCCGACGCATCCAGGACGAGGCGTGCGCGCCTCATAACCGAAGCATCCCGGGCGCCGATGATTTCAATCGAGGAACTGCAGCGCATCGCCGATGCGCCGCTGCATTCGTGGCTCGGCACGCTGGCCGTGTCGGTCATCGTCGTGCTGGTCGTCGCGATCGTGCACCGTCTCGGCGCACGCATTGTCAAGCGCATCGCGCAGCCGTATCCGCTGATGAGCGCGATCCTGCGCTACATCGACAAGCCGTCGCTCGTCGTGCTCGCGCTGCTGGCGCTCGAATTCCTGTGGGTCCAGGCCGACGACGGCATGTCGTTCGTGGGCGGCATGCGCACCGCGGCGGCGGTCGGCTCCATCGTGTCGCTCACATGGCTGCTGGTGCGGCTCGCGGCGGGCGTCGGCGACGCGATCATCCAGGCGCATCCGCTCGATACGGCCGACAACCTCCAGGCGCGGCGCATCCATACGCAGGCCAAGGTGCTCGTGCGGACCGTGATGGTGCTGATCGTGATCATCGGCACCGGTGCCGCGCTGATGACGTTCCCGAACGTGCGCCAGGTGGGCGCGAGCCTGCTGGCGTCGGCCGGCGTCGCGGGCCTGGTCGCCGGTATCGCTGCGCGGCCGGTGCTCGGCAACCTGATTGCCGGGCTGCAGATCGCGCTCACGCAGCCTATCCGGCTCGACGACGTGGTCGTGATCCAGGGCGAATGGGGGCGCATCGAGGAAATCACCGGCTCGTTCGTGTCGGTGCGGTTGTGGGACCAGCGGCGCCTCGTCGTGCCGCTGCAGTGGATCATCGAGAACCCGTTCACGAACTGGACGCGCAACAGTGCGGAAATCATCGGCACGGTCTACCTGTCGGTCGACTACCGCACGCCGCTCGCGCCGCTGCGCGAGGAGCTTGCGCGGCTCGTCCATGCGGCGCCCGAGTGGGACGGCCGCGTGCAGGTGCTGCAGGTGACCGATGCAACGGAGCGCACGATGCAGTTGCGCGCGCTCGTCAGCGCGGCCGATTCGTCGTCGTGCTGGGATCTGCGCTGCCGCGTGCGCGAAGGGTTGATCGCATACCTGCAGGGCCGCTATCCGCAATGCCTGCCGCGCAGCCGGATGGAACTGTATCCGCACGATTCCGCGCCGGACGCACCGAATCCCGAACGGCCGCACGCGCGGGCGCCCGCCGCCAGCACGGCGGCCAACACCGCAGCCGATCCGCAGGCCGTCGAAGGCCGCTGAACGCGGCCCGGTGCCTGCCCGCCATCCATCGTCATGACCGCGCTGAACACGCTCGCCATCGCCAATTACCGCTCGCTGCGCGAGCTGATCGTGCCGCTCGCGGCGCTCAACGTCGTCACGGGGCCGAACGGCAGCGGCAAGTCGAGCGTATACCGCGCGCTGCGGCTGCTCGCCGACACCGCGCAGGGCCGCGTGATCCCGTCGCTCGCCCGCGAGGGCGGGTTGCCGTCGACGCTGTGGGCCGGCCCCGAGCGCTTCTCGCGGGCGATGCTGACCGGCGACGAACCGGTGACGGGCACGGTGCGCAAGGAGCCGGTGAGCCTGAAGCTCGGCTTCGCGTGCGACGATTTCGGCTACGCGATCGATCTTGGCCTACCGGTGAAGAACGACGCGTCGATGTTCCGGCTCGATCCGGTGGTCAAGCGCGAATGCATCTGGGGCGGCGCGCTGCCGCGCCCGTCGACGCTGCTGGTCGATCGGCAGGGGGCGCAGATCCGCGCACGCACCGCGTCGGGCGACTGGCGGACGATTCCGCAGCCGGTCGCGAGCTTCGACAGCATGATGACCGAGTTCGCCGATCCGACCGGCGCGCCCGAGATGATCGCGGTGCGCGAGCGGATTCGCTCGTGGCGCTTCTACGACCATTTCCGGACCGATGCGCAGGCGCCGGCACGGCAGTCGCACATCGGCACTCATACGCCGGTGCTGGCGGACGACGGCGCCGACCTCGCCGCCGCGCTGCAGACGATCCGCGAAATCGGCGACGGCGCGGCGCTCGATGCGGCGCTTGACGACGCGTTTCCGGGCGCATCGGTCGAGATCGACAATCCGGGCGCCCGCGGCCGCTTCGACGTGCTGATGCGTCAGCCGGGGCTGCTGCGGCCGCTCGCGGCGGCCGAGCTGTCCGACGGCACGCTGCGCTACCTGCTGCTCGCGGCCGCGCTGCTGACGCCGCGGCCGCCGGCGCTGATGGTGCTGAACGAACCGGAGACGAGCCTGCATCCCGATCTGCTGCCGGCGCTCGGCCGCCTGATCGCGCAGGCCGCGCGGCACTCGCAGGTGCTGGTCGTGTCGCATGCGGCGCGGCTGATCGCGACGCTCGAGCGCGAGGCCGGCTGCGAATCGCTGGTGCTCGACAAGCAGCTCGGCGCGACCGCGCTCGTCGATGCCGACACGCGCGACCTGCCGCCGTGGAAGTGGCCGTCGCGCTGACGGGCCAGGCCGCGTGCATTTGGCCGCGCCCGGGCGGGGGCATGGCCCGACGGTGCACGATGCGGTGCGATCGGGCGAGGCGGAACGAATGTATCCTGTCTGTAACAACGCCCATAAAATGCAAGACAGGCGGTTCCGGGGACCGGGATTGCGAATAATGGCAGGATATCCGGCCGGCGCCGTGCCGGCAGGCGCTGCACGGGGCGGGGGCGCGCGAAAAGCGCATGCTCCCGCCTGCCGAACGGGACAGGACACAGGAGACGTGGACCATGAGAATTGCCCAGATCGCCCCGCTGACCGAATCGGTGCCGCCGAAGCTGTACGGCGGCACGGAGCGCGTCGTGTCCTACATCACCGAGGCGCTCGTCGATCTCGGCCATGATGTGACGCTGTTCGCGAGCGGCGACTCGACGACACGGGCGAAGCTCGAGCCGGTCTGGCCGCGCGCGCTGCGGCTCGACACGTCGATTCGCGACCGCGTCGCGCCGCACATGCTGCTGATGGAGACGGTCGCGCGCCGCGCGAAGGACTTCGACGTGCTCCATTTCCACATGGACTACTACTCGTTCTCGGTCTTCAACCGGCAGGAAACGCCTTACGTGACGACGCTGCACGGCCGGCTCGACCTGCCCGAGCAGCAGCCGGTGTTCGACACCTTCAACACGGCGCCCGTGATTTCGATTTCGAACTCGCAACGCCAGCCGCTGCCGCAGGCGAAATGGCTGACGACCGTCTACCACGGGTTGCCCGATACGCTGTACATGCCGCAGCCCGTCGAGCCGCGCTATCTCGCGTTCCTCGGCCGCATCTCGCCGGAGAAGCGCGTCGACACGGCGATTCGCATCGCGCGCCAGTGCGGGCTGCCGATCCGGATCGCCGCGAAGATCGATGCGGCCGACCAGGAATACTTCGACCGCGAGATCAAGCCGCTCTTCGCGTTGCCGCACGTCGAATACATCGGCGAGATCGCCGATCACCAGAAGGCCGAATTCCTGTCGGGCGCGCATGCGCTGCTGTTCCCGATCGACTGGCCGGAGCCGTTCGGCCTCGTGATGATCGAGGCGATGTCGTGCGGCACGCCGGTGGTCGCGTTCAATCGCGGTGCGGTGCCCGAGGTGCTGGACGAGGGCGTGTCGGGTTTCATCGTCGAGGATGAAATCAGTGCGGTGGCTGCCGTGAACCGGCTGCACCTGCTGCCGCGTGCGCGCGTGCGGCAGCGCTTCGAGGAACGCTTCACGTCGCGGCGGATGGCGCAGCAGTACGTCGACGTCTACCAGTCGGTGATCCGCGCGCAGAAGCGCTCGCGCTTCAAGGTGATCGACTCGACGACCTGACGCGGAGCGCGGGCGGATAAAAAAACGGCGATGCCCGCAAGGACATCGCCGTTTGCGCATGGCCCGTGCGCGGTGCGCACGGGCGGTGCGTGAGCGTCAGATCTTGAGCTTCGTGACCTTCGTGCCGTTGATCGACACATCGCCCATCAGGCCCGCGTTCGTCAGCACGACGACCTGGACCGGTGCGGTGGCCGTGGTCGTGTCGATCGCACCGTTCGCGCCCATCTTCACGAGCGCGACCGATGCGCCGGCGCCGGCTGCCCAGCCGTCCGAGCCGCGGAATTCGTCGAGCGCTTCCTGCGTCATGAACAGGAACACGATCGCCTTCGACTGCGCACCAGCCTGCAGGCCGACCGACAGCGACGACGTGTTGTAGTAGCCGACCGTGCTGCCGCCGACGCGCAGCGCGCCGTTGCCGGACTGGCCGCCGACGATGAGGCCGGCTTGCAGCACGTTCGGGAACACGAGCACGCCGCGCGATTTCGCGACGAGTTCACGCGAACCCTTGACCGTGGAATACAGGCGCGACAGCGTTGCGTCGACGCTCGAGTCGATTGCCTGACGCTTCGACGCGCTGGTCGCGGCGTTGTCCGGCTTGTCCGGGGTGGTGGTGCAACCGGTGAGCGCGAGGCTACCGACGATGAGCGCAGCGGCGGCTTTCAGCACAAGATTCCGTTTTTGCATCGTTATTCTCCATCGGATGACGTTCGGAGTGAGTCTCGCTCAAGGAGCGGATCACGTCGGCAGTTATATCACAGCGGATTACAACCCCTTTTCATTCGTGCGTGAAAGAGCGTCAAATCGGGGTGGCGGTGTCGCTGTGCGCCAACGGACCGATCGGATCGGCGCCCGCGTACCGACGCGCCCCGCGCGGGTCGGCATGCGGGAAACCAGGGCGGCAGATCGGGCAGCGACGGCGCTTGCGGGCGGGTCAGTGCGTGACCGGCGGGACGGGCGGCTTGATCGGCGGGCGGCGCAGCGCGCGGCGGATCAGTGCGATCACGACGCCGCAGGCGAACAGGAATGCGGCCGGTACGACCCAGTAGCCGACGAACGCATGCCACAGATAGCCCGCGAGCGTAGTGCGGCGCACCACGTATTCGTCGCGGGCCGCCTGCTGGCGCGGCGCGTTGGCGGCGAGCACGTCGGCCGGGCAGCCGGCCGCGCGCGCCTCGTCAGGATCCCCGTGACACTTCGCGGCGGCGCCGGCTGCCTGCTGCGCGTCGGTGAGCTGCCAGGTGGTCAGCGCGAGCTGCAGGTCCGCCTTGTTGTAGGCCATTTCCTCGCGGATCTCGCGTACTGCGACGATCGCGACGGGCACGGCCCAGAACACGATCACGATCAGCCAGCGGCGGAACCAGCGGTGTTGTCTCCATGCCATCCATGCCTCCAATTGACGCGCGTGCGCGTCCGTCTCGAGGGCGGCCCGATGGCGCTTCTTGTACTTGGGTGGGCCGCGTTGCAGCCATCATAGAAGAAAACGCGTCGAATTGCCGCACCATGTGGCGGCGCCGGTACGGCGGGCCCGGAAAGCGGGACGCGTGGAGGCGGGCGGTCGAACGGCGGCGGAACACGTGCGGCAGGCGCTTCACGCGCGTACGCGTCGATGCGCATGCAACGAAAACAAAAATGCCGCGCCCGCCGAAGCGGTGCGCGGCATTCGATACGGGAGCGCCGGAACTCAGGCGGCCGGCTGGCTGCTCAGGCAGCTCTTCATGAACGCCTTGCGGTCGTCGCCCTTCTTGCCGGTGGCCTGCGTGTTGCAGGCCTTCATCTTTTCCTGCTGCGTCATCGCCTTCGCGGGCTTCGCCGACAGGCAGTCCTTCATGAACGCCTTGCGTTCGTCGCCCGTCTTGCCTGCTGCCTGGGTGTTACAGGCCTTCATCTTGTCCTGCTGGCTGTTCGCCGCGAACGCGGGGGAAGCCAGCATGCCGCCGAGGAGCACTGCGGCTACGAGCGATTGGATTTTCATTTCGACACTCCCATGGGGTGAATTGCGTGTTGTCGACGCCGTCACGAAGCACGTTGCGATGAGGATAGGGCCACATCGCACCGTGCGCTCCGATTATGGCAAATCAATGTGAAAAACACCGAAACGGCACTTCCTATAACGTTGCGGGCGCCGCGGCCGTTGACGACGCGCGCGACCGGGCGATCGGGACAAACCATGATGCGCGGCGGCCGGCATCGGCCGTGGCGCCGGAACCTGCCGGATCCCGGCCGCGAGCCATTACAATCGCGGCCATGAATACTCCGAATCCCGCATCCCCCCCGCCCGCGGCGACCCTGCCGCGCATCGCCGTGCTCGCCACCGGCGGCACGATCGCCGGCGCCGCGCCCGACGCGGCCAGCACGGCCGGCTACCAGGCCGGCGCGCTCGGCGTCGGTTTCCTGGTCGACGCGGTGCCGGCGCTCGCGTCGGTCGCGCGCATCGACGCCGAGCAGATCGCCAGCATCGACAGCAAGGATCTCGCACTGCCGCTGTGGAACACGCTCGCCGCGCGGATCGACGCGCTGATGGCCGATCCGGCGGTCGACGGCATCGTGATCACGCACGGCACCGACACGCTCGAGGAAACCGCGTATGCACTTCACCTGGTCGTGAAAGGCGACAAGCCGGTCGTGCTGACGGCCGCGATGCGGCCGGCGACCGCGCTGTCGTCCGACGGCCCGCTGAACCTGCTGAACGCGGTGACGGTGGCCGCGCATCCGGCCGCGCGCGGGCAGGGCGTGCTGATCGCGTTCAACAACCGGATCCACGGCGCGCGCGACGTCGTGAAGACGAGCACCTATGCGGTCGACGCATTCCAGTCGCCGGAACTCGGTGCGCTTGGCTGGGTGCAGGACGGCCGCGTCGAATTCGCGCGCCGCGTCACGCGCTCGCGCGATGCGCAACTGGCGATCGCCGCAACGTGGCCGCCCGTCGAAGTCGTCGCGAGCTACGCGGGCGTGACGCGCACGGCCGTCGATGCGCTTGTGGCGGCCGGCGTGCGCGGGCTCGTCGTGGCCGGCACCGGCAACGGGTCGATCCATGCGACACTGCAGGCGGCGCTCGCCGATGCGGTGAGCGCGGGCGTTGCCGTGGTCCGCGCGTCGCGCGTCGGCTCGGGGCATGTGATGCGCAACGGCGCGGCCAACGACGATGCGCTCGGCTTCGTCAGCGCGGGCTCGCTGAATCCGTTCAAGGCGCGCGTGCTGCTGATGCTCGCGCTGGCGAACGGCATCCGGGCGCGCGACGAACTGCAGCGCGTATTCGATACGTTCTGACCGATGTCCGCCCGCCGCTCGCGCGGCGCGGCATCGCCAAAGAAAAAGGCAGGCCCGATGGCCTGCCTTTTCCGTTTTTCAATCCTGCGCGGATGCTCAGGACTGCGGCGGAATCACGAGCTTCTGGCCCGGATAGATCTTGTCCGGGCTCGACAGCATCGGCTTGTTCGCTTCGAAGATCGCCGGGTACTTGTTCGCGTCGCCATACACTTCCTTGGCGATCGCCGACAGCGTGTCGCCCGGCTTCACGTCGTGGTACTGCACTTCCGGATCGTCCGGCTGCAGATCGTCGTCGTTGACGCCCGCGACGCCCTGCACGTTGCCGGCCGCGACCTTGACCTTGGCCTTCGTGTCGAGATCGGCGACGCTGCCCGACAGCGTGACGGTGCGCGATGCGCCGTCGAACGCGACCGTCAGGTTCGACGTGTCGAGACCCTGCGTACTGATGTAGTTCTTGATCGCATCGGCCGCGGTTTGGTTCGCGGCATTCGGATCTTCCGCCGCTTGCGCGTCGGCATGACCCAGCAGTTTTTCACCCGCCTCTTTGATAAACGAAAGAAGACCCATCGCTGCACTCCTTAGGTGGTTGAAAAGAAAACGCGCCGTGAAGTGGCGAAAAAAACACCGCGCTGGGCGCATTCACCGGAGTGAACGCAAGCGCGGCGGTTTTCTCGAAAGGCGTGGCGAAAGTGTAGGCGTTCAGCGCGACGATTGCATGAAAAATCGCACGCTCGAACGTAAAGAAATGTAATACGCGAAATCCGACAGGCGGACACCCGACGACGACGTCTGACCGACCAAGGCTTCCCCGGCGCCGCCGGGTGCCGCTGCGGACCCCACCACGCCGCTCTCAGCCCAGAGCGGCGTTTTTCGCCCCGTCGCGCATGCGGTTGGCGATGCGCGGCGGGGCGCCCCACCGTGATGCGCGCGTGCGTCGCGCATCGATGCGACCGGCCGCGGCCGGATCGCGCGTGTTCTTCGCGCGCGTCCGCCATTGCAGCGGAACCGCGCGTTTTTGCGTCCGCGTTACGCGGCCGGCGTCTGGCCGATCTCGAAGTTCGACATGATCTCGAGCGCGCGCACGAGTGCCGAGTGATCCCACGCCTTGCCGCCGTGCGATGCGCACACGCTGAACAGCTGCTGCGCGCTCGCGGTATGCGGCAGGGCGAGGCCGAGCTTGCGTGCGCCGTCGAGCGCGAGGTTCAGGTCCTTCTGGTGCAGCTCGATGCGGAAGCCCGGATCGAACGTGCGCTTCGTCATCCGCGCGCCGTGCACTTCGAGGATGCGCGACGCGGCGAAGCCGCCCATCAGTGCCTGGCGAACGCGCTCCGGATCGGCGCCCGAGCGTGCGGCGAACAGCAATGCTTCGCCGACGGCCTCGATGTTCAGCGCGACGATGATCTGGTTCGCGACCTTGCAGGTCTGGCCCGCGCCGTTGTCGCCGACGAGCGTGATGTTCTTGCCCATCTTCTCGAACAGCGGCTTCGCGCGCTCGAAGGCCCGTTCCGGGCCGCCGACCATGATCGTCAGCGTTGCTTCGCGTGCGCCGACTTCGCCGCCGGACACCGGTGCGTCGAGGTAGTCGCAGCCGAGCGCGTTGATCTGCTTCGCGAATTCCTGCGTGTCGAGCGGCGAGATCGAGCTCATGTCGATCACGAGCTTGCCGGCCGTCAGGCCTTTTGCGACGCCGTCGTCGGCGAACAGCACGTTACGCACGTCGGGCGTGTCCGGCACCATCGAGATGATGATGTCCGCGTTTCGTGCGACTTCGGTCGAGTTCGCGACGACCTTGGCGCTCGCGCGCAGGTCGTCCGGGATCGGGAACGCACCGTTCACGACGAGCTGATGATCGCCCTTGAGCAGGTTGCGCGCCATGTGCGCGCCCATGATGCCGAGGCCGATGAAACCGATGGTTGCCATGTGAAAGTCTCCTGGAGTGGCGAAAGCGGGAAGGGCGGATCTCAGGCGGCGCGGCGCGCCGAGCCCGGCGCGCAGCCGGCGACGCTTTGCAGCCAGCCGAGGCCTTCCGTCGTGGTGGTACGGGGCTTGTATTCGCAGCCGACGTGGCCGTTGTAGCCGAGCCGGTCGAGCAGTGCGAACAGGAACGCGTAGTTGATCTCGCCCGTGCCCGGCTCGTTGCGGCCCGGGTTGTCCGCGAGCTGGACGTGGCCGATCGATGCGAGGTTGCGTTCGATCGTCGCGGCCAGTTCGCCTTCCATGCGCTGCATGTGATAGATGTCGTACTGCAGGAACAGGTTGTCCGAGCCGACCGCGCGGATCACGTCGAGCCCTTCGGCCGAACGGTTCAGCGCGAAGCCCGGGATGTCGAAGCTGTTGCACGGCTCGACGAGCAGGCGGATGCCTTCGCGCTTCAGCGCGTCGGCCGCAAAGCGCAGGTTGTCGACGATCGTGACGAACGTCTTGTCGCGCGCCGTGCTCGCCGACGGGATGCCGACGAGGCAGTTCAGTTGCGGCACCTTCAGTGCCTTCGCATACTCGATCGCACGGCCGACGCCTTCCTGGAACTCGCCGACGCGATCGGGCAGGCACGCGATGCCGCGCTCGCCCTGGTCCCAGTTGCCGGCGGGCAGGTTGTGCAGCACGAGGCGCAGGCGGTGCGTTTCGAGCCGCTCGGCGAGTTCCTCTTTTGCGTACGGATACGGGAACAGGAACTCGACGGCGTCGAAGCCCGCGTCCGCGGCCGCCTTGAAGCGGTCGAGGAACGGCACTTCGTTGAACAGCATGGTCAGGTTTGCAGCAAACTTCGGCATGAGCTAAGCCTCTTCGGTCGGTCAGTCAAAAATGTCCTGCGGATCAGTCGAGCATCGAGATTGCGGTCGGTGCGTGCTCGGCCTTTTCGGCGAGATCCTCGAATTCGTTGATCGCGTCGATTTCGGTGCCCATCGAGATGTTCGTCACGCGCTCGAGGATCACTTCGACGACCACCGGCACGCTGAACTCTTCCGCGAGCGATTGCGCCTGCCGCAGCGCCGGCTCGATCTCTTCCGGCTTGAACACGCGCAGCGCCTTGCAGCCGAGGCCTTCGGCGACTGCCACGTGATCGACGCCATAGCCGTTCAGTTCCGGTGCGTTCACGTTGTCGAACGCGAGCTGCACGCAGTAGTCCATGTCGAACGCACGCTGTGCCTGGCGGATCAGCCCGAGGTACGAGTTGTTCACGACGACGTGCACGTACGGCAGCTTGAATTGCGCGCCGGCCGCCAGTTCCTCGATCATGAACTGGAAGTCGTAGTCGCCGGACAGCGCGACGATCGGGCGGCTCGGGTCGGCCGCACGCACGCCGAGCGCGGCGGGGATCGTCCAGCCGAGCGGGCCGGCCTGGCCGCAGTTGATCCAGTTGCGAGCCTTGAACACGTGCAGGAACTGCGCGGCGGCGATCTGCGACAGGCCGATCGTACTGACGTAGCACGTATCCCGGCCGAACACCTTGTTCATCTCTTCGTACACGCGCTGCGGCTTGACCGGCACGTTGTCGAAGTGCGTCTTGCGCTGCAGCGTGCGCTTGCGTTGCTGGCAATCCGCGACCCATGCGCTGCGGTCCTTCAGCTTGCCGGCGGCCTTCCATTCCTGCGCGACGGCGACGAACAGCTCCAGCGCGGCCTTCGCATCCGACACGATGCCGAGATCCGGGCCGAACACGCGGCCGATCTGCGTCGGCTCGATGTCGACGTGCACGAACTTGCGACCCTTCGTGTAGACCTCGACGCTGCCCGTGTGGCGGTTCGCCCAGCGGTTGCCGATGCCGAGCACGAAGTCGGACGCGAGCATCGTCGCGTTGCCGTAGCGGTGCGACGTCTGCAGGCCGACCATGCCGGCCATCAGCGGGTGGTCGTCCGGAATCGCACCCCACGACATCAGCGTCGGGATCACCGGCACGCCGATCGTTTCGGCGAACCGGACGAGCAGGTCTTCGGCCGCCGCGTTGAGCACGCCGCCGCCCGACACGATCAGCGGCTTGTTCGCGTCGTTGAGCATCGCGAGCGCCTTCTCGATCTGCGCGCGGGTGGCCGCGGGCTTGTAGACCGGCAGCGGTTCGTACGTGTCGATGTCGAACTCGATTTCGGCGAGCTGCACGTCGATCGGCAGGTCGACCAGCACCGGGCCCGGACGGCCCGAGCGCATCAGGTGGAATGCCTGCTGGAACACGCGCGGCACGAGCGCCGGCTCGCGCACGGTGACGGCCCACTTGGTGACCGGCTTCGCGATCGACTCGATGTCGACGGCCTGGAAGTCTTCCTTGTACAAGCGTGCACGCGGTGCCTGGCCCGTGATCGCGAGGATCGGAATCGAGTCGGCCGATGCGGAGTAGAGGCCCGTGATCATGTCGGTGCCGGCGGGGCCCGACGTGCCGATGCACACGCCGATGTTGCCCGGGGCGGCACGCGTGAAGCCTTCGGCCATGTGCGAGGCGCCCTCGACGTGGCGGGCCAGCACGTGGCTGATGCCACCCGACTTGCGCATGGCGGAGTAGAACGGGTTGATGGCTGCACCCGGCACGCCGAACGCGGTCTGGATGCCTTCCTTCTCGAGCACGAGCACTGCTGCGTCGACGGCTCTCATCTTGGCCATGAATGTCTCCTTGAATGTGGCGGATCGTGCGAATCGGTCTGTTGGGGACACTTTAGGGATGCAGGAAAGGTTTGATAAGATCAGCCGGAGTCGCTTATTTCGAAACTAAAAGTATGGAATGACGGCCGGACGGGGCTTCCCGCCGGTGTCGGAACGGAGACGGCAGATGGATCGCTTCAAGCAGATCGAGACGTTCGTGCGGGTTGCCGATGCCGGCAGCCTCGCGGCGGCGGCGCTCGAGGAGGGCGTGTCGCCGGTGGTGCTCGGGCGGCGCATCGATGCGCTCGAGAAGCGCCTCGGCGTGAAGCTGATGTACCGCTCGACGCGGCGGCTGGTGGTCAGCGAGGACGGCGCCGCGTTCCTCGAACGCTGCCGCGGGCTGCTGTCCGAATGGGACCAGGCCGAGAACGAGCTGGCCGCCGGGCGGCGCGCGGTCAGCGGGCACCTGATCGTGTCCGCGCCGGCCGCGTTCGGGCGCAAGCACGTCGCGCCGCACGCGCCGGGCTTCCTGGCCGACAAGCCCGAGATGCAGCTGTCGTTCAACCTGACCGACCGTGTCGTCGATCTCGTGCGCGAAGGCTACGACCTGTCGATCCGGATTGGTGGCGCCGTCGATCCGAACTTCGTCGCGGTGAAGCTCGCGTCGAACCGGCGCGTCGTGTGCGGCACGCCCGACTATTTCCGCCGGCACGGCCGACCGAAGTCGCTCGACGACCTGCTGAAGCACAACTGCCTCGCGTTCAACCTGCAGGGCGGGCAGAACCGCGGCTGGTATTTCCAGCGCCACGGCAAGATCGCGACGATGCGCGTCGCGGGCAATCTCGACTGCAACGACGGTGAGTTGCTGCACCGCTGGGTGGCCGAAGGCCTCGGGCTCGGCTGGCGCTCGACGTGGGAAATCGCCGCGCAGCTCGAAACGGGCGAGCTCGAGACCGTGCTCGACGAGTATGCGCTGCCCGACTACGACATCCTCGCCGTCTACCCGCAACAGCGCTACGTGCCGGCGCGCGTGCGCTATTTCATCGACTACCTGCGCGACGCGTACGCGCGCCCCGGCTACTGGAGCACCACGCCGTAACGGCGGCGGGCGGCCCGGCCACAGGGCTGACCATGGATTTTTTACGCTTCGTGTGCGTTGCGCGGGAATAAACTCGACGCAGCGACGGTAAGGTCATCGAGCGCGCACGTTGCCGGTCTGTCCGGGCGCCATGCGCGGAACGGGCGCGGTTTCGGCCGCCGGGACCAGGGAGGCCATGTGGGGCAAGCCGGACAGGCGGTCGATGAGCGGGCGGAGGGCGATGCGATAGCGCGCGGCGAGCGGTTTCGTACGCTCGTGCTGCCGCATCTCGACGCCGCGTACAACCTCGCGCGCTGGCTGAGCGGCAGCGCCGGCGATGCGGACGACGTCGTCCAGGACGCGTGCATGCGCGCGCTGCGCTTCATCGATTCGTGTCGCGGCGACAACGCGCGGCCGTGGCTGCTGACGATTGTGCGCCACACCTGGTACACCGAATGGCGGCGCCGTACGCACGCGCACGAGGTCGCGCTGCCCGACACGCTCGACGACACCGACGTTCCCGACGACTGGCAACCGGCGACCGAGGATCCGCTCGCGCAATTGCTGCGCGGCGAGAACGTACGGCTCGTGAATGCGGCGCTTGCGAAGCTGCCGCCCGAATACCGCGAGGTGCTCGTGCTGCGCGAGATGGAGGACCTGAGTTACCGCGAGATCGCGGCGATCGCGGACGTGCCGGTCGGCACGGTGATGTCGCGGCTCGCGCGCGGCCGTCGCAGGCTCGCCGTGCTGCTGGGCGGCGACACCACGCCGGCGGCCAAAGGCAGGCCGGGCCATACGCCGGCAGGCGGAACCGCATCGGAGGCTATCGATGGACTGTAACGAAGCGCGAGCATTGCTGGACGCGGACGTCGACCGCGAGCTGTCGGCGCCCGATGCGTTGCGCGTCCAGCAGCATGTCGACGGGTGCGACGCGTGCCGCCGCGATCGCGCGCGGATCGTCACGCTGGTGCAGGCCGTGCGGCAGGCCGACTATCACCGCGCGCCGGATGCGCTGCGGGCGAGCATCCTTGCGAGCCTGCCGGCAGCCGGGGACGGGCGCGCCCGCGGGCAATCCCGGGCGGAACCCGAGCCCGAGCGGCGATCGCAGCCGCGGCCGCGCGGCCGTCGCTGGTTTTCCTGGCTGGGCGGCGGCGTATCGGCACGCCCGGCGCCGGCGGGTCCGGGGCCGCGCGTCGCCGCGCTGCCCGGGCTCGGCTGGGGCGTGGCGCTGATGGTCGCGCTTGCCGCGGCGGCCGGGATGGCGCTGTCCGCGCGCCACGCCGACACCGACCGCACGGTCGACGAACTCGTCGCGAGCCACGTGCGGGCCGACCTGTCGGCGCGCGCCATCGACGTGATCTCGACCGACCGGCATACGGTCAAGCCGTGGTTCAACGGCCGGCTCGACTATGCGCCGCCGGTCGAGGATCTCGCGGCGAGCGGCTTCGCACTGGTCGGCGGCCGGCTCGACTATGTCGGGCGGCGTCGCGTCGCGGTGCTCGTCTACCGTTACCGGCAGCACGTGATCGACGTCTACGTGCGGCCGGCGGGTGAAGGGCCGGCGGCCCCGTACGCGACCGTGTCGCAGGGCTACGCGCTCGACCGCTGGGACGCGGCCGGGATGACGTGGTGGGCCGTGACGGACGCGGAGCCGTCGGCGCTCGCGGCGTTCAGGACGGCGCTCGACGCGCGGCTCGCCGGCACGCGCAGCGAGTGACGACGCACGGGCCGCGGCCCGTGCACTTGTGTCCCGACCCCGATCGAAAAAAGGGCGACGGGCGGCCGATTACGCAGGCCCAGCCCTTCAAGTCTTTGAAAACACGGCCGAATCCGGCTGCGAATCGTTGATTGGCCTTGCATGCGCCCCGTATCCGGGTTAGAATCTTCGGCTTCTCACTTGCCACACCGGTTCAGACGCCCGGGTGGCTTTAATCCACAAGGAGTGTGTAATGCGTCATTACGAAATCGTATTCATCGTGCACCCCGATCAAAGCGAGCAAGTGCCCGCGATGATCGAGCGTTACAAGTC
>Ga0207695_10001247_pt1 | contig 43478 bp, 39 predicted proteins | sample KBSC54metaG_FD_184354 | JGI IMG/M metagenome (GOLD analysis project Ga0207695, IMG submission 184354) | Corn rhizosphere microbial communities from Kellogg Biological Station, Michigan, USA - KBS C5-4 metaG (SPAdes) (version 2) | ecosystem: Host-associated > Plants > Roots > Rhizosphere > Soil...
CGCGTCGCCGCCGAGCCCGGTCATATGCGGATACACCACCGCCAGCACCGCACTCGTGGCGATCGCCGCATCGACGGCGGAGCCGCCTGCGCGCAAGACGTCGACACCAGCGGCCGAGGCCAGCGCGTGCGGTGATGTCACCACTCCGCGCGGTGCAAGCGTGACGGGGCGGCCGGTGACGATCTCCATGAAACCTCCCGGATGGACTCAGATGCTCGGCGGCCGGACGAAGCCACCCAACGCACGCTCGACCAGTTGGGCAAATCTCAGCGCGGTGCGATCACCGAGATAAGGTCCGACGACTTGCACGCCGGATGGCACGGAGCCGACCATGCGGCCTGTCGGGATTGCGGTCGCCGGGAGATTGGCCACGGTCACGAGGCCGGGCCACGCCAGATTGTCCATGTAAGGAATTGTGCCGCCATTGACGGTCAGGCGACGGCTGAATTGCGCGGCGAGATCGAGGCGCTCGATGTCGTGAGGAAACGCCACCGTAGGCGTGATCGGGCACAGCAACACGTCATAGTCCGCAAAGAAGCGGCGCCACGCCCGATAGAGCTGATGCCGCTGCTCGACTGCCGCGAAATGTTGCGGCAGCGATTGGTGAACCGCATCGGACACACGACGCGGATAGGTGCCGGGTTCGGATGCTTCTCCAGCTGAGAGCACCGCCTCGCGTGCGGGCGGCGGCAATCCGCCCCCGATGATCCCGAACAAGGTTTGCAGATAGATCTCGTAGCTTGAAGCGGGGTCGATTGCCGGCCGGGCGGCCCTGTCCACCGTCACGCCAAGACGCACGAGATCATCGACCAGCCCATCGATCGCCGCTGCGTAGGCCTGATCCAGCGGATAGGCCTTCGCATCGTTCCAGACAGCAACGCGAAACGACCTGATGTCGTCGTGTCGCGCCGCCGGCAATCGCAACTCGGCGCCGGCGGCGTCGACGTCGGAATTGCCAAGCACAACATTGAGCAGCAGCTCGAGATCGAAAGCGCTACGCGCCAGCGGCCCGACGACACCCAGCTCCGGCGGTGCGAGATGACCGGGCGGCGGCGGAATGTGCCCTTCGGTGCTGACGATCCCATAGCTGGGCTTGTGACCATAGACGCCGCAGAAATGCGCGGGCACCCGGATCGAACCGCCGATGTCGCTGCCAAGCTCCAGCGACGTCAGGCCAGCAGCGAGCGCCGCGGCGGATCCTCCGGAGGATCCGCCGACCGTACGCGCGGGATCCCATGGATTGCGCGTCAGGCCGAACAATGTGTTGCACGATTGATGGTCGGCCGCGCCCGCGGGAAGATTGGTCTTGCCGAAGATCACCGCACCGCTGGCGCGGATTTTGGCGACCGCGACCGCATCCTCGCCCGGCCGGTAATCGCGCAGTTCCTCCAATCCGCACGTCGCCGCCATGCCGGTGACGGCAAAGGAGTCCTTGATGGTCATCGGCAGACCGTGCAGCGGCCCGGTCACCTCGCCACGTGCCAGCCTCTCGTCGGCGTCGCGCGCCTCGTGACGGGCTCGGTCTTCGTCCAGCGCGACCACGGCATTGCAGGACGGATTGAGGCGCGTGACCCGGTCAAGGTGGAGGTCGAGCAATTCACACGCGCTGACCTGCCGCGACGCCAGCATGGCTTTCTGTTCGGTCGCGGTAAGCCAGCAGATTTCGGTTGTGGACATCGCACTCATCCCAATTGTCCTGCTTTGCCTGATACCGGAGCGAGCTCCGCCGTCGCCGGCGCGGTCCGACCGACACTGAGCAGCTTCAGACCGAAACGATCACGCAGCGGCGGCCAGATTCCGCGCGGCGACCAGAGCATGACGACGACGCCAACGGTGCCGAGCGCGACCAGATACCAGCCGGCCGATATGCCCAGCTGATCCGTAATGAGCTCGCGCAACCCAAAGAAGATCGCAGTGCCAATGATCGGACCTTCGAGCGTGCCGATTCCGCCGATCATCACGATGAACATCATGTAGACGACCCAGTTTACATCAAAGGCCGCGGCGGGCGAGACGTAGAGATTGCCGAGGAACGACACGGCGCCGGCAAGCCCGCAGCCGGCTGCCGACAGCACGAACACGATGAAGCGGTTGCGCCGGACGTCGACGCCGACGCTCATCGCTGCCAGATCATTGTCGCGCACGCTCATCAGGCCGAGACCGAAGCCGGAGCGCATCAAAAGAAACAGCCCGCCCATCGTCCCCAGCGCCAGCACGCCGGAGACCCAGAACAGCATCGGCTCGAACCAGTCGAGATCGACCAACCGGCTCGATTTGAGCGGCAGCCCGGAGGTACCGCCGAGCCAGGACGCTTTCATCACCAGCGCCGCGACGATCTCGGAGAAGACCCACATCGCGATCGAGAAATAAGCCTCGCGCAACCGGAACAGGGGAAGCGCGATCACAGCGGCAACCACGGCACCAGCCAGTGGAGCGACAGGCAAGACCCAGTATGGGGAGAGATCGAACGTATCGGATATCAAGAACAAGCCGTAGGCGCCGAGCCCGACGAACACCTGATGGCCAAACGAGACCAGACCGGCATATCCCGCAAGCAGATTCCACATCTGCGCCATCGCAAGGATCAGCAGGCATTCGGTCGAAAAGCGCAACGCGCCCTCGCCCAGGACCAACGGGCCTGCAGCTATCAACGCTGCGATGACGGCATAGGAGATCGCGATTCCCTTCATCGGCTCAGGCCTTGCTCGCAACGAGGCCGGCGGGACGGATCAGAAGCATCACGAAGAACAGCAGATGCGCATATAGCAGGCCCGCATTGGCATCCCATTTCAGGCCGGCAAGCTGCGCCATGCCGAGCACGATGCCGCCGAGCAGCGCGCCCCAGAACGAGCCGATGCCACCGAGCACGACGACCTCGAAAGCGATCAGCAGACGCTCCACGCCGGAAAATGGCGTAAAGCTCGATCGCACCGCGAGCAGCACGCCGCCGATCGCACCCAGCGCGAGCGACAGGCCCATGACGTAGTTGTAGACGCGGTCCGGCTTGACGCCGAACAACCTGACGATATCGCGCCGATCCGCAGTGGCGCGCACAATGCGGCCGAACTGGGTGCGCTTGAGAGCCCATTGCAGCAACAGGAACAGCAGTACCGCAGCAACCAGCGTGAGCAGCGGCATCACGCCAATGCTGAGGCCGAACAGATTGAGGCTCGCGCGCGAGAGCTCGCCAAGCTGCAGGCTCCGGACGTCGGCGCCGAACACCTCGACCATCAAATTGCGCAAGACGATGGAAACGCCGAACGTCAGCAGCAGCGGCGCGAGCGGATCCGGCGCCCGCGCCACCCGGTTCATGATGACCGCCTGATAGAGATACCCCACCGCGAAGGCCGCGAGCACGACGGGGATCAACACGAACAGCGGATGAACCTGGGGAAACAGGCTGACGAGGATCACGGCGAGATAGGCGGCGAGCACCATGAACTCGCCGTGCGCGATGTTGACGAGCCGCATCACGCCAAAGACAAGTGCGAGCCCGATGCCGAGCAGGCCGTAGAGGCCGCCGAGAAATGCCCCGTTCACCAGCGTTTCCAACCAGGCCATGGTCCCCTCGTTCACATTCCGAAATAGGCTTGCGTCAGCTCGTTGAGGCTGACGTCGCCAGCGCTTGCTGCAAGCGACACGCGACCCTTGAGCAGGCAGTAGATCCGGTCGCTGGCGCTGGCGGCGCGTTTGACGTCTTGCTCGACCAGCACCAGCGCCGTGCCCTCGGTGCGGATGTCGGCGAACGCCCGGTAGATCTGCTCGACCATGACAGGCGCCAGGCCAAGCGAGATTTCGTCGCACAGGAGGAGGCGCGGATTGCACATCAATGCGCGTCCGATCGCAACCATTTGCTGCTGACCACCCGAGAGCTGCCGCGGCATGTGGTTGCGCCGCTCTTCGAGTGCGGGAAACAGGTCGAACACGCGCCGGAGATTCCAGGAGCCCGAACGTTGGCTCACCTGCCCCATCAATAGGTTCTCCTCGACCGTCAGCGTATCGAACAGCATCCGTCCTTCCGGAACCATGCAGAGACCGAGCCGCGCGATGCTTTCCGCCGGCGTGGCTGCAATGTCGCCGCCGTCGAAGCGGACGTTCCCTCGCTTGCTGTCGATCAGGCCAACCAGCGCGCGCAGAAAGGTGGTCTTGCCGGCACCGTTGGCGCCGACGAGCGCTACGGCCTCACGCTCCGCGACCGAAAAGTCTAGGCCGAAGATCGCCTGCAGGTCACCGTGGAAGACGTCGAGCCCCGCGACTTCAAGCAACGTCATCGGCCGTCAGCCCCATATAGATTTCCTTGACTGTGCGGCTCTCCATCACCTCGGCGGGCGGACCGTCCAGCACCTTGCGACCGAAATTGAGGACCAGGATGCGATCGGCCACCGCGCGCAAGGCATGGGGAATGTGTTCGATCCAGATCATGGCGTGATCCTTCTTCACGCCGGCGATCACCTCGATCAGCCGCTCGACCTCAGGCTCGGTCAGGCCCGCCGCGATCTCGTCGAGCAGGATCAGACGCGGCATGGAAGCGAGCGCCTTGGCAAATTCGAGCCGTTTGCGGTCGATCAGCGGCAGGGCGCCGGCGATGCGATCCGCCTTGCCGGCAAGCGCGGTCCGGCGAAGCACGTCCATCGCTCGGTCGGCCGCCTGCGCGCCATGCAGCCCGCCGCCATAGGTCGCCGCCACAAGCACGTTTTCATAGGCCGTGAGATGCGGGAACGGCTGAGGTATCTGAAAGGCCCGCCCGACGCCAAGGCGAACGCGCCGATGTGCCGGCACGTCGGTGATGTCAACACCGTCGAGGCGGATCGAGCCAGCGTCGGGCCTGATCAATCCGACGATCAGGTTCAATACCGAGCTCTTTCCCGCGCCATTCGGTCCGATCACCCCAAGGCATTCGCCGAGGGCGAGCTCGAAACTGAGGTCATCCGCAACGCGGATGACCCCAAAGCTCTTGCTCAGACTGGCAACGCGCAGCACTTCAGCCATTGGATCTTACGCCTGCCCCGCTGTGCCGCCTCAGACCAATTTCGACAGCAATGCGAGATCGGCCTGCTTCGGGATGAAGGGTGCGGTTCCGTTGTGGACGATCAGAAGCTCGTATTGCGACTTGCCGCCTTTGGACTTGCGCCACTGCCCGCCGGACAGCGAGGTGACCGCGACGTTCTTGATCGGGCTGCCCTTGAACTTGACCGGGCCGACGATGGTCTCGAAATCGAGGCCGGCGATCGCATCGCGGAGCGAATTCTTGTCCTTTGGATCGCTGTTGCGCAGCGCTGCGAACCCGACTTCCCACAGGGCGTGCGCATAGCCGATTGGTTGCGTCCATTGCTTGCCGGTCGTCTTCTCCCATTCGGCGGCGAGTTCGGCCGCGGTCTGGCCCGTCAGCGACGACTTGAAGGGATAGGCCGGCGTCCACCAGACTTCCGTCGACATGCCATCACCGCGATCGCCGAGCGCGTTGACGGCGCTCGGGAACAGGAACGCCGCTGCGACCGTGCAGATCTGCGGCTTGAAGCCGGCCTGCGCGGCCTGATTCCACAGCGTGACCCAGTGATTGCCATAAGCAAAGCCGGACACGATGTCGGCGCCGCCATTCTTGAAGGCCGAGACCTGGTTGGAGAAGTCGTCGGTTGCGATCTGGAAACTACCGGTCGATAGCTCCTGGAAACCCGCCTGCTTGATGCCCGCAGGCAGACCAAGCTTCTGGTCGGAAAACGCCGTGCCCGCTGGGTTATCGATATAGAGCGTTCCGACCTTCTTGTTGGTCTCGACCGACTGCCACATGCCGACGAAGTTCTTCACGACGTCGTCCGCGCCCCAGAAGAAGTGGAACGTGTAGGGAAATCCCTTGTCTGGCGTTGATTTGCGCGGAAACATCCAGCCTTGCCAGGGCAGCATGGTCGAAATCGTCGGCACGCCGCGCGCATCGGCGAGCTCGCCGATCGGAATCTCCGCATCGCCATCCTCGACCAGGATGAGGTCGCACTTTTCGCGCAGCACGAGCTCGCTTGCGACAACCGACGAACGGTTGGGATCGGACTGATTGTCCTTGATGACGAACTCAACAGCATAGTTCTTGCCGCCGATCTTGAGACCGTCCTTGACCAAGTTCTTCATCCGCTCATGGATCCAGGGATCCGGTTCGGCAAAGGCGGCGCGCACGCCCGAGAGGCAGCCGCACCAGCCGATCTTGATCGTGGTCGAGGCGGCGCCCGCGATATTGACTAGTGGCACATTGCTGGCGGCCGCCAACCCCGTGGCGCCTGCGGCCTTCAAGAGGCTGCGCCGGCTCATCCTGCCAGCAACCTTCGACACGGTGAACTTGCTGCTCTCGCTCACGACAAACCTCCTGCCAATCATCCGTTGATGTCTAATCGTTCCATGTCACGCCGCCGGCCGCACAATACTGTCACGGCTGATCTCGCCGAACCGCGCGAGGGTACGCTCGATCGCCTCTGCCGGGATGTCGCGGACGATGAAGACGAGGCGCGAGCTGCGGTCATCCGACGGCCACGCCTCCATCGTGACAGGTGGATGCAGCACATGCTGCACGGCATGCACCACGACCGGGCCCTGCGGCCGGTCTGCGACATTGATGAGGCCCTTGAAGCGAAGAAGGTCGTCGCCTTTGAGTGCCGCGACATAGTCGAGCCAGCGCGAGAATGCTGCCCACTGGATCGGCTCATTGACGATGAGGCTGAAGGACGAGACGTCCGAACCGTGGGCGTGATGATGTTGGTGATGCGAGGCATGCTCTTGTGCCGCAATCGCCGCAGCGGCGGCAGCGAACCAGCTTGCCACCTGGCCCGAACGCGCATCCGGCGTAAACAGGCCCGCTTCCAACACCGCACCCGGTTCGACACATCCGTGGTTCACACGCATCACGGAAACAGTGGGGTTGATCGCGCCGATCCGACGCTCCAGTTCCGCAACAGAAGCAGCTTCCGCAAGATCGGTCTTGGTCAGCAGAATCCGGTCCGCAACTGCAATCTGCTTCACCGCCTCCGCGTGATTGTCGAGCGAGCGGAGCGCATTTACGGCATCGACCGTCACCACCACCCCATCGATCCGATAGCGCGAGACCACGCTCGGGGCGGTCATCAGCGTATGCAGCACCGGCACTGGGTCGGCGAGACCGGTGGTTTCGATCAGGATGCGCCGGATGGGCGGCACGGCTCTGCCGGCCTGGCGCGCGGACAATTCGTCCAGCAGCGTCACGAGATCCTCACGCACCGAGCAGCAGACGCAACCATTGTCCAGCAGCGCAAAGCGTTCCTCGCTGGTCTCCACCAGCAGATGATCAAGCCCGACTTCACCGAACTCGTTGATGATGGCGACCACCCCATCCATCCCGGGTTGGCGCAGCAGATGATTCATCACCGTCGTCTTGCCGCTGCCGAGAAAGCCGGTCAGGACCGTCACGGGAATGAGCGCGGAACCGGTCATTGGCGGCGCTCATAGACTTTGCGGCCTTCGAAGAAGGTCATCTCAACGTTGGTCTCGGCGATCTGGTCGGCAGGGATGTCGAACAACTTCTGGTCCAGCACGATCAGGTCGGCCGACTTGCCGACCTCGATCGATCCCGTGATCTTGCCGAGACCCGCCGCGCGTGCCGCGTTGATGGTGTAGATCTCGAGCACCGTCTCGAGGCCCAGCGCCTGTTCCGGCCAGAGCGAGGCGCCCGGAAAGTCGCCGGCCGGATTGCGCCGCGTCACCATACCCTCGATGCCGTGCCACGGATCGGGATTCGGAATGACAGGCCAATCGGAGCCGCCGGCCATCAAGACGCCCACATCGTTCAGATCGCGGTTTGGCCAGAAGCGCTCCGCCCGCTCGGTGCCCATCGCGGCCTTGTGCGCTTCGAGGAACACTGTCGGAAACCAGATGATCGGCGAGAGATCGGCGGCGACGCCGAGATCGGCAAAGCGCTTGATGTCGTCGGGCGCGATGTAGCTGGCATGCGCGATGTGATGGATCAGATTTGTCGGCCCGTTGAAGGAGCGCACGACTTCGATCGCATCGAGCGCCTGGGTGACGGCCGCATCGCCCGCGCAATGGATTTTCGCTCCGAGACCGAGCTTCTCGCACTTGCCGAGCCAGCGAATGAGCTCGGGCACCGTGAGCATCGTGGCGCCGCGGAAACAGCAGCCGCGCACAGGATCGGCGATATAGGGTTCGTGAAAGGCGGCGGTCTTGGCGCCGGGAACGCCATCCAGAAACATCTTGGCGTAGTCGGGCCTCACATGCGCAGAACGAAATTGGTCGCGCAGCGCAAACAGCTCGTCGCCCGCCGTTCCGAACATGAAGCCGGGTTCGACGATCGGCATGGCGCACACCGCCCAGGCCGAAAGCACACCGCGATCATCGAGCCCCTTCAGGGCCGCAAGGATCGGCTGCATGCTGGCCGCGTCCACAAAGCCGGTAACGCCGAACGAGTTGAGCACGCCGATCGACCGGGCGACGGCAGCCCGGTCCATCTCCGCCGTGTAGTGCCCGGCCTTGGCGAGCGCACGCTCGACGATGCCGGACGCCGCTTCCACCATCAGGCCGGTCAGATTGCCGCTGCGGAGGTCACGACCGATCTCACCGTCCACCGGGTTTTGCGTGTCCGCCGCGACGCCGGCAATCCGCAAGGCCTCGGCGCTTGCCCAACGGTTGTGATAGCTGTCATCGCGCAGCAGGACGGGATGGCCGAGGCTCGCGGCGTTGAGCTCGACCGCAGCGTCATCCGTGTTGAGCCGCACCAGGAGATCGCTGCCGAACTGGCCACCGACGATCCAGCTCCCGGGCGCCGCCTTCTCCGCCGCCTGCTTCACCGCCGCCGCGATCTGGCTGATCGAATGGTTCGACGGGAAGCGGAGCTCGTAAAGGTCGGCCTGCCCGCCCATCATGATGTGATTGTGGATGTCGATAATGCCGGGCATCGCCATGCGGCCACCGAGATCGACCACAACAGTGTCGAGACCGACGGCCGCCTTCACATCACTCTCTTCGCCAATCGCCACGAAACGACCGGCCTTGACCGCAGCGCAGCTGACCCAGGGCCGACTACGATCGACAGTGTAGATCCTGCCGTTGCGGAACAGCGTGTCGGCGTTGGTCTTGATCTCGCTCATTCCCGATCCCGATTGTTGAGGGAGCTTGTTCCGCGGTTCGGTTCGTCACAATCAGCCGTTCGGTTGATGAGACCGTGATGCGCGACGCGCGGCGTCAGAGCGCAATCCAGGCCGTCTTCCGGTCGGTGTATTCGTCCAGCGCATGCAGCGACTTGTCGCGGCCGAAACCAGATTGCTTGAAGCCGCCGAGGGGGACGGTGATGTCGGTCCCGCCATAGGTATTGACGTGAACCACACCGGCGTTGATGGCGCGGACCATCCGGTGCGCGGTGCGCAGCGACCCCGTCCACACCGCTGCAGCCAGCCCGTAAGCGCTGGCGTTCGCGAGCTCAACCGCCTCCTCCTCGGTTTCGAATCGCGTCACCGCGAGCACGGGGCCAAAGACCTCCTCGCGCCACAGGCTCATCCGCCGATCGACATCGGCGAAGATCGTCGGCGCCATATAGAAACCGCCGCTGTCGGCGCGAAGCCGCTGGCCACCCGAAAGCCGCTCCGCGCCTTCCTGCTCGGCCCGCATCACGGCTTCGAGGTTCCTGCGCAGCTGCGCTTCGCTGTTGACGGCGCCGATGTCGGAGGCGAGATCGAGGGGATCGCCGATCTTCAGCTTTCCCGTCAGTGCGAGCAGCTCGCTCATGAACCGATCGTAGATCCCGGACTGCACCAGGAGCCGCGAGCCGGCAACGCAGACCTGCCCGGAATTGCGGAAGATGCCATTGGCCGAGACCTTGGCCGCCTGCTTGTGATCCGGCACGTCATTGAACACGACATTCGGCGACTTGCCGCCGAGTTCCAGATGAACCCGCTTCAGGTTGGAGCGCGCCGAATACTCCATCAGCCGCCGGCCCACCGGCCCTGATCCGGTGAATGCGAGCACGTCGACGTCCATGTGCAAGGCCAGCGCCTCGCCCGCAGTCGTACCCGGCCCGGTCACGACGTTCAGCACGCCATCCGGCAGGCCCGCCTCGCTGGCAAGCGCCGCCAGTCGCAGCAAGGACAAGGACGCAGTCTCCGGCGGCTTCACCACCACGGAATTACCTGCGGCCAGCGCCGGCGCGATCTTCCAGGCTCCGATCATCAACGGAAAATTCCAGGGCACGATAACGCCGACCACGCCGAGGGGCTCACGATGGACGAGCCCGAGCACGTCGCGGCCGGTGGGCGCAATCTCGCCATAGACCTTGTCGATCGCCTCGGCGTAGTAGCGAATCGTGGCGGCCGCCGACAGCGGCTCGGCCTTGTAGGCCATGCCGATCTCGGTGCCGTTGTCGCGCACACCGAGCACGGCCAGCGCCATTGCATGGGCTTCGACGAGCTGCGCGAGGCGCAACAGCACCTTCTTGCGCTCAGCCGGCGCGGCGCGCGACCACGCACCGCCGTCATAGACGCGCCGTGCCGCCTGCACGGCGCAATCGATATCGGTCGCATCCCCACTGGCGATCGTCGTCAGCCGCGTGCCGTCGATGGGAGAGATCACGTCCATCCGCGCGCCGCCCGCACTGTCCACCGCGGCGCCGGCAATAAAGTGCTGCTGCGAAGCGATCTCCGTCGTTCGTAGCGCGTCGATTTCAGATTGCAACATGAACAGGCCCAGACGTGGAGATGTCGGATCGACGACTGCATCGGCAATCGCGATTATGCGCGTCATTCAGCTTCGACGCGGCGTCTCTCACAATCCACCGATAGGTGGATGTCGGGCACTGCAGCAAATCCATAGTTTGCGATGGCAACGATCACCTGCGCGGCCACGTTCCTGGCGCGCGCCTTCGTCCAACCACCGGCACCGCGAAGACATGACCAACAGAACACGCCCGCGCATCCTGCTCATCGGGACCGGCGATACCAAATCCGACGAACTCCTGTTCATGCGGCGCTGCATCAGCGAGGCCGGCGGCGAGACAGTGATGATGGACATCAGCGTGCTGGGCGATCCGCCTTACGAGGCCGCGCACGACAAGCACACCGTTGCGGCGGCCGCTGATACGACGATCGAGGCGGTGATCGCCAGCGGCGACGAGAATTCGTCGATGACATTGATGGCGCGCGGCGCCTCCCGGTTGACACGACAGCTCTGCGACGACGGCAGGATCGATGCCATGATCGCGATCGGGGGCACCATGGGCACCGATCTCGCGCTCGACGTCGCGCGCGCATTGCCGCTCGGTTTTCCCAAGCTCATCGTATCGACGATTGCATTCTCCCATCTGATTCCGCCGGAGCGAATTGCCGGCGATCTGATGATGATCTTGTGGGCCGGTGGCCTCTACGGTCTCAATGGCACCTGCACGGCCGTGCTGTCGCAAGCCTGCGGCGCGATCGTCGGCGCAGCCCGCAGCGCGATCAGGCCGCGATCCGACCGACCGATCGTGGCGCTGACGTCGCTGGGCAAGAGCTGCCTCAGCTACATGGTGGAGCTGAAGCCGCAGCTCGAGGCACGCGGCTACGAGGTCGTGGTGTTTCACACCACGGGCATGGGAGGCCGCGCGATGGAGTCGATCGCGGACCAGGGTGGATTTGCCGCAGTGCTCGATCTCAGCCTGCAGGAGGTCGCGAACCAACTGATGGGTTCGGTGGTCAATTCCGGGGCCGAACGATTGATGAACGCGGGCCGCAGCGGCATTCCGCAGATCGTGGCGCCCGGCGCCATCGACATGGTCGATTTCCCCGCCTGGCTGCCGGTGCCGGCCGAGCTCGGCGACCGCCCTTTCCACGCGCACAACCGGCTGCTGGCGTCAGCCACGTCCCGTCCGGAAGATCGCCGGCGGATCGCGCGCGCGATCGCGGACAAGCTGTCCGAAGCCACCGCTCCCGTCGCCTTCGTGCTGCCGGCCGGCGGGATCCAGCAATGGGACCAGAAGGGCGAGCCGCTGCACGATCCTGATGGCCTCGACGCGTTCGTCACGGAAATGCGGGCCGCGATCCGCAGGCCGGTCGAGTTGCATGAGATCAGGGATCACATCAACGACAAAGGCTTTGTGACGAAGGTGTTGGCGATTTTCGACCGCTGGGTCGCCGCCGGGATCGTGCCTGCGGGCAAGGTCGTCGTGGAACAGACATGACTGCATCCGCGGCAGGCGCACTGGTACTCGATTTCGGCGGGGTCATCTCGAAGACTCTGTTTGAGACCCACGACGCGACGGAAGTTGCCCTCGGTCTCGCTCCGGGGACGCTGACCTGGCGCGGACCTTTCGCTGAGGAAACCGACCCGCTCTGGTCGGCGATGCAACGCGGGGAACTATCCGAGCGCGACTATTGGCTGACGCGGAGCCGCGAGGTCGGACGGCTGGTCGGCGAGGACTGGCAGGACATGCAGACCTTTGTCCGGCGCGCGCGCGGAGCCGATCCGATGCTGGTGATCCGTCCCGAGGCAGAACAAGCCATCCGGATCGCACGCGAGGCCGGCCGCAAGCTCGCCGTCTTGTCCAACGAGCTCGACCTGTTCTACGGCGCCGACTTCCGTCGCAGGCTGCCCCTGCTCGACCATTTCGACATCATCGTCGATGCCACCCATACCGGAATCCTGAAACCGGATCCGCGCGCCTATCGCGCCGTGTGCGACGCCCTGGAGCTTACACCGGAGGCTTGCGTCTTCGTCGATGACCAGGACCGCAACATCAACGGCGCCCTCGCCTGCGGCTTCAACGCCGTGCGGCTCGACGTACGTCATCCCAAGGATTCCTACCGGCAAGCCCTGCACCTGCTTGGTCTTGCCTTCGACTGACGACGAGTGGAGCCGCCCATGCGTGAAGCCAATTTCCTCCTCGAAAACAACGCACGCCGGATCTGGCATCCGATGGCGCATCCCAAGGATATGCAGGATCACCCGCCGCGCATCATCATGAAGGGTGAAGGCATCTACGTCACCGACATCGAAGGCAAGGCCACGCTCGATGCAGTCGGGGGCCTCTGGAACGTCACGCTCGGCTATAGCTGCGATCCGATCAAGAAGGCGATTGCCGATCAGCTCGACGAACTGCCCTACTATTCCGGCTTTCGCGGCGTCTCCACGGGGCCCGCAATCGAGCTCGCCTATGAGCTGACCGAATGGTTCAAGCCGGAGGGCATGACGCGCACCTTCTTCACCTCGGGCGGATCCGACTCGGTCGAGACCGCCCTGCGCCTCGCGCGGCAATATTGGAAGATCAAGGGCCAACGGGACCGAACGAAATTCCTGTCGCTGAAGAAGGGCTATCACGGCACCCATTTCGGCGGGGCATCGGTGAACGGAAACGCCAATTTCCGCCGCAACTATGAGCCGCTGTTGCCGGGCGTCTACCACATCCCGTCACCCTGGACCTATCGCAATCCATTCGACGAGACCGATCCGGCGAAGCTTGCCCGGCTCTGCGCCAATTGCCTCGTCGACGAGATCGAATTCCAGGGAGCCGATACGATCGCGGCCTTCATCATGGAGCCGGTGCTCGGCGCAGGTGGGGTGATCGTGCCACATGAGAGCTTCATGGGCCTGGTGCGCGAGATCTGCGACCGCTACGGCATTCTCCTGATCTCCGACGAGGTCGTCACCGGTTTTGGCCGGACTGGCGCCTGGTCCGGCGCGCGGCTCTGGAACGTCAAGCCTGACATGATGACCATCGCCAAAGCCGTCACATCGGGCTACTTCCCACTTGGCGCCACGCTGATCAACGACAAGATCGCCGAAGCGTTCGAGAGCGACGAGACGAGCTTTGGCTCAATCGGCCACGGCTATACCTACTCAGGCCACCCCGTCGGTTGCGCGGCCGGCATCGCGGCGCTCGCCGAGGCGCGGCGGCTCAAGGTCGACGAGAAGGCCGCGGCATCCGGTGTCGTCCTCAACGAGGCGCTGGCGGCGCTCAAGCAGAAGCACGAGATCATCGGCGACGTTCGCGGGAAGGGCTTGATGACCGCGCTCGAACTCGTCGCGGACCGCGGCACCAAGAAGGCGCTCGACAAGAAGCTCGTCGGCAAGATCGCGGATGCGATCTACGAGGCCGGCGTGATGGTGCGGATATCCGGCAGCAACATCATCCTGTCACCGCCACTGATTATCTCGGCTGACGACGCCAGAACGATCGCACGCGCGATCGATCATGGCATTGCTTCTGTTTGAAACCTGACGTGGCGTGGCCTAGTGAGGCCGCGCCATCATCGCCACGACGGCAGAGCGGGTCTCCACACCAAGCTTTTCGAAGATGTGCATCAGGTGCGTCTTGACCGTGGCGTGGCCGATCTTGAGACACTCGCCGATCTCGCGATTGGTCCGGCCACAGCACAGGAGCCGCACCACATCCATCTCGCGGCTGGTCAGTCCATAACGCTGGCCGTCATCCGGCGTGGACCAGCGGCTCACCAAATTGAACTGAAGGTACTGGTGAATCTTCTGGGCGATGGTCGTGGCGCCCTCTGGGATGCTGGCGTCCCTGTCCCATGCCACACTCATGCCGGCGACGATCCGATCGTCGCGCCGGAAGAAGAAGTCGACCATGTCGACGATACCGCACTGATCGACGAAGGAACGGTAGAGCGCCGTCTCGCCCAATTGGCGGCCGGCAATCGTCCGGCTGAGACGCGCCACGACAAGGCCTCCCGCGTGACGGGGATGTTGCGGGTCGAAGGCGCTCATGCCTTCGAGGTACTGTCGATGAAATGGCTCAGGAATGCCTGACAACAGGAAGCGCTGGAGCTTGTAGTTCCCATCGACCTCGTAGAACGCCGTCGCCGACCCATCCAGCATGGACTGGGCGAAATGCACGGCTTCGCTTGTTGCCGGATCCGAGCGGCCCATAAGCATGAGCACGGCCAACCCTCCTCGTTTTCACCCCATTCGGGACATCTGGCGTGTCCTCGCGCAATGCGACGCTGAGGCAGACAGATGCCCCAGTCAAGCAAATTCCGGACCATCGTTCCGCTTTGAAATCAAGCGTAGATCGTCCGCAAAACCCTCCTCCACCAAATGGTGGATTGACCCTGCGCCGCCCGCGTCGCGCCAGCCCATGACGCACTCGCAATCTAGAGCCCCCATCGCCGCTCGACCGCAAATCCGGTCTCAGGCAGCGTCGACCCGCCATCGACGATGATGGTCTGCCCGGTGACATATTTGGCCTCAACAGAAGCGAGATAGAGCATCGCGCAGCCGATGTCGTCGGCCTCGCCCATATGTCCGACCGGGATGAAGCGCTCGAGCCTGGCGCGGTTTTCCGGCTCGCTCATGGCGCCGCGACCCGGCTTGGCGATGAAGCCGGCCTCGACGCCGTTGACCGTGATGCCATCACGCGCCAGCTCGAACGCCGCGCCGCGGATGAATGCATTGACGCCTGCCTTCGCCGCCGAATAATGCGCACCGCCTCCCATCGCGACCCGCGCCGACACCGACGACGTCACGAGGATTCGTCCGAAGCAATTGGCACGCATATGCGGGATCGCAGCCTGTGCGAGCCAGATGCCGGCGCTGAGGTTCAAGCTCAGGGTCTCCGCGAGCTTGACCTCGTCCAGGTCCTGGAGCGAGGACCAGAGGCAACCGCCGGCATTGTGCACGACGATGTCGAGCCGGCCGTGTTGGCCAGCCACGCCATCGATCATGGTGTGGAGGCTGTCGCGATCGAGTTTGTCGAACGGCACGCAATGAGCCGCGCGCCCATCCGCGGCCAACTCTCGCGCCAACGCTTCGGCGACATCCAGCGTCCGGTTCGCGATCACGACAGTGGCGCCGGCCTGCGCGAGCCGCGTGACGATCGCCGCGCCAATGCCCCTGCCCCCGCCAGTGACAATTGCGACCCGGCCAGAGAGATCGAACGGATGCCCGGCCATCAGACCGCTCCGGACTTGCGCAGCAGCTCGATGAAGCGGCTGAGCACGCTGGTATGCCGCTCCACATCCTGCGCCGTCGTCGCCGGGCACATCAGCAGCATGGTGTGGAAGGGCGTCACCAGGATGCCCTCGTTCATGTAGAAGGCATGCAAGAGGGTTTCGAGGTCGGGTTGCCGGCCTACGATCACGTCGGCGCCGCTGCGCGGCGGCTTTGGCATGAACATGATCTCGGCGCGGGCGCCGATCTGCGTGACGTGCCAGGGCAGACCGTGTCCTTCGATCAAGCGTCGCGCCTCGTTGGCCAGCTGCGTCGCGGTCGCGATCATGTGCTCGTAGTTTGTCGGCGTCAGGACGTTCTCCAGGACCGCGCGAATGGTCGCGACCGTCAGCGCGTTGCCGGCGAGTGTCCCGCCAAAGCCGAGATGCGCCGATTGCCGCTCGCGCGGATTCACATGCGGAACGATGGCCCAGAGCCGTTCGGCGATTTCAGGGCTCAAGCCAAAAATTCCGGCCGGGATTCCGCCAGCAATCGCCTTGCCCGCAACAAAGATATCCGGCTCAAGACCAAGCGCGCGCGTGCAACCGCCCGGACCTGATGACAGCGTATGGGTTTCATCGATGATGAGCACCGCGCCGGCGCGCCGGGTCAGGTCGCGCAGCGCGCGGTGAAAGCCGGGATCGACCGGGATCATGCCGAAATTCGTCATCAACGGCTCGGTCAGCACACAGGCGACGTCGCCTTGCGCCAGGGCCGTTTCCAATGCCGCCAGATCGTTGAACTCGACGACCGTGCTTACGGTGTCGTGATCCAAGCCGTTCGGATGGATCATGTTGCGCAGCCCGACACGGCCATCGCGGATCTCGACATGGGCCTCTTCGACGCCACCGTGATAGCAACCGGAGAACACCAGCACCTTGCGACGGCCGCTGATCATCCGCGCGATGCGGATCGCAGCGCGGTTGGCGTCAGTCGCCGACGTCGTCAGCGTCCAATAATGCGGACCGAAACGGCGAGAGAGCTCTGCACCAACCCAGAGACTGTCCTCCGTCGGCAGCATCATGGTCGCACCGCGCTTGAGCTGGCGCAGTGCGGCGTCGGTGACCGCCTCTGGCGCGTGACCGCACATGCCGCCGGTGTCACCAAGGCAGAAATCGACGTAGTCGCGTCCGTCGATGTCACGGATATGCGCGCCGCTGGCCTCGTCGGCATAGATTGGGAAGCCACCGGCCCAGCGCCGCATCCAGTGCGACGGGCCTCCGTAGAGAAAATGTTGCTTGCCCTGCTGCCAGGCAAGCAACGAGCGCGGATGCAGTGTGCGATAGCGTTCCTGCTCGGCATCGAGCAGCGTGCTTATGATGGCGATCGTTTCCTGCCGATCGCGATAGGCTTGCTTCATTTTGATCCGACCGTGGCGATGACAACGCGGCCCCAGCCGTGTCACTTACGCCGGCGATCATCGCTGTTACGCCACCTCGGCAGCAATCAACCGATAGGTTGATGTCGTCGCGGATGTCAGCCCGATAGCAGGAGCCATCGGGTAGACACTAGGCAGCAGTCTCCTGGCCCAAAATGAAGCGAGCCGCTCGCTCGCCGATCATCATCGTGGGCGCATTGGTATTGCCCGAGACGAGGCGCGGCATGATCGATGCGTCGGCGACGCGGAGCCCGTCGACGCCGCGGACACGCAGATCCTCCGACACGACTGCCGAGGGATCATCCGCGGCTCCCATCTTGGCCGTGCCGGACGGATGGAACACGGTCTTCGCGATCGAACGGACGTAATCGCGAAGCGCGGCGGCATCCGTCTCGAGGCCCGGCTTCGGCAGAACGCGCCGCTTCACCAGCCGCGCCAAGGACGGCGCCTCGGTGATCTTGATCGCGAGTTCGACCCCACGCGCCAGCGTTTCGACGTCGGCTTGTTCGGCGAGCGAATTGGCAACAAAGTGCGCGCTGTCAGCCGGATTTGCCGATCGCAGCCGGACCGACCCGCGCGATTGTGGTCGCAGCACGCATGGGCCGATCGAGAGGCCATGCCCCGCTTCCGCCGGGCGGTCGGCAAAGCCGTTGAAGGTCGGCAGCACGTGAAACTGAACGTCGGGCTCACCGGTGCCGGCGGTGTCGACAAAGCCACCGGACTCGACAACTGTCGATGTCAGCAGTCCCGTCTTCGTCAGCATGTACTGCAACATGTGGGACGCCGCACGCAGACCCTTGTCCTCACCGAACATCGAGATCGGATCCTTGATCTCGCACTGAACGGTCGCTTCCAGATGGTCCTGATAGTTCTCGCCGACGCCGGGTAGATCGGCGACGATTTCGATGCCGTGCTCGCGCAGATGCGCGGCGGGTCCGATGCCGGAGAGCTGCAGGATCTTCGGAGTGGCCAGCGCCCCCGCGCACAGGATGATCTCGCGTCGCGCGTTGGCGGTCGAGCCATCGTCCAGCAGCACGCCGCTCGCCCGCTTTCCCTCGAACACGATCCTGTTCACGCGCGTGTTGGTTCGGATCGTCAGGTTGGGACGTCCCTCGGCCTTGCGCAGGAAGGCTTCTGCGGCGCTACGGCGGCGGGCCTTGCTGGTGGTTGTCTGATAGAAGCCGACCCCCTCCTGCCGCGCGCCGTTAAAGTCCTCGTTGTAGGGAACTCCGATCTCTTGAGCCGCGCGGATGAACGCCCAGGACAGAGGATGGCCGTAGGCCCGGTCCGAGACCGTCAGCTCGCCGTTGACGCCATGAAACTCGCCGGACAGACGCTGATTGTTTTCGAGATCGCGGAAAACCGGCAGCACCTTGTCGTAGCTCCAGTTCCGGCATCCCTGCTGTGCCCAGGTGTCGTAATCCTGGCGCGCGCCCCGGATATAGACCATCGCATTCACGGAACTGCCGCCGCCGAGCACGTGCCCCTGAGGCACGATCGACGGCCGTCCGTTGAGACCCTCTTCCGGCTCGGACGCGTAGAAAAGCGCGTCCCTACCCTTTTCGAGGACCTTGAAGAAGGTGGCTGGGATGTGGATGTACTTGTCGGTGTCACGCTGACCGCTCTCGATCAGCAGGACTCGATGCTGCGGGTTCTCCGACAGGCGCGAGGCGACAACGCATCCGCTGGAGCCGCCGCCGGCGATGATGAAATCGTAGTCCTGCATGATCCCCTTCCCCCGACTGCAACGCGATGACGCAATCCCGCTCAGCAGAACACGCTCTGGGCGGTGGTGAACTCCTTCAATCCATCGACGCCGAACTCGACGCCGAACCCGGATTGCTTCACGCCGCCGAAGGGCACATTGGGCTGGATTGCGCCATGCTTGTTGATCCAGACGGACCCCGCCTCGATCCGCGCTGCGACCCGCTTGGCGGCCTCGAGATCAGGCCCCCAGACCGAGCCTCCGAGCCCCATCGACGTTGCATTGGCCTTTGTGACTGCTACGTCGACATCGCTGTAGCGAATGATGGGCAGGGCTGGCCCGAACTGCTCCTCGTCGACGAGACGGCAACCGTGATCGACGTCGGCCACAAGCGTGATCGGGTAGAAATAGCCCGGACCGTCCGACGGCTTTCCGCCGGTCAACACGCGTCCACCCCTGGCCCGCGCTTCGTCGACGAAGGCGGAAACGATCTCGAACTGCCGGCGATTTTGTACCGGCCCAAGGATCGAGGTTTCGGACAGACCATCACCGAGGACGACCTGCCTAGCATAAGCCGTCAGTTCGCGGCATACCTCGTCGTAGACGCTGTCGTGAACATAGAGCCGCTTGAGCGCTGCGCAGGTCTGCCCGTTGTTGATGAAGGCGCCCCAGAACAGTCCCTCGACGATCTTCTTCGGCTCCGCGCCGGGCAGCACGATTCCGGCGTCGTTGCCGCCGAGCTCGAGCGTCAGGCGCTTCAGCGTGCTCGCGGCATTCTGCATGATCTTTCGACCGGTCGCGGTCGAACCGGTGAATGTCACCTTGGCGATACCTGGATGCGCCGACATCAGGCCGCCGATCTCATTCTCGCCGGTGACGACATTGACGACACCCGGCGGCAGAATCTCGTTGATGAGCTCGACCAGCCGGATCGTGCTGAGCGGGGTCAGCGGCGACGGCTTGATGACGACGGTATTCCCGGTCCGGATCGCCGGCATGATATGCCAGCAGGCGATCATCACCGGCCAGTTCCAGGGGGTGATCGACCCGACCACGCCGATCGGCTTGCGGTGCAGCTCGACACGCCCGTCGGCATTGTCCTGCAAGACTTCCACCGGAAGCGACAGTTCGCCGGTGTGCCGTGTCCAGGCGACGGCGCCACCGATCTCGAAGCGCGAACCGAGGCCGTTGAGCGGCTTGCCCTGCTCGAGCGTCAGAAGCCTTGCAAGCTCCTCCGCATGCGCTTCGATCGATGCGGCGATCGCACGGCAGGCGTCCGCCCTCACGCTGTCGGGCACGTCCTTCCAGAGCGAAAAGGCGCGCGAGGCAGCCTCGACCGCGTCATCGAGATCCTCGGCGGTGCCAAGCGGCATCGCGCCGACCACATCGCCGGTCGAGGGGTTGACGACGTCCTGAAATTTTTCGGTCGCGACCTTGCGACCGTCGATCAATAGGCTTGAGCGCTGCATGTCAGTCTCCCAATCGCGGTTGCGGTTGAGAGAAGACGATCATTCCGGCGCTGTCTTGGATGGGAGCGCGAGCACAATTGGACGCCAGCGCGACCTATTTCCGGACCATATCCGTCGGAGAGCAGTCAAAGGCTTTCTTGAAGCATCTGTTGAAATACGAGATGTCGTTGAAGCCGGATGAGAAGGCGATCTCGGCGATCGTGACGCCGTCAGCGCCTCGCTGTTTCTCCACGAGCCTATCCTTGGCGAGCCGTAGACGGCGGTCACGGATGAAGCTCGTGACCGTCGTCCCGACGGCGCTGAAATCCTCCTGCAGCGTCCGCATGGAAACACCGACCCGGCTGGCAAGCCATTGCGGCGTCAGCCACTCCGCCGTGAGATGGCGGTCGACAAGCATCTGTGCGAGTTCCAGCCGGCCGGATGCGCGCTCCCTCGGGCACAGATTTGGATCGGGTCCCTCGGCGGCGAAGGCCTGTCGCGTCGCCTGCAGCAGCAAGTGGCGCAGCTCACTACCGCGCTGGTGCCCAGTGGACGTCTGCAGGATCTTGGCGACAAGCGCCCGCAACATCATCGACATCGGATCTTCGGCGCCGAGCCGCCGCGAGATCTCGAAATCGTTGGGTTTCTCCGAGAGCAACAGCTGCCGGGGCAGATGCACGGACAAATGGTTGCTGAACTGACCGTTGAAATAGAAGCTCGACGGGAGCGCGGAGTCGACGAGGATGCAGTCACCGGGCGAAATAACGTGCTGTCGCCCCTGCTGTTCGACGCCACACACGCCCTGCAACTGAACGAGGAGAAAGAAGTGCTCGCCGTAGTCGAGACGGATGTCCTGCTCCTGGCGCCGGACCTGACCGACGTCCGTCGCGACTTGGACGGTCTGCATGCCCGCGGAATCCGACAGCACGACACCGCCGCGGACGACATTGCGCTGCTCCCAGCCAACAGGATTGAACCGACCGCAGACGGACTGCAGCTTGTCCCTCCACTCGTCCAAAGGAGCCTGACTCCAGACCTCGGGAGTCCAGCTGCTAAACTCCTGGAGCTGCATCTGCGCTCCTCCCTCGCCGGGCTGCCGTCATCAGGCACCCATTTGATAACATGTTAAGCGACCCGTCTGGGGTGTCAACGGTTGTTGCGCGGCCGCGGTCATCTGTGCCGATCAAACTGGCCCCCTGCCCTCGCCATAAACGGTTCGAGATTTCTTCTCGATGAAGGCGCCGGCCGGCTTGTTCTCGATCCCGCCTTGGCTGGTCACGCCGAGGAACTTCCCGGTCGAGCGCATAGCCTCGAAATTGTAAAAGAAGACCGAGGCGACAGGGATGATGAACTCACGGAACCCGAACACATACAGGCCGTCGTCGAATTTGAATGTCGTCGCCAGGTCGACGTCGCCGTGGCCGCGCTGCACGCCGACGAGGTTCTGCCAGGCATAGCGCTCCGAACTCAGATAGATATGCTCGTAAACGTGGTTCGGGCTGTATTCGTAATGCGCGGTCATGCCGATCAGGTCCCGTGTCGGCGCCGGTTCGATGCCTTCAGGCGGAACGGCGGGATCGCCTATGACCCCGGCTACGTAGTCCTGCGCCACACGCGGCTCGCCGCCGGCCTCGCCCGCACTGCGCACGCGTTCGCGGACAGACAGCACCCGCCGCGTCCTGACGTTTACGACAAAGGTTTCATCCTCGTTCGGCCGGTCTGCGACGGTCATGTTGATGAAGAAGACGTCCGGTGCGACGTTGATCGCCTCATACCAATCCAGCCCTGACTGCCCTCTCTCGCGCCAGGTCACACGGTCCGCGGTGTCGAAGGTCAGCGCGATGGCGCGACCATTCTTCAGCGAGATATTCAACGTCGTTCCCGACAACGCGTCAGTCGTCGGCAGCCGGTTCGTGGCAATGCCGGCAGCGAAATCGTCAAAATGCTTCCAGTCGGCAGGCCTGTTCGCGTCCGTCATCCCGATCGTCCTATCCTTGCGCTGCGTTGCGAACTCGCCTGCCTGCGGCGAGCCGTCGATGGCCTGCGTCTGCGTCCAACCCGCTTCGCGCTATTTTCCAAGACGGGGGAAGCGAGCGTGCCGCACGCTTGCGCGACGCACTTTTCCTTGAAGACAACGGGAGATCGACAATGGCTGAAGCGCCTACGACCGAGTTCTGGAAGGACATCAAGCCGATCCAGAAGGTGTTCAAAGCGGACGCGCTGCCGGACGCTTATATTGCGAACGCGCCTGTTGACGACGAGCGCTACTACGTACCGTTCAGCGAGACGGTGTCGTCGCGGCCGCTCTGGATCTCGCCGACCCAGAACAAATGGTGCGACATCCTCTGGGCAAAGAAGGCCGGACTGGTCAACCGCCACTACCATCCGCACCAGGTGTTCGCCTACACGCTCTCCGGAAAGTGGGGCTACCTCGAGCATGACTGGACCGCAACCGCCGGCGACTTCATCTACGAGAGCCCCGGCGAGAGCCATACGCTCGTCGCCTATGACCATCCCGAGCAGATGCGCGTCTTCTTCATCGTCAGCGCGCCGCTGATGTGGCTCGATGACGACGGCAACACGACCGGTTATTTCGACGTCCATGACTACATCGATCTCTGCAAGACCCATTACGAGAAGGTCGGGCTTGGGGCTGACCAGATTACGAAACTGTATCGCTGAGGCCCCGGTCGTCCGGCCGGGCAGCGCGCGCGTCATGCGCTCATGCCTCCATCGACCATGAGCCGGGAGCCGGTCGTGAACCGGCTCTCGTCCGACGCGAGATAAAGCACGGACTGCGCGACCTCTTCCGGGGTGCCGTGCCGGCCGAGCGGAATCATCCCGTTAAAGAACTCGGCGCCGTCGCGCTTGATGATGTCCGAGAGATCGGCCTCGACGGCATGCTGAAACGAATTGTCGATCGGCCCTGGATGGACCGTGTTGACGCGGATCCGCCGCGGCGCGAGCTCCTTGGCAAGGCACCGCATCAACCCGATCTGGGCGTGCTTGGCAACGATATAGCCGTAGACACCGGGGTCGCCGCGCACGCCCGCAACGCTCGACGTGATGATCACGCTGCCGCCATCGCTCATGCGGGACGTCGCATGCTTGCACAGCAAGAACGCGCCTTTGACATGGACGGCGTAAACGGCGTCGAACACGGCCTCCGGATAGACCGCGATCGGCGCCACAGTCCCAAAATTGCCGGCATTGCTGAACAGCACGTCGATCGGCCCGAATTGGGAATTTACCGCGTCGATAGCGGCGGCGACCTCGTGATCGCGGGAGATATCCGCGACAATCGTCATGATCGAGCGATTGCCGAGACGTTCGGCCACGCGGTCGAGGTCATTCTCCCGCAGGTCGATCAGGGCGACGCGAGCGCCCTCCGCGAGGAATAGACGCGCCGTCGCCACACCGACGCTTCCGGCGCCACCGGTCACGACGCAGACCTTGCCTTCAAGACGCTTCATGACCCCTCGCTACTCATTGTATCTTCAATCCCTCAGTGCGGAGGCTCGACCGCACGGCTAGGCCAGATAGGCGCTGTGCAGAATGTCGGGGTTCTTCTCGAGCTCACGCGGCTCACCGCAGAAGCAGATCCGTCCGCGCTCCATGACGTAGGCAATATCGGCAATCTTCAGGGCAATGTGCGTAAACTGCTCGATCAGCAGAACGCCGACACCCTGCTGCGCGAGCTTCTGCAAGACCGGAACGAGACGCCCGACCACCACCGGCGCCAGCCCGAAAGACAGCTCGTCGGCAAGCAGGTAGCGCGGACGAGAGATGATCGCTTGAGCCAGCGCCAGCATTTGCTGCTGGCCGCCGGACATCGTGCCCGAACGCTGCTGAAGACGCGGGCGAAGCTCAGGGAATGTGTCCAGCGCAATCTCGATGGCTGGCTTGAGCTCCGCGCGCGGGAGATGGCTTCCGGCCACCTTGAGATTATCCTCGACGCTGAGATCGCCCAGCACCTGATGCCCCTCCGGCACTGCCGCGACGCCCAGCGCACGGATCGCCTCCGGACGGAGGCCTGATATCGGCCGCCCATCAACGAGGATCTGTCCCGCCGCGACCGGCAAGGCCCCGGCGATCCCCAGCACCAGGCTGCTCTTGCCGGCGCCGTTCGCACCAAGGAGAGCGGTGACCTTGCCGCGCGCGAGTGTGACATTCACACCGTGAAGGATGGCCTTGCCGCTGCGTTGCAGATTGACGCCCTGGACCTCGAGCACGTCGCTCATGCGCTCTCCTCCGCGACGCCGAGATAGGCCGCGCGCACCCTCGGATCGGCCAGCACCGCGGTCGTCGGCCCGTAGGCGATGCGCGATCCGAAATCCAGCACGAGCGTCGCGACGCAGGTTGCCGAGATGAGGTCGACATCGTGATCGACGAGCAGGACCTGCGCGCCGCAATAGCCGTGAATACCCTTGATCACGCTCCTCAGATGCTCGCTCTCGTCCTGGGAGAGTCCTGCGCCCGGTTCATCCATCATGACGAGCCGGGGACGGCCGACGGTTGCGCGCGCGATCTCCACCAAACGCCTCTCATAGGCGTTGAGATCTGCTCCCATCACGTGGAGCTTCGGGATCATCCCGACGAAGCCGAGCGCCGCCTCGATCAGGTCACGCCGAGGCCGGCGATCGGTTGGAACATTGTCGAGGACCGCGGTGACGTTGCCGCCGGCGGTCAGGTTTTCCACGACCTGCTCGTTCTGAAAGGTGCGCCTGATACCGAAGGCCGCGCGCTTGTGAAGCGCGATGCCGCCGAGGTTCTCGCCATCGATCTTCACGGTGCCGATGGTTGGCCGCACAAACCCGGAGAGCACGTTGATAAGCGTCGTCTTCCCCGCGCCGTTCGGCCCGACCAACCCTGTCACGGGCTCCGGCAGGGTTGCAGTCAGCGCATTCAAGCCGCGCACGCCGCCGAACATCACCGTCAGATCTTCGATCTCGATCATCGCGCTGCTCCGGGTTTTCCGGGGAATTTCGCGCGAAGCGCCTTGGCGGCGTCCTGAAGCTGACCGGCAATGCCTTTCGGAGCGGTCATCAGCGCGTGGAGCAATCCGGCGCCGAACACGATCGTCGCGATGTTTCCATCGACGTGAAAGTCGTTCAGCAGGGCGGGGAAGGCCCGCAGCATCAAGCCCGCGATGAGCGGCCCCATCCAGCTATAGGCGCCTCCGACGATCGTCAGCGCGAACAGCATGATCGACTGGCTTGCCGGGAACGCGGATCCATCGAGCTGGCCGACACCACCTGCGAGCAGCCCGCCCGCGACGCCGGCCAGGAAACCGGCGAGCGCAAAGGCCCACACCTTGTAGGCCACGATGTGAACGCCGCCGGCCAGCGCACACACTTCGCTGCGACGGATCATGGCCCACGCGCGCCCCGGGCGGCCACGCACATGCAGCAACACGAGGCCGTAGCACAGCACCAGAACGACCGCGACATAGCGGAAATAGGCTTCGTCGGTCTGAGCCAGAAAAGGCCGGGCCATCATCACGCGAGCGCCGGTGCTCTTGCCGAGAATACCGGCACCGCCGTCAGGGAAGCCGAACGCGCTGATCAGCACCTGGATCGCGCCGGCCATCATCAACGTGATGATCGCAAGATAGAGGCCGCGCATCCGTAGTGCCGGAAGGCCAACAACGAGCCCGAACGCCGCCGCGGCCACGCCGCCGGCCAGGATGGCAAGCTCAAAGGGAACGCCGAGGCCATGAGAAACCCGCAGCGCGAACCAGCCGCCGACCCCGAGCAGCGCGAACTGGGCGAGCGACACCATGCCGAGCTGAGCGAACAGCACGCTGACACTGAGACTGCCGATCGCCAGCGCGGCAGCAGAGATGAAAGTCCGCAGCCAGTAGTTCGACATGGCATCGGACAGGACGTAGACCGCGCCGACTGCGACGAGCGCGGTCATCAGCCATTTCAGCCGCACCTTCCGGCTGTCTACTGGCAGAGAATATGTCAGGGTCTCGTCCGTCACGTCGCTCACCGGTACACAAACGTCGACTTGCGCTGCATCCACAAGAGGGCAACGACCGAGAAGACAAAGGGCACAGCCGTGCGGAACGGCCCGACGACCGGAACCGGTGTCAGCAGCGCCTCGCACACGCCGATCGCGACACCTCCGGCGACCGTCGCCGGAAGCGACGAGAACCGCCCGATTACGGCCGCCGAGATCGCGGGAATGACGGCGAACGTCAGTGTCTGGCCGCTGAGACGCTGCAGATCCGCCAGCAGAATGCCGCTGACGCCTGCAAGAGCACCGGAGATGATCCACGCATAACCATCCGCCCGCAACACGGGGACACCGAGCAGCGCGCTCAGGTCGCGATTGTTGGCAAGCGCCCGCATCTGCAGCCCAAGGCGGCTGCCCGCAAGAAATGCCATCACTGCCACGGTCGAGAGCACCGCCAACGCAAACGCGATTGCGCGGGTTGCTGTGACGCGCACGCCGATCAGTTCGAAGCTCATGGTGTCAGTCGGCAGCCGCAGTCGCCGCGGCAACTCGCCCCATACGTAGCCCATGACGCCGAGAAGGATCAGTGCGACGCCCAAAGTTGCGACCGCGCGCATCACCGGATCGCTGAACGCCAAACGGGGCGCCAGCGCCCGGCCGTAGAGGAAGGCCAGCGACGTCGAGACCAGCACGCCGGCGAGCCATGCGACCGGCTCCGGGCCGCCGCGCTCGACGATCGACCAGGAGATGAAGGCAGCCAGGGCGCCGAGAGCACCCTGGCTGAAGTTGACCACGCCCGACGCCCGATAGAGCACCACGATGCCGACCGCCGACAAGACATAGGTCGACGCCGTAGCGAGCCCTGAGACGAAGAATGGCATGAAATCGGGCATGGCGGATCAGTGCGAGATGCCGATCGTCTTTTCGTAGGCGTGCAGGTCGTCGAGTTCCGGATCCTGCGCGTCGATGCACTCTCCCTTCGATACCAGCTTGCCGTCCTTCACCATCGCCACCGGGCCGGTGTGATTGGCATTGTGCCGCGGACCATCACCGACGTACCACGGAGCGCACCAGATATCGCTCTCGACCATCTTGACCGACCGCAGCGCCGCGGTCACCGATTTACGGTCGATCTTGGCAGGATCCATCTTGAGCAGCGTCTCCGCCGTCACGCGCGCGGCGAGATAGCCGGCCTGAGAGAACGTGTCGCGCGGATCGCTCTTCTGGCCATACTGGTCCATGACAGCAAGCCAGTTGTTCATGTCGGGCGTGTTGCTGTCCGCCGCCTTGAGCTCCATGTCGACGGCGACCTTGCCGTCCCAATACTTGCCGATCGCGTGCGGGAAATCGAGGTTGTAGAGCGAGGCCGGGCCTGACCAGTGAACCTTGTCCGCAAGCCCCTGCTCTTCGGCGGCTGCGAAGATCGGAACGGCCATGCCCTTGGGGGTGCCGACAGAGATGGCGTCCGGCTTGAAGGCCATTGCTTCCAGGACGATCGAAGTCGCATCGAGCGAGCCCGGATCGAAGGTGATGATCTTGCCATCGCCGCCCTGCGTCTTGATCCAGCTGACCGCGCCCGAGCATGACCATTCGCCCACGTTGGGGATGTTGGGCGCGATGCAGACGATGCGCTTGATCTTGCCGGGATAGGTCTTGGCGATGTCCATGATCACCTTGGTATTGCTGACCCGCGGCCCGGCATTGGTCGGCGCGTAGTTCTTCTGAAAGAAGCAATCACGCGGCACGCCGACCCCGGCGATCACCATGACGTCTTCCTTTTCATAGATGCCCTGGTTGGCACCGCAATCGACGAAGCTCATATTGCCGACCAGCGCCACTGCGCCCTGGTCGCGGATCAGCTTGGCCGCGAGCTGCGAGGACTGCTCCGGATTCCACGCGTCGTCTTCCATCAGATATTTGACGGGACGGCCGCCGATGCCGCCATTGGCGTTCAGGCACTTGAAGTACGCCGCGGCCGCCAATCCCGACGAGCTGAAATTGTCCGGGCCGGTGACGCTGACGATGCCGCCGATCACGATCGGCTCACCCGTCGCGGCCTTGCCATTGTTCAGGCCGCACGTGGTATTTGCGGCGCGAGCTTCGCCGCTGGTGATGACCGCAGCGGACGTCATCGCCGCAATCGCAAACAACGCAGTCTTCCATCGCATGGTAGTTCCCTCCCCTTGGTGATACCGGGCTGCTCTTGTTGCCCACCGCGGCCGCCACAGAGGCGGCCTCGGAGCCATTTTCCCAGAATGAAGCTATTCGGACCGTTGCCCGACCGTCTTGGACTCGGACGCGGCGCGGCTAGGACGCGTGCGCAAGATGCAGGAGAGCTCCTCGTCTCAAGAGTAAACGTCAGAACGGATAGTGGCGCGGGGTCGTCTGCATGGTGATCCAGCGCAAATCAGTGAACTCGCCGATACCGGCCTTCCCGCCAAATCGGCCGAAGCCGCTGTCCTTGACGCCGCCGAATGGCATCTGCGCTTCGTCATGAACCGTCGGGCCGTTGATATGGCAGATCCCGGACTCAATGCGCGCCGCGACGCGCATTCCCCTTGCGGAGTCCCTGGTGAAGACGGCGGAGGACAGTCCGTACGCATTGTCGTTCGCGCACGCGATCGCCGCCGCTTCTCCCTTGACGCGGACGATCGGTTTGACCGGACCGAACGACTCCTCGCTGTAGATGCGCATGTCGGAAGTGACGTGATCGAGCAGCGTGGCCGGCATCAATGTCGTCTGCGCCTTTCCGCCACACAGCAGTTTGGCGCCTTTGGCCAGAGCATCGTCGATGAGCTCGTTGCAGCGGTGAACCGTTGCCATGTCGACGACGGAACCAAGCACCACGGGTCCCTTCCGGGGATCGCCGACCGGCAACCGGCTGGCTTTGTCGGCGAGGCGTTGAACGAAAGCGTCGGCGATCGCTTCATCCACGATGATCCGCTCGGTCGACATGCAGATCTGCCCGGAATTGGCGAAGGCGCCGAATGCAGCACCACTGACCGCCGCATCGAGATCGGCATCGTCGAGGACCAGAAGCGGCGCCTTGCCGCCCAGTTCGAGCACAACAGGCTTGAGATATTTCGCACAGACCGTGGCGATGATCCTGCCGACGCGGGTCGAGCCCGTAAAATTCACGCGTCGGACCGCTGGAGCTGCGATCATCGCATCGACGATCGCGGCAGCATCTTTCGGCGCGTTGGTGACATAATTGACGACGCCAGCGGGAAAGCCCGCTTCGCGAAATGCATCGACGATCAGGCCATGCGTCGCGGGGCAGAGTTCGGAACCCTTCAAGACGACCGTGTTGCCACAAGCCAGCGGCAGTGCGATCGCTCGCACGCCGAGAATGACCGGTGCGTTCCAGGGCGCCATGCCGAGCACAACGCCGGCAGGTTGTCGCAGGCCCATGGCGACACTTCCCGGCACGTCGGATGGGATGACCTCGCCTGATATCTGCGTGGTCATTGCCGCCGCCTCGAGCAGCATTCCGGCAGCAAGATGGACGTTGAATCCGCTCCACAGCGCGGAGCCTCCGGTCTCGGCGGCAACAGCCGCGGCGAAAGCGTCCGCGCGGGCTTCGAGACAATGCGCAGCCTTGGTCAGCAGCGCGCGTCGCTCGGAAGGACCGGTCGCGGACCACGCTGGAAACGCGCGTGCTGCTGCATCGACCGCGGCAATCGCATCCGCAACCGTTGCAGCAGGCGCCCGCGTCACCACAGCCGGGTCAAGCGGGCTCTTGCGTTCGAACGTCGCGCCGTCTGCGGCCTGCCGAGGCTCACCGTCGATCAACATGGAAATCGCGTTCATGGTCTTCCACTTTCCAAACTTCAGGTCGACACAGGACGGTCGTCGACTTCAACATCGATCAGCATCGGTCGATCTGATGCAAAGGCGCGGTCGAGAGCCGTGCGCAGCGCCTCGGCATCGCGCACCCCGATGGCGGGGCAGCCGAAGCCCACTGCGATGTCGGCGAAAGCGATGTCGGTGAGGTCGGTGCCTTGAACCGGCTCCTGCGCCGAGAAGCCGAACGCCGGGGCAAAGTCCTGCAACGCGGCATAACGGCGATTGTTGATGATGACGAATGTGATCGGGAGCGCCAGCCGCACAGCGCTCCATATGGACTGGATCGAGTAGAGGCTAGAGCCATCGCCAATCACCGCGACGACGCGCCGTCCGGGCCTTCCCAACGCAACGCCGACGGCCGCGGGCATGCCGTAACCGAGACCTCCACTGTCCATCGTATAGAAGCCTTCGCTGGCGCGGATCGGCAGATAGGCCTGCACCACCGGACGTGCGCTCGGCGCTTCTTCGACGATGACGCTCTCGGACGGCCTCATCTCGGCCAGCGTTTGCAGCACATAAGCTGTCGATAGCGGCGCGCTCGGATACACCTTCGGCGCGGCGCGGCGCGGTGGAGGCACCGAACGCGCGGGCGGTTTCGTTCGCGCCAGCAGATCAACCAGACCGAGCCGGATGCTGCCGACGGCAGCCAGACCCTCCGGAGTCCATGAGGCCGTGTGAGGATCATCTGTCAGCTGGACGAGCGTGGCGCCGCGCGGAACGTGCGGCCCGAACCCTTCGACATGATAGGTGAATGCCGGCGCACCGATCGCGAAGACAAGATCGGCATCCGTGAGCAGACCGACGATCCGCTCGCGCATCGCCGGCAGGAACCCGGCAAACAGGCGATGATCTTCCGGAAAGCTGCAGCGGCCCGTCATCGGGGCGACGAACACGCGCGCATTGTGCGCTTCCGCGAGGCGAACGACGTCATCGAAGGCTTCGTCGCGATCGACCGCGCCGCCGACGACGAAGACCGGCCGCGCAGCACCATCGAGCGCTCTGGCGATCTGGTCGAGCACATCAGGCTCCGGCCGAACCTGCCGGCTGACGACGCGCACTGGAAGGAATTCCGCGGAACGATCCCAATCGTCGACAGGGACCGACACCAGCACGGGTCCCCGCGGCGGCATCATTGCAAGGTAATAGGCACGCGCAATCGCGTGCGGCACGTCCTCGGCGCGCGCCGGCTCCACGCTCCATTTGACATAGGGCTTCGGCAGTTCGGTCGCTTCGCGCGAAGCGAGAAACGGATCGAACGAAAGGATGGAGCGTGCCTGCTGCCCGGCTGTGATGACCATCGGCGTGCGGTTCTTGAACGCCGTGAAGATGTTGCCCATGGCATTGCCGACACCTGCGGCCGAATGCAGATTGACGAAGGACGCATTGCGGGTCGCCTGTGCGTAGCCGTCGGCCATGCCGACAACGACAGCCTCCTGAAGGCCGAGCACGTAGCGGAAATCGTCGGGGAAATTTCGAAACAGCGGCAGCTCGGTCGACCCGGGATTTCCGAACACGGTCGTCATGCCGAACCGCCGCATCAGGTCGCAGACGGCGTCCCGAACCGTAACTTGCGGCACGTCTGTCTGCACCCCGTGGGGCACGGAGCGAACGGCTTCCTGCATTGAACGTTTCCCGTCGTTTCTTGTGGCGCGTCTTTCAGCGCGTTGGCTGTGCCCCACAATGGAAAGTGATCCCTTGTTTGGAAATTGCCTTTTCGCGAAAAAGTCATTACTTTTCGGCATGACCTTCGACCTGAAGCAGCTCAACGCCTTTCTCACGATCGTCTCGACCGGCAGCCTTGGCCGGGCCGCGGAGACGCTGCACATTACCCAGCCGGCTCTCAGCCGCACCGTTCAGCGGCTCGAGCAGCAGGTCGGCGCGCCATTGTTCGAGCGGCATTCGAAGGGGATGCAGCTCACCGCAATCGGCAGCAGCCTGCTTCCGCATGCGACGCTGCTGTTGCGCGAGGCCGAGAACGCCACCGAAGAGATCAACGCCATGCGCGGGCTGGCGAAGGGAACGATCCGCGTCGGCGCCGTCGGCAACGTCGCAAGCCTCATGCTGCCACTGGCGGTCGGCGCGGTGCTCGAGAAGTGGCCTCAGCTCACCGTCTTCATCATCGAAGGCGTCTGGGATCGCCTGGCGGAAGGCCTCGTCAAGCACGAGATCGATCTGGCGCTGAGCGCGACGACCGAGACGCCGGACGAGATCGAGGCAATCGCCGATTGCCGCTGGCAGGACCGCAGCCACGTGATCGCTGCAAGCGACCATCCGCTGCGCAAGAAGCGAAAGTTGAGCCTGGAGGACACGATGAACGAGCGCTGGGCAATCACGCCGCGCGGCACGGCTCCGTATCACCAGATGCAGCAGGTGTTCCGCGCACGCGGCCTCGGTCTGCCCAATATCGTGGTCGAAACCCGATCGATCATCGCCCTCAAGAGCCTCGTCACCCGTTCAGGCTTTCTCGGCTGGATGCCCGAGTCGATCTACGACGCGGAACGGCGCGCGCGCCTGGTGAACATCCTCGACGTTCCCGGCGCAACGAGCACGAGGACGCTGACCGCCTTCAAGCGCAGGCAGGGCATCCTGCCCGGGCCCGCGGTCAAGCTGCTCGAGGAGCTGCGACGCCTGGCGTCTCGCCCGGCAAGGTGGTGACGTCGATGAGCGGCTCAAAAGCGTCGTGCGGGACCCCTCCTACCTGGACGGAGCGGCGCCTATCCCGGCCCCTCGGCGTCAGAAGCTGGTCGGATTGCGCTGGATGAAAAGGCTGACTAGGAAGGTCAGATGAGTAACGAATCTTCCCTGGATTGGCCGGGTACAGAGCCGCCGCCTCTCCTGCCCAACCCGCGACGACGATGGCCGCTGATCCTGTTCGTCGTGTTTGTCCTTGCGCTCGCGAGCGCAGGCGCTTGTTACGCTTGGCTGAACGGGGGATTGTTCATTCAAACCACTGGGCACGAGGCAGCAACGGAAGCTGATGCCGGGTCCAGTGACAGAGCAGTCATCACCGATCTGCTCGCTTCGCAGCAAAAGACAAGCGAAGACCTGGCTGCCATCGACAGGACCATCGCCGACCAGCAGGAACAGCTCAAGGCGATCGTCAGTCAGCTCTCAAGCCTCAGCGCGAAAATCGACGCCCTCAAGGGCCCCGCTCCGCAGGCTCCGGTCGCACCGCCATTCCCCTCGCCGCCTGCTGTCGCTGCGCCTGGAGCGCCGCCGGCCCACACCGCACCGGCTCCACCAGTTCGTACCGTTCAGAAGCAAAAAAGGCCGCAACCGCGCGGTATAAACCCGACCGGCCCGATCTCGGTCGGTGGCGCACCGTTGAATACGGCACCGGATGCGACTGCGCATTGAGCCGTTTGGGTCGCTCCAGGGGTCACGGCACGAATCGCAACGTTCGGTGCGCTGTCGCCGACTTTGTGGATCAAGCTCAGAGGCGCCGATCTCCCATGTCGGGACCGTAGAATGCCGGACGACTCCGTGGCTTGAAGTATCCCTGCGACTCACGCCAAATCCTTGCCAAGGGGATCTCATTACATGCACCAACGCCTGCACGACCTTCCGCTCGAAGGATTCGCGATTATTGTGGATGGCCACGCGAAAACGACCTTTTCCACCAGAGAAGGCGCGCGTAGAGCGGCCATAGAACTGAGGGGTCGATTTCCCTCTCTTCAGATCAATATCTACGACGCGGCTGCCAAACAGACCGAATTTTCTCGTTGAGGAAACGCGCTCCTCACCGACGAGGTTGAAGCTGCAAACAAGCCGACCCTACAGCTCGCGCAATCCCGCAAAGAGCGTCTCGAACTCGCTATCCGCGCGATAGAACACCGCGGGGCGCCCCAGCGGTGCCGCGACCGATATCTCCTGTCCGCCCGCAAATGACTGGCCGGTCCAGACATGAATCCAGTCGATCCCTGCCGGAAGGTAGAGGCTCCGTTGATCCTGGGACGCCTGCCAGACGGGCGCGACAAGCAGATCGCGACCATAGAGATAGCAATCCTGAATGCCGTAGGTTCGCTGGTCCTCTTCGTGGTGGAGGAACAGCGGTCGCTGGACTGGAAGGCCCCGGCGCGCAGCTTCCAGCGACAACGTCCTGAGATAAGGCGAGAGGTGAACGTAGATCGCAGTCATCCCGGCGAAATGCTCGAGGACCGCGGGATCGCCGTCGAGCTGCAGGTTGTCACGAGGCCTATTGCCTTCGTGGCTGCGCATGACCGGCGTAAAGGCCGCCATCTCGCTCCAGCGCATCATCAATTCGGGCGTCCGCACATTGCCGAACAGGCTGGTGTAGCCGCCGATATCGGAGTGATGAAACGCGTTGCCGAGCAGTCCCGACGACAGTGCGGCGCAGATCACCGTGACCAGCCCATCATGCCTTGAAAAGTCGACCGATTGATCGCCGGCCCAGAGCCACGGGCACCACTTCTGCATGCCGGTGAAGCCGGACCGCATGAAGAACACGGCGTCACCGGTACGGCCGCGGCTCGCTACCGCCTTCGCATTCACTTCGGCCCACAGCGTCGGCCAAAGATTGTGCGCAAGCCTTGCATCGACGCCGCTGGCGAGACGCACGTCGACCGGCAGATACTCACCGAAATCTGCCATCCAGCCGGACAGACCATAGTCGAGCATCTTCTTGCCGATGATTTCCTCGGAGAACCATGCTGCCGCGTCCGGATTGGTGAAGTCGACGGTGCCGCAGTGAAACTCGCCGAAGTCGATCAGTGCGGTGCGCCCTGAATCATCCTTGACGAAGTAGCCCGCATTCTCAGCCTCCGCGAACAGGACGCCGTCGTTGGCGAGATACGGGTTGACGTAACCGAGAAAGCGGATGCCCTGGTCGTTCAATTCGGCGATACGCTGCCGCAGGCCCGGATAGCGCGTCTCGTTGGCCTTCCAGTCCCAGAACAGCCGCGCGCCAAAGGCCGTCGGCCGAATCCCGACCCAGTCCTCGCACCAGAGACCGGACACCTTGACGCCGGCCGCGCGCATTGTCGCGAGGCGCGTGAACGAGTTCGCGCCGTCCTTCAGGCCGACGATCGCGCCGTTGTAGATCCATTCCGGAAGCGGCGGTTGGCGGCCGAAACGAGCGGACAACGCTTCCACCAGCGCGACGAAGGTCGGCGCGGCAAACAGCTCGATGCCTTCAGGAACGGACCAGACCTCAATTTCGTGAAACTCGCCCCCGCGAAAATCGAATGCGCTATAAGCCGATGTCTCGACGTGAAGTGCATAGCGCGCCGACGACACATAGGTCGGCTGCGGATAGTTCGTGTGATAGTAGTCGCCGCCGGCGTGGCCCGCGACGTCAGCCTTGAAGGTGATCTCGGTGGTCTTGTCACGCCCAACGCCTGGCTCCGAGCTCCACAGCGGAAACCGCCGGCCGCGTAAGTCGAAATAGGAGAATTGCTCGCCGCCACCCCAGACATGCTCGTCACGATCGGCCAAGACGCTCAGCCAAAACCGGTTCACTGACGGGTCGAGCGAGCGCAGTGCCAACGCATTGCCCTCAAGCGTCACGGCGAGGCGCGGAGACTGCCCCTTGGTCGCCGACAGCATAATCGTGTCGCCATTAATTTCTGCATGCGCGAGCGGGCATCGTTCGGCCAGGCGATCTTCAATCACAAAGCGACCGCGATGCATTTCGATGCTGTCGTTTCCTTGGCCGACGAAGAAGCATGGTGCTGCTGCGCTGTGCGCAAGGATCCGGCGGCCCGACATGGACACCACAAAGCCCGACGGCGTCGTCTCGAGTTTCAAGTTCATTCGTCTTGCCTCAAATCAGCCCTTGATGCCGCCTGCGGTCAGCCCCGAGACAACGCGCTCCTGGAAGATCACGATCAGGACAGCAACGGGCACGATGCCGACGACGAGCGCGGCCGAAATCACCGGCCAGGGAAACGAAAACTCGCCCTGATAGAGCTGGATGCCGACCGGCAGCGTCCGCAATCCCGGATTGGAGTTGAATGACAGCGCCAGCAAGAATTCGTCCCAGGCATTGACGAAGGCGAGGATGCCGGCGGTGAAGACTCCGGGCGCCGACAGCGGCACCACCACCCTGAACAGGGCGCCAAACCGCGTGCAGCCGTCGATCATGGCGGCATTCTCCAGATCGCGCGGAATGCCTTCGAAGAAGGACGTCAGCACCAGCGTGCACACGGGCAGGCTGAGCACGGTGTAAGGCAGGATCAGCGCCGTCCACGAATTGAGGAGGTTGAGCGCGCGCATGGTCTCGAACAGGGGCACCAGCAGCGTTACCAGCGGAAAGGTCGAGACCGCAATGATGACGGACATGATCAGTCCCCTGAATCGCAAGTTCAGCCGCGCCAGCGCATAGGCCGCGAGCACCGAAACGATCAGCGTGAGCGCGGTCGAGAGCAGCGCGACCATGAAACTATTGAACAGGAAGGTGAGCAGCGGCTGGTCGGAGAACGCCTGGATGTAGTTCCGCAACGTCGCTGCGTGCGGCAGCCAGGTGATCGGCTTTTGCGTGAGCTCCGCCTCGGTCTTGAACGAGGTCAGCAGGATCCATAGCGCTGGGAACAAGCCGTTGACGATGAGAACGAGCGCGGCGATGGCCCGCAATGGTTTGCCTGACAAGGCCGAGCCGAGCGTAGAGGTGACGGCCGCGCTCATGATGCAGCCCCGTTACCGCGGATCATGCGCAGATAAAGCGCCGTGACCAGCATCGACAAGCCGAACATCACGACCGCGAGCGCAGATCCGTAGCCGAGGTCGAGGAACGACACAGTGTTCTGGTGAATGTACATGGCGAGCGTCGCAGTCTCGGTGCCCGGACCGCCGCCCGTCATCATATAGGGAATATCGAAGGTCTGCAGCGCGGTGATGGTGCGGAAGATCAGCGCAACCACGATCGTGGGCTTGAGCAGCGGCAGCGTGATCTCGAAGAACTGCCGCACGCGCCCTGCCCCGTCGACATCCGCCGCCTCGTAAAGCGAGCGCGGAATGGTCTGGAGACCCGCGAGAATGATCATCGCCATGAAGGACGAGGCCTTCCAAATGATGGCAAGGCAAATCGCGGCGAAAGCGAGCCGCGGCGAGTTGAACCAGATCACGCTGGGCAGTCCGATCCGGTTGAGCACATCGTTGACGACGCCGTACTCGGAGTGGAAGAACCAGCCGAAGATCAGGCCGGCGAAGGAGAGCGGCAGCGCCCATGGGATCAGCAGCGAGAGCCTCACCGGCCATTTCACCTGAAATGGCAGATTGGCGAGCAACGCAAGTGCGAACCCGACGAGGAGCGAGCCGGGCACGGTGATGAGCGTGATCAGCACGGTGTTCCAGGTCGCCTGCCAGAATACGGGGTCATCAGGCATTTGCCTGAAGTTCGCGAGCCCGGCGAAGCGCGCCGGCAGGCCCGACGTCAGCGACAGGTCGAGAAAGCTGGTGTAGATCAGCCGGCTCACCGGATAGACGATCATCACGCTGAGCAAGATCGCTGCGGGCGCCAAAAGGATCACGGCAAGCGTGGTGTCATCAGGATCGGACCAGCGCGACAGAAGCGCGCGCCGCGCGGTGGCGCGGCCCGCTCCGTTTTTCACCGTGGATGTCGTCGTCATGCAGGACCGATCCGGATGCGCTGGACGCCGTTAGCGGATAATCCGCTTCAGGCGTGCCTCGATCTGGGCGGCACCGTCTGCAGGTGTGGTCGCGCCCGCAAGCACAGCGTTGACCGTGGTCCGGATCGCCTCACTGACCTCGTTGTAGCGCGGCGTCACTGGCCGCGGCTTTGCCGTCTCGACGATCGGCTGCGCATCGGCGAACCACGGCACCGCCTTGGTCACATCGGCATCCTTGTAGAGATTGCCATAGGTTGGCAGCAGAGAGCCGTTGATGGCCATATATTTGGAGACCTCGGGGCTCGACAGATAGGCCACCAGCTTCTTGGCTTCCTCCTGGTTCTTGGAAAAAGCGGAAACGCCCCACTCCCATCCACCGAGGCAAGTTGCCTGTTCGCCCCCCTTGATTGCCGGAAGCCGAGCGACGCCGACCTTGCCCACCACCGCTGACTCGGCGCCCTGCGACATCGCCCACGCATAGCCCCAGTTCACCGCGAACAGGACGTTGCCGGCCTGGAACTCCTTGCGCGTATCGTCGGTCGCGACTTCGGCAATGTTCTTCTTGGCAACGCCGCTGTCGGCAAAACCCTTCCACAGCGCGAGCGATTTGGTTGCCGCCTCGCGATCGAAATCGAGCTTGCCGTCCTTCGTCACCACCTTGCCCTGGCTCCAGTACGGCACGAGGAAGGTGCACACCGCGCCTTCGATCGCCTTGCCCTGGAACGACAGGCCCTGCAGGTTCGGATTCTTCTCACCGTCCGCGACCTTCTTCGCGGCGTCCGCGAGTTCGTCCCAGGTTTTTGGCGGCTGAAGCCCGTATTTGTCCAGCAGGTCCTTGCGATAATAGAGGAACATGGAATCGGCAAAGGCGGGGAGCGCCACCACTTTGCCGTCGACCGTGTTCGCCTCGGCATAGGCCCGCAGATAGGACGACATGTCACTTGCGATCGGGCTGGTCCAGCCCGCCGCCGCAAACTGCGCCGGGCGGATCACGTCGAGCATCAGCACATCGAGCGAGGAGTCCTTCGCCGTCAGCACCGTGTTGAGATATTGCGCCTGCATGTCCGAGGTCGTACCGCCGAGCTCAATACTGACCTTGATGCCGGGATTGCGCGCTTCGTACTGATCGAGCAGCGTGCGCCAGATGGCGGGCTGCCCCTGGCTCGTGACGAAGACCTTCAATGTGGTCTCCGCGGATGCCCCGGTTGCGAATGCGAATGCTGCGCATCCGAGCAGCAATCCCGCCATCTTTGAAATGCGTCCTGAAGTCATGCGGTCCTCCCGGAAAAGATCGCCGCTTGCTTGCGGCTTTATTGGCCTACTGTTGTTGTCTCGCTGCGCGCTCTTTACTGCAAGGCGCGCTCCGTCTCAGGATCGAACAGGTGAATCTTGGCGGGGTCCAGCCCCAGCTTGATCGCCTCGCCGGCTTGCGGGCGCAGCTCCGGCGGCAGCCGCGCGGTCAATGTCGCGCCGCCCACCGCAAAATGCACCAGCGTATCTGAGCCGAGCGGCTCGACGACCTGAATCTGGCTGTTCAGGCCAACATCGGACGCCAGCGGCGTGAAATGCTCGGGCCTGATGCCAACGATGAATTCACGCCCGTCGGCCGCGGAGAGTTTCGTTCCGGCACCTGCAAGCGGCAGACGGTTGCCATCGGCGAAATCGAGATAGCCCTGGGTGGCCTTGGCCTTCGCAAAATTCATGGAGGGTGCGCCAACGAAGCCACCAACAAAAACGCTCGCCGGATTGTTGTAGACCTGCTCGGGCGTGCCGATCTGCTCGATGTCGCCACCGCGCAGGATGACGATGCGATCGGCCAGGGTCATCGCCTCGACCTGATCGTGGGTGACATAGACGATGGTGGTCCCGATCGTCTGGTGCAGCCGCTTGATCTCGGTGCGGACCTGACCACGCAGTTTTGCGTCGAGATTCGAGAGCGGTTCATCGAACAGAAAGACCTGCGGCCGCCGGACGATCGCGCGCCCCATCGCGACCCGCTGACGTTGGCCGCCGGAAAGCTGCCCCGGCCGCCGGTCGAGCAGATGGGTGATGCCGAGCATCTCCGCCGCGCCCCGGATCTTGGCGTCCGCATCCGCCGCGCTCGCGCCCCGCACCTTCAGGCTGAAGCCCATATTCTCGCGCACCGTCTTGTGCGGGTAGAGCGCGTAATCCTGGAACACCATGGCAATGTCGCGCTCGCGTGGCGGCAGATCGTTGACGATGCGATCGCCGATCCGGATCTCACCGCCACTGATGCGCTCGAGGCCGGCGATCATGCGCAGCGTGGTCGACTTGCCGCAACCGGACGGGCCAACCAGCACCAGCAATTCGCCATCGACGATCTCAAGGTCGATGGCCTTCACGACGCGGAACGCGCCGTAGCTCTTCTCAAGCTTGCGCAGGCTGACCGAAGCCATGAGCCGTGTCTCCCGTCCCGACGGTTCTTGAAGCCGCGGTGATGGCTTATAGTAGCGCTACGATTTTTAGAAATCAACGACGCAGCCGCACTGGCCTGACCAACGGATTGAGGAGCAGGTTTTCGTCATATACAGTTGTTTATTATAACAATATTCCACAAACGGCAGAATGCGATTGTATCTGTCCCGGGCTTCGGCTAAATAGTAGCGCTATTATTTGAGCCACGATACCGATGGCGACACCTAAGCCCATACGCACCCGGCGCAAGATGCAACGGGTCACGATCATGGATGTGGCGGCGCGCGCAGAGTTGTCGCCGTCCACAGTATCCCTCTATTTCAGAAAGCCTGATGCGGTCTCGGCAGCGGCGAGCGAAGCGATCGCACGTGCCATCGACGCGCTCGACTACGTGCCGAACCTGATGGCCGGTGGCTTGGCGGCGGCCTCATCGCGGGTCGTGAGCATCATCGTGCCATCGGTCCGCAATGCGTTCTTCGCCGAAACCGTCGCGGCCCTGCAGGATGAGCTCGGCAAGCAGCGACTACAGGTGATGCTCAGTCACACCGAGTACCGGGAGCACGACGAGGAGAATCTGGTCCGCACGGCACTCGCCTGGGCCCCCGCCGCTGTCGTCTTGACCGGCCTCTCTCACAGCGCAGCAACGCGCAGGCTGCTCCGCGACAGCAAGGTGCCGATCGTCGAAATCTGGGAGCTCGGTTCTCCGACCATGGATATGGCGGTCGGCTTTCACCACGATCAGGTCGGCCAGGCGGCTGCGTCGCATCTCGTCCAGCGAGGACGCAAGCGATTGCTGTTTCTTGGCGCGCGCCTGCATGAGGATCGCCGCGCGGCACGGCGCGCCCAGGGCTTCGTCGAGACGGCACGCAACGCGCCTGATGTCACTGCTGACATCATCCAGCATCCGGCGCCGGCGAGCGCCGAGGTCGGAGCCATGCTGCTCGGCGAGGCCCTGCATCGCTTTCCGAACGTCACCGGGGTCGCCTGCTCCAACGACCATATCGCCCTCGGCGTGATCTTCGAATGCCAGCGGCTCGGCATCGCCATCCCCGAGCGCGTGTCGGTGGTCGGCTTCGGCGATTTGAGCTTCAGCGCAGCCGCAAATCCGTCGCTGACGACGATCCGCCCGCCCGGCGACCTGATCGGGAAGGAAGCCGCGCGGCTGATCACCGCGAGGATCGCGCACCCCGAGGCCGAACCGGAACGGACGGTCATCGACACGCGCTTTACCCTGCTCCACAGGCAGAGCAGCTGATGGACGAGAGAAGAGTGCGCTGCTCCAGTGTAGCGGAGAACCGGCATTTTTCGCACGATTGCTCCGTTCCAGCTCCTCTCATTGAATTGCCTCGACAAGCTCTGCGGTAACTCGATCGATAGGCACCGAGGCGTCAATGGCTTTTAGCAATCCCTTGGTTTCATAGTAGTGGGTCAAAGGCCGGGTCTGATCTGCGTAGGCCCTCAGTCGCGCGCTGAGTGCCTCTGCATTGTCGTCGGCTCGTACCGTATCTCCATTGGCAAGCGCCTGCTTCGCGCGCCCGAGTATTCTGTCCAGCAGTTGGCGCTCGTCGACCTTGAGCTCCAGCACGCAGTCCAGCTTGTTGCCATCAAGGACCTCGTCGAGGGCCTCTGCCTGGGTTACGGTGCGCGGAAATCCATCAAGGATGAAGCCTCTCACGGCATCGGGCTGTGCGATGCGTTCGACAATCAAGTCGACCACCAGTTGATCCGGCACAAGGCCACCGCGCTCCATGATCTCTGCGGCCTCTCGTCCGATCGCAGTTCCCGCAGATACTGCCGCGCGCAGCATATCGCCGGTCGAAAGCTGCGGAATCGCGAGGATCTGCGACAGCCTGAACGCCTGCGTTCCCTTTCCGGCGCCGGGTGGTCCCAACAGTACGAGCCTCATTCCTCTTCTCCCTCAGCGCGGTTTTTGGATGGCCGCGCGCGAAATCGCCGCCTCGATCAGTTTGCGGGCTTCGTCCGCGTCTCCCCACCCTGCCAATCGTACCCACTTGTTGGGTTCGAGATCCTTGTAATGAAGGAAGAAGTGCTCGATTTGCTTCCAGGTGATCTCCGGCAGGTCGGTATAGTTCTGTACGTGCTGGTAACGCTGGGTGAGGCGAGACGACGGAACCGCGATGATCTTCTCATCGCCGCCGCCGTCGTCTTCCATCCTCAATACCCCGACTGGCCGCACGTTGATGACGGCTCCTGGAACGATTGGTCGCGTATTGGCAACCAGCACGTCGATGGGATCGCCGTCATCTGAAAGCGTACGCGGCACGAAGCCATAGTTGCCGGGGTAGCGGGTCGGCGTGTAGAGGAAACGATCGACAACGAGCGCACCTGAATTTTTGTCGAGTTCGTACTTGATCGGTTCTCCTCCGAGAGGAACCTCCACGACGACATTGATGTCCTCCGGTGGCGTATGGCCAATTGCGATCGCATCGATATTCATCTTCCGCCCTCGCGTTTACGCCGACTTCTTGTTTTGCCGGTTCTTGACGAGATCGTCGACCACGGCGGGATCGGCCAGGGTCGAGGTGTCGCCCAGGCTGCCCGGCTCGTCCTCGGCGATCTTGCGCAGGATGCGGCGCATGATCTTGCCGGAGCGGGTCTTGGGCAGGCCGGGCGAGAACTGGATCTGGTCGGGTGCGGCGATCGGGCCGATCTCCTTGCGCACCCAGGTGACGAGTTCCTTGCGCAGTTCGTCGCTTGGTTCGACGCCGGCCATCAGGGTGACATAGGCGTAGATGCCCTGGCCCTTGATGTCGTGGGGGTAACCGACCACGGCGGCCTCCGACACCTTCTCATGCGCGACCAGTGCGCTCTCGACTTCCGCCGTGCCCATGCGATGGCCGGAGACGTTGATGACGTCGTCGACGCGGCCGGTGATCCAGTAATAGCCGTCGGCGTCGCGGCGGCAGCCATCGCCGGTGAAGTACTTGCCCTTGTAGGTCGAGAAATAGGTCTGCTCGAAGCGCGCGTGGTCGCCATAGACGGTGCGCATCTGGCCCGGCCATGACCGCGTCAGGCAGAGATTGCCTGATGTCTCACCCTCGAGCACCTTGCCGTCGGCGTCGACGATTTCAGGCGCCACGCCGAAGAACGGCTGCGTCGCCGAGCCCGGCTTGAGCTTGGTCGCGCCCGGCAGCGGCGTGATCAGGATGCCGCCGGTC